>Ga0315293_10001307_pt1 | contig 24162 bp, 22 predicted proteins | sample YL17G13_20_MG_FD_203071 | JGI IMG/M metagenome (GOLD analysis project Ga0315293, IMG submission 203071) | Sediment microbial communities from Yellowstone Lake, YNP, Wyoming, USA - YL17G13_20 | ecosystem: Environmental > Aquatic > Freshwater > Lake > Sediment | place: USA: Wyoming | collected...
GCCACGCTCTATTTCCTGAACACAATTTTGCCGAAACCACTTCATAGGTCGCTGGTAGTGGTGGCCCTGACTGCCGCCGGTCTCTATTTCGGATTTTTCGAGAATACCCCGGCCCGCACCTGGAGATTTCGAATTGTGCGTTACCTGTTTGCTATCGTTTTTATCGGCGGAGCGATCTGGTACAACACCCCCACGCATGTTACAACCGATTCGAGCGGCGGAATCGCCTGGCAGAAATACACCGATGCAGCATTGGCTCAGGCCAAGGCTGATAGCCAACCCGTCATCATCGATTTCTATGCCGACTGGTGTATCCCCTGCAAGGAGTTGGATAAATTCTCATTCTCCGACCCGCGCGTCATCGCGGCCAGCAAGGGGGTCGTGATGCTCAAAGCCGATCTCACCAAGGGGAACGCGCCCGAGGTCAAGGAGATGATCGCCGATTACGGTATCAAGGGCGTGCCGACTATCGTCTTCATCAACGCGGCGGGAGAGGAGCTCAAGGCGCTCCGCATCAACCAATTCGAGAAGGCCGACATCGTCCTGGCCCGCTTCAACGATCTCCTGAAAGCCAATACCAGCCAGGCCACGCCGATTGCGAGTGGTATGAATTGAATATTGGGCCGCCCCAATGGGCCCCTTGGATTCCGGTGGCTCGGGAACTGTGATTCCCGAGCCATCTTGCGTGTCACAATTTATTGTGACCGCAAATTCCGTAGGGCGCAGCATGTTTACCCGCTGCTTAATGCAGGGCTGTGCCAGAATATTATTGTAGCCGAGGTCCCTTTATAACCTCGGATTTTTTACAAAATTATTCCGACTTCAAATCGATTGAATTCTTCGCCTGTTTGCGATAACGATAGAGGTGAACTATAAAGTAGGCAACGGCAATAATGAGTATCGCCAGAACGATGATATCGACTATCTCGCTGTACTTGCGCACGATTATCCAGTTTTCCTTGAGGCGATACCCCACGTATGTCAGGAACGCATTCCACAGTCCGGCGCCCACGATTGTGTAGATGCAAAACTTGACAAGGTTCATCCGCCCAACTCCGGCGGGAATCGATATCAGGTGCCGCACCACCGGTATGAAACGGCAGATGAAGATCGTCTTGTCGCCATGCTTGGCGAAAAAATGTTCGGTGGTATCAAGATGATGCTCGTCAAGAAGTAGATACCTGCCGTAACGTCTTACGAATGGACGGCCGCCCCAGGCGCCGGCAAAATAGGAGATCATCGATCCAACGATGCTTCCCAGGGTGCTGAAAAATATGACCCCGGTGTATGTGAATTTGCCCTCGAAAATGAGAAACCCGGCGAACGGCATGACTGCCTCGCTTGGCACCGGGGCCACCATGCTCTCGAGTGTCATCAGAACCGCCACGCCGAAATAGCCGCCGGCTTCGATCCAGGCAGTGAAATGCTCAACTAAAAATTCAGTTATCCCCATTGCACCTTGTCAGAAGAAATTTGCGCTCCACAAACAAAACGGGGCGAGAGGACACCCGCCCCATCATGGCAAATATAACTACCGTGAGCTTAACCGTCAAGTTCGGCGATACTCGCGGTCAATCGGCGTTGTTTAGGCCACGAGTTTGGCGTTAAGTTTTATATCGATCGCGGCCAACGCCTGCGAAACCGGGCAATTCTTCTTGGCCCCCTCCGCCTGCTCCATAAACTGAGCATTGTTGATACCGGGAATCTCCGCCTCGGTGACCAGTTCGATCGATGTTATCTTGAATCCCTGGCCGACCATATCGAGATGAACATTGGCGGTGGTGCTGATTCGCCGGGGGCTGAATCCGGCCTTGGCCAGGCCCGCCGAGAGCGCCATCGAAAAACATCCGGCGTGCGCGGCGCCGATAAGCTCCTCGGGATTGCAACCCTTGCCATCCTCAAACCGCGATGAAAACGAATAGGGACCCTCGAACGAGCCGAATTTCATCGTGCCCTTACCGCTCCTCAAATCCCCCTCCCAAACTGCACTTGCTCTGCGAACAGGCATCATACCTCCCAGGAAATATTACCTTTAGCATCAACATGTTATCTTGTGAAATATAGAACAAGACAGGGTCTGCCGATGTTTCCATCCAATATATCGCAATCACATTTCGATAGAAACTAATTACGGTTTCCAAAGTATTAAACTTTTCAAATAAGCGCGTGTCCAATTGGATAACAAACAAAAAGGAGAGACCAAAATCGCGATCTTTATATGCGCGAGCAAAAGGAGTCTAAAATACCGCGAAAAAACATCCCGACAATAGTGATTATGCTGACAGTCGGTATAGCCCTGTTTTCGTTATCGACCGCCCTGGCCGTGAACGGGCCCGGCCCCGCCAAGGCCTATACCGATAAGACCAGCGCCCATGTGGCCATGCTGAAGGAACGGCTCAAGCTTACCGATATTCAGGCTGAGAAGATTAAGGCGATTCTGGAGGAATCGCATAAACAGGCCATGACCGACAAAGTCATGAACATGAGCGACCCTGCGGCAGTAGCCAAGTGGCGGGCCGAACAGCGCCAGGCCACCGATGAAAAGATCAAGGCCTTGCTCACCGACGAACAGAAAAAGGAATTCGACAAGATGAATGCGGAACGCCACCAGGCCATGAAGGAACATCAGGGGCATCCGACTACGGAAAAGATGGTTCCAGGCATGGGGCATGAACCCGGTGCAGGAAGTGGCGGCACGGGGAAATATCCCGGCGGCAAATAAAACGGGGACACGATTGTAGGGGGCGTGATCGGGGATCCATCTGGGTCCCCGGTTTTTTTCGCGAGAGCTGTAATATGGGTGCCAAAGCGCAGGAGAGTTCAATTGAACGCCCCGATATTTTATCGCGGTGTCGTCGGGTCGCCCGACCCGACGCATTATTGAGGACCGCGGCAATCCGTCGGGTGAGGCCACCCGACGGCACAAAATTTTCATATTTTTCCGCGCCGTCAGGAATCCTTTCCTGACGGCATTGTTGAGACTCAAAGGGCGGACACTCGGGTCCGCCCCTGGCTATTTTTTTACCTCCGGCTCCGGTATCGGCTCGGCGATCCCTGCCAGCTTGCGCGCGAACTCGACCTTCTCCTCGAGATTCTCGTTGGCGCGGATCAGGAGTCTGGCGCCGTCAGGGGAGCCGCCGCCGTGCATGCAGCCCGGCACGCCGGCCCCGATCGTGGCCCATTCCACCAGGCGCGCGGCCCGGGCGCGGGCCTCGGCCGGCGATTTGGCCTTGAGGTATTTCTGCAGAAGCTTCCCGTATTTCGGCGAAACGAAATCCTTGTATGATGGCATACATCCTGTCTCAGCGATCCCGCCGGCAATATCCTGGGCCAGGCGGTTGGTCTCGTAGGGGAGTGTCGCAACGTGCACCTTGTTGACATTGGCCAGGAGCTGGTCGCACAGCCACGCTCCCGAGGGATGTTTCTTGCCCAGCGCCGCCGCCGCGATCCCCATACCGTACGTGGTCTCATTGTTGACATGCATCTGGGTGATCTTGTCGTTGAACGCTTTCGATTGCAGGCCGTTGGCGCGCGCGGTCAGCACCGCCGCCCCGATCTTGACATCCCCCTGACCCGCAACGCAGCCGCCGATCGCCGAGCGGTATGGAGCGATGAAGTTGAGCACTACAGAAAGCGCGAATGCGAACTCGCCGGCCATGAAGACGCGCTCCTTAGGGATAAAGACATCCTCGAAAAGCAAGTAGGCCTGCGTGATGCCGCCCTCCTCATTGGGGATATCGAATCCCTCTTCCATCTCGCGGGTGTCGCTCGGGCGACGAGTCTCCACGATAGTCAAACCTGCAATATCGCGCGGAATCACAAATGCCACAGCGTAATCTTTGTCGGGCTCCTTGTAGCCGCTGCCAGGGAGAACGAAGATCTCATTGGCGGCCGCCACACCGCAGATCATGACTTTGGCCCCGCGCACCACGACACCGTCTTTTCGCCGTTCGACTATGTGCAGCGACATGTCGGGGTCGTCCTGGGCCGAGGGTGTCTTGGTGCGGTCCCCCTTGGGGTCGGTCAGCGCCCCGGCGATTGTGATATCGCGGGCCTGGGCATCTCGAAGCCAGGCGATCAAGCGTTGATGGTAGTCGGTGCCGAGCTTGGCGTCCATGTCGTAGGTCGTGACAAACATCGAGTTGATCGCGGTCCAGCCGACACATCGCCCGCCGGTGCAGGTGCCGGTGAGCTGGAACATGCGCCGTTTCATGCGGCTGTTGGCGTACATGTCCTCGGGGGCCTGAATAATCGATAGGTAGCGGCTAATAGGCTCTCCGGTCAAATGCGACTTGGTGATGAATATATCGCGCTCCTTGGGATCGTCGTAGAGGCGGAACGACTTGCTATGCCCCTCGACCGTGCGCCTCGTGGCCGGATGCGTGGTAACATCCTCGATGAGCTGGTCGAACTTGTAGATATTCGCCCGCATCTTCTTCAATGAGTCGATGTATTGCTGATATGTTCGTAGCGCCATGACGGCCTCCCGCCGGAATTGTAGGTCAGGTCGCCTGCGACCTGACTCTTTTTTAAAGGCGGACACGGCATGTTTACCCCTGCTTCATGCGGGGCCGTGTCCCTACAGAATTTTCTTCGTTCTCGCTTTTTAAAATAATCGAACGCCATTCTCATAACAAGTGATTCCTTTCACAACAAGTCCTGATCGTCATTTTGATGGCGGGCCGGGGAATTCGGCTTCATAAGATGTTGCGGGCACAGTGGGCGATGAGATATCGGGTGCAATCATGCTTGTGTATTTGAAACAGGCCTCTTGTAGGTGGGCAGCTTGCTGCCCACAGCTTGATGAAAATGCCTCAGGATGTCAGGCAAATACCTTTCCATCCTGAGGCATAAAAAAAACAGGCATCTCTGACGACGGAGATGGCCGATTACCGAACGATGCCGGTATTTTGGGCTGCTACCCCAACCCCTCCAACGCCGCCACCACCATCACGGTCGCAGGAATGGATGAGGCCGAGATTGCCATTTACGATATCACTGGCCGCAAGGTGGCCACGCTGCACACCGACCAGGGCCGGGCGGTGTGGGGGGCGGAAGGGATGTCATCGGGGGTGTATTTTGCGCGGGCTAACAAGGGGCAGACGGGGACGTCTGCCGCCCAATCATCCAACATCATCAAACTTATTCTAATAAAATAAGGCTCCGTAGGTCGGGGGTTTACCCCTGCCTTGTGCGGGGCTTGCCCCCGACATATCCCAGATGCGCAAATTGTCGCCCCCAAGGGACCGACTTACGGAAGGATATTCGCTGTTACAATGAAGGTGGCACGAAAAAGAAGCGTCAGGTCTGAGGACCTGACGCCATGTGTTTTATAAGATACTTTTCTATTCTGTTATTTCAGCGTTGTTCTATTCTCCAAAGCGCGGGCCAGGGTGGTTCGGTCGGCGAACTCCAGCGAGCCGCCCGCAGGAAGGCCGCGCGCAATGCGGCTCATTTTCACGCCGCTGTCGCGCAGAAGCGACATGATGTAGGAGGCCGTGGCCTCGCCCTCGGTCGAGGGATTAGTTGCGATAATAACCTCGCGCACCGCCCCCGATGATATCCGCCCTGAGAGCGAATCGAGATTCAGCTCCTCCGGCCCGACACCATCGAGCGGCGAGAGCGCCCCGCCCAATACATGGTAGAAACCCCGGTAATCGTTGGTGGCCTCTATCGCAGCCACATCGGATGATTCCTCGACCACGCAGATGATCGACCTGTCGCGTACCGGATTGGCGCAGATATCGCACAGGTCGGCCTCGGCCAGGTTGCCGCAGTTGTTACATGGTCTCAGCTTTTCTCGCGCTGTTACAATCCGGGCTGCCAGATCGGAGGCCTCCTGCGGCGGACGCTTTAGAATATGGAACGCCAGCCGCGCCGCGCTCTTCCGGCCTATGCCGGGCAGCGACGTCAATGCCTCGATAAGATCGTCAAGCGCCTTAGGCATGATTCTGTTAGAACGGTAACCCTGGAATCTTCATGCCACCTGTCAGGCCCGACAGCCCCTCCATCTGAAGTTCGGCGGCCTTCTCCTTGGCCTGGTTGACCGCCGCCAGCACCAACTCCTCGAGCATGGCGACATCCTCGGGATTCACAACTTCGGGATCTATCTTTATTTCGAGGATCTCCTGCTTGCCATTGGCGATCACGCGCACCATGCCGCCCCCGGACGAGCCCTCGACCCGCTTTTCCGACAATTCCTCCTGCATCTGTTCCATCTTGGCCTGCATAGCTTGCATTTGCTTCATGAGATCGCCAAGTCCTTTAGCCATATAAGCTCCTTTTATTAGTCTTAGAAAATAATCGTGCATACGTTGCTCCCCAATATAACAAACTACTGTCCAATTATCTCGCCCCCGAGGCTGTCGAATAACTCTTTTGCCCCGGGCGCGCCGTCAAAAAGCTGCCCCGGATCGGCCGCTGATGAATTTGCGCCTTTCTCGGGGGCCTTTCCCGGCGCCAATTTCAATCTGATATCATTGCCGAAATACGCTTTCAGCGAATCCTCCACGAATCTCTTGATATCGGTGCGCGACAACTGCTCGATCTGAAAATTGTTAGGGCTATCGACCAGAATCGTTAGGATATTGCCATCCAACTTTGACGGGTTGCACATTTTTAGATAGGTGAATATCGCAATCTTGTTTTTCTTGACCGAATTGCAGAAGCTTTGCCAGTTACTCTGCACCAGTTCGAACGATAACGGCCCTGATGGGATTTGGATCGGCTCCGCAGGCCCGTTCGAGTCGGGCTCGATAGGCATATCGCCGCCGAATGGGGTGACAAGGTCGGCCTCTGGTATCGAAACAGGCCTGGCCTTGTATCCCTTATCAACCGCTGGCTTGGCAACTTTATTGGCAGGGGCTGCACTCCTGCCGGGTTGCCCCGTAACCGGGCCGCCCCCCTTGCTTTGCGGCGAGTCGGGCAGCCGGCTCAAAAGCGATTGCAAGGAAACGGCGTTATCTAAAGAGGATATCTTCACAAGGGTGGCCTCCAGGGCGTAAACAGGGTCCTGTCCCTGCTTGATCGCCCCTTTATAATCGGCCAGGATCGTGAAATACCGAAGCAGGTCCACAATGTCGGCATCGGCGATTATCCTCCGGGCCTCATCTAACTGGGTCCGGTCGAGCTCCAAGAGCTCGGCATCATCCACACCGCTTTTTACAAGGAGCAGCGTCCTGATATAGCCGGTCAAGGCATCGGCGATTTCCTGCGGGTCACCGCCAGATTTTACATATTCACCCAGCATATCAAGAGCGTCCTTGACCCTGCGACCGATGACCGCCCCGGCCAGATCTGCCAGAAACTCGGTTTTGACAAGGCCCAAAACCTCGGATGCCTGCTCGGCTGAAATGGCGCCATCGGCGAAACCCGAGAGTTGGTCCAAAAGCGAAAGCGCGTCACGGAATGAACCGTCAGCTTTCTTGGCTACCAACAGTACCGCCGGATGCTCGATAGCAAGCCCCTCTTTCTCGGCCACGGACTTGACGGCCTCCGCCAGCGATGACACCGGTATGCGCTTGAAATCGTAACGCTGAGTGCGCGAGAGGATAGTAGCAGGAAGAGCCTGCGGGTCGGTGGTGGCGAAGATGAAAATGACATGCGACGGCGGTTCCTCGAGGGTTTTAAGGAGAGCGTCGAACGCCTCCTTTGTCAACCGATGGACCTCGTCGATAATGTATATCTTATGGCGTCCCCCGACAGGAGTGTAACGCACGTTCTCGCGCAGCTCGCGGATATCATCGATACCGCGGTTGGAGGCGGCGTCAATCTCGAAAACGTCGGGCGATGATCCCAGCGCAATCTCCTTGCACGAGAAACAGACCCCGCACGGCTCGGCGGTCGGCCCGTTGATACAATTAAGCGCTTTGGCCAGGACCCGGGCGGTGGTGGTCTTGCCGGTGCCGCGCGGCCCGCAAAAGAGATAAGCATGCGAGATACGGCCCGTTTTTATGGCATTTTGAAGGGTCCTGGTGACATGACCCTGGCTTTGAATCTGCTCGAAGTCGGCTGGGCGGTAACGCCTGGCCAACGCTAAATATGACATAAATCGCCCATCGCTGACTAAATGTTATAAGCCAATGGCTTATTTAATCGTGCACCCACCGTTGTTTCGATTTTCCGGGTAGACGACCCGGACCTTGGCTGGGGCCAGATTTCCCCGCGGCACACGCCGTTACCACTTACCGCTGCTACCTTCCGGTCCTCACGGGGTTGGGCGGTCGGCCGTTGCGCGGGATCTGGTCCGTAAGTCCCCGTTTCCGAGGGTTTCGCCTTGGGCCGGACGAACATCCCGGATCACCGAACCGCCGGTGGGAATTCGGCCCCGGTATAGCGGATTCCGGGTTACAGGGCACCGCTAGCTCCCCGCTTAGCACGACAATTTAAATGGAGCAGAGCGGGATCGAACCGCCGACCTGTACGTTGCGAACGTACCGCTCTCCCATCTGAGCTACTGCCCCAAAAATTGCACGGAAAAACTGCCTCTTTCGTAGTATACGCAAATGGCCGCACACTGGCAAGGGGATTTGGGGAAAAAGGCAGGCCAAAATTAATCCAAAGGCTTTACTTAGATAAGCAATTGTGATGCTCATCGTTATGTTTAAGAGAAATCAACCGTTTTGATTCCGGCCAAATATAGAAAAAAGGATTGACATATCCAAACTAACAGTGTTATTAAGGTGTATGCCTGATAATCGGGGACAAGCGGTCACGGCCGTACCACCGGAAAGAATCCAGCAAATGATATTTATAATCCGGGGCCAGAAGGTTATGCTGGATAGGGATCTGGCTCGGCTTTACGGGGTCAAGACAAAAGCCCTCGTCCAGGCCATGAAAAGAAATATTGAGCGCTTTCCTTCCGATTTTATGTTTCAGATGACCAACGAGGAATTTGAAAACTTGAGGTCACATATTGTGACCTCAAGTACCGGGGGCGGCAACAGCCCTTTAAGGTCGAAATTTGCGACCTCAAAAATCGGTCACGGCGGCAGGAGATATTTGCCTTATGTTTTTACCGAGCACGGGGCCATCATGTTGGCCGGTGTGCTCAACACACCCAAGGCGATCGAGACCAGCATTTTCATAGTTCGTGCCTTTGTCAGATTGCGCGAAATTCTCTCGACACATAAGGAACTGGCCCGCAAATTCGAGCAACTCGAGTGCAAGGTGGCTGGGCACGACCGGGATATCCAGGCGCTTGTGGCCGCAATCCGTCAGTTGATGACCCCGACCGAAATCTCAAAGCGCCGGATAGGCTTCAAGCGCTCTGCCAAATAATTCCGCAATAAATCCATCTTTATTAAAAAGACTTGACATGCCATCTTTGTTGTTTAAGCTGATATCGTGGGTTCAACTTTTTAGTGGACCCCCATTTCGCCCGCATGAAATAAGAACAGCCCTTGTCAATAAAAAGGAGACAGTGTGTCAAGACACGAATGGCCCGATTGGGAGATATTAAGGCGCGATAAGTGCCGATGTGTCTATTGCGGCCTCGATGGCAAAACCGATTTCGCTATTTTTCGGTAGCTTGAGGTAGATCACCTCGTGCCCAATAAAAACGAGTTATTCTACAATTTCCTGGCCAACCGGGTTGTGGCCTGCCATAGCTGTAACAGCCTCAAAGGCGATTTCGACCCCCGCGAAAGCCAGAATTATGAACCGAACGATCGCACCCGCGCTTCACTTGTCACGCGCGCCCGGCAATTTATCATGCAAAGACAGCAGAAGGTCCTCGACGATTACCTGCAATTGCTCTATGAAGTGGAAAACCCGGACTAGTTCGGCGATTCGCCTCTGTACCGGAATCCCACACAAAAAGAACGCGTCAGGTCTGAGGACCTGACGCCACTCAATATTGTAAATTTCAATGCCGGAGGTGGGATTTGAACCCACACGAGCTTTCACTCACTGCGCCCTGAACACAGCGTGTCTGCCAGTTCCACCACTCCGGCGAATAAAAGGCCTCTCGGTATCGACTATATCCCGAAAAGCAGGGCAATAATATAATAATCACCCTCGCTTCCGCAAGAACTGAATACATTAGCCAAATAGCCAGTAGCCAGGTAGCCAGCAGCCAGTAGGGAAAGAATGTGGTTCGGGATGGAACGCCGCTCATCGGGTGGGTCGCGGTCGGAGCAAGCTCCACCTCGCGAGGGAAACGCTGTTCAATTCGCTTTGCGGTTCCAAGACTTAGCGGCCTTGATTCCTTTTCTTTATTCCCTATTGCCTATTGGCTGTCGGCTATTCCCTTTTCTTCGTTTCCCCTTGTAAACTTGGGCCAATTTCAATATCTTCATCCACGAAACTAACATTGGCGGCCCTTCGTAGTTAATAAGGAGCGAAATGCCCCAGGAGCTGGAATCCGGCGCAGCCGGACTGGTCAAATCGGCGCTCGATGGTGACCAGAAAGCTTACAAAGCCCTATTCGAGATGTACCGGCAGGCGATCTTCCATATCGCAGTGAAAATCGTCCGCAATCCCGATGAGGCTAACGACCTGGTCCAGGAAACGTTTATTAAAGCGTTCGGCTCTTTGAAAACCTACGACCATAACTACCGCTTCTCCACCTGGCTCTACAAGATCGCGGCTAATTGCTCGATCGACTTCCTCCGCAAGCGCAAGATCGACTCCATGTCGCTGGACAAGCCGATTCCCACTAAGGACGGCGATGTCCAGATGGAGATTCCGGATGACACCTACAATCCGGAGAAGGATCTGCGAAGCCACGAACAGAGCATCGGGATCGAGGAGGCGATCGATTCGCTTCCCGAGAAGTACAGGGAAGTAATTGTGCTTCGCCACAAGGAGGACAAGTCGTACGAGGAGATTGCCAGCCTCCTGAACGTGCCGGTAGGAACGGTCAAGGCCAGGATATTTCGCGCCAGAGAACTACTGAAGAAAAAACTCAAGTCAATCCGATGAGGAGGCCGCCGATGAGAACATTATTAGCAGTAACGATGATTGCGCTCTTTTCAGTCGGTATCGCATATGCCGAAAAAGAGTTCACCTACGATAAAAAAGACGATTTCGACGGCAGCGCCGTTAAATCGATAACGGTCGACATGGACCGGGGCGATATCAAGATTGAAAAAGCGCGCGGCCAGAATATCGAAGTCTTCTATAAAAACGCTGTTTTCGCCCGGAATCAGTCTGAGGCCGACGAAATTAATGCGGATTTCAGGTATAGCGCCAAGGTCGACGGCAGGAGGCTCACGATTGTTGTGGAGACGCCGCGGCATGGACAGCATGGCAAGGGTATCGTCGAGAGGATTATCGAAGGAGACTGGGATCAGGAGGGATCGTACCCGATGGTGAAACTGGCCATCCCCGATGACAAAGCGGTGGAGATTCTCTCCGCCTCGTCCGATATCGATGTGTCGGAATTATCTGTCGATCTCAATATTGAATCGGCCTCCTCCGATATCACGATCGAAAATACCCGGGGCAAATTCGAGTGCGATATTTCCTCCGGAGACATTAATGTCACCGGACACAAGGGGCAAATTTCGGTCAAAGGCAAATCGTCCGATATAAGGATCACCGATGTAGAGGGCGAGGTTGATGCCAGGTCGTCGTCGGGGGATATTGTTATCGAGAAGGCCAGGGGAACGGTCAGGGCCTCGACCATATCAGGTGACGGCAGGCTGATTGATATTGACGGCGATGTCGAGATAGAGGCGGCCTCCGGCGACCTGGCAGGCTCGTCGATCACCGGCTCGCTGAGAGCCGCGGCGGTTTCCGGCGATGTCATGCTGGACGGCCTTTCCGCCAAAGAAGGCGACTATGATGTCACTTCCGTCTCCGGCGATATTCACATGGAAATAAGCCGCGATTTCGGCGGCGATGTTTCCCTGCGGTCCATCTCCGGCTCTGTCAATTCGCATCTGTCCGGCGATATAGAAAGTTACTCCGATTCGCGCATGGAGGGCAGGATCGGCCAGGGCAAAGGCCGGCTCAGTGTCGCAACCACCTCCGGAGATATAACAATTAACGGGTATTGATGATGAAAAATTCGCTGTTGGCAGTTCTTCTTAGCCTTCTGGTCACGCCGGCGTTTGGAGGGCCGCCGGAGCCTCCGGCCGCGCCGGAGATCCCCCCGGTCCCCGATACCAAGCGTATCGAACACGATTTGGAGCGATTGCGGGAGGAATTCGACACTACCCGTATGCGCGAGCTCGAGGAAAGCCTTAATGATGTCGAAATTCCGATGCGTGATATGGATAAGAGGATGGCTGAGCTCCATGAGCTTTTTAAAAGCCTTCACGACAGCCTTTTCATAAACGATATCAATATCGGCGGCGACAGCATTACCATTGTGCTCAGCAACGACAGTATCCTGATATTCAATAACCTCAAAAGGATCCCCAGCGCCCGGGGGGGCAATAACGACATCGTCGGGTTCGGTTCCGGAACCACCATAGAGGAAGGACGCTTCATCGATGGCGATGTCGTGCAATTTTTCGGTGACGTCATCGTGAAGGGGATGGTCAGCGGCGGTGTCCTGACTATCTTCGGCAATATATATGTGAGCTCGACCGGCTATATCGAGCAGAGCGCCGTGGCCATCTTCGGCAAGGTCAAAAAAGAACCGGGCGGGCGGATTTCCAATCTCCATATCGATTTCGACGAGGCCCGCTGGGGGCCCAGGGAGAGTTCTGCCGCCAACACCTACCGTATCATGGCCCTTGTATTTCTGATAATATTTTTTGTGTGGCTGGCGCTATCGGCCACGTTTTCCTCGCTTCTGCGGAAAAACATAGCCAGGATATCGGAACATATCAAGCTTCGGCCGTGGAAGTCGTTCTTCATGGGATACCTGGCCTATCTGCTTGTTTTTGCCCTGTTTGTCGCGCTGATAATCAGCATATTTGGCATTCCGCTGGCGCTTCTGGGGGTGCCGCTGCTCCTTTTGGGCGCCATGATCCTCTCCACCTCGGCCCTAAACAATCTGATCGGGGCGCGGATTATGCACACCGATGAAATCAGCCATCGGACCTTTCTTTACGGGACCCTGGTCACGGCGATAATACCGGGCCTTCTGTTTTTGCTTCAGCTTATTACAGGTTCGCTGGTCTTGATGATATTCAGCTGGATACTGTTTGGAATTTTCATCTTCTTGGTTATTCCAATCGGCCTGGGCGCTGTCTTGAGCTCTCGTTTCGGCACCCGCGATCCCAAGCCTCCGCCGCCCGCACCAACGCCACAACTGGCGCCGCAGGTGCAACAGACGTAAGATATCTGGTTCGTCCTATTTCAGCATCACGGCATTGCGGGTGAACGAAATTATTTCATTTCGAAGATTTATCTATTTCACCAGCATCATCCGCCGTGTCTGCGCCGCCTCTCCCGCCTTCAGCCGATAGAAATACACTCCCGAGGGTGAATCCTTTGCGTCCCAGGTCACGCTATACTCCTCGGCCACAAGCCTGCCCTGATACAACGTCTCCACCCGGCGGCCCAGGATATCGAATATCTCTAATGCCGCATCCCCCGCCTCGGGCAGCGAGAATGATATCATGGTTCGGGAGTTGAAGGGGTTGGGGTAATTTTGCAGCAGGACGAAATCGTCGGGGATGTTCGGGCTTTCGTATATGGCATCTGGGTTGACGCCGCCGCCGCCATAGGCCCCCATGTCGCTGCGGGCTGCCCCCAGGCCAAAATCGCAGGCCAGGGAATCATCGTATATATTGGGGTGGCCGGTGTCGATACACGGTGAATCCTGGGGGTTGCCACAGGCCAGAGCCATGAGGTGGAAATCGCCATTGGCGGCGTTTCTGAAAAGCGGGTCGGCATCGATGTTGCCCGCCCCCGGCCAGCCGCCCTGGATGTCGCTGTAGAGCATGACGGGGGACGGGCAATTGTCCCAGAGCATGATCTGAGAATCCTGCCAGGCCACATTGCCCCAGATGATGTTGTTCTCGAACGTGTCGGGGGTGGAGCTCGTATAGTAGCGGATGCCGCCACCAAACCAGCCGCTATGGTTTCCAACGATGGTGTTGTTTACCAAGACGGCCCCATTTCCGCACGCTACCCCGCCGCCGGAACAAGCCGTGCCGGGTCCGACTCGGTTGTTTATAATTAAATTGTTCGAGACCAATGAGGGGGCGCCGCCGACGCCCAGGCCGCCGCCAAAATACCACGCCACATTGTCCCGGATGATATTTCCTTCCACGAATGCATGCGAGGCCCCCAATGATAGCCCTCCCCCAGACTGGCCGCAGAGGTTGCCGGCAATGATGCTGTTACGGATGACCACGTCCGAATACCAGCAGCCGACGGCCCCGCCGCCGTATTCCCCGCCCAAGGCATAAAAGGTCGTGTCACTTGAAACATCGCAGCCCTCGATGAGTATATCGGAGCTGGAGGCGTAGACGGCCGCCCCGCCGAAGCCGCAACGATTGTGTATAAGCGTGGAATTTCTTACCTCCAATCGAGAGAATGTCGTGTAGATGGCCCCCCCGTATCCTTCCCACGCCCGATTAAATCGAAAGAGGCAGTTTTGGATAGATAGCGCATTACTCACGCAGTGCACCGCCCCGCCATCGGCCAATACCGGGTCGGGGTAATGGTCGCCCGCCCGCCCCCACTCCAAACGGCAGTATGAAAATGCACAAGAAGAATCGGCCCAGTAAAGCCTGATGCCGTTCCAACCCTCCAATGTATCGGGGTTGGTGAAGACGATAGAATCAGTCTCGTTGCCAATCACCTGGAGCAGCGCCAGGGAGTCGACCGCGAACTTGTAATGCCCCTGGAACTCTATGCGGCAACCGGGCAGGATAGTCAGGCTTGATTCTGGAGGGACTCGAAGATCGCCTGTTACCAAGTATGGGTTGTTCCCTGGACCCCACTCGCCCCAGACATCACCAGAGACATCGATTGCCCGTGCGCTCCCCACGGTGGAGGTTATTATAAACATCATTCTAATGATAATCCGGAACATGGCAACCTCCTGTTTGGCCCCCTTGGATAAATATACCATCAAGGCCCCGATAAACAAGACTTTTCTGGGGCCTTGATAATTAGTAATCCGCACTCTCAATCCACTACTGCGCCCCCTCCTCAAGACCGCGGTTTTTGTCATCGGTAATCACAAGGCGACTCGTGGGACAGGTGGGGCAAAAGCGCGGCGCCGACCCACCCTTGAAATAACTCACAAGATAGACTATATCGACCCCATTTAAAGTACAATTGCCATTGGCGTCGGCCGCATGATAAAGGAAGGTGTCTCCGCACATGCATGAATCCGGCGGATGCGGCCCTGAACCCTGGAAGTAATATTGCAGAAATGTGACGTCCAAGCCATTGCAGACACCGTTGCCGTTGGCATCACCGGCAACAGCGGGCTCGCAGTAGGTGTCGACGAAGACCGAATCGACGAAGGTGTAGAAGTTGGGCCGGGTAGCCTCGATCCGAAGTTGGCCCTCGGTATCGGGCCGGATGGGGATGTAGGCCCGCCCGGTCACGTCCGTGAAGTTTCTCCCGCATGTGAACTCAACCAATTTCCTCCAAAAAAACGTTTACTGTCTTAAACACGAATTTATGGAAATTATAGGTCTTTTAAGCAATACGATAAAAATATGCAATAGTTGCGTAACGGGGATTACGCAGTAACTTTTTGCCTAATGCGAATGCTGAGGGAGCTGGCAGTTGGCTAATCGACACCGAATCCAAATCAAAAAGGGCGCCCAACCGAAGCGCCCTTTAAGCATTATCATATGTAAGTTCAGTTCAGGTAGGCCCTCAGCGCCTTCGAACGGGAGGCGTGCCGCAACCGACGGATCGCCTTCTCCTTGATCTGGCGAACCCGCTCACGGGTCAGCGAGAACCGCGCGCCAATCTCCTCCAAAGTCAAAGGCTTCTCGTGATTTAACCCGAAATAGAGGTTTATGACCTCGGCCTCTCGCGGGGTCAGCGTATCCAGCGCCTTCTCGATCTCCACCCGCAACGACTCGCTTAAAAGCGACTCATCGGGGGACGGCTGCATCTCGTCCTCGAGGATATCGATCAGGCTGTTATCCTCCGACAACGAAAAGGGCGCGTCAAGCGAGAGGTGAGAATTCGAAATCTTGAGGGTATCGGAAACCTCACTCTCCGTCAGGGAAAGCTCCACGGCTATTTCGTTCGGCGATGGCTCCCGGCCCAGGTCCTGCTGAAGCGAGCTGGAGACTTTGCCTATCTTGTGCAAAGTGCCAACCCTATTCAGGGGCAAACGCACGATTCTGGACTGCTCCGCCAATGCCTGCAGAATGGCCTGTCTGATCCACCAGACCGCGTAGGAAATGAACTTGAATCCTCTGGTTTCATCGAACCGCTTGGCAGCCTTGATCAGGCCGATATTCCCCTCGTTGATAAGATCAGCCAGCGAGAGGCCCTGATTCTGGTACTGCTTGGCGACCGACACCACGAAGCGCAAGTTGGCCTTGGTTAATTTCTCGAGGGCCTTTTGATCGCCCTTCCTTATTTTCTTTGCCAACTCGACCTCTTCGGCGGCATTGATCAGAGGCGTTTCACCAATTTCCCGAAGATATAGATCGAGGGATCTATCCTCATCGCGGTAACGCCTGGTTGTTTTTGCCAACAGCTTTAACTCCTTTTGCTAAAAAACCATCATGCCGGAATATTCCGACATAGGTTTAACCTTTGACATTAACACGAAGTTCCAATTTCACTTGCCGTTTGGCGTTATGGCCACGAAAATATTGGACTGTCCCCTCTTTATATAAAACGAAATCGGTTTCGTGCTATTCTTAAGATCGGACGCGATCCTGTAAAAATCATTGGCATCCTTAACCGCTTTATTTCCGATCTTCAAAATCACGTCGCCCACCGAAATACCATCTTCATCGGCCGGGCTCCCCGGCATAATATCAACCACCACGGCTCCCTCGGTGGCGTCAAGCCCATACTGCTGGGCAAGTTCCTCGCTCACTGTTTCGACAGTTAACCCCAGCCAGCTTTCACCCGGTTTCTCCTCATGTTGGGTCTCGCGTGTCTCGGAAACGAACTGAGTCCTGTCTCCAAGTTTAATATTTATCATCCTGGTGTCGCCGTTTCTCCAGACCTCAAGCCTGACATCGGCGCCCGGACCGGCTGCCGCCACAAGGAACCTGAACTGCTGGGCGTCGGAAATCGGCTTCCCATCGAACTTGGTGATTACGTCACCAACCTTCAAATTTGACCTTTCGGCCGGAGTGTCCTTGTCAACCTGGGCCACCAGCACACCCTCTGTCGTGGGTAAACCGTTGGCCTCCTTGAGCTCCTCGGTTATGTTCTGGGGATATATGCCCAGATACCCGCGTGCAACTTTGCCCGATTTGATCAGTTGATCGGCAACATCCTTGGCCATCTCTATGGGGATTGCAAATCCTATGCCGACATTACCCCCCGTGGGTGTCGCGATTGCTGAATTTACTCCTATCGCCTGTCCGGCCAAGTTGACCAGCGGGCCGCCGGAATTACCGGGATTGATTGAAGCATCAGTCTGAATATAATTCTGATACGACGGCGATTCCCCACCAAACGACAGGTTCTGTCGCTCTTTGGCGGATACGACCCCTACCGTGACGGTTCTGTCTAATCCCAGGTAAGGGAATGGATTGCCGATTGCCATCACCCAGTCGCCGACCAGAATTGAATCGGAATTACCCAGGGCAATAGACGGCAATTGTGTGTCGGAGTTAATCTTCAGCACGGCGATATCGGTCTCTTTGTCGGCGCCGATAACCTCGGCCTTGAACTTCTGATCGGTCGACAAGGTCACGGTGACACGCTCGGCGTTCTCCACAACATGATTATTCGTAAGGATATAGCCATCGGGGGTGAATATGAATCCCGATCCGAGCGATTCAGAACGCCTCATCCTGGGAGTATTTTGGCCACGGTCTCCGGGCGGCATGCCGAAAAACCGTCTGAAGAAATCATCGTTCATAAAACTGTGGTATTGATCTTCAGTAACCGATTCCGCGGATATATTGACCACCGCCGGTTTTACCCGCTCCGCGATCTTAACAAACGGGGAATGGCCATTCGAGGGAATAATATCAACGACTTTGCCGGTTTGATCCTGAGGTTCGGCCTTGAGTTTCTCAGGTATAGAGAGATTCGAGCCGATTACCATGCCTATAAGGGCAAAAATGCCACCGATGGCCAGGATGTATGCCAAACCTTTAAGCTGGCCCCAGTACCTCATTTTCTGTATCCTCCCAAAATTAGTGAGCCTTAAAGTTAAACCCCGACAATATTAATGTCAACGTCTTTTTGCTATTACTGAAATATTTATAAAATGTTCCATCTATCGCTTGTGCCACAATTAAATCGGCCCGGCGCTCTACCCCCGGGAATTCCGTTCCCCCAAAACCGCCGAGTCCCAACCCGCACAATTATATAACCCACCGCTCAGCCGTAAAGTTTTCGCGATTCCGGCGCCGGACGGAATGTTCAATTTTTATCGACGGAATCATTGGCGCGTAAGATGGGGCTGGACAGCGGCGATTTCGACGGCATGTTTCGTGTAGCCAATCGGCAATTAAAGCCTTATACTGACACTACTATGTAAAGCAGCCACAGGAAATCGCAACCGGAGGAATGATTTAAATGATGAAAAGCCCGTTGATATTGATATTGACTACAATATTGATGCTCCCGCGAGTTGCCTCGGGCCAAACCAAAGGTCTCGAGCTATTCGACGAATTGAAATGGCTCATCATCTCTGTAGCCGATTCGATTACGCCCGCGGTTGTCCATATCGAGGTCGTAAAAAAACAGGATACCCAACGATACCAGTCTCTCGGCTCAGGGCTGATTATCGATCCGGCCGGATACATCCTGACCAACGAGCACGTCGTCGATAAATATGTCGAGGTGACCGTTACACTGCAATCCAATCGTGAGTATGGCGCCGAGGTGGTCGGTACCGACAAACTTACCGACCTGGCGCTGATCAAGATCAAAGTTCCCGAGGATGTTAAGCTGCGGTCGGCCAGGCTGGGCAACTCCGATTCGTTGCAGGTGGGTGAGTGGGTAATCGCCGTTGGCAACCCCTATGGTTTCGACCGCACCGTCTCGTTCGGTATCGTTTCGGGGAAGGGCCGGGTTCTCAATGTCCAATCGAGCACCCCACTTCTGAATAATTTCATACAGACCGACGCGGCAATTGCCCCCGGTTCATCGGGGGGGCCGCTGGTCAACCTGCGCGGCGAGGTGATCGGCATAAACTCGCGCGGCATGGGACAGACCCAGGGTTTCACTATCCCCATTAATGTCGCTATCGACGTGCGGGACAAGTTACTCAAATCTGGCAATATCGAGCGCGGCTGGATTGGTATTGTCATGCAGCCCCTTAACCGCAGTTATGCCAAGTACCTCAAGCAGCCGGACATGGAAGGAGTCCTCGTTCCCGATATCCTCGAAGGCTCGCCCGCTGAAAAGGCCGGCATCAAGTCGGGTGATGTGCTCCTGAAATATGGCGACCAGGAGCTCAGCGCCGAGAAAGACGACGATCTAAACAAGCTTACACTGATGGTCGCTCAGACGCCGGTTAGCGCCGAAAAAACCTTGACCATTTTCCGCAACGGGCAGACAAAAATGCTGAAAGTGATAGTCGGGGAACAGCCCAAGGTCAAGGCCGACGAGTTCGAGACGCCATTCGGATTTACTGTCAAGGAGATTACCGACGATATGTACCGGACATATCTGTTGCAGAGTCGGGATGGCGTTTACGTGTCGTTCGTCGATGTCGGCACGGTGGCCGACAAGGGTGATCTACTGGACGGCGATGTCATAATGGCGGTCAATAATCGCCCCACCCCGGATTTCAAAACCTTCAAGGATGTTATGGCGCTGACCGCTAAAGAGGATTTCATTCTTCTCTCGGTACTGCGCGGCAAGGAGAAGAGGCTGGCATTGCTCGACAGGACGAGCACTATCGGCACCGATGGCGCCGCCGACACTGCGAAGGGCCAGTAAAATTCCATAATATTTATTTCTGCCGCTTTTGATGGCATGAATAAAAAGATTCGGAGAAAAAATTATCAGCCGACGGCCTTGATTCCCTTGCAGGAAGAGCAGCCCCCCTTGCCGTCGGCCGATCATTTGCCCGCAGAAATTTGCGGGATTTTCAATTGCGGTTTACCTTTGTCCCACAGTCTGGTAGTCCCGCTCCTTGTGTTGGGCCGGGACATACCGCTCGAACCTGGAATCGACTTTGCGCCAATCGATGTTGTTGACGTATGCCTCGAGATATGCCGCGCGGTTGGAACTCCGGTCGTGATAATAGGCGCCCTCCGAAACAATCGATCGCAACCAGCGGCCCCGCGCCCTATAAGGCCTCCTGGTCATGGCTGTCGCCGATGAATCTGCGCAACCGCCAATCGCCGGGCATGCCCTATTCAGGGAACAATGGGTTCTGTTTAGATTCTTACTTGCTGAATTTGCAGATCAGTGGCCGGGGATGTTTCCAGGAAGCCGGAATTGGCGAATGTCCGATGCGAGACGTTCACAACAGGTTGTCCATTGCCGTCGGAATAACGGGCCACTATAGAGGCCGCTTGATCCATCTTCTCCCGGCCGCTCGCTCCGCGCAGCAGGCCCACAGGAGATTTGAAATCGACAGCCTCGAGAAGAATATCCTTTTCAAGTTGAAGCGTTTCAATGACGTTGTTCTCGTTCTGGTCACGACCCACTACCAGCTTGGCCGCGGGATCGAGCCTGAAATGCCGTCCAACTCGCAAAAGATTTAGATCGTTGAAATCGGTATCGGGTTTGTAGCGCAGAAGATCGCGCAGGCGGTCGGAGTAACGTTTGTCGGTGAGAAGGCAGCCCGAGGCCGGGCTGGGGTAAGTGGTCAAGCCGAACTCCCTGGCCAATCCCATTTGGCGTTTTCGAGAGCGTCCCTGAATATCCAGAAGCCATTCGCGGCTGATAAGGCCCTCTGTTTCGGGAAGCGTTGGGGGCAAGAGCCGACCCGATAATGGCCGCACCAGCCTGCCCTCCAGGCCACATTCGCGGGCGATGAGATCGAGCGTGAAACGTCGCTGGCTCATTGGGCGCTGGCCGAGAACTTCACCGGTGATAACGAAATCACCACCGGTCATGTCGAGATAATGTCTGACCTCGCCGATCATAGTCAGGCGGCAATCGATGCAGGGATTCATGTTCTTGCCATGCCCGAACCGCGGGTTCTTGACGATATCGATGAATTTCTGCCCGAGGTGCGCCAGCTTGACATTGAATCCAAACTTCTGGGCCGCCGGAAACGGATCGGAGCCGCACGATGATGAATCGGTGGCATCACACCCGAAATGGGTCATGAAGGTTATGGCCTCGACCTCGACCCCGTACTTCATCATCTGAAGAATAGCCAGGGTCGAGTCGAGACCTCCCGAATATAAAGCAATAGCCTTTGCCTGCCTCATAGATGAAACTTATAAAAATATTGGGTGGCGACCATGTCGCGCCGCCTGCCGCTTACGCGACTTTGACCGGCTGCTTGCTGTTCTTCCGTTTGCGCGCCTCCGGATAGCAGCTCTCGTAATCGAGACCTGCCAGGCTTACCGAGGACAACGATTTGATAACTCGATCCTGTTCGGCGTTCCAAAATGCGTGCATGGCGCAACCGGACATCCTGTTGCAAGCCTCGTTATTGCCGGCGTTGCGGACACAGTCGTTGACATAGATCTTGCCCTGCATGGCCTCGATTATGGAAAGGAAGGTGATCCTCTCGCGCGGCATGGCTAACCTGTAACCGCCGTTAATTCCCTTGAAGCTCTGCAGGAATCCCTGGAGAGCCAGTTCCTTTAATATCTTGGCCAGGTATTCGCGCGGAATCTTCTCGGCCCCGGCGATTTCGTTGATCGAGCAGATCTTGTCGGTTTCCCATGCTGCGATATAAACCATCGCGCGCAGGGCATAGTCGGATTTTCTGGATATTTGCATTTTTCTTCTCCTTCAACATGGATTCAGCGTGTCCATGTATCCCTGTATTGTGGTGTCTATTACTCCATGTCAAGCCAAATCGTTCCCGTAAATTCAGGAGGTTTTCCCCATACCGTGCTTTTTATAATTCCTTTTATTGCAGGAACCTGGCCCCAGGCCGGTGTTTTTGTTCCCCCCTTCAAACCTTTGCGGCCGTTATTTATTGGCTGATTAATTCATATTTAATTCTCGAAAGCCCCATGGTCAATAGAAAAATCGCCCCGGCTCTTATTACTATTAATCCTTTTTTGCGAGTCAATGTTCCGTTTTTCCACTTTTTATGTTTTTATCCGCGATTTGCAAATTCCGCTGGAACATCTCATACTTGAACTCGCCGATGCTGCTTCTTTCAAATCGCTGTGCAAATTCCTTCGGTGTTATCTCAAGAAGCCATGCCAGGTTCGGCCGGACAAGCTCCGGGTCGGGGATAAGGCGCGGCTCGGTCGCAGCCAAAATACCGCTATTATAAGGGCATACAGTCTGACATAAGTCGCAACCGAAAATCATGTTGCCCGAGGCCGCGGCGATATCCTCGGGTATCCGGCCCTTGTTCTGAGTAGTCTGATAAGAAATGCACCTGGTGGCGTCGATTATCCGGTCGTTTACGATGGCCGCGGTGGGGCAGGCCTCGATACATTTCCGGCATTGGCCGCAGGTAACATCGCTGGGCAAGTCGGGTTCAAGCCATAGATCGGTTATTATCAGACCCAGGAAATGAAAGCTGCCGTGCGATTGAATTTTCCGGCCATCCCTCTTCTTGGGAATAATGACCATCCCGTTACGCCCCCAAAAGCCAATTCCCGCCCTGACAGCAAACGTCTTCTCGGAAATGGGAGAGGAATCGACAAAAACCATCGCATCGATTTCACCGGCCAGCCCTCGCATTCTGTCAACCATGGCCTCAAGCTTATCTTTCAGGACAGTATGGTAATTTTCCCCACGTGCGTAAATTGAGACATACGGGCGCGAAGGGTCATCCTCCGGCTCGCTATAATAGGGATGAGCACAAACTATCACCGAGCGGGCGCCGGGCAGGTGGACACGCGGATCGAACCGCTGGCGCACGCCCCTTTCGAGATACCCCATACTCCCCTGGAGGTTTTTATCGAGCCAGCGCAGGTGGGCATTATGGGCTACCGGGTGATAGTCGGCCGGGGCCACGCCAAAAGCCGAAAACCCCAGGGCAACGGCCTCTTTTTCCAGTGCCTGTTTGATGTCCATTGCAGATACCAACTTAGCCGTGACAGGCGGGCAAGTCAATATGTCAGTGGTTTTATCGTGCGGCAGGTATATAAGCTCATCAGCCAGTACTCTTTAGGAGCATATTTTTTTGTATTAAAAATACTTTACACAAAGGCTGTTGTGTATTGCGAATTTTACACAAGATTACAATTTCACCGCTATCCCCAATCCATCCCTAATTGGAATAATCGAGGATATGACCTCCTTGGAGCGGAACAACTTGCGGTTGAACTCTAAAATGGCCTTGCTCTCGGGAGTCGGATTTTTATGCAGGATTCTGCCCGACCAGAGGACGTTATCGGTGATAAAGAGGCCCCCCCTGCGCAAACGCGGTATGGCCAGGTCGAACGCCTCGGGGTAACCTTTCTTGTCGATATCGTTGAGTATGATATCAAAAGGCCCATCGAACGCTTTGATAATTTCCAGGGCATTCCCAACTCTGAAATCAACCATGCTGTCAAGGCCGGCGCGCCCAAGGTATGTAAGGGCTCTTTGGCGGTTTTCGTCGGAGCCATCAGTGCAGATTATCTTTCCGCCATTCCTCATACCGCCGGCAAACCAGCAGGCCGAATAGCCAAAGCCCGAGCCCATCTCGAAAATACTCTTCGCTCCTGTGGCGAAAGCAAGTTGCCGCAGGAACGGACCCACTATCGGCCCGATAATGGGAAAACCTTTACGTCTGGCAAAAGCCTCCATCTCGGCCAAAACGGGATCGGGCTTGGGCAGAAGACCTATGATGTAGTCGTTGATGACAGATGAGGTAATATTCATATCGCTATATTTAAGTCGGGCTTATGACACCCACAAGCACAAAGTCATCCTCGATCCTCACGGGGAAATGCCGCAATTTGCCCCAGACAGTTCCGGCCGGACCGAGGAGCAATTTATCGATAAGGCCCTTGACACTTGGTTTGGTAAACGAGGAATCGTCAGGCAGAAATGACTTCA
>Ga0315293_10001308_pt1 | contig 24159 bp, 19 predicted proteins | sample YL17G13_20_MG_FD_203071 | JGI IMG/M metagenome (GOLD analysis project Ga0315293, IMG submission 203071) | Sediment microbial communities from Yellowstone Lake, YNP, Wyoming, USA - YL17G13_20 | ecosystem: Environmental > Aquatic > Freshwater > Lake > Sediment | place: USA: Wyoming | collected...
CTCGGCAAGCTCCTCAGCAACCATCGAGGTTCACCTCAAGCCACGGGCAAGTCGTCAGTGCATTGTGCGCTCAAACGGCCTGAGTGTTGACGTGGCGGTGAATGCGCCGCCGGTTGACGGCAAGGCCAACAGCGCCTTGGTCGAGCTGCTCGCCGATACACTGGGGGTGCGCAAATCTTCTCTGTCGATCATCCGTGGCCAGACGTCGCGCAACAAGGTGGTAGCAGTGGCAGGTTTGAGTGCAGATGTTGTGGCACAGAGACTGGCACGCGCGTAGTCAAGCGACCCAACAACCCGCAAAAACCGGATATTCCCGTACCGTGACACACCAAGGAAAGGACGAAGGCATGGCTCGCACGTACGACATGATTCAAGAGGCAAAACGCTACATCACCGGCAAGTGCCACGCGGCTCCCGAGTTCGGCATCATCCTGGGCACGGGCCTGGGCAAGCTCGCCGACTCCATCAAGGTCGAAACGACTCTCGAGTACACCGACATTCCGCACTTTCCCGAGTCAACGGTTGAGTCGCACGCCGGCAAGCTGCTGCTGGGCACGCTTTCGGGCAAGAAGGTGGTGGCCATGCAGGGCAGGTTCCACTACTACGAAGGGTACACGATGCAGCAGATCGTGTTCCCGGTGCGCGTGATGCAGTCGATGGGCGTGCGCACTCTTATCGTGTCAAACGCGTGCGGCGGCATCAACCCGCTCTTTCCCCCCGGCACCATCATGGTCATTACCGATCACATCAACCTGGTAGGCGACAACCCGCTCATCGGCCACAACGACAACCGCATCGGTCCGCGCTACCCCGACATGTCGGAGCCGTATGCGAAGGATCTGATCGATCTTACTCGTCAAGTCGCACTTGACAACAAAATTCCGCTTGAATAGGGCGTGTACGCCTCCATGTCGGGCCCCTCGCTTGAAACGCGCGCCGAGTACCGGATGCTGAAGATTCTGGGGGCCGATGTTATCGGCATGAGCACTGTGCCCGAGGTGATTGCTGCGGTGCACTGCGGGCTGAGGGTGCTGGGGCTTTCGGTGGTTACCGATTCGTGTCTGCCCGATGCGCTGGAGCCGGCCGACATCACAAAGATCATTGCCACAGCCGGCGAAGCAGAGCCGAAGCTGGTGACGATTATCGAGAAGGTGCTGGAGAAGCTGTAGCGACGACACCGGCGTTTGACCGGTAGGTATGGGCGAATGATGATTCGCCCATACCTACCGGTCAAACGCCTGCGACAAACGCACCACGTCCTGCACATCGCGGGCGCGGTCGTCGGTATTCTTCGCCGCCATGAGCAGCGCGGCGTTGGGCATGATCGAACAGTTGGTGTCTTTGGTGCGGCGCTCCGAGCGCATCTGGAAATGACCACTGGTCATTCCAGCCAGTATCATCAAGCCATCCATGCCTTTGAAGCTTGCGGTACGCACGTGCACGATGAGGCCCTCGTCGACCTCGATGAATCCCACCACCCTGCGCGCCGCATTGCGGATGGTAATTGACCCGCTGCGACGCCCCATCTCTACCAGGTGAAGAAGCTCTGACAGCCCATCTTCGTGGATCTCACCCTGCAGTGCAATGTCGTACCGCATGACTCCATTGTCCGAGTCGAGCAGCGGGGCCACGATGCGCAGCATATCCTGATCGTCGAAAATCTCCCCAACGCATGAGAATTGGGTGAGGAAGTCGCTTCGAAGGTTCTCACCTTCCATAGGCGCATTGAAGAACACCACGGTTGTTCCCGGATCGATGCCGACAGCCGAAAACACCTGCTCGATGCGTCCCACCATGTTCGGGCTGAGGGAGAAATCCACTGCGACGAGCGTGGGCTGAAGGTCGAGGCCCTCCCGAACTACAGCCACATCGTCTGCCAGGCTCACCGAGAATCCGATTCGCTGCAGCCACGCCCCCAGCGTGCCCTGCCCTGCACCGCGTACCAGGTTCATGGCAGGGTCGTGGTGCGCAACGACGATGGCCGAGTAGAAGTCGCGTTTGGTGATAATGCGGATAAACTCGGTCTGCGATTTCACCATGGTGTGTCGGCGCTGCGCATACTGCCAGTAGCGGATGCCCCACCGAATGCCGGCGAAGACAACCACACCCAGCGCCGTTGCACCGAGAGCCGCGCCAACAAGAAGTGTCGATCCAATTTCCGTGGGTATCAGACGAGAGATGTCCATGGGTATCCCGCCTGCAGGTTGCCGCGTATCATTGACAAGAGAGGTGCCGTGCACGGACGACACCGGGCTCAACTTAATGAGTTAAACTACCTCATGACAACGCTGCGTGTCAACGGCCATCCAGCGTTTCCGGGATCTCGGACACATTGACGCCAGACACCCTTCGAGGGCCAGCACCGAGCATGCACCTTCGCGCCGCACCAGTGGCAGTTGCAGGAACGCAACCCATTCCCCGAACTGGTTGCATTGACGCCAACAACGCAATTGACTGCATATCAACTGATTGTGTCAGTGACCATCTCGATGGCATACACGTTGCATAAGTGCCACCCGTCGGACCCTCGCACACACTCAACAAAAGGAGGCGTCAATGCACGCCAGAAAGATTCTTCTGTCAGTGGTCGCAGCAAGCGTCGTTGTGTTGTTCCCCGCAACCTCTCACGGGTGGAAGGCTGACACCATCTCCTCCCTTGCCGAAATGAATGTCTCGGGCCCGCGCGTCGGCATGTTCGCGGTGCTTGACAATGGTCCCCTGTACCAGGAATTGAGGAAACACAAGGGCGACCGCGCCATCAGTCAGTTTGGGTGGCATTTCGAGATCAAGACCAAGGCGCTGGCCGGCGGTCCGTCGTTTCTCGTCGAGTTCGTTCCGCTTGTCGCCGGAGTCGAATACGGGCTGTTCATTCCATCCTTGTCAATTCCTATCGGCGTTCGGCTACCGTGGGGGACCGAGTTCGGCATGGGACCCAGTTTCGCGATAGGCAACAGCACAACCCCGGTCAGCTCATCCATCGTGTTCTCGGTCGGGCACTCCTTCTACTGCCACGGCGTCGGCATCCCCATCAATCTCGCCTTTGCTCGTGGCCCGGCCGGAAACCGGATAGGCCTGTTGGCCGGCTATGCGATCACCAGGAATGTCCGCAAAGAGGTGCAGCGCATACCTCAGTGATTGCCGCAGGAACCATCGTCGATACGCCGAAGTGCTAGTGGCCACTCACTACAAACAAGCGAGCAAAGCATGTGCACCATACGAACGATAGCGCTGTCTGTGATCTGCTTGACAATGGCCGCAATCTCCCTTGCTGCGCAGGAGTCGGCAGACTCGGCCGCCGCCGGGATGATCGAGCGGGTCTCCGAAACCACAGATTCGCGGGATGCCTCGGGGACCTCCGACACCGTCGCGAAGCAAGAGCGCGACACCCCGGGTCAGTCGGCAAGCGGTGGAACCGAAACCATCGGCATCAGCGGCGACGTCGAGATCTCCGACGAGCCCGCGCCACGCCGGACGAGTTCCCACCGTCAGGGGCTGCTGGTGGTAACCGATGATCCCCAGTGCGAGATCCTCATCAACGGCAAAAGCTACGGCCAGCACGCGAAGATCTTCGTTCCGCTGCCCGTGGGTCGGTACACTGTGATCGGACGAAAGGGCGATTGCTTTGACGATGTGGAAACCGAGAGCGTGGAGTCGGGTGAAGTGTCGCGAGAAAGCGTGCGTGCGCGACGCGTGCATGTGCAGGTGCAGCCACCCACCTACGTTATGATGAAGTTCGGCAAGTATGCCCTTTCCGGCGTGGGGTTTGGCGTGGGCGCCTGGATTGACAGGAACTACATCGGCGCATTCCTGAACAACGGATTCGGCACCAGAGTAGCGTCGGACAGCATGCTCGATGGCACCCGGTTCCGCAAGTACACAGACGCGAGCTCGGTAGTCGCGGGAGTCAACTTTATGCATGCATTCCCCATCAACCGGTACATGGATTTCGGCGCAGGTTTGACCATGGGCGGAGGCGAGCTGCACGAGTCGTACGATGTGAGCCGACACGCGACCGGCCAGACCTGGGACTACAACACGGGACAGTACAAGACCTACGAGTATGATGAATGGCTTGACAACGGCCTGCGCTACTCAGCCTTTGCGCTGCTGGGTCCTCGAATCGCGTTCATGGGTGGCCTGGAGCGCGCGAAGGTGCAGATCGCCGGTTCCTACCTGGTTCGCTCAGATACCCGGATGGAAGTGAGCAACCCGCGCAACTTCTTCTGCATTGAGGGTGGGGCTGTCATCGTGTTCTGAGGCGCCCCTGACTCGCTTGGGCGATGCGAGAGATCAGACGAAGCAATTGGTCTTGCCTGCCGGGCACGATGTTCGAGGGTGTCGCGCACCGGGTGATCCAAACTGCCACCGAACCATGACGCGCCACCCGGCTTTGCCAACCAACACGCCCCTCTCCCTCTCGAACTGATTTCGCACCTCAATGCCCAACTGCGCTAACTTGACACGCATGCGCATGGCGGGACACCCAACTCCGCCCTCCCCCTCCTTCACAGTCGGGGCTCTGCATGCCATCCGCACTCCTCCGACGCTCCATCCCTCCACCACTCCTGCCCCCACCTCTCCCGGTCCGACTCGCTCTATGGTAATGTATTTTTGACAGGTTACGCATGCCCGGGTGCCACTCTCGGCGTCGGGCCCGTCACCACATCAGATTCTGAGGCATCGTCCATGAGCGTCTTCAAGCCGGTCAGTCCGCAGGTATCCTTCCCCGAGGTCGAGTCCGAAGTGCTCGCATTCTGGAAGGAGCATCGGATCTTCGAGAAGAGCCTCGAACTCACACGCGACAAGCCCGCCTACTCCTTCTACGATGGCCCGCCCTTCGCCACCGGCCTTCCTCACTACGGACACCTGGTAGGCGGCACGCTCAAAGACATTGTCCCCCGCTATTGGACCATGCGGGGCCGGCATGTTGAGCGGCGGTTCGGGTGGGACTGCCATGGTCTGCCCATCGAGTCTCTGGTGCAGAAGGAACTCGGCCTCGCGTCCGTCAAAGACATCCGTGACTTTGGCGTGGGCAAATTCAACGAAACGTGTCGCGCCAATGTACTGAAGTACGTGGAGGAGTGGCGCAAGACCGTGCAGCGTATGGGCCGGTGGGTCGACTTTGACAACGACTACAAGACCATGGATCGCGACTTCATGGAGTCGGTGTTCTGGGTCTTTCGGCAGTGCTACGACAAAGGACTCATCTACCAGGACTACCGCGTACAGCCCTACTCGCCCGCCCTGGCAACGCCGCTCTCCAACTTCGAAGTGAATCAGGGCTACCAGGATCGTCAGGATCCGGCCATCACGGTGACATTCCCGGTAGCCGACGACGATGCAGCCTTCCTGGTATGGACAACGACACCGTGGACGCTGCCCGGCAACCTGGCAATCGCAGTGCACCCGGAAATGGAATATGTCAAGGTGGAGTACGAGGCAAAGCGGTACTGGATTGGCGCGGCCCGGGCCAGCGTGTTCTTCAAGGACGTTGAGCCCATCACCACCTGCAAGGGCTCCGAATTCGTCGGCAAACGCTATGAGCCGCTCTTCACCTACGCACCGCAGCAGAGTCCGAAGCAGTACACGTTTATTGCGGGCGACTTCGTCACCGGGGAAGATGGCACCTGTGCAGTGCACATCGCCCCGTCATTCGGCGAAGAGGACTTCGTGGTGGGCCGCCAGAACGGCCTCGGGCTTTTCGATCCGCTTGACGCAGAGGGCAAGTTCACCGCAACCGTTCCCCAATGGGCCGGCGTTGACGCCAAGGAAGCTGACAAGCACATCATCCGCGCCCTCAAGGAGCGCGGCAGAGTCTTCAAGCACGAGACAATCGTTCACAGCTACCCGCACTGCTGGCGCACCGGTGTTCCGCTGCTCTATCGCGCGCTCAAGACCTGGTTCCTCTCCGTGGAGAAGGAAGTGGAGGGGCCGGGTGGCGTGCGCAAGCCACTCAAGCAGTGGATGGTCGAGTCGAACCAGCAAGTGCGCTGGGTTCCCGACCACCTGCGCGACGGCCGCTTCGGCAAGTGGCTCGAAGGCGCGCGCGACTGGAACCTGGGCCGAAACCGGTTCTGGGGCACACCCATTCCCGTATGGATCGCCGAGGACGGCGACAAGCTCTGCGTGGGATCTGTGGCCGAACTCGAAGCACTGTGCGGCAAGAAGGTCCCGGACCTGCATCTGCACGTCATCTCCGAACTCGACGTTCGCACCACCGACAAGAAGACCTACGACCCGAAGGGCAAACACTTCCGTCTCACCGGCGAAGTGCTGGACTGTTGGTTTGAGTCGGGCTCCATGCCCTATGCGCAGAACCACGTGCCATTTGAAAACAAGGCCAAGTTCGACGCCTCGTTCCCGGCCGATTTCATTGCCGAGGGCATCGATCAAACGCGCGGGTGGTTCTACACGCTCACCGTGCTCTCTTCGGCGCTTTTCACCAAACCTGCGTTCAAGAACGTAATCGTGAACGGCATCATTCTGGCCGAGAATGGCCAGAAGATGAGCAAGAGCCTGCGCAACTACACCCCGCCCGACGACATGATGGACCGGTTGGGCGCCGATTCCATGCGGCTCTTTCTCATCAACTCACCGGCGGTGCGTGCCGAGGATCTGCGCTTCTCCGATGCCGGGGTGCTTGAGATGGCACGAGCGGTGCTGCTGCCGTTCTGGAATGCGTACTCGTTCTTTGTCACGTACGCAACGGTTGACGCATACAAGCCGTCGGGCGATACCCGCCCGCACAGCGACCATGAGCTGGATCGGTGGATCGTGTCGCTGCTCAATCACGCCATTGCATCGATCAACGCGGAGATGGAGAACTACTGTCTCTACAAGGTAGTCCCGATCCTTGTCGACTTCATTGACAACCTGACAAACTGGTACGTACGCCGAAGTCGTCGCCGGTTCTGGAAGAGCGAGAACGACAGCGACAAGATGCAGGCATATGCGACGCTGTACTATGTGCTGGTCCAGTTCGCAAAGACGCTGGCGCCGTTTCTGCCGTTTGTCTCAGAGTCGGTCTACCGCAATCTTGCCAAGGCCGCAGGCGCCGACGACGCCGTGTCGGTTCACCTGCAGCAGTTCCCGACATCCGACGAGGCTGCCATTGACCGCGAGTTGGAGACCAAGATGGCACTGGTTCGGCAAGTTGTCGGCATGGGACGCACCCTGCGCAGCCGCTACACCATCCGCAACCGGCAGCCTCTCGCGCGCATCACAATCGTAGTGCGCGACAATGCGAAGCGTGCGCTGCTCGCGCGCATGGCCGATCTGATCACCGAGGAACTCAATGTCAAGCAGGCGACATTCGACGCCAACGAGGATGCGGTGGTCCAGGTCTCAGCCAAGGCCAATTTCAAGGCTCTGGGCAAAGTGCTGGGGCCGCGCATGAAAGAGGCGGCCGCTCAAATCGAGAAGTTCACACTCGACGACGTCCGGGCGCTGGAAGGCGGAGCATCGAAGCAGGTGTGCGGCCAGGACATTGTGCTCGCGCAGATCGACGTGCGGCGCACCAAGCACGAAGGCATCGAAGTCGAAAGCGCCGGGGAGCTCACGGTTGCCCTTGACACGCACATGACGCCGGAGCTTGTTGCTGAGGGGATTGCCCGTGAGTTTGTCAACCGCGTGCAGAACCTGCGCAAGAGCGCCGACCTCAATGTGTCGGATCGCATTGCCGTGGTCTGCGGCATTGACGAGACAATCCGCGCGGCAGTGATGAAGTTTGAGGGATATGTGCGGGCCGAGACGCTGGCAACGTCGATTTCGTGGGATGCGAGTTCCGCGACTGGCGGGGAGGCCATTGAGATTGGCGAGGTGACGGGGACGCTCCGGATTGTCAGGGTCGGTTGAGGCGAGGCACAGCCGAACCTCGCGGGGCGCTGATTCCCCCTGCCGGCAAGCGGGTAGCAGTCCTGCCTGTGGCGCATGCGCGTCAAGTTAGTGGCATTCGGCCCTGAAGGCCGGGATGGAGGCTGTTTGTGGCTTGAGCGCCGTAGGCGCGGCACCTCTGTAGCGATTGGCGGGTAGAGAGGTGCGCCGGAGTCCCGTAGGGACGGCACTCAACTCAAAGCATCAGAGCAGGTGCCGCCCCTAACGGGGCTCATGGATCGGGTTCTTCACTGGCTGCTACAGAGGTGCCGGCCCTAACGGGCCTCAATGCCTGTGGCCGACAGTCTGGGAGCAGTCCGTGGGCCAACTTGACGAGCATGCGCCAGTGGCGGTATCAGCGATCAGATATCGATATGCGTCATCGATAGGACACGATGAAGAAACAGCCACTCATCCAGCGCGCGAAGAACGATGCAGTCTATCACCTGGCGCGTCTGGCTGTGGGTATGGGTCGCTCTCTCCCCCGCAAGACGGGACTGCGGCTCTTCGGGGCCCTGGGCGAGGCGCTCTTTGCGCTTCCCACGCCCGACCGGCAGCGGACTATCCGGCACCTGGGCATGGTCTTTGGCAATCAGTGGGACGAGCGTCGCATTTTGTCTACCGCGCGCAGTGTCTACCGGAACCTGGGCAAGAATCTCTTCGACGCGATCCACGTTGCCACGCTTGACGATGCAGCGTTCGATGCGATTGTCCGCTCCGGGCCGCTTGACGGGCTCAAGGCCGCGCATGACCGGGGCAAAGGATTCATGTGCGTGACCGGTCACATCGGCTGTTTTGAAATGCTGCTGCCGTTCTTTGACCGACGAGACATCCGCGGATTCGCCATTGGCCGCGCGCTCTACGATCCGCGCATCGATACCATGGTGGCCAATGCGCGACGCAGTGGCAACATGAAGTATCTGCACCGAACCGAGAACCCGCGCACCATTATCCGGCTTCTCTCGGAGGGAACGGGCATGGGAGTTCTCATCGATCAGGACACGCGCACCGACGGGGTGTTTGCGCACTTTCTGGGCAAGCTGGCATTTACACCATCGGCGCCGATCAAGCTGGCCATGCGCATGAAGCTGCCGGTTTTCGTGGCCAGTAACGCACGTCTGCCCGACGACACGCACATGGTAACGGTCACACCGCAGGTGGAAATGCTTGACACTGGCAATACCGAGCGCGACCTGGTGCTGAATGTCGAGAAGGTGAACGCGCTGCTGTCTGAGGCGATTCTGCGGCATCCCGAGCAGTGGGTGTGGATGCATAGACGGTGGAAGAGGACGCCGTTGTGGCGGGGAATGGAAGAGGTCGGCAATGTTGAGACGATTGGGAGAAGTGAGAAGTGCAAGGCGAAGAGCGGTCAGTGAGGAGCAGCCGAGTCTGTTGGTGTGTGGATTGCAGAGACGGTGGCCGCATGTCCGTAGAGACGTAACGCGCTACGTCTCCTTTGGGCGGGGCGAAGGAGTGACGAGTTACGAGCAAGCGAGTTACGAATGACGAGTGATTGGAATCAACGATCTACGGCTATCGGTGAGCGTCGCCTGACCAGGGACACGTGCTTGCGCACGTGTGCGGTTGCGGTGCTCGCACTGACCGTGGCCGCCTCGCTGCCCGGATGCACGCGCAATGATAAGGCAATTCCCCGAGCCTCCGACACCACGCAGACCGTGTTTCAGGAGATTGAGGGAAGCAGCCTGTACTTGTTTGACGGATTGCACAAGTCCTGGATGCTCCAGTCTGACTACATGCGCAAATCGCAGGGCGATACGGGCTCCATTCTCGGGTGGCCGGTAAAGTTGACACTATACGACAGCGCGGGCGCGGTCTCCTCTGTGGTTCTGGCTGACACCGGCACCACCAACCGGGCAAAAGATCGCTTCACCGTGTGGGGCAATGTGTACGTGCGCAACCAGGACTCACTGATCGTTCGCGCACAGAAGCTCTGCTGGAGCGGCGCCTCGCACCAGGTGAGCTCGGATGACTTTGTGCAGATCCGCACTACCAAGGGGGATCTTCTTCGCGGCAAGGGGCTTGACGCCAGTGAGACTTTTTCGTGGTGGGAATTCCACTCGAATGTGAGCGGCAGGTTCCCCGACTTCAAGCGCCGCATGGATGCGGATGGAGACCTCGGGTTCGGGCCTGCGTCGAAGAAACGAACGAGTGCCGCGACTCCGACAGAACCTGTTGCCGGCGAGGACGATGGTGCATCCTCATTCGCGGGTACGGACTCGGCCACTCAGCCAGTCTCCGATTCGACGCCTGCGGTCAAGCACGCGCCACGTGCGGAGAAGGCGCCGCATGACGCAGATGGCCCGGGCACGACGAAGAGCAAGAGGAAGCACCGCCTCATGGAAATGAGGATGGATTGAGCATTGCACTGATCTACCACAGCGGATCCACTCCGCGCGCCACGGCGTCCGGACAGGCAGTGCGTGTCGGTGCGCTGCTACTCCTGGCCGCGTCCCTGGCATGGGCAGCCGCACCGAACAAATCGCCCACGCTCGTGCTCGAGAACGCGGGCACAATGCGCAACACGTATACCAACGGGCAGCTATTCATTGAGCTGCGCGACAAGGTCACCTTCGTCTACGACGATGTGACCATCAGTTCCGATGAGGCCAAGTGGTGGCGTGACAATGGCATTGTCGAGAGTTCCGGACACGTGGTCATGTCGCGGACCCGCCAGAAACTCACCTGCGACAAGTTGCGCTATACCAACGACACCAAGATGCTGCTCGCCCAAGGGCACCTCATCTACCTCGACCGGGACGAGAAGCTCATCATCTCCGGCGAGCAGTGCCGCTACAACCTCAAGACCAAGAAGATCATTCTCGACGGCGCCCCACGCGTTGTCAGATACGACTCCACCAACACCGACACGCTCACCATTGTCGCGAAGCAGATGGTCTACGAAGACTCCCTCAAGATGACCGTGGCAAACAACGATGTTGTCATCACCAAAGGCGACCTGCGCTCCACCAGCCAGAAGGCCTCCTACTTCACGCAGGATGGCCTCACGCTCCTGCGCAAGGATCCGCACATCACCTATGAGAAGCACGAACTTCTGGGCGATTCAGTCAACCTCTACTTTGCCGACGACACATTGCAGGGCATGTCGGTGACCAGTCGGGCGCGAGCCAAGTACATTGACGAGGGCAGATCTGACACCACACTGACACGCGTTTCGGGCGACAGTCTCTACATGGCCTTCACCAAGAAGGGCAACCTTGATACCGTCCGCGTCTTCGGTGCTGTCAAGAGTGCGTACTCACCCGTGACAGACACCACCAAGCCCAACCGGGTGGCGGGCAAGACCATGGTGCTCTCCTTCGGTGAAAAGAGCCAGGTCGATAGAGCCATAGTGGCGGGGAACGCGACCTCCGTCTACTACATGGAAGATGAGAAGGACTCCCTGTCAAAGGCGCGCAACGAAGCCAGCGGCGACTCGCTGTCGGTGTGGTTCCGCAATGGCCAGGCCACGCGGCTGCGGCTTTCGGGTGGGGTGCGCGGAACGTATTATCCATAGCCGGTGGGAGGAAGTGCAGAGTGGGGAATGCGGAGTGCGGAGTGAAAGGCGAGGAGTCAACCTGACATTCCCGAATCCGCGAGCCGTGATCCCAGTTGTTCATTGAGAGCTGCGATACGTCTATGAGCGAAGAGACCCTGACACAGGACCAATCCGCACCGACCCTGACCGATGCGCCGTCGCGCACGCCCCGCACCATTCGTACCGATGGGCTGGTGAAGGTGTACAACAAGCGCCGCGTGGTGGACGGCGCCTCCATTGTGGTGCGTCAAGGGGAGATTGTGGGCCTGCTCGGCCCCAATGGCGCGGGCAAGACCACCACGTTCTACATGATTGTCGGCATGATCCGCGCCAACAAAGGCCGCATTTTTCTTGACGAACACGACATCTCGCGCAAGGCTATGTACAAACGGGCACGCATGGGCATTGGGTACCTGTCGCAGGAAGCTTCGATCTTTCGCAAGCTCACGGTTGCCGAGAACATCATGGCCGTGCTTGAGACGCGCCGTATGAGTCACAAGCAGCGCAAGGAGCGCATGCGTCAATTGCTCGCCGAACTGCATGTGGAGCACCTTGAGCACAACCTGGCCTACACGCTTTCCGGCGGTGAGCGTCGTCGCGCGGAGATTGCCCGGGCCCTGGCCATCAAGCCCGATTTCATCTTGCTTGACGAACCGTTTGCCGGTGTCGACCCCATTGCCGTTGAGGACATCCAGAGCATTGTGCACGAGCTGAAGACCAAGGGATACGGCGTGCTCATTACCGATCACAATGTGCGCGAAACCCTGCGCATCACCGACCGCGCATACATCATGGCAGAGGGCAAGATCCTCATCACGGGCACTGCGCAGGAATTGGCAGAGAACCCTGAGGCGCGGCGCATCTACCTGGGGCAGAATTTCCGGATTGATTGAGTGGGGAAGTGAACAGTGATCGGACTCTTTGTCAGCAACTACTACGTTTTTTGCGTAGATGTTTCGCACCTGTCACCGATGTGTCCGGATTCCGGCTGGCCTTTGGCCTCTGGCGTCCGGCCTCTCCGCCTCCGGCGGCTTAGTGAACTGTTGGGGCAGGGCTCCCCTCGTCACCGATCGGTTCACTTTGACGGAGTGTTGGAGTTGGGTAGTCCCGCCCTGCGCATGCGCGTCAAGTTAACGCACGGACTGCAGGCATTGAGGCCCGTTAGGGCCGGCGCCTCTGTAGCATCCGATGAAGAATGCGGCCGCAGCCCCGTCAGGGGTGGCACCTGCTCTGTTGCGTTGTGTTGAGTGCCGTCCCTACGGGACACCAGCGCACCTCGCTACCTGCCGATTGCTACAGAGGCGCCGCGCCTACGGCGCTCAAACCACAGGCGACCCCCACCTCCAGAGCCGAGCGGGATCGGCCCTTGCCTCGAAGCTGTCCGGCGTGCTCGAAACGCGCTGTCCACCCCTCACTACAATCATGCCGCAGAATTGGAATTGCGCGGTGCTACTCCCACGGCGTATACTGATTGGTGTCCGGCATCGTATCGCAGTTTGTACCGAACAACCAACTCAAGGAGGTCGGGGATGATTACGGGTATTGTGATCCTCTCGGTGATGGCGATTGTGGTCGTATGGGTGATCTCGATTTACAACACGCTGGTGACGTTGCGCAACCGGTACAAGAATGCCTACTCGCAGATTGACGTGCAGCTCAAGCGGCGCTACGACCTGATCCCTAATCTCGTTGAGACGGCCAAGGGATACATCAAGCACGAGCGCGAGACGCTCGAAGCGGTGATCAAGGCGCGCAACCAGGCGGTGACAGCCAATGCGGCGGCAGCGGCGAACCCGGCGGATGCAGCAGCGCTCAAGGGCGTGATGGGCGCGGAGACGGTATTGACTGGTGCGATGTCGAAGTTCATGGCGTTGGCCGAGGCGTACCCGGATCTCAAGGCCAATCAGAACATGATGCAGCTCTCCGAAGAGTTGACGTCGACGGAGAACAAAATCTCGTTTGCGCGCCAGGGCTTCAACGATGCGGTCACCGTGTACAACAATGGGCGAGAAGTCTTCCCCAATGTGATGGTGGCGAACAACTTCGGGTTCAAAGAGGCGCAGTTGTGGGAGATCTCCGATGCCAAGGAACGCGAGGCTGTGAAGCTGTCGTTCTGAAACGCCGGCAACTGACTGCATGAAGACGGAAGAATCGCTGGGTGGCAAAGCCGGGTGGCGCGTCATGCGGCTGTGAAGGTCCGGTGCACCCGGTGCGCGACACCCGCGAGCATCGTGCCTCGCCGGCGGGACCCATTGCTTGGTCAGGACGTGCCCTCGACCTGACTCCATGCGAGTGCACAGTGAGGACGGATGGGCTGCGTCCCGGCTCTCGCCTTTCTTGCGGTACCACGGTTCAGCCAGGAAACACACATGGACTTCTTCGCCCACCAAGACGCAGCCCGAAAACGAACCGGGTTGCTCATCTTCTACTTCGTGTCGGCAATGGTGCTCATCATCGGCGCGCTGTATGTGGTTGCGGCGTATGCGCTCGCTTCTCAGCGCATCGAGTTTGGCGCCCTCAACGGGTTTCCGCTTTTCAGTCCCGGGCTCCTGTGCGGAGTGTCGGCGGTGGTGCTCGCAGTCGTCATGGGCGGCAGTGTCTACAAGACCAGTCAGTTGCGAGGGGGCGGTGCCACGGTTGCCCTGAACATGGGTGCCAAGCCTGTCAACCGCCATACGACGGATCTTTCGGAACGCAAGCTCCTCAATGTCGTGGAGGAGATGGCCATTGCGGCAGGCGTGCCGGTCCCCACTTCGTTCATCCTCGAGGAGGAGGGCATCAACGCTTTTGCCGCCGGGTTCACGCCCAGCGATGCAGTGGTTGCAGTCACCCGGGGCTGCCTAAAGACGCTCACGCGCGACGAGCTGCAGGGCGTCATTGCCCACGAGTTCAGCCACATTCTCAACGGTGACATGCGTCTGAACATCCGGCTGATGGGGATCGTCCATGGTCTGCTGGTGCTCTCACTGATCGGCTACTACGTGCTGCGCGGCACCGGCGGCAGAGGCGGCATGCGCTCGTCAAGCCGCAAGGGCGAGGGTGGCGGCGGCGCTGCGGTTGCCATTCTGGTGGTCGCACTGTCACTGATGGTGGTCGGCTACATTGGTGTTGTCTTCGGTCGACTCATCAAGAGCGCGGTCTCCCGACAGCGGGAGTTTCTTGCCGACGCCAGCTCAGTGCAGTTCACGCGCAACCCGCGAGGCATTGCAGGCGCGCTCAGGAAGATCGGCGGCTGGAGCGATGGCTCGCGCATCACCACGCCGAAGGCTGAGGAGGCCAGCCACATCTTCTTCAGCAATGCCTTGACCAACAAACTCACGGGGCTTTTTGACACCCACCCGCCCCTTGACAAGCGCATTGGTCGGATTGACCCGACGTTCAAAGGGAAGTTCCCGATCGTGCGACCACTCACAGGCGAGGAGGACAGCCCGCTCACCGCGTTTGCTCCGGGCATCCGACCGGACAGTGGGGTCGCCTCCGCTGCCGCGTCCGACGCCAGTGCAATTACGGCCGCAGTGGGTACGCTGTCTACCGAGCACATTGCCGCTGCTGGGGCACTCCTTGCGGGGATGCCGGCAGTCATCGCTGAGGCGGTGCACGAGCCGACAGGGGCGCAAGCCGTGGTGTGTCTTCTCCTGCTGGACAAGAACCCGGCACTGTGCGCGTCGCAGATGGCCATGGTGCAGCAGAGCGCGGATCCGACAGTTGCGGCACAGATGCAGCGACTGATGGCTGTGCGTTCGGCAATCGCGCCAAGTGCCCGACTGCCCCTGCTTGACATGGCGGTACCCGAGGTCCGGTCTCTCACTGCTGGGCAATACACGTCATTCCGCAAGACCATCGATGCTCTGATAGGCGCGGACGGACGCGTGGATGTGTTCGAGTTCATGCTTCAGCAGGTGCTCGAAAGGCACTGCGACTCAGCCTTCGGTCTGGCGAGCAACCAGACATCGGTGCGCTTCGGCTCGGTCGGTCAGGTGCTGCCCCAGTGCTGCGGGCTGCTCTCGGTGCTTGCGTGGATGGGGTGCGGCGGAGATGCTGTGCAGGCTGCCGCGGCCTTCTCGAAGGCATGTGCAGAGCTTGACCCGAACAGCAAGAGGCCGCCATCGATATTCGCGAAGTCGGATGCCAACCTCAAGGCATTGCGCGCCTCGCTCAATGACCTGCGCGAGTGCAGTCCGCAGGTGAAGAAACGCGTGTTTGGGGCGTGCAGCGCGTGCATCCTTGCCGACAAGTTTGTGGGGCTCGTGGAGGTGGAGGTGTTGCGCGCGGTGGGCGCGGCGCTGGATTGTCCGATTCCTGCCATGACCATTGGGGCGCAGGCTGCGTAGAGTCCGCAGTCGCAGGGGAATTGAGCCTCTTTGCTCACGCCCCATTCAGCCGCCGATACTCCGTGGGACTCATTGCGAACCTCTCGCCAAACACACGCGCGAAGTACTGAGCCGAGGCAAAGCCCGCGTCGCGCGCGATGAACTTGACATCGCGCTCACTCTCCAGCAATGCGCGCCGCGCGTGCTCGATGCGCAGGTTGAGCAGCAGTTGCGCGGGCGTCTGCGAAAAGTGCTTTTCCCAGCGCCGGTAGAAGGCGGTTTTTGAGAATCCGAAGCGAAGTGCCAGTTGGTCCAGCACAATGGCCTCGCGGAAGTGCTCGCTGAGGTAGCGCTCGATCACCAGCAGGCCCTCATCCTCCGGTGCGAGCCGCTTCTGTGGCTCAGCCCCGGCAAACACCTCCAGAAATGTCAACTCCGAGAGCAGGTCGATGCGGTCGGCCGTCCCCAGGGCGTGGGCCCTGCGACATGCTCCCACGATGAGTCCGATTTGATGACGCGCGGCAGCGATGTCCTTGACGCGATACACCAGTGGACCGGACGCGCCCAGGTGCCAACGCCCGCGAAACTCTGCGTGCGACAGGCGAAACTGCCACCAGGTTTCCGTCCAGTAGGTACGCGGACCGTAGCGCAAATGAGCGTCCGGGGGTTGCAGGAAGATGCAGGGGATCGGGAACTCGATATCGCTGCCATCGACTTGACAGATGCCATCGCCTTCGCTGACGACCGACACGCAGAAGGGGTAGGCCGCGGGCAGGTGCCGATCCAGGATGTGCGTCTTGCGCGGAAAGTGACCCACGGCGTCAATTGCTGGAGCGGTGGCGAAGCTGCGTTTTGAGTCGCCCAGGTAGGTGGAGAAGTGGGGATCGCCGGTGCTGCGGGCGTCATCAACGCTCATTGGGCCTTCTCCTGCTTGGGGTCGGGATCGGAATCGGCTTCGGTGACGAAAATACGTCATCATGGGAAGTGGGGGCACCGGGCTGCCGGAACGAAAGTGCACACTTCTGGGACGCAATACCGGGCAAAGCGAGGTACAATTCGGGTACGAGGACGGAAATGCATTTGGGTGGCCCTTCGGGCCGGGTCACCCCCGCGAAGCAACGTTGCAGTGCAGGCGACGGAGTGGGGGGACCCGCGAGGTCTTCAGCATTCCGTGGCTCGCCGGTGATGGAATTGAGTCCTCGACGACCGTCCGCTCAACAACACATCAACATGGAGACTGCATGTTCACGAAGAAGACCGCGCAACAGACAGTGGATCAACGAGTTGAGGCTATTCTCAAGAAGTTCACCCTGGAGGAGAAGCTCGACTACATTGGAGGATATGGTGGGTTTTCGATCATGCCCGTGGAGCGGCTGGGACTCCCGGAGATCAAGATGACCGATGGCCCCGTGGGCGTGCGGCAGCCTGAGCCGTCCAATGCCTATCCCGCAACTGTCGGACTCGCTGCGTCGTGGAACCCCGAACTCGCCCAACGCATGGGCACTGCCATGGGTCGCGACTGCCGCGCACGGGGGATCCACATTCTGCTTGCGCCCGGTACCAACATCTACCGATTCCCCTTGTGCGGACGCAATTTCGAGTACCTTGGCGAAGACCCGCACCTGGCAGCACGCATGGTGATTCCGCTCATCCGAGGCATCCAGAGCCAGGGCGTTCTTGCCACGGTCAAGCACTTTGCCTGCAACAACCAGGAGTACGACAGACACAATGTGAGCTCCGAGGTTGACGAACGCACTCTGCGCGAGATCTACCTGCCGTCTTTCCATGCGGCAGTGACCGAGGCCAGGGCGGCGTGCGTGATGAATTCGTACAACCTGCTGGGCGGCACGCACGCAACCCAGCACGATTGGCTCAACAATCAGCTCCTCAAGGGCGAGTGGGGATTTGACGGCATCCTCATGTCAGATTGGCTCTCGACCTACGATGCCGTGGGCGCGGTCAATGGTGGTTTGGACATCGAGATGCCCGAGGGCGCCTGGATGAACCGCGCCAAACTGCTGCCCGCCATCAAAGACGGTCGCGTCAAAGAGCCGACGATTGACGACAAGATCCGACGCATCCTGCGAACCATTATCAAGGCCGGGTTCCTTGATCGCGATCAGCGCGATGCGTCGATCCCGCGGTATGACCCATTCGGCGTGAAGGCGTCGCTTGACATTGCGCGTGAGTCGATCGTGCTGTTGAGCAACAAGCGCAGTGTGCTGCCCCTCAACCGTGCCACGGTGAAGCGCGTTGCCGTGATTGGCTCACATGCGCACCCCAAGGTACCCAATGGTGGCGGCAGCTCGTATGTGTCGCCCTGGACTCAAACGTCGATCCTCGACGGTATGAGACGCGTGGCGGGAGACGCCGTTGAGGTGCACTTCCACGATGGCGGCACCGGTGACCCGACTCCGATCTTCGCCCGCTCCACGTTCATGCATCGCGGCGCCGATGGCATTGTGCGCAACGGGCTCAGTGCCGAGTACTTCACCAACACGTCGCTGACGGGCGCACCTGTGCTCACTCAGGTGGACGACCGCGTTGACTTCGACTGGTACACCAAAGGCCGACCATCCTGGGCCCCGAGCGAGGGATTCTCGATCCGCTGGACCGGCATCCTCCGTACGCAGGGACCGGGCACCGCACGACTCTACATGCGCTGCGACGACGGCATGCGCGTATGGCTTGACGGAAAGCTCGTACTTGACGACTGGGGACAGCACGGTGCACGTGTGAGCAGCATTCCGCTGCAACTCCGCGCAAACAAAGACCATGCGCTCAAGATCGAGTACAACGACCTGGGCAGCGGAGCCGTTGCACAGTTCGGATGGGCGTTCACATCCGGCACACAGGAGTCTCCCGAAGTCACACTCGCCAAGCTTTGCGACGCAGTGGTGGTGTGCGTGGGCTTTGATTCCAGCACCGAGTTGGAGGGCTCCGACCGCGCGTTCGCGCTACCAGCGGCTCAGCGAGCGCTCATCGAGGCCATGTGCACAGCCAACCGTAACACCGTCGTCGTGCTCTGCAGCGGCGGCAGCGTGGATACCTCCGGCTGGGGTGACAGAATCGCAGCGCTGCTCCACGCTTTCTACCCCGGGCAGGAGGGCGGACGCGCCATTGCCGAGATCCTCTTTGGCGATGTCAACCCGTCGGGCAAGCTGCCGTTCTCGTTCGACAAGGCGTTGGAGGAGAATCCGGCGTATCCGTACTATGGCGCCGATGCCGACAAGAGGACGCACTACACCGAGAGCGTCTTTGTGGGATATCGCGGGTACGACCGGAAGAAGGCGCCGCCGCTGTTTCCGTTTGGGCACGGGCTGTCGTACACCACGTTCGTCTATTCCGAGCTCACCGTTGCGCGGAAGAGCTCTGGAGCAATCTCCGTGGCGTGCGAAGTGAGGAACATCGGAAAGCGCGCAGGCGCCGAGGTCGTCCAGGTCTATGTGCGTGATGTCAAGGCGAGTGTGGAGCGGCCGGTCAAGGAGCTGAAGGCCTTTGCCAAGGTTGCGCTCAAACCCGGACAGAAGAAGCGCGTGACTGTGATGCTCAAGGAGAGCGACCTGGCGTTCTATGACGTGAGGGATCACCGGTGGGTGGTTGAGAGCGGTGAGTTTGAGGTGCTTGTGGGAGCTTCTTCGAGAGATGTGCGGTTGAAGGAGAAGCTTCGCCTGTAGAGGGCGGTGGTGCACGCGCGAACACCCGTGTGGGGCTCCGCGCCCCCACGCGGGTGCTTGCGCTACCACCGCCGCCTGCGCAGGGCACGACCGCGGGTCCCCGCACTACCCACTCCGAACTTTGAGCACCGCCCCAATTCCCGGACGGTCGCACGGCCTCATCCGTCCGTCCGACAGCGTTGCTCCGTCGAAGATGTCATTGGCGATAAGAGCTGCGCCGTCAAGGTCAACCCAGTCTGCCAGGGGTGACAGATGCGCAGCTGCGGAGATCGCACAGGTGGTCTCGGTCATGCATCCGAGCATCACCTTGAGCCCCAATGACCGCGCCTGCATCATCATTGCGTGCGCTTCGCGCATGCCGGCGCACTTCATCAGCTTCACGTTGATGCCGTGGTAGACGCCCCGGGCGGGGCGCACGTCCGCCAGTCGCTGTACGCCCTCGTCTCCGATAATGGGCAGGGGGCTCCTTTGGGTGAGCCACGCCAGATCGTCGATGCGCTCCTTTGGCAGCGGCTGCTCCACCAGCTCCACGTTCTGTGTCGCCAGCCACTCGATGGCGCGCAGTGCATCGTCCCGGTCGCGCCACCCCTGATTGACGTCGACGCGGATCGGCTTGTCGGTGAGGTCGCGGATGGTCTGGATGGTCTGCTGGTCGTTGTCGCGTCCCAGCTTGACTTTGAGCACGGGGTATTCCGCGGCATCGGTGGCGCCTGCTCGGATGTGCTCTGCGTCACCAGCGCCGATGGTGAACGAGGTGCGCGGGATCGCCGTGACATCGAACCCCCACATGCGATACCACGGCCGCCCCATCTGCTTTCCGATCCAGTCGTGTATCGCGATGTCAATTGCCGCCTTGATGGCTGTGTTGCCGGGCCTGGCTGCGTCGATGTCGTGCAGGATCTCGTCCACCTGCAGCGGGCTGTCGTATCGTGTCATGTCCATGCCTGCAAGAAAGGACTCTGCACTCTCGTAGCTCTCGCCCAGGTATGGAGGCATCGATGCCTCGCCGTAGCCTGTGAGACCGTTGTGCTCGATCTCGACGATGATGTCGGGCGTTTCGGCGCGCGAAGAGGTGGCCAGTGTGAACTGGCGGCGCAGACGGAGCGTGTGCTGAAAATGGCGGAGGATCATTGGTCAACCTCCATACTCCGGCAGAAGCCGCATCGGCGTGATCCCGACGGTCCCCTCAGATCCGAGCACTCGCCTCACAGAGACAAGCGCTTCGGCTCGGTCGGTTGCGTAATCCGGGTCTGCCGGGCTCAAACTGCTGACGCGCACGTACCCCGACGCCTGTATGAAGCGCGCCCCGCCCAGAGAGATGCCCACATGCGTGATGCGCGGGGACGCCGTGACGTCTGCCTTTGGTGCGAAGAAGAGCAGGTCTCCGGGGCGCACCTGCGCCATTGTCTCGTCGATCGGCACATGCTCCCCCACCAAGGCCTGTTGGACGGCATCCCGCGGCAGTATCATGCCATTGAGGAAGAAGACGGTCTTGACAAAGCCGGAACAGTCCAGGGCTTTGGTTGAGGCGCCGCCCCAGAGGTAGGGTGTGCCCATGAACCGTTGCGCCGTTGCCACGATTGTGTCAGGGGTCGCGTGTGCGGTCCCGAGCCAGGCCGATAGCGGCTCCCCGCACGTTCGGTCGAGGAACCCCGTGCGTCCATCGGGGAAGGCGACTGGGTGGCACGAGCCTGCCTCAGACGGTGTCGGGGCGTCCCCTGCAAGTGCGAGGATGTCGCCGGCAACCACGTCACTAATGACCCCGGAGTCCAGAACACGAGACCGGCGCACATAGGCGTGGGCAGCCGTGACAATGACCTTTCGTCGACACTGCCACGAGTCAATCTCCACGGAGTTCATGCGCTGCACCGACTGCACGGTCCATCCCGGGTACTTGTCGGGCCCGTGCACGTAGAGCCACCGATCCTGCGCGCGGAGGATCGTGACGGTGGTCCCCATGAGAAGCTGCGAGACCAGTGGCGCTGACAGCTTCGGGGATTCGTGCAGGTTGGCCACACTCAGCGTGACCACACCGTGTGTGTGCTCGTCCGTGGATGTGTCGATGGAAGACATGTCTCACCTTCTTGGTGACGGGTGATGAGACGAACAAGTGCGGAATGCAGAGCGCCGCATGGCGTGCTTCTCCAGCCGAAACACCTCGGCAAAATCGTGGCCAGTATCGGTCTCGTGCAGGCCAGCCCCGTAGAAGTGCCGCACGCAATGGTAGGCGCCGTGGGGCTCCATACTACTACCGGGCAATCTGTTGTTTTCTTGCGCAAATTCTGGGCAGAGCGCATGTTGTATCAAGGACTTGTCGACGCTCGCTGACCGCTGAGGTCTGACTGCTGACCGCTTGCTGATCGGGGCAATGCAACCTCGTGATCCCACGCTGTCTGACGGGTTGTCGGCTACCTGCACTGAGCACTGTCGAAGTGTGCCGCGCCAAGGTATCCCCGTGAGATCGCCGAACAGCCGCGCGCCCTCCGATTCTCCATGATAGCACGAAATATCAACAAAGAGAACGAAAATGTCACCCAGGGCCGTGTTGTCAATACGCAGGCGGTAGGTTGTTGCGTGGGCCAGCGACCGCCCGCACCAGAAGGAGACCTCCGGCAAGCTCAAACGACTCCGAGCGAGCCCGATTCTCGAACCCCGCGCCAACGACGTCCCCGGGTCTCCGAGATTGCCGGGCGAGAAGTCTCTCTCTCGCATATCAATAGACCGCGTCTCAGCCGCGCTGGGGCTCGGCAAGAAAGAAGCCGCCTACTTCGCCAATCTATTACTCTTCAACGATGCGCAAACCTCCGAGGAGAAGCAGCACTACTTCGACCACCTGCTCTCCTCGCACAAGAGCAACAAAGCATTGCTTCTGCGCAACGACCAGTACGAATACTTCGGCACCTGGTATCTGCCGGTGTTGCGCGAGGTGGTGACCTACCTGCCATTCGACGAGGACTACGAGGTGCTTTCCGCGAGCCTCACCCCGCCGATCTCGCCGAGGGAAGCGCGTGCAGGCGTCAAGCTCCTGGTGCGACTCGGGCTCATTCGCCGCGAAGGCGCGCTCTATGTGCAAACCGACGCGGTGGTTACCACCGACAACGAGATCAAGAGTCTGGCGGTGCAACAGTTCCAGCGCAAGGGCATGGAGCTCGTTTTTGCGGCACTTTCTGCCCCGGCATCGGTGCGTGACATATCGACACTGACATTTAGCACAACCGCCGCCGGATTCGCCGAAGTCAATGAGGCGGTGGTAGCATTCCGCAAACGTCTCATCGAGGTCATGCTGCGGCATACGCCTGCCGACCGGGCAAGAATCTGGTTGCGCGCGTATTGAGTGGACTCGTGACCGAAGTCGGCATCTCGGATGAGCGACTCAGCGCGGGAATGGTTGCTGTTGACAAACATTGCTATCGGCAAGTATATTAATGGCATGCCACCACGCCTATTCCACCTTGTGCTCGCTCTCAAGCAGCGCTGCATTGCCACAGAGACCCGGCTCCAGAAGAGTCACACGCTCAGCCCCGCAGAGTTCCACGGGCTTCTGGCGACTGTCGACGAGGCGTCACTTTCAGGCAGCGACTTTGCGGCGCGCATGGGACTCTCGCTCTCACGCGCGAGCAGGGTGCTGGCCAAGCTGGTCAAGCGGGGTCTGGTCACTCTCGACGAAGTCCCTGACGACAGACGATCCATCGCTGTCAGACTGACCAACGAGGGCAGCGCACTCAAGCGCGCTGTTGAATCTGACCTGACCGACTGCGAAAGCCAGGTGCTGTCGACACTTTCCGAGCCCGAGCAACAGCAGGTTCTTGCTTCGGTATCCACGCTCATCAGCAAGCTGCATTAAGCAGGCCGGTTAACTCGATCGAGGCGTCGGTGTAAGACGCTGTACCGATAGATCGCCGGTCCGACCATCACAGGAGACCCCCATGCCGCGATTCACCAAGACCCATCAAGCCCATCTGCAGAGCTACGCCGACCGCGTAAGCTTCGATCCGCTCGAGCGGATGCTGTACGGCCACGACGTTGGCGCCCTTCCCAATCTTGTCCAGCCGCTCATCGGCAATGGCACTCCCGACGCTGTTATCCAGCCTCAGAGCCAGGAGGAGGTCGTCCAGATCCTGAAGTAGGCCGCGGAAGAAGGCATCCCCGTCACGCCCCGCGGCAAGGCCACCTCGGGATACGGCGGCGCCATTGCCGAACGTGAAGTTCGTCGAGATGGCCTCCAACTGCGAGGAAGGCAAGTGCTGCGGCTCGGTACTCACACTCATCAAGGAACCCGATGTTGCTGCCGAAATCGGCAAACAGCGGCTCGATGAGGCGGTCGATGCCGGCGCTCGGAAGGTCCTGGCTCTATGTCCGTGTTGTCAATTCCAATTGCGGGTATCCGCCGAGGCGAAAAAGATTCCGGTTGAGGTTGTCGATCTGTCGCGCTTTGCGGCCAACGCGCTTGGCTTTGAGCTGCCCGACCCCAACCCCGAAGTGCGGCGCCAGTGGGCGACCTTCGAGGGCATGATCGCACTTATGACACCGCGCGGGTTCGCCGACCTGATGGGTACCATGTGGCCCGAGATGATATCTGCCATGCCCTTTGGCATGGGCCCCATGATGCGCGTGGTGGGCAAGGTGCCAGGCGCACTTGACCTGATAAAACCGGTATTCCCCGTGCTCTTTCCGATCCTGCTACCGATGATGATGCCCAAGCTCATGCCCACCATGCTGTCGCGCGTCAAGGATCGCGTACCCA
>Ga0315293_10001309_pt1 | contig 24154 bp, 21 predicted proteins | sample YL17G13_20_MG_FD_203071 | JGI IMG/M metagenome (GOLD analysis project Ga0315293, IMG submission 203071) | Sediment microbial communities from Yellowstone Lake, YNP, Wyoming, USA - YL17G13_20 | ecosystem: Environmental > Aquatic > Freshwater > Lake > Sediment | place: USA: Wyoming | collected...
ATCATTCCATCACCTTTAGGTGTATTAACATCCACCCTATTGTGAGGTTCGTATATCATTTTTTCTTGGCCATTTTTTTAAATGTCAAAGCTAATGATTTAGCTTTTCCACTGCACCCCTTCTTTGTTATAGGAGTACATTTACCCTCTGTACCTCTACGTTTAATAGAGGAAGTCGCCTTTTGTATCCATTTACCATCTTTAGCTTTGGTTACTCCACCAGTTTTATTTTTCTTAACAGAAGAAGTTGTATTTGATCCTGATCTTTTAGATTTCTCTCTTTTAATAATATCTATTTTCTGCTGAATAACAGAAGGTGCACTTTTTGGAGTGATCATTTTAGAAAGTTTTCCTATTTCAAAGTCTAATCCTTGACTTGTAAGACCTGATAAAGTTTTTTTATAAGCTGTAGAATCACCATTCTGTGCTTTTTTAACACCCTTTTTAATTGTAGCCATGTTATTTCTTTTTAGCTTTAACACAATTATTAACTGTCTTATTTCCTTTCTTTTTTGTGCCTTGTTTGACATAGCCCTTCCAGCAACTTATTTTTTTAGGTGCACCCATGATTATTTCTTTTTAGTTTTACCACCCATCTTCATATCTGAATTCTTCATCATTGATCCATCAGGCATTTTGTGCATTCCTTTCTTAACACTACCACCCTTCTTCATAGAACCAATTGTACGTTCTTGTACCTTTGTCCATTTACCATTAGGATCAATAGGACCAGCTCTCTTGGTCATTTTACTAGGTCCTGCAGATAGGTTCTTTGCTTTTTTTATCGTTGCCATCTTTATATTTTTATTTTATGATATAAATATAATAAAAACTTTTGGGTGTTGGTTTATTTCCCAAAAGTTTTTTTTAATTTCTTTTATCCCTCGATTTTCTTAGCATCCTGTGCTGAGAAACCTAAGAAGAATAAACCAATCGCTTGAAGAATCTGTCCAGCAAGGTTTAATAAACCTGTTTGAGAATTCACCAAGAATGTACCAGCAGCAGCTAATAAGCCACCAATGGTTGTTTTCCAATTTGTACTCATAATTTTTGTTTTTAAATGTTAAAAAAATTAATTTAAATAATAAAGACGACTAGCAACCAGTCTACCACTTACAAGTAAATCATAGTCAATATAAATAAACCCTGCTGATCCCCAACCAGTACCCCATGAGTTTACAACTTTAAACGCATGTTTACTATCATCATACCCAACACATGTTACAGCATGAGGTGAGGCGATAATAATTGGTCCAAGAGTTCTCCAAATAAAACCAGGTCCTGCATGATAAAAATTATCATCTACGACTACACAAAATAATACAGGATGGTTTGTTATTAATAAGTTTTTTATAGCTACAGTATCGTTGTACATTACATACCCATTTGTAAATTTATGATTAGCTGCATCAGCAAACTGAGTAGAATTAGGAAGAGTTGTACATGTACCACTTGTATAAGGCATCTGTGCCCAAGTACATATACCATAGGTTGATAAAATATTATTATTGTCTAGTACACTGCTTCCTCCATTAGCACAATTCCCATAATTGGCAGGACTTATATACTGTGAATAATTATATAAATATTCAGGACTAAATATGTTGGTAGAATAAGAGTAAGATGTCATATTATTTCTATAATAATATCTTGTTGATGCTTGATAATAACCTTGAGCCCAAGCACCACAAGAACCTTCTCCACCTTGATTACCAACTGGTGGTGCTATAAGATTAAACACAGAAGGAAAAGTTGGTGTAGCTGGTATGCTTTGATTATAAACATTTATAGCTCTTTGGTAAGAAGGACTATAAGTCATTACATTTGATGAGTTATCAATAGCCCTTGCCCAAATTTTATAGTAATTAGCTGTTCCTGCAGTGGCTCCACCTAACCCTGTTGTATTCCAAGAAAAACTATAAGGGGCTGTTAAATCTGTAGCTACAACTGTACCAGAAGAATTAGCTGTAGTTATTAAAACAAACTCTACTCTAGCTATACCATTAACAGCTGTACAAGCAGCATTTATATTTAAAGTTGCACCTGCAATAACACTTGTATCAGCTACAGGATTTGTAATCTTTGATGTAAAAAGAGTATTGGTATTATCTAAATTAACTACAATAGTTGTAGCTGAAGTGTTTCCTTTTGCATCTGATGCAACAGCTTTTAAATAATGTAATCCTGCAGCAGCTCCAGTTGTATTCCAATTTATACTGTATGGCAAACTTGCATCTGTTCCTAATGTTGTAGTACTATCTAAAATAAGACTAACTGATGTTACACCAACATTGTCTGTTGCATTAATAGTTACAGCATAAGTAGTTGAACCTTGAAGAACAAGACCACTATACCAACCTGAGCCAAAAGTAACTGATGGAGGAGTTATATCAGCAAGAGGATCAACACCTACACCCACTTGTCTTTGTTGTGTATTTCTATTACCAGCAGCATCGTATGCTGATATATAAATTACGTATATACCATTAGCAAGACCTGCTGTATTCCATGCAAAAGTGTAAGTAGAACCTGATACTGAAGGAGTGATTGTAAGTGGTGTAGTATAACTACCTATTCCAAGTGTAACTCTTGTAACACCTATATTATCTGTAGCTGTAGCTACAACAGAAACTACACCACCCACTGTAGCATTATTTGCAGGAGCTGTAATTAAACATGAAGGAATAGTTCTATCACCTCCTCCTTTTGTCTTACTTGTAGTTCTACTAGTAGTTGTATTATTAGTTGTAGCAGCAAGAGCCACCATATAATCTTCTGAATAATCTACAAACTTAGGAGTTGATGTATCAGAATCTAAATCATCAATAACTCCAAAACCTCTATCATAAGTAGGAGTGGTGGTTGTTAATGTACAGTTTGCATAAGTGTTTTTAACATTTAATAACACCACTTTGTTTGTAGCATCTTTACATCTTACAACATATGTGTTTTTTAACATTACAGTGCTTAAACTGCTTGTATAGTTTGTTGTGCTGTTGATAGAGTATGTATATGGTGCTGTTCCAAATTTACCTTTTACAACAAGATTGTTAATATCACTTGATTCTATTACAACCTGAAACTTATTGATGATGTTTATAAATTTACCTCCAGTGGTAGCTACATATTCTCCAATAGGTAAATCACTAAGACTGATTGTATTAGAACCTGCATTATAAGAATAACTTTCAACTATTTGTTTTGCTGAGTTCTTAATATCTAAAACACCTGCTACATTAGAAATAATTCCAATAGATGTATCATTAGGACTGTATTGAAAATGTCTAACATTAACTTTTTCACACGATCTTTCCACACTATCTTTAGGAGGCTTAGTTGTACATCCTGTAGGACTAAGTAAAAAAGTTCTTGTCTGCTTACCATTAGTACCACATGTAGACCAATCACTATACATTATATCATTACATGCTGATGCTACCACTGAATAAGTAAAATTAGGACTAGTTGTGTTAGCTCCAGAAGCATTTGTAACAATAAACTTAGCTCCACCTCTTCCATTAATGTATTTAGAAGGGCCAAGATTCACTGTAACAAGAATTGTTGTAGGATTAACTACTGTAAATGGAAGTAAAACATCTACACCTGATCTTAAAATAACAGATGTTGCTCCTGTAAAATTAGTTCCTACTAGTATAACATTTGTATTTCCTACTGCTGAGGAAGGACCAACGTTAGTTACTGTAGGATTTTGTGAATAAGACAAGCTTACGCATAGGGATAGGATTGCTCCTAAGAGATAATTTTTCATGTTTTATATATTTGTTTTTTGTTTACGCTTCGTTAATCTCTTTTACCATTCCTGCTTCTACACCTTTAGCCAAGATTGCTTCTACAGCTTTATTAGCCTCATTAGCTAATAAGATCTTTGCAGCTTCCTGTGTATTCAGAACAGCTCTAAGAGCATTTAATACAATGCCAAACTCTTGGCCTGACATAACAAATTGATCATCAGGGGTCCAACCATATTTCTTGTTTGGATCATAAGACTTTACTGTTTCAATGGTTTCAATTGAATCGTTTAAGATTTCCATAATATTTATTTTTTGGTTTTAAGAATGAGCAAACTTATAAATTTAACATCAACTGTCCAAATTTATTTCAAGTTTCAATTGTCTATTCCTTTTTTTAGCTTCTACTACTTTTATAACTGTATTTCAAACACAATTGTTGCTGATGTTTTTATACTCTTAGACATGTTTAGTCTTATCTGGAACAAGTTGTGAAACTTTAATAGTTCCTTTAGAAGCATATCGTTGTATTTTGGCAATGAGGGTGCTATTCTAAACATGTAAGACTTGGGATTCTTTGTTATTTCCATACTAGAAAGTTCATCTATAGAAGATATAATTCCCTCCAAATGAGCAAAGTAAGCTTCCTCATTGTCATTAATCACTTCTGGGAAAAACTTTCTATTGATTTGCATTAGGATAAAGTTAAAAGATACTTCACCTTAGCAGCTTCACCACTCAATGACTGAGCAATGTTCTCTATGTCAGGCATTCCTCTAGACTCTCCAAACTCTTCTAGGTTCTGAGCAAATGTTTCAAGCTCAGAAACTATTTGTTTAGGCATTCCAATAGCGTAATCCTTAAGAGGTTCAATTTTATAAGCCTTAGGTCTTGTACCTGAGTAGCCCATGATCTTTTCAACGATTTCATCTTTTAGATCAGCCACTTTATCATAGAGTCCACCAAGAGCTTGATGTTCTGCATAGCTTGTTGTCTGCCAGTGCAATAGATGTAATTGCTCATGAAAGTAGGAAAGTTTAGCAGCAATCCCATCAATGGTCATGCTGCTAGAAGAATTTCCTCCCATCATTCCTTCTGGAAATAATGATAGTGCCATAATATTATTGGTTTGTTGTTGTCTCAGTAGTAGTTTCTTCTACAGTAGCTACAGTGGTAGTTTCTGTGGTTGTCTCTTCTACAGTGGCAACAGTTGTTGTGGTTGTTGTTGTCCTACTCTTTTTAGTAGTCATTTCTGTTGTTGTAGGTGTAGTGGTGGTATCCTCTTTGTTGATGATAGCCTTTATACGATCTACAATTCTCTGTGCTTTTTCACTAAGTGGCATAGTTGTTAAATTTTTTAATTAAAAACTTCAAAAAAGAGGTTAGCACTACAAGAACTTAACAAGTTAACCAGTGTAGCTGAACCATTTACATTAATGTTTACTCCATCAGTAGCTACACTGAATGTTCCCATAGCAGAACACTGATTGTTCAGAGCTGATACAAGTTCTTCAATTGTAGCAAAAGTTCCAGTTAATCCCATGTTTATGTAACTATCTGAAACATCACAGTAGATAACTATACCAACAGAAGATGCTGGAAAGGTCACCATACTACTTGATGTAAGTATAGGTAGGTTACAACACTGGTATCCCTGGATTTCTTTCCATTTACCAACTTTAGGTTTTTGTCTTCTCAAGATCAATGATCCTGCAACAACTCTTCCACTACCATCGTAGCGAACAAAGGCTTTTAAATCTCTCTTATTAGTCATAACTAATTGTTTTTAGGGGTTTAATAATTTAATTTATACTTGTTTTTTAATTCCAACATTTTTGTTACATAGTAATGAGTGCAAAACTTCTTGCTTCTCTCATCATTGTAAACTATTTCAAGATGTGAGTCTTCAAAAGGATCTGTCCCTCTGTGATATTTTCCTTTGTAAAAGGCTAAATATCCTCCCATATCTTCTTGTGTTATTCCTGCATTATGATAGATGGTGCATTTGTCCAGCTTTTTAATAGAGTCTGTTCCCCATGCAAAATCTAATTCAGGAATCACTTTAGTCTTTTGTTCTCTCATCCACAGGTTCCAAAGAACAGCCCACATATCTGAGCACCAACTTTGAAATCCTTTATCTTCACTAGCAAAGAACTCTTTATTTATGTTTGTTAGATGTATTCTTATCTGTATACAATCTACCAAAACTTTTTCCCAGAATGTGTAGTCAATATTCTTTAGCAAATATTGTGCTCCACCTGAGTCTTTGTTATTTTCTTCACATATCTCCCTGTTGATACCAACAAGAGACGCTGTTTCATTGAGAATGTCTCTTTCCTTATAAGCTTCTAGCTTCTCAGGAATAACATCTCTAGTTTTACTATCAAAATATGAAGCATTGATATAGCTGTTTGTGTCTGAAAGATAACACACATCATCTTCCATCCACTCAGAAACATCAAACTTATCTGTGAACTGTATGTCAGAATCACAATAAAAAACTGATCTGCTTACCATCTCAGGATGTTCTTTAAAGTATTTCATCAAACAGTAGGGCCTAAGAACAGGAATGTATGTGCTCAAATGTTTGCTCACACCATCAACGTCTTTTATAAAACTGAACTCAGCCTCTGGATAGAGATCAACAATCTTCTGCCATTTATCACTCTTCTCTCTAAAGGAAGGTGTAAACACAAGAACAATTGCTTTGTCTGAATGTCCAATGTTTCTTAAGCTCTCTAACCATAAATGCACTTGCCATGTGTAATACACATCATCAGGCTGTGCACAAATGAACCTTAGTTCCTTCATATATGTAGTTTTGTTAGTTTTGTATTACACGAACACTTAATCCACTATTTCTATTATAAATATCAAGTGCTAGGTAATTACTTAAACCAGTAACTATTAAACCTTTTGAATATGGATCACTAGGCGTTACTGTCCAAAATATAGCACTCTTGTTTATATCATAAAACAATCCATCTACACCATAACGATTTCCAGCAGGTAGAGCTGTAAAGCCACTTAAATTATTACCTGTATTAGGACTATCCCAATGAGCTGTACCAGCTTCCTTTAATTTATCACCTTGAAATACACCACCACCTAAACAATCTATTAAAGTTTGAAACTCTACATCTGTGGGTATATGATAACCTGTGGGTGCAAGGCCTCTGGGATCATTTACTGCATACCAGTTGTATAATCTGCCATAAATAAGACTATTAGCAGGATCATTATTGTAATGGCACCATGCTCCTGTGGTTAATCCAGTCCATGCACCAGGATCTGTCACTTCAGGAATTGGATCTCCATTAGCATAGGTTGTTACATCTAGATTTACAATTGACCAACCTGAAATACATGTTATAGGATCAACTGTAGTGGATGTAGTTGTAGGAGCAGGAGGACCAGCAAGTTGACCCTTAAGAGCATTAAATTCTCTTAACACATCATATAATGCATTAGACATTGGGCTCCATCCTATTTGTCTGTTTCTTACTGCCATTACGCTAAAGTTTGTCTCATTCTAGAAACTTGTTTCAACACTTCATATAGAAGTTTAACCTCTTGACTTTGACCAATCTGTCTGCTTGGAACACCTGAGTTTCCTATAGAGGAGGTACCAGTAGGTTTTCCAACTCCTAATATTCCATTTATTTGATCAAGCTCTTTAGCAATCTCCCATAGAAGATTGCTCTCCTGAGACCAGCCTATTTGTTTTGAAGGTATTGCCATGTTTTTAATTTTAAGAATAGATTCTTATTTCTATTGTAGCATTATTTAATATACTATCATTAGGTCCTACAGTACTAACAAATGCACCTATATAGTTTGCAAATGATTCTATTTGAAAAAATATATTACTTCCACCAGCTCCTTGAATTGCTGAATATATACAAATTCCAACAGGAGTTTGTCCACCTGGAGAACAAGTTATTGTAATTTTATTACTATCTCCTGTTACTATATTAGTAACATATCTACCTACAGCTCCTCTAGTCCAGTTTAAAGTTAATCCTGTAGTATTTTCTACTACTGTAACTACAGGAGCAGATGTGCTGTTCTGAACAATCTTAGCAACATATGACTTGTAGGAAACACCACCAGCTTGGTTAATCAAAAGGTTAAGATCTAACCATTCTTTAGGGGCTTTAGCTTTCTTATCCCAAAATCCTGTTTTAATGTATGTAGGCATAGTACAAATATAATTTATTTATTAATACATCATCTTCCTTGGCCAACATATTTCTTTGGTCGAGAATTGTGTTTGTTAAAAGACTTCTTAGCAGAACCTGTTTTACGTCTGCCAAATGTGATTTTTCTAAGATCTCCTGCTGATTTTACTTTTGCCATTATGCTTCATTTGTTGATAGCTTACCACTACTGGCAAGCATGATTTTACGTACATTAGTTGGTTGTAATATATATGGAGGTCTTCTCACTTGAGAAACTCTTGCTTTTGCAATTCTTACAATAGAAACTTTATCTCCCTGGTTACCACCAAGTATGTGATAGGCAGCAGCATCTTCTCCTACATATAATCCAACATGCCCACCACTTTGTCTAGAGAATGTAATAACATCTCCAAGCATTGGTTGACCTATCTTAACACCAAAGTTGTTCCAATTGAGAGCATATAAAGGATCTTTCACAGGTTCTCTTACAGCTCTCTTCATAATAACAGCCATAAAAAGTCCACACCAAGGTATAGAATCTTCATTATATACACTAGCTAACCCCACCTCTTTAGCCCATCCAAGTATAGCAGGGTTATTCTTAGATCCTACAGTTTCTGTAACACCATAAAGCTCCAGAGCCTTTAATAGATGTCTTGGGGCAGATTCTAATGCAAGCCATTGATATACTGGAGGTAAGTTCACTTATTTTAATTTAAGATATGTTACAAGACCATATTGAGGTGTACCCACTTTATTTATACCAGCATTTACACCAATCATATAATCCTTCTTAGTTTTATATAGAAGACTTCCATATGGTTGGAAGGTTAATGAGAATACAGGATCTACCATAGGATAGTATTTCATGTCCTTTTTCTCCATTACAAAACCTCCACCAACATATAATTGTCTTTTCTTCTCCTGAGGAACAGAAACAATCTTTGTTATTGTTTCCTTGGTTATTGGATATTTCAGTTTATATGTAACTGATCTTCCAGCAATTGCGTTCTTAGAAACACTATCAACTATACGTACATACCCAATAGAATCTATACGTATAGAGTCTAATGAAATATTTACAGCCATATATTGTTCAACTAAAGATCTATATTGATTAACAAGTCTACCATAGCTTGTGTCAGGAAGATATTCCTTTGTAACTCTATCTACAGGATAGGGAATACTCTCTGTTATCTGAGGTTGGTTGTACACTGTAGAATCTGTATGAAAGTAAACTGTATCTCTAATCACTGTAACAACTGGTGGTGGTGGAGGAATTGTTTCACCTCCACAGGTTTTAAATAAAACAACCATCACAATAACTATGATGATTAGAGAAAGTAAATTGTTTTTTATAAAGTCCATATTATCTTTTTACAGCTGTATAAATGTTTATAATGTATTGAATTATAATACCTAATCCCATTATAATAGCCACTGTCCAAGAAACCTTCTTTTTAAATTCATCTTGATCTTTCTGACCTTTTTCAAGATCAATAATTTTCTCTTTAAGAGTTTCAATATCTTTAATAAAACCTCCTGTCTTTGTTAGAGGATTACCAAGGATAGCATCTACAACTTGTGTAAGCTTAGTGTCAATAGAATCAATCTTATCTTCCATGTCAGACAATCTAACTTCCATATTCTGCAAGTCTACTTCTAGGGTTTTCAATGAGGTTTCCATGTATTTCATACAAATAAAAAATTCCTCCCCCTCATAAAAAGGAAAAAGGAATATTTAGTTAATGCGAATTTAAATTAATCATCTGTATCGTCCAAATTTATTTTATACTAATGTAAGTCCAAGAGTATTAATAACATAATCCCATATAACAGTATCATCAGTACCCCATTGTTGAATGACATTATCAGGCACCTCAATTTGATTTTCATAGTATGTAATCAAATCAGATCCTATTAATGTATACGTTACATATCCACTACCATCATTAAACTTATAACCACTAAAATCAATTAGATCTATATACTTGATGTTTCTAATTCCTATTGGAGACCAAACATGTATGACTTGTATTTCTTTCATTTATACTAAATTTATAGTTATTGTTCCTTCCACTTGTCTTGGTGTAGCATCAGTCCAAGCTGCTGCTGGATTAGTTGAAGGATAAAAAGTTAATGTTGTTGATGACACTGCAACTTGAGCAGCACCTGCAGCTTGTGTCGTAGAATTTAAAGCTCTATAAATATTTGTCTGTGTTCCCCAACTTGATGATGTAAATGGTAATACCATAGAGGCTGCTGTTCCACTACCTGTCCCAAGTATTCTAAATTGTAAAATCATAGTCTTACTACCTAATAACTTATACTGAATTAGTTTTACTGTAGTAGCACTCCATCCAGTTATAGACTGAGCACTAGCATCCACCCAAGCACTGTCTGTTTGTTTTGTATTTATCTGAGTTTGAATTGCACTTGTAACTCCTGATACATATCCAAGTTCTGTATCTGTAACTGTGCTTACAGCCACCTTACCACTTGCATTACTAATTAATGCTCTTGACACTGTAAGGTCAGAAGATGTTATTGTTGTAGCAGCCCCTGTTATAGTGGCTTGTTTAGTTCCTATCTGTGTTTGTATTGAAGAGGTGACTCCTTTTACATAAGATAACTCTGTAAGACTTGGATAGGTTGCAACAGCTAAAGATTGTATATTACCACTGCCATCTAAAGCAAGTAATTGAGAAGCAGTTAAAGAACTTAATACAGGTGCAGTTGAGAATGTTTTAGCACCTGCTAATGTTTGTGCTGCTGTTGTTACAACACCTCTTGCTGAAGCACTTGCTGATGGAAGGTTTAATGTGTGTGTAGTGCCTACTGAAGAAACTGCAAAATCAGTTCCACTTGTACCTGCAACTATTGTTTGTGAAGCACCTGTTAATGAATTAATTGCTGTGATGCCTGTACCTGCCATTATACCACTTTGCTGTGTAACAGTTAAAACTACAGAAGCTGTAGATGGTGGAGGGGAACCTGCAGGCTCAAATGAAATAAATACTGCTAAGTCTTGTGTACTCCATACAAACTCATAATAATCTCCTGCAACTACATCTAATAAAAAGTTCCAAGATGGTAATGTATGACCATCAAAAGCACCATGTTTTTTAGAAACTAATACAACTCCTGCTGAACCTGCAACATCAACACCATTCTTTCTAAGCCAAATTGTAACATCATGATCAGATGCTGTTGGATTTCTAAACTGTGCAGACCATTGAATATTGTATATTCCTGTGTTAGCTATTGTAACTCTTGAACCACTAACTACTGTAACTTGATTAGATAAATCAGTTACTCCCAATAACATTGGATATCCTGTATTTATAACAGTAGCAAATTGGTCTGTAACATCAGAGAATGCACCATAATATCCTAATGGTGTAGGTGTAGCTGTATTGTTAAGTATTCCTGCCCCTGTAAGAGTTAGACCACTACCCACGCTTATCTCTTCCATTACACCTGTACCTGCAGAGCTTCTACCAATTAACTTATTGGTAGCCATAGAAGTAGATATAGTTGGTGTATTGCCTCCACTAGAGGTAATTGGTCCAGTAGCTCCTACAGAAGTAACTGTACCTACACTCCAAGTTCTATCAGCTGTAAGATCATAAGCTGTACCATTAATAGTTAATGTTCTAGCATTTGTAACTGGAGTATATCCAAGAGCTGTGGTAACATCAGATGATGTTATACTTGTAAGATAAGTATTAGTATCAAGACTAAATGTACCAGCTGCAGTCATCTTTACAAATGGTGTACCACTAGTCCATGTAGGATAGTTTAAAGCACCCCAAGTACCAACAGTTGGTATAGTTGGAAATGTTTGCCAAGTCTTATCACCTCTCCAATATTGCAATGTAGTTCCTGGAGATATAGCTGGTTCTTTACTATTAAATATAGTCCAGTCTGTAGAAGATAAATAACCATCTTGTGATCCACTAGCTTGTTGAATAGTTATATTAGGTGTAGCTCCTCCTGAAGAGAATAGTGGTGATGTAGCTGTTACAGCTGAAACACCACTTGTTCCTGTAGCAGTGATGGTAAAGTTTGGATAGGTTCCTGTTACAGAGATTCCTGTACCATTATTTAATACAATAGTTTGATCAGGGGCTGTGTTGGTTATTGTTATTACAGGAGTGGTTGTAGGGTTTGCTACAGATGCAGAGATTCCTGTTCCTGGAGATACACCAACTGATGTAACTGTTCCTGAGCCAGTGGCAATTGTCCAAGATCTGTTTACAGAAAGATCTTGTGTTACACCATTGATTGTTATTGTTCTTGTATTAGGAACTGGTGTATATCCTAATGCTGTTGTAATATCGCTTCCTATTATAGGGGCTGCAGAGGTAACAAGGCCTTTTCCATTAACAGCAAACTTCAAGAATGTATTTGTTGCATATACATTTGAATTCACTGTAGCTAAGGTGAGAGTGACATTAGCTCCTGTAGTTCCTGCACCAAGGACATCTCCTGAGAAAAGAAGCAATTGTGAGGGATAAGAAATTGTTGTGTTGGTTATGTTTGTCACTCTACCTTTAGCATCTACTGTAATCACAGGGACCTGCGTAGAAGAACCATATGTATTAGCAATAACACCTGATGTAGATAGTGTAAATACAGCAGAACCAGGTCCTGTTGCTGTACCATCTCCTGTTAAAGCAGTGATATAATTCCCTGCAGGTTGATATGTTGTACTATCAAGAGAACCATCTCCTTTCACAAACTGAAGATTTGTTCCTCCTGTAGTTATAAAAGCTGTGCTTTCTATTGTTCCTGTAAGAGCAAATGTATATGCTCCACTTGTTATAACAGTGTTCTGCGTAAGTGTACCACCAAGTTTCACAGGACCTCCAGGAACAGCTTGTATTATTCCATTCTGAAACACATATCCTATAGCAGCATCTTTAAATTTATTATCTATTTTAATAAGAGCTGCACATAGTGTATCGTTTGTAACTATACCTGTATATATAAGATTAGCTCCTGAGTAAAATACACAGGAGCAGTCTAATATCACAGGACATGGTTCAGCAGAACAGCTTATATTCATTTTTTATTTTTAATAATTTGTTCCTATGAAAAATACATCTCCACTAGCTAGATATGTAACATTATATATTCCTGAAGCTGTTACAACAGGTTGTCCTCCAGATATTGTGCTTGGACCAACTACACTAAAAGTAAAAGGTATTCTTGCTAAAAAAGTAATAGTAACAAGATCATTCCATTGTGTTCCATCTAGTTGAACAGTTTGAGGACCAGAGGTATCTACAGTATAAAATCCATTTTTTTGACCATTTACTATAATTGGAACACTTAAATTTATCCCAAATATAAAAGTAGGTTGTAATGCTAATGTCCCACTTTGATCAGGAAGTTCAAATGATTGATTACTAGTTAAATTAGTTGCTGAGATTTCTCCTGTTCCACCAGCTGTTGTAATTCTTATAGATCCTGTTGTTCCATCTATATCAATGTTATTAATAACACCTGTATCGTAAACACTTATTACACCATTCTCAATAAGCATACCTATACCTGTAGCAATATTTCCAGCTGTTAATACAGTTTGAAGATTTTGTCCTGCTGTTATATCTGAAAGAAGAGCTATTGTTCCACTAGAGCTTGGGAAGGCAATTGTTGTATTTGTTGTAAATGTTGCAGGAGCAGTTATTGTAGCTGTGAAACCACTTGCTCCATCATAAAACGATAAGGCTTTAGATTCAAACCTTGTCACATCACCAGCTGCTACATCAAAAACTGATACAAACAATGGACTAATAGTAGCAACAGTTGTTGGTGTAATAAGATTGTCCTCAATAATAATGTTCTGTGTAGAAGTATTACCAGCTAGTAAAACATCATCTAAGGATGGTGTAGGAGGAATAGCAGATTGTAAAGCTAACTGTTCCCAGTCACCAGCACCACCACCTGTTGCTGTGGCTATATAAACTTCTCCTGTTACATCATCTATATAAATCTGTCCTTCATATACAGCTCCATTGGTAGGAGCACCTGATCCATGTACAGGAACTAGATTGTCATTAATACTTTGAAGGATATCATCAAGATTATCAAATGGGGCCACATTAATATTGGTGAGGCCTGGACCATCGTATATAACACATAATGCATTAATATATGTGGCACATGTTGGGCAAATTGCAGCTGTTCTCATAATATAAAATTACTTATTTTAAAGGGTTTTCAATGATCTTCGTTAAGTTTTGGTGCATAATATAGCTATGTTAGTGCACAAATCCTGATTGAGACTGGGCCTTGATTCCAAGGTCTTTAGCCACATCTGGAGCAAACATAGGCATGTATTGAGCTATTTGATTTGTTATAGGAAACTGTTTCATTAAATACTTAGTTGGTTTAGCACTCTCAACCCACTCATCGTTTTGAAGAACAAGTCCAAACATTTCTTCCATAAAGTTTCCAAAAAGCTTCATAAAGTTTGTAATTATTCCTATAGAAGGAAATATACCACCAGAGACAAGTTGTAACAAGTTAGCAGGATTATAGAAATAAGCAATCTCATCTCTAAGCTTATCTGCAGCCTTCATTAAAAACTTATACTGATTTTTAACTAGTGGGTCTTCATCTTTGTCTGGAGCATTAGCTTTAAGTGCTAGAACAATACCAATCATTGTTAAGAAGAACATTGCATCAATCATTTGACTTTTGATATTCCTTCTTACAAGATCCATAAACTCAGATTCAGTCATCACAAGAGTCTTTCCTGTTTCTTCTTCATACTCTTTCTTTTTCTTTTCCCAAAGCTCTCTCATAAACTCAACACCTTTTTCATTTCCTACAAGTGTGTTCCTGAGATTTCCAAGGGATCCTAAGACATCTTTAGCTATTACACTATAAGCAGTTCTCATTCTACCCCACTCATATGCATCAGAAGCAGAGTTGTATTTAATATTACCAAGCCTAACATCTACCAGTCTAGGAATCCATCTTTTAAACATCATAAATGAGTTTCCATAGATGTTCATATCTATAAGTCTTCTGCTCTCTTCTGTTGTATTACCAAGAGCATCTTTACTTATTTGTTGTATCTTTCTTCTAAGAGCAACAACACTTTCACTTTTTCTTTCAACACCTGGTATAACAAACTCATTGTCAACTATTTCTCCAAGTTTTAGTACACCTTTTTCTTTTACTAATTTATCAACATCTTCTTCAAATTTCTTTTCTCTAGCATTTCTTTCCTCATCAGTTCCCTCATAGAAGTTTGCATACTCAGGAGTCTTCTTAAGAAACTCTCTAGCATTTACCACTTCCCCATCTTCCACAATTGAATTCTTTAAGAATGAAAAGAAGTTAACTGTCTGAACATGTTTATCAGACTGTCTCATTAAAGAGAACAAAAAGTCTTGTATCTTTTCCTGTGTAAGTGCATTTAATGAAAGTCCTTTAGCAAGTTCTCTGTTATAATTTTCTGTCAATGGAAGAAAATAATCAAGAGCACCTATTGCTTTCTTTTGAAAGTTTGCATCACCTAGTCCAATCATCTTAGAATTAATCCAAGCCTCTGTAGCTAGATAATCTGATTTAGTAAAATACTTACCTGAGTTAATTATAGACTGAGCTGTTCCACCAAATAAGTTAGAAGTTGCTGACAATAGATTTAACCCCATCACCTTTGTTTGGAACATTCTATTTAATGTGTCAATAGATTTATTTAAAGAAATCTGTCTTCCTTCTAACCCTTCTGGAAATAGTTTGATTCCTAGTTTTTCATTAAGTTTCTCACCAAACTTGCCAAATGTAGCAAGGGCCTGATCAAAGTTATCATTCTGAAGGTACTTCTGACCATATATAATACCTTTCACCATGCTCTCTATAAGCTCAGCATTCTTACTATTATCTGGAGATACATCTATCTTTCCATTTTTATATTTTGTTTTAGAAAAGATTGATGTTCTTATGGTTTCTTTGTTCCTTTCGAGCTGAACTAATGCAAGTGCCTGGTCTTCTATCTCTGATAAGTATTTAAACTTAATAGCCATTTCATTGTATAAAGACATGTTCTTAAAAAGATCTTCACTAACTTCTCCTTCTATCTCTGAGATAAAGTATTTAGGAATAGTGTCTATAGGTCTTCCTGTATGAGGATCTATTTTACCATACCCAACATCTCCCTCATCCATAGATATACCTCTTAAAAATTGTTCTCCTAAGGAAATGTTTCCACCCATAACAATCTTTTCTACAAGACTCTTTCTTATCCAAGGAAGGAATGTTCTATCCTCACCTCTTCCTAAATATCCTATAGACTGATAGTATTGATTTCTTTCTCTAATATAATTAAAGAAATCAAGAGCAGGTTGATTTACATAATTACCAGAAGCATCTTTTTTATGTAACTCTTTCCATTCTGCAGTTTGCCATTTCTCTTTAGGAAACTTTTTAATAAGTTCATATTGATACCAACCTGCACCATCTTTTGTAGATGTGTTGTACATCTTGTCAACCTTAGAGAGCTCTCTATTCATTGCAATCTCATTATCTTCAGACTCCTCTCTGTTCTTATACTTATCTATGATTCTTTGTTTCTCATTTGCAACTTCTTCTTTTAAGAATGCATTATATTCAGAAATGTTTATGTTGTCTTTAACCCAACCAAAGAGATTTGGATCTTTACTATTTATTCTTTTTTGTAACTCTTTATAGAAGTCAGATTGATATTCATCAATTAATTCATTAGTTCCTTTCTTCTTAAGAATATCAAAATAGTTTTTGTTTGTAAGACCTCTACCTTTTGCCCATGAATCAAACGTCTCTTTGATTTCTTTTAGCTTCTTGCTTTGATCTACAGTATCCATAGCTGCAAACGTAAGAGCTCTATTAGCTTTTCTAAATAAGATCTTAGCAGAGTTAAGTTGTATTGTTGCTGTCTCACTCCACCATTTAGCCAGTCCACTTATTGTTTTCTCTTCCTTTGTAACATCTTCAACTTCTTCAGCCTTACCAATAAAATCTCTAACAAAAGCTGTGTTCATTCTATCAAGCTTGTTCTCTAATGATCTAGCTATCTTAACTGTTTTAGTGAGATCATTCTCTAGTTCTGAATCTTCTCCTTCTGAGAATAGATCAGCAAGATCTATGTCAAGGGTGGTATATGTATTAAGTGCTTTTTCAGCATCAGATATTTCTTTTGTGAAAGCGTTTATATTAGCTTCTGAAAAAGATTTTGGATCTTTTCCCTTCCAATCTTTTTCATATCTCTCCATTAGAGACTTAATGCTAGAGTTAAACACCTTAGCTTGCTCTAACAAAGGTTTAAGGTTTTGTCTCATCTGAAGCTGTCTGATAGCTTTAAACAATGCATTCAATTGCTCAGCCTTATTCTTTTTCTCTGAAGGAAGAACTGTCTTCTCAGAAAGTTTTTGATAATCAGCATTGAGCTTTTTTAATAACTTATCTACATCCTCATTACCTGTTTTCTCTTCCTCAAGACCAACAGGAACAAGATATTCGTCTGTTATATCTTTAGGATCTACAGCACCTATTTCTACACTTATCAACTCAGGAAGTATCTTTTGTTTAATGTCTCCTTCAGAATAATTTGCTTTGATGGGAATCATTCTTGTTTGGTTAAACTGTTCCTCTTTTATACCATACGCATTGATCAACATTGTTTTATATTGATCCATTTGGTTCTTCCATGCAGCCACCTTGTACCAAGGAACATCTTCATAAGCATCAGACAGAGCCATAAACTTCCAGTCAAGAAGATTAACTTCTCCTTCAGGAGTGATGGCCATAATATCTATTGTACCAGCTTTGTTTGATTTAGGATCTAAGATTTGCATCTCAGAAAGAAACACTGTTCCACTAGGAAAAGATCTAAGTCTTTCTAATAGATTGTCTTTAAGAGTGTTGTATATATTTCTATTAGGATCTGTAGGATCCATTTGAGGAACATATGATGAATCATCTAATGGTTCTTCTCTTAATAATCCATTCTCATCAACAAGAATACCACCTCTACCATCATTAAGTCCTCTTAACATGTATTCAAAATCAGCATGTCCTGCTGTTCCTTTTTCCATCTTAAGATCATCAATAGCTTTGGCTTCTTCACTTTTAAGGATTTCTCCTCCTCTAAATCTTCTACTATACCAATCTTTAATCTCATCAGACACCCTTCTAGCTATCTGTGTAACTCCATCTAAGAAATACCTATCTTGCTTTTCACCATCAATTACCACTTCTTTCTTTGTAAGTCTAGAATCTACATCTCTTAGTTTATCAATAGCATCTTGTTGTCTACTCTTTTGTAAGAACACTGTACCTTCTGCAGCTCTGATATCTGCAGCTGTACCTATTTCTTTTCCTGTAATAATATCCATAGCAGCTCTATCAAAACCACTCTTCATGAATAGACCTTTCAAGAATTCCACTATAGAAGACCATAATGATTGTGTCTTAGCTAAGAGTTCTGGCTTTTCTGTACTTCCTTCATTCTTGTTAATAATGGTTTCAGTTAACACCTTTGCTATAGCCTCTTCTTTAAGTTTTAGGATGTCTGGTTTACCATCCTTACCTTGATAGTTAGGATCTGTACCATACTGATCTAACACTTGCTTGTATAGAGCATAGTTGTTTATTTCCTTAAGGAGAGTTTTATAAAGGCTTGGGTTTGTTTGCTTTATGATTTCAACAGCAAAGTGCATTGCTTCCTCAGAAAGAGAAACAGCTTCAGTGCCCTCAACCACTTGTATAAGATTCTGCATAATGAGAGCAGCACCATTAGCATCTTGTTTAACACCATTTACAACAATTTGCTTCATTGATTTAACATCCACACCTATTCTCTTGATGAAGTCTTTAATGAGAGAAAGTGTTTTGGGAGAGGCTGTTGAGCTTTCTGTTCCTTCTTTTTGAAAGAACTCACCACGTTGTTCTTCTTTATTTTCTTGTTCATATAATGCTCTATCACCATTAAAGAAATCAAGGTCTCTTTCAAAAGATTTTTCAGCTGTAGCTTGTTTATCAAACTCTCTATTAACAGCTTCTTCTATTTTAGAAGTAAGAATTCTCCATCCTCCTTCAGCAGTTGTTTGTACAGTTTTTGCAATATTTCCCCATAAAGAATTAAGATCAGTTACAATCTTTCTTGCTTGTTTTTCTGCAAAGCCCCAAAAATCATTTTGAGTTTTATCAGCTATACTCTTATCAATTGTTTTTCTTATTTCTATTTTACAAGGCATCTTAACATGTTTTTTTGTAAGTGATGGCTTTATCCAAAATAGCTTCTTTGATTTTTGGATCTGTTATAGATTCTTTACCAAGATTTGTTTTTCCACTTCCTACAATTCTATTATCCAAAAGTACAAAATAATTTGAATTGTTGTATACAGAACTTCTTAATGTTCCATCTTGAAGTTCTTTTCTAACATTTACTTTATTCTTAGTGGTTTGATCTGTCACTTCTTTTCCATTATCATAGAACATCGTTCCATCAGGTTTCACTGTAATATTAAATTGGTTTACACTAATTTGTCTATCTCCAAGAATAACAGGTTGTTCACTTATAGTTTGTGTAGGTTGAGTTGTTAATTGCTTTTTATAATTTTCAAGATCTTTGTAATCATTTGGACCAGCTACACCATTTTCTATACGTTCTTCTAACTTACTAATTTTATTTTCAATTTCAGCTTGTTTAGCAAGAGCTTCATCAAGTCCTTCAGAAGATTCAAAATTAGAAGCAGTTAATCCATATCCAGGTTCTATTTCAGCTTGTCTACCCATATCTTCAACCTTTTCCGATTCTCTTTCAATTGTTGCTATAATAGGATCTGCTTCTTCTTGTGGGACTGTTTCTCCTCCATAATAGTCAATGATTGCTTGGTCAGGGATTTCATTGCTTACAAGTGTACCTTCTACGTTTCTTACATTTTTCTGTGAACCATTGCTGAATACAGAAGGTCTACCATCACCATAATACTCCGTTGCGTATTGTCCATCACCATGTAAGTTGATAAACTTGTATACATACACAGCATTTCCTTCATTATCATAGTATGCTACTAATGGAGAACCATCAGCATATTTGACCTTCTGATAGCCATAGAAGTTCTTAAGAGAAAGATCTCCCTTCTTAGCCTTTTCAGCATACACTTGGTTAGTGATTTCAAGTCCTGTAGCCACATCTATCTTTCCTTCATCAGCCTTCTTCTTATCTATAGAAATAGTTCTAGGCATTTTAATTACATCATAGTTAGACACCTTAGCTTGATACTTTGTATTCACAAACATAAGATCTCTTTTATTTGTATTAACTCCAAGAGATGTTATTGTTGGGAATGGTCCAGGAACACTTCTTCTATTTTTACCTATGCCCACCACTTTAAATAATCCTTGGAACTTTCTAGGAAGATCAAATTGTTCCTCAGGACGATATTCTTCTGCAAACCTAGGTTCTACAATAGGAACAACATCATTGTCCTGCCATTCATTTCTTTGGAACTCGTTTGCTTTAGCAAATGCTCTTATATCATCATCCACCTTTAGACCAGCTAAAATAGGAGTGATGTGTTTAGAATAGTCTTCTACAGGAATGATATTTTTTATAGATATAGGAGATTGGTATGTTCCTTGTAAAATAGCAAGCCTCACTATTCCTTTGTATAAAGCATTTGTATCAGGGTTGTCTCTGAGTTCTCTCATCATTCCTGCATACATATTCTCACTGTATGCTATCTTATCATTCACTTTAAGTTTAATGGTTTGTGCACCACCAACTCTTCCTGAACTATCCACTTCAAGATCTTCTAAGATTTGTACTCCTGGGAAATCTCTTTTAGCCTTTACAAGCATTTGTGCTACAGAATTCTTATCGTCTACCAATTGCTCTTGAAGATTTACTGCTACATCAGATCTTTTTTGTATAATGTAGTCTAAGAAAGCAGCCTTAATCTTGTTAGCTATTCTGTCAAACTTGTCCTTGCTTAAAAATTTATCCTGCTCATATGTTCTCAACACCTCGTTTGTAACATCTGTAAACTCTGAAGTTTCTAAAACAAGAGCTTCTCCCATAGCATCCATACCCTTATCAAGGTATTCTACCTGCACACCTATGAAGTTATTCTCTAAAAGTTCTCCTACAGAGGAAATAATGTTCTTCTTCTGAGCAGTTTCTGTTCTCCATTGCTTCAACTGTAAAGAATCTCCACTTTGAAACTTGGTAGTATCATAGTTAGATGCCTGTGTAAAATTAAAACTATACTCAGCCATCTTAGCATATTTCAAGAACTCCTGGAATATATTCTGTTGCTCATGGTTTTTATAATCACCAAGATCTTTCTTAGCATAATAGTTTTCAATATTGTCTGCTAGTTCTTCTTTATTAAATCCTTCAAGATCTAACTGAGTGACTGTTGTAGGAAACTTCATCTGAATAGCAGAAATATATCTAGAATCAAAAAGAGTTTTAACATCCTTATTATCAAGCATTGTTAAATACTCATCAATAATAGGCTGGTTCATGAACATTGCAAGTTGCTCCTTAGGAACACCCACTCTTCTCAAGAACATAAATGTACTTACAGCAAGATCACTTTTTATTATCTTAAGAATGTAAGGATCTTTTGCCACATCCACGAAAGAAGTTGCGAATCCAGAGAGTCCATCAGATATAAATTTGCCAACAGCATCAAGCCTACCAGAAAGAGAAATATAACTCTTACCATCTTTCTCAAGCTTGTTGTGATCCAATAGTATTTCTCCATTTCCATATTTTAATATTTTTCTGTCATCTGCAGATACATTGTTAAATCTAGCTGGATCTATGTATGCTTTAAACTTCTGTGTAAGAGAATGTCCTGTAATATTAACAGCAGCAATACCAACCCACTTCTTAGCTGTAACAAACGCATGTCTTAAAGAGGTCATGTAGTTTCTATTAAGAAGTCTATTCTTAATACTGTTCTCATTATATCCTCTTAGCTTATCAAGCTTGTTTGATATTTCCTTAAGACCATCATCGTTTACAGGAGATATTAATCTTTGGAAGTTTTCTGGTAGTGTTACAAGTTTTTCTAGAGAGTCATAGTATTCATTCTCAAGAGCACGTCTGTACATAGTATCCATGAAGCTTTGCTTAAGAACATTTTGCACTTGGTCATCTGTTAGTTTATCAAATGATTTTTGTACATCATTACGTACATCATTCATCTGCTCCTCAGTGTTTAAACCTGAGAACAGATTATTGATGTAGTCTTCATACTTATCTAACATCTCTTGGTCAATGTCCTCATTATTCAGCATTGCATCAATAGTATCCAAAAGTTCTAGCTTACTAACTCTTTTTTGAGAAAGTTTTTCTTCAAACACTTCACCATAGAAACTTCTTGTAGCTTCTTCTGTACCTTTTAATCTTATGATTTTAATCTCACCATATTTATCATTGTATACAGACTTAAGATATATGTTCAATTTATCTATATCAAAGTCACTTCCTGCTTTTGTAGTGATCTCTGAAGGAACAATCACTGTCTTACCCATATACTGAGGAAGGAAACCTTTCACTCTAAATGCTTCTACAGAAGATAAAGACTGTGTAGGAATACGAAATCCTATTCCTGATAATAATTCTTTTCCTTCTTTTGTACTATTCAGAAACTTTATAAGTTCTTCATCTGATTTACCAGCATGCTTACCAAGCTTGCTTTTAAACCAATGAGGAAGCAAGATTTCACAATAACGTTTACCATCAGCGTCTTCATAGAACTTAAGAGTGTCATCTGTAAGAACCACCTTCTCTTGTTCCTCTGGAGAAAGACTATCGTACTCTTGTCTTGTAATTTGTTTGTAACCATCTTCTGTTTTGATGGCTATCTTTCTTCCAACCTTAGCATTCTCCCACATTGTTACAGGAGCTTGCACATAAGATCCACCACTCATCTTAGGAGATGTAATCTCTTTATCTATAAAAGAATAAAGAATACTCTTAATCTGCAAATATGCAGGGGATGCCTCAAAAGGAATTATAAACTCTCCATTCTCATCAAGCTGTATAGAATCTTTAACATTATCAGATAGTTCTCTTCTGAACATCTCATCTTGTAATGTCATAGCAAGAGCTTTTTTGTTTCTTATACTATATGAACCACCAAGATCTGTTATACCAAGTCTTCTTAAAAATCTTTCATAACCATTCTTATGTAGTCTATCTAAGATTTCTTTGTTTCTTTTCACCTCATTAGCAATAGCTTCTTTTCTTTCAGGTGTGTCACCAATTGCCTCACCATTGTTATAAAGATCTAATGTAGAAAGTTTTGTAAGCTGAGAACCTCTTGTTTGTTGTTTGTCTCCTTCATATGAATTCTCTACTTGTATACCATAAGACTTCCAACTCACTTCTATATTATTATTGAATGCAGCATCATTAAACTCACCCTTTGGAGTGTACAGATCATGCAATGTCTCAGCTCCCACTTTTCTACCAGAGATCATAATGATATATCCCTTCTTCTCAGCCATCATCTTTGTATATAGCTTCTCAAGGTTTGTACCTTTCACCATGCTATAGTAGAGAGGCATTTGAGAAAACTTATCTAGTACAAGATTAATCTTATTACTTCCACTAGTTACACCAGACACAATAGGTTTAACTACTTCGATGGTATGCTTAGGTTCTTTTGTTTTAAGAAGAGCTTCATCTTGTTTTGCAAGAGCTCTACCTCTAGCATCATCTGAATATTTAAACCCAGGCATATTCTGTCTTGTGTAAGCCATTTGCCATTGATGCCAAGCTTCAGCTTCTGGAGACCATTGAGCATTCTTCATCTTTAACTCTCTGTATGTACCATCCATCATTATAGAAGAAGCATCACCTTCATTTGTTTTAGCAAATGCTTTCTTCACTTCTTCTGATACATTTTGCATGTTAGCTACAGAACCTACAATAGTTACGTCACTCACAGTCACTGTATCTATCCATGCTTTGTTTTCATGATATCCAGGTTCTCCAGGTTGCAGTTCTATGTCCCCTGCCTTATTGAATTCCTCATTAAGGAATGTATTAAACTCAGGACTGTCAAACGTTGTTCTTCTTGGAGAGAAGAATGATTTAAACCTTTTAGTTGCATCCAATGATCCATCGTTCTTTACAGCAAATTGTAAAGGATCACCAAACATTATTTTATGATATTCTATATTGTTGATGATGTAGTTTGCATTA
>Ga0315293_10001310_pt1 | contig 24137 bp, 28 predicted proteins | sample YL17G13_20_MG_FD_203071 | JGI IMG/M metagenome (GOLD analysis project Ga0315293, IMG submission 203071) | Sediment microbial communities from Yellowstone Lake, YNP, Wyoming, USA - YL17G13_20 | ecosystem: Environmental > Aquatic > Freshwater > Lake > Sediment | place: USA: Wyoming | collected...
TATTTAGAATTCAATCTAACCGAGCACATAATTTATGTGCTCGGTTGTTTTTTTGTCTAAGTATAATATAATAGGAATAGAATATTACAAAAAGGTCGGTGAAAAAATAAAAGTCATAGAAACATGAGAAAAATTATTTGTTTATTAACTCTGGCCGTGTTGCTTATCCCAATGATAGCTGCAGCTCAAACTGGTCCAAAAACCTGTTGTCAGTTGAAAGCAGTTATTAAATATGAAGGTGACAGTTACAGAACTGGTGCTACCGATATTTGGATCTCAGAAGCAGCCTATACTGGCAGCGCTACAGGTCTTTGCGGGACAGCAAATATTGCTGCTGCCTGTTCTGAAACTGGCAGTGCGAATAATGCTGCTTCCTGTTATACTAGTCGCTGGGGCATGATTTGTACGCTAAATACGGTTAATCGAATATTCAACGTAGTTTTTGTTCTTCTGATGGCCTTGGTTGGTATTATGGTCATTATTGGAGCATTCAATATTGTTACTGCTGGAGGAGATCCTCAAAAAGTAACTTCAGGTAAAAATTACATTATGTATGCAGTACTTGGCCTGGTAGTTGCCCTTTTTGCAAAAGCCATTCCAGCCATTATCATGTTGGTAGTATAGCTAAAATATCTATCTGAATTCGATCAACCCCGCCTTCTAAGCTTAATGAAATACATTTAGCATAGAAGGCGGGGTTGATTTTTTTATTCTTAGAATGTAAAATTGCTATTGATATTATATTGATGACGATAAAAACTACCTTGCACTTTTCTTGCTCCTGTGGCGGAATTGGCATACGCGTAGCGCTTAGAACGCTATCCCGCAAGGGTTGCAGGTTCAAATCCTGCCAGGAGCATATTTCTAAGAAAAAACAACCAAATAAAAAACTGCCCCAAGGCAGTTTTTTATTTAATCATCATCAAGACTTTACGAATATTTTTCTTTTCTTCTCTCTCTCAATTTTTGGCATCCTGATTATCAAAACTCCCTCTTTAAACACGGCCTGGGCCTTTGAAGGATCTATTTCCACCGGCAGTATAATTTCCCTTGAGAACGATCCCCAGTAACACTCCTGGTAAAAATAATTCACCCTATCTTCTTTAGTGGGTTTTTCTCTTTTTCCCCTGATATTTACCTTGTCCCCCTCAATGGCAATATCTAAATCGCTTCCTTTTAATCCGGCAATGGCAGATTCTATGATAAGCTCGTCTTCTGTTTGGAAAACATCAACCGCTAATTGTCCTTCAGCCTCAAACCATTTCTCTTCTTGTTTCTGTTTGTTTTCTTCCGGCTCAGAAATTTTAATCGAAAAATCTTCCTCTTGGTTCTTTTCGGAATCAATCTCTTTTTCTTTATTTTGTTTTTCAAAAAATGAGATCATACCCAGTAGGAGAATTTCGAATTTAAATTTCTTCGAAATTCAACGTTAGCCCAGCAGAGCTGTTCGAAATTCCTCTACGGGGCATATTATTTAATTGTACAAATACTTTTGATTTTTTTCAACTTTTTAAAACCGGAAATTATAAAAACTGCTAGACCAATTAGAATGGCAAAAAAAACAATGCTAAAAAAAATAAGTGGTTTATAATCAAGAATTACTACATTTCTGTTCGCCTCATCTAAAATTTCATAAATTTTGGTTGCGCAAATATCATAAAGACCATGAATAAAGGCCGCTGAGCCCAAACCAATTGAGATTAATTTGAATTGATTCCTTGTCTGATAAATTGAAAGGGCCAGAAAATAACCTATCAAAGCAGAACAAAAAGCATGAAGAAAAATAGCTGTAAGAAAACGATAGCCAACTAAAAACAAGGTTTCCCCGAATGGTTGCTTTAATATTGCTTGAGACATTACAATCAAAACGTTTTCTAAGCCCGCGAATCCTAAGCCTGAGATTATCATATATAGCATAGCGTCTGTTGGTTCATCAAATTCGTGGTGAGACAAAACTGAAAATCTAACTACTAAATATTTTAAAATCTCTTCTATCGCTCCTACCCCTACAAACCAGTAAAGAAGAAAGAATGCTGGTGAAATTACGGAAAGATTCAAATCTAGTAATACTTCTTGAAATCCTGTGCTGCCCAAAGCGGCAATAGGAGCAATCAGAGCTCCAAGAAAAAAAACTTTCAAAATCATGCTTTTTGGTTCTGGATGAACATCTTTTCTTAGAAAAAATAAAAGCCAAATCGTACTAGGCAATAAACCGAGAACGATAATTAAGATAAAATTCATGTTTTAAAATTTATCCTGGCCAAAAGCTTATCTTGGCCATTCCTCAACCATTAAACAGTCCATTTTTTTCTTGATTGGAAGCTTTTGGTAAATTTCTTCGGTTATAAAAGGAATAAAAGGATGTAAAAGCTTTAAAGAAGATAATAAAGTATATATTAGAACTATTCTTGTATTTTGTTTATTTTTCTCGAATTTTGGTTCTGAAAGCTGGGTTTTAGCTTTTTCTATATATTTGTCACAAAATTCGTGCCAAAAAAAATCATAAAGCTTATGGCTGGCTTGACCAAAATGAAAATTCTCCAAATTTTTATCAACTATTTTTATCGTTTCTTTTAAAGACTTGATGATTTTTTTATCGGCAAAAGTAAGATCTTTAGACCTAACTAATCTATCTATCTTTCTATCGTCTAGCTCCTTTGGTCCGAAAATAGTTTTCTGATCGCTTATTCTTTCTAAAACGAAACGGCTGGCATTCCAGATTTTATTACAGAACTTTTTTCCCATTATTATATTATCTTCAACGAATTTAATCTCCTGGCTTTCCATCACCTGCCAAATGATTCCAAAACGAGTACCATCTGCACCATATCTATCAATAAGATTAATAGGATTAATGCCAGTACCAAGAGATTTTGACATCCTTTTTCCCTCTCTGGTCAAAACAGTGGGGTGAATATAAACATAACTAAAAGGTTTTTCTTTCATAAATTCCAAACCGGAAAAAATCATCCTACCTACCCAAAGATTAATTAAATCTCTAGCCGTTGCCAAAACATCAGTAGGGTAGAATCTCTCTAAGTCTGATTTTTGGGCCCGCCCCGAAGGGGCGAGGCTCGCCTCCTTCTTTGAAGGAAGCGGCCAGCCCAAGGTTGCAAAAGGCCAAAGAGCTGAAGAAAACCAAGTGTCTAAGACATCTTCTACTCCTTCCAAGGGAATCTTGTGGCCCCACCAAATTTGCCTGGAAATACACCAATCTCTGACGTTCTTCAACCAGTCAAAATAAACTTTTTCCCATTTTCTAGGCACGAATTTGACTTTTCCTTTTTTCACCGCTTCTGAGGCTATTTTTGCTAATTGGCTCATCTTTAAAAACCACTGTTTTGAAGGCAGGGATTCAAGAATTGATTGACAACGATAACATCTTGGAACAGAAACTATATAATCTTCTTCTTTTTCTAATAAATTTTGGTTCTTTAAATCTTCAAGAATCTTAGCCCTTGCTTCAAAAACTGAAATCCCCTGATAAGTTATCGGGGCTTTTGCTGTTATTTTATTATTCTCATTGATTACTTTTATAATTTCTAAATTATGCCTTAGGCCGATTTCATAATCTTTTGAATCATGGGCTGGCGTGACTTTTACTGCTCCAGTTCCAAATTTTGGATCAATTAATCTGTCAGCAATGACCATAATTCCTCTGCCAGTCAAAGGCAGGATAACTTTTTCTCCAATAAAATCTCTATATCTCTCATCTTTCGGGTTAACTGCCACTGCAGTATCTCCCAGCATTGTTTCCGGCCTGGTGGTTGCAACAACTAAGAATTCTCTTCCATCTCTTTTTTCTTTCAAAGGATACTTTATATACCAAAGTTTTCCTTTTTCTTCTTTGTATTCTATCTCTAAATCAGACAGGCTCGTCTGGCATCTTGGGCACCAGTTTACCACCCTTTCTCCCTGATAAATCCATCCTTTTTTGTAATAATTTAAAAAAGCCTCTTTTACGGCCAAAGAATATTCTTCATCCATGGTGAATCTGGTTCTTGACCAGTCGCATGAAGAACCTATTTTTTTAAACTGCTCCAAGATTATATTTCCATATTTTTTCTTCCATTCCCAAACCCTTTCTATAAACTTCTCCTTGCCTAAATCAAAACGGGTTTTCCCTTCCTTTTTTAATTCCTTTTCGACTACGTTTTGAGTGGCAATCCCAGCATGATCAACGCCTGGCAGCCAAAGGGTCTTGAATCCTTTCATTCTTTTCCAACGTATTAAAATATCTTGGCAGGTCGCGTTCAGAGCATGGCCCATATGAAGTTCACCAGTGACATTCGGAGGAGGCAGAACAATACAAAAAGGTTTTTTATGCCTCTTTGGCAATTTGTCAGGATTAAAAAACCCTTTCTTTTCCCAGAATTTGTAAATTTTTTCCTCGACATCTTTTGGATTATAATGAGCCCCGCTCAATATATCGCTTTTTGCGCTATATGCTTTAGGAAGTTCAGCCATGTATTTATTAATATATTATACCTCTAGCTATAATTAATTGCATTAATTATGCCTCTGGGGATAATTAACTCCGTTAATTATAGCTTTAAATTAGAACTGATAACAATCAGTCATATGCGCTGATTAGCATTTGCTTTTATTTCCTTCCAGTCTTTTTTCTTTGAATGATTAAAATAGGCCGATATAGCGACCATAACGGCATTATCAGTACAATAGGAAATGTCAGGTGTAAGATATAAGATATTAGGTAATTGTTTTTTGATAACTTTTTTAAATTGTTTTCTGAGTTCGGCGTTAGCGCTTACTCCTCCTCCTAAAATTATAGATCTCGCTTTAAACTCTTTTGAAGCCTTAATAGTTTTGGTAATTAAAACATCAATTATTGCTTGCTGAACCTCCTGACACATTTCCCGAATATATCGTTTATCTTTCACCTTTAACTTTTCATCTTTAATCTTATAAAGAACTGCGGTTTTAAGACCAGAGAAGCTGAAATCAAAGTTATTTTGATTCAGCATGGGTCTCGGTAGCTTTATCTTAAATCTTAAATCTTGAATCTTGAATCTTGACGCAGTAACTGCAATTACTGGACCTCCGGGATATCCTAATTCCAAGATCCTGGCAACCTTATCAAAACATTCGCCAGCCGCATCGTCTCTGGTTTCTCCCAAAATTTTGTAAGCACCGATTTTTTCCATTAAAATAAGCTGGGTATGGCCTCCTGAAACCACCAAGCAAATGGCCGGAAATCTTATCTTTGATTTACTATTTTTGGTCTTTAACCAATTAGAAAGAATGTGGGATTCAATGTGATTCGCAGGGATTATCGGTAGATTCCAAAAATAAGACAGGGCTCTGGCAAAATTTATTCCTGCCCAAAGGCAAGGTTCCAAGCCCGGTCCTGCGGTTACTGCAATCAAATCAATATCTGGCTTTTGATTATCTTTTAAAAATCTTAACAAACTTTTGAAAAGAGATTCTTCTCTTTCTAGCAAAATACCCAGTATTTTCTCTTTATTTTGACTTATAGAGTTTTTAGATTTTTTAAGCAGTTTCGCTTTTTTTAACGCCTCTCTTAAGACTAATGTCAGGTTTTTTTGATGCTCTCTTTTAGCTAAAGCAGGGTAAACTCCACCCCATTTCTCATGGATTTCCACTTGAGATGAAACGATATCAGATAAAATCTTAAATCGAGGGTTTCTTTTGCCAAAAACCTCAATAATTGCTATACAAGTATCATCGCAAGATGTTTCAATTGCCAAAATTCTCATAATGAACTATTCTAACATTTTTTCCTTGCCAGGTAGAGGAATTTTGGCTCGTGCTGCGAAATTACCCCGCCCTTTCGATGAAAGGGCGGGGTTGCCGAAATTCTCCTGCCAGTCTTGATTTTTTTCAATTTTTAATCTAAAATTAGAATACTTGAATCTGATATTTAATCATAAATAATGAGTAAAATATAAGGGCGCATTCGTCTAATGGTTAGGACGGCAGGCCTTCAATCTGCTAATACGGGTTCGATTCCCGTATGCGCCACAACGTACAAAATTTTAAGAAATTTTTACGTTGCTGAAACGTAAAATTATGAAATAATTTGTACATTTCGCATGAAAATAAGTATTATTTATGAGGATGAAAATCTGTTAGTAGTGAATAAATTAGCAGGAATTACGGTTTTTCCAGAAGGTCTAAAAAAGGAAAAAACTTCTAGTGGTGATCGAAGCCGAACTATAATAGACTATCTATTGGAAAAATATCCATTTTTAGATAAAGTCGGTTCAAGTCCCCGATATGGAATGATACATAGATTAGACAAAGAAACATCCGGAATCTTATTAGTTGCAAAAAATAACGAGACCCTGAATTTTTTGCAAAAACAATTCAAAGAAAGAAGGGTTATAAAAAAGTATATCGCGCTTTTAGTAGGGAAGTTAAAAGAAAATAGTGGAATAATTAAAACACTGATTGGAAGGTCTCCAAGAGATGGGAAAAGACAAAAAGCTTATTTGCCATTTGAACCGGGTAGCCAAGGAAAAAGAGAGGCTGTTACTGAATACAGAAAAATAAAAGAATTTCAGGATTATACCCTAGTGGAAGCAATTCCAAAGACAGGAAGAAAACATCAAATTAGGACCCATTTTGCCTATTTGCACCACCCTATTGCCGGAGACAGATTATACGGATTTAAAGGACAGAAAAATCCAGATAATCTAAAAAGGCATTTTTTACACGCTTCTTATTTAAAAATAAATTTATTAAATAATAAAGTAACAGAATTTAAATCAGATTTAACAGAAGATTTAAAAAATGTTATTAAAGATTTATGAAAAAAAAAGTTGAAAATTTCTTAAAATCGGTTTTGAAGAAAGATTTGCCGGCCATCCGCTCCGGTGACACTGTCAGAATCCACCAAAAAATAAAAGAAGGAGATAAAGAAAGGATTCAAATCTTTGAAGGCTTAGTCCTTGCCAGAAAACATGGCAAGGAAGCTGGCTCAACGATCACGGTCAGAAAAATAATTTCTGGAGTTGGAGTGGAAAGAATTATTCCTCTTCATTCCCCTGCTATTCAAAAAATAGAGATAGTAAAAAGCGGGAAAGTAAGAAGGGCGAAATTATATTATTTAAGGAAATTGAGAGGAAAAAAAGCAATGCTAAAGAAAAAAGAATTTGCAGAGGTGATAGCGGAAGACAAGCCAGAAGCTGAAAAAACTAAAGAATTGCCGACAGAAGAAAAAAAGTAAAAATGCGGACGTGGCGGAATTGGCATACGCACAAGCCTGAGGAGCTTGGCTCTTTTAGAGCGTGTGGGTTCAAGTCCCACCGTCCGCACATAATAATTTTAAGCGTCGCAGATGCTTATAAATTATTATTTGATGAGTGCGCCGCAGAACCTAACTTCCCGAATTGGCCCGCCGCAGGCGGAAGCAATGTCCTTCGGGCAACTCTTCAAGTCCCTTCATCCGCACATAATAGGGCGCGTAGCTCCCCAGTAGTACAAATACTTCACATTTGACTACGGGGCAAGCAGTTAACTTAAACGCCTTTTTATTATTTTGGGCACTTGGCGCAGTTGGTTAGCGCGCATCGCTTACATCGATGAGGCCGGGGGTTCGAATCCCTCAGTGCCCACAGCTTAATGGGCGGGGAGGTCTCCTGTCCGAGTCAGGACGCGCCCACAGAAATAATAGTATAATAGAAAATAGCCCTAAACAAATATCCTTTAGATATTTGTCGGGCGCGACACAAAATTGAAAAATTTTGTGTATAGCGCCGTGGTAGCTCAGGTAGTAGAGCGCGTCTCTGAAAAAGATGAGGTCGCCGGTGCATGTCCGGCCCACGGCACCAAAATTAGAAATTAGATATTAGAAATTAGAAGTTAGCCTCGTGCGGGTGTAGTACAACGGTTAGTATGCAATCTTGCCAAGATTGAGAAGGGGGTTCGATTCCCCTCACCCGCTCATAAAACTCGGATACGCTGAAAGCGTATTCGAGTTTTATGTTAGGTAAGCCGCCGAAGAACCGCCTTCCTGAATTCTGAGCCCGAAGGGCGAAGGAATGTCCTTCGGGCAACTCTTCAATTCCGCTCACCCGCTTAAAAGCCCTTGCCCCTATACCAAATAATGGCGTAAGAACTCATTAAAATGAGTTCTTACGCCATTAAATCCTTTGATTTAACGGGAATCCTTGTTATGGTATTGGGCTGTCCAGGTTCAGATAGATATCCGTCACCCTTAGGTCTGTAAAATAATAACGTCTTTAGTCGGTAAATTAGTGCATTGCAGTTTATTCAGGTATTCATCCGGCGTTAGGTATCCGAGCGCCTCATGGGGTCTGACATAATTCCAAGTATATTCCCACTTTTCCAGACTTTCCTGCGTTGACTCAATGTTGTATCCAACATTTCCTTGCTGGTAGAATTCGTTCTTATCAGCCAAAAGAGAGGTCTCAACATAGGTATTTTGTTTGGGCGTTCTGGGATAGATAAAGTAGTGAGGCATTCTTAGTTTCTTGCACAAAGCGTCAAAACATTTCAGAAATTCAGATCCATTGTCTGTTTGTATCGCCCTAATCGGAAAAGGAAATCTTTTCAAGCAATATTCAAGGAAATCAGCCCCGTTCTTTGAAGCCAGAGAAGAGTAGTATCTTAAAACCCTCCTCTTTGTTAATACATCAATAGCAGTAAACTGATATATCCTTCTTCCTCCTATCAAATTAATATGCTTTGTGTCTATTTGAACCATATCACCAGGACAAGATATCTTAAATCCTCGAGGAAACCTCTTTCTTGGATTCTTGGCTGCTTTGCTTCTTTTCTTCGATGTTTTTCTATTAACCAGCCCTTTTCTTTTTAATACTCTGCCAATAGTGCTGGCAGAGACAATGATATTCTGCCTTGATAGTATCCTCCGGATCTTGTATTTTGACCAGGCAGGATATTGTTTTCTGGTTTTAACAATCTCGTTTATTGTATTCCAATCAGTTGTCGGCCTCCTTACATTCTTTGGCCGGTGCGACTTGTCGTTCAGACCCAATATTCCTGCCTGATTAAATCTTTTTAACCAATCCCTGACTGTTTCTCTGTCCAATCCAAAATGCCTTGCTGTCAGACTAATATTTTTGTTACGGAACCTTAACCAGTCAACAATCTTTAACCTTTGTTTGGCTTTCTCTGATACATTGCTTGTCCTGGCTGCCCAGTTGGCCAAACTGACTGCGCCGGGCAAGGTGTGGCCGTATATTGTCATATACCTGCCACCATATCTTCCTTTCATAGCTTTTCAACCCCTTAGGTGGAGGATATCATATGAACCAGCGCAAATAGTTGACAAAAACGATAATAAAAATTACAATAAAAACACAGAAAAGGAGGAATGAAAAACGTCAGAACCTTTACAAATAAGCAACACAAGAATCTTGTCAGTTATTCTTTTTGTGGCCGCATTAAGCATTGCAATAGCTTCTTTCTACAACTACCAAGTAAACATACATCCAAAATATTCTCCCATCAACCAAGCGAATAGCCTGTTATACTATGCTGGTGATGCGCATACAGCAGTTGAAAAGGCATGGTGTATCCAGGAAGCTACTAGACTATATCTTCAAGAAGCTCAAACTAATGACAAACCACATCTGATAGAACTGGAGTCTCTTACTCCTCAAAATACTACTGAGGAATTTCATAAAGTAAGCAATTTGCTGAGCAACGAATATACAGAACGAGCTTGGTCGCCCCATATTATACCAGCAGGAATTACGATGTTTACAGTAATTGGTGGCGGCTATCTCGCCTTGGGTAAGTATAAGGATTGGAACAACGAGAAAAAAAAGACCCTTGCGTTCACATTGATAGGAACATTAGAGTTTTGCCTCTTGCTTCTCGTCATATTCTAAGATTCTTAAAAGGAGAGTGAAAATTTTTTACCTCCTTTTTTTATTGAATTTTCGCCCGAGATTTTTTCTCTAACTTGACTTATTGTCTTAAATTAGTAATATAATTGTAGCTTGCTGGAGGCACGAAAATATGTCAGAAAATCCATCTATTGATTTAGCTCGTTTAAAAGAAATAACCAAGAAAGCTCAAGAACCAGGACTCAAAAGAAAACAATTAGCAGAAAAGAAAGAAGCCCGTAGGGTAAAAATAGAATCGGAACGCATTGCCAAAGAAGTTATCGCGAGTCTCGCAGCTCTTCTTGAACAAGAAGCTCACAAAGGACGCGACAGTTTACAAGTTATGCCAAAAATTAGAAAACTTGAAGAGAAGGAAGCAGCAAAGATCGTAATCGCTTACTGCAGAAAACAAGGCCTTAGTGCAGAACTTTGTCATTTTAGCCCTGGTTCCGACGACCTTGATGACGCACACGATTACATCATGATTTCTTGGAATTAAACAAAAAAAGCAAAAAATATCAGAGCCAGTTAAGTCTGGCTTTTTTTATTTGTTCGCCCAATCATTGTTATAAAAATAAATAAAAAAAACGGCTGAACAAGCCGTATTTTGTTGAATATTAATGTGCGATTTAGAGAACCGAGATGAATACAGACAAGATAGCTTTAAGCAGACAATCGAGAAAAGCAATGAAGCTGCCAATCCCAACAATTAAGAAAAGAACTGATAGCGGAATCATCACAATAGAACTGCCTACTGTCAAAGAAATCAGTGCTACAATACCAGCAATTGTAAAGCTCGCTATTGCTCCATACAGAAATGCGTATACTTTATCCATTTAAATTTCTCCTATTCGTTCTATTTTAAATATACAAAATAATAAAAATTAGTCAATAACATCCAAGCCCTTTGGGGCATTTTTGTTTTTCTAGAAACATCAATATTGTTAAAAAACATTTAATGGACGCAAACGCTTGACAAAACTTTATTAACATGATAGAGTAATCTTATAAAGGATGTGGAAACGTGAGAAGCACCTTGGAAAAAATCAAGATAGCAACTCTGATAGCCTTGACCTTGCTTTTTGCAGTGTTGACAGTATATGTACCAAACTATCTCGTTGTCAATATTCCCCATGAGAACCTAATCGAGAACCCAGTGCCCAACGTAAAGATAACACTCGGAGATATCGAGAACAGCGCATTTTGGGGACAAGCTTCCTTGGAGATTAGGGTAGACAGAGAAGTCTTTATTCAACGACACTTTGAAGAAGTCTTCCTCGATTATTACACAGGTACAAACATATTATCATTTTGGGGATTTGACAATACAACAGGATATCAGCCATTTGTATACAAAATGAGCATTTCTGAATACGCTGGCAGTGGCACTCTGCAACGAGTTACCATTGAAGGAAATATGATAAGAATCTATTGGGGATGCAGTTCGTTCGCTACGTATATGCTAGCAGTAATACTTGGAGTCATTGCATTCGCTTTTTGCTTGTGTGCATACAGTGAATATAAAGGCAGTGCGGATAACTGCTAACATCTTAAACCGAAAACCTTTAAATGATTAATAATCTTTGAAGGCGAGTAGGTCTTTTTCTTTTCCGGATTGAATTTTTGTTTACCCTGAGCCTTGTCGAAGGGAGAAAATCGGGGTACTTGAACGAAGATCGCCCTTTGGGCGATCTTATTTACATATTTCTGATAATTTGATATAAATAGGTTAGCTATTTCCAAAGGTGATAAACGATGCAAAAACCGTCCAACCTGAATGTGTTAGAAAGATGGAAAAACGAACTGGAAGCAATTCTTCACCCGACGCGATTGTCAATACTGATAGTACTTCAGGGTGCAGAAATTATAGAAACAGAAAAAGTGAAAAAAATGATGACTACCGATTTTCCGAAAGGATTCATAAAATGCTACTGGAAAATGCTCAAATCAATTCCGTGCGTCACAGTATCAGGGCCGATAAGTCTGGTTTACAATTTGGCAATTTGGCCGATAAGATTCTTGATCCAATTGAAAATCAAAAAGAACGTCCTCGTACCATCTCCAGTATTCGTATATATTTTGTATCGTACAAAGTAGGGAAGCCCCTACTTTTTTATTTTCAACCCGTTAAATTCGCCGAGAGAATATTTAACCGGGGGAGTGGAAGCGAAGTCCCGTAAAGAGCCGAGCTTGTCGAGGCTCTACTACTGGGAAAGAAAATGAGAAAATTCTGTCATGAAGGGCGACTTTTGAAAATTGATTTTTGGCCAAAATGGGGGTAGAGTGAAAGAAGAAAGTATGGAAAAGAGTAAAAAAATATTAGCTTTAATTAAAGAAAAACCTTATTTCTCAGAAGGTAATTTTGTATTGTACAATGACGATTGTCTCAAAATATTAGAACAATTACCAGAAAATTCGATTGATATGATTTTCGCTGACCCACCTTACAATCTTTCTAACGGCGGGTTTACCTGTCATGCTGGTCGGTGCATCGGGTGAATGTGATAAAACTAATTAATTCTATGCGTTTAACCTTTGATATAACAACTGCAGCTGCGTATAAAAGCCAGACGCAGAAGGTGCGTGTTTTGACCGAAAGTTGGGTTGATGATCAAATTTTTTGTCCGAACTGTGGGTATTTAGATATCGAAAAATATCCAAACAATCAACCAGTCGCTGATTTCTATTGTTCGAAGTGCCAAGAAGATTACGAACTAAAGAGTAAACAAAATACTATTGGCACAAAAATCGTGGACGGCGCATACCGCACAATGCTTGAACGGCTTACGGGCAGTAATAACCCTAATTTTTTCTTATTAAACTATGATTTGGTAAATCTTGAAGTGATAAATTTTTTGGTTATTCCTAAACATTTTTTCGTTCCAGAAATAATAGAAAAAAGAAATCCGCTTGCGTCAACAGCACGACGCGCTGGCTGGGTTGGTTGCAATATTATTCTTAAAAATATTCCCCAAACCGGTAAAATATTTTTTGTTCGCAATAAACAAATTGAGCCGAAAGAAAAAGTGCTTGCCGATTGGAAGAAAACTCTGTTTTTGAGAGAAGAAAAAGAAATTTCGGCAAAAGGGTGGCTACTTGATGTGATGAAATGCGTAGATAGGCTTGGCAAAAAAGAATTTACACTTAATGATATGTATTCATTTGAAAATGATTTAAATAAATTGCATCCAGAAAATAAGCATATCAAAGATAAAATTCGTCAGCAATTGCAAATTTTACGCGATAAGGGCTATTTGGATTTTGTATTCAGGGGTTTTTATAGGCTTGCATAATTATGAAAATTAATCTTTCGCCGTTTTTCGCAAAGTTTATTTTAAGATTTATTCCTTATCGTTTATCTCACCGCTTTTTAGTTATGTGTAAAGGATATAGCGAAGATTACGAAAATTTTACGGAATTGGTTTGGGGAGATGACAAAGACTTGGATTTTTACGACAGGGAGACTTATCCGCAATTTCAATTATGGATTTTTTAATAAAAGTTAATTTTAAAACAAAATGAAACTAAAAGATTTTATAAAAGAATTAAAGGCTATCGTAAAGAAAAAAGGCGATGATTTTGAAGTCATAATGGCTGATAATATGCCCGTGGTTAGCCCGAAGTTTTCCGATAAATATCCCGGGCCAAAACCATGCGTCGTTATTACCGATAAAGAATAATTAGATGATTTACAGGGTTTAATAAGAATTTTTGAGGAATATTTTAATACTAAAACGTCCATGCTTAATATTGTGCGACATTTATTTAGGATAATCAAAAACAACGGAATACAAAAAATCCGTTGTTTTTTAGTAAAATCTTAATATCTTATATCTCTTATCTTATATCTTCTTATCTCTACCTAGCGAGTGAAACTGCTTATGTATGTCCCTGAGTCTTTTATTTGTGACGTGAGTATAGATCTGGGTGCTGGTGATACTTCTGTGGCCCAAAAACTCCTGGATAGTCCTTATGTCAACTCCTTGACTCATCAAATCAGTAGCCATGCTATGCCTAAGCGTGTGGGGAGTAGTGAAAAAGGGTACGCCTGACAAAACAGCGTATTTTTTGACGATCCTTTCAATAGAACGGGAGATTAGCCGCATATCAGAACCTCTTCTTGCCCGGAAATGGATGAATAAGGCCTTTTCTTTATCGTGCCGGCTTTCCAGATACTTTTTAAGCCAAGAAAGGGCTCGCTCTGAAAAATAAACTGTTCGGGGATAGTCACCTTTGCCTATAATACTTAATTCAAGTTCTTTCTTGTTTTTTATGTTGGCAAACTGCTCCCGGTTTAAAGCAGCTAATTCGGCCACTCTCATGCCGGTTGAAAAAAAAGCCTCTAAAATAGCCTTATCTCTTAGGCCCATAGGAGTATCTGTTTCCGGAGCCGATAAAAGCTTCTCAACTTGCTCCAAGCTAAGGAATTTAACCGTTTTTTCGCGTTTAGCGTCCTTTGGAAGAGCTATCTTATCAGATGGTATAGAAACTATGTCTTTGACCGTAAAGTAGCTTAAAAGAGCTCTTAGGGCGATAAGATAGTAGTTCTGGCTTATCTTCTTTAAGGAATGGCCTTTTTTATCGCTAAAACGGCTTAAAAACAACCGATAGGCCCAAACATCCTCAGAAGTCAATTCATGAGGTAAAATAGCCTCTTTTTTGGTCATTTTTAGCCAAAAAACGAACTTCTGGAGGTATCTCTTATAATTCTCCTGAGTTTTATCGGAAAGGCCCTTTTCAGTTTTACAATAGCTAAGGAAAACCGGGATTTGCCTTATTATCGGGATATTTGATTTGATTTTCTCCATACTATTAAATATGTTAATCTTTAACAAACTCAATTAGATTGTTATCTCTTGGCACTATTAGATAAATAAAATGTCGCATTTCTTTTAAGTTTATATAGAGCTTGAATAAAGAAGTTGTTCCAACTTCAATATATAAATCTTTTTCTCCTTGTTTGAAAACTCCTAAATCAGAGCGCCCACGGTGCAGATTCGGTTCACGAACCACATTAAATCCTTGAGAAACAAAATGGTTTTCAACTTTTTCCATCATTTCTCTATGCCAGTCTGATCCATGGTAAATCTTTTTTGAGTTAATTTGATCATTTTCTATCCAGAAGCTTTTTAATTCGGAGCTTTTATTAATTTCGGTAGTTCTAAGCACGCCCGAAACAATTAAAACTGCAATTCTTCGCATTAAACATTCCCTACAGTTTATCGGCGAATATTTTTCTTCAGTTGAAAAAGTTTCGATTGATTCACGAAGCCAATTAATCTCTTTCTGGATTTGTTTTTCAACTTCATGCCAAGCAGGAAATTTAGGATTTGAGGGTAGGGGATTTATCATATTATTTTTACGCCTTTAACTCTTTACCGCTATGATATTGACGATGAATATCACGAAGTCTTTTTGAGGTCACGTGAGTATATATTTGAGTTGTCGCTATATTGCGATGTCCCAAAAATTCCTGGACCATTCTTATATCTACACCCTTGTTTAATAAATCTGTGGCAAAAGTATGGCGGAGAGTATGAGGAGTGGTAGTAATGGGCACTCCGGCCATTATAGAGTATTTTTTTACCAAATTCTCAACAGCGCGAGCACTTAACCTATTACCTTTTTGATTTTTTGGGCCTTTATAATTAATAAACAAGGCTTTTTCTTTATCTTTCCTTGTCTCAAAATAGCTCCTTAAGGCATCTATTGCTCTCCCTGAAAAATAAACAGTACGGATGCGACTGCCTTTCCCGACGATACTAATTTCCAGATCTTTAGTGGTAGGAGTTATTCTAAGTTGTTCACTATTTAAAGAAACTAATTCGGCAATTCTCATGCCGGTCGAAAAAAACGTTTCTAATATGGCGCGATCCCGAAGACCGGTAATATTTTTGGAATCAGGCGCTAAAAGCAACTTTTCTAATTGCTCTAGGCTTAAAAATTTTATGGCTTTATCTCCTTTTTCTTTTGTTAATTTAATCTTTTCAGCTGGCAAACATTGAATATCTCTGCTTGTAAAATAATTTAATAGATTTCTAAGAGATATAAGATAATAGTTCTGAGTTGAACGTTTTATGGGCTCTTTAGTGCTTTTACTGAATCCTTGTGAAAGAAATACCCTATATTTCCAAATATGCTCTTCAGTGAGTTCGTGGGGGAGTAGTTTTTCTAAATTTTGAGATTTTATCCAATCAGAAAACTTTTTTAGAAATCTTCCATAAGTTTCCTGGCTTTTATTACTTAAACCTTTTTCAATATCTAAATATTCTAAAAAATCATCAACGTGTTCTATTATAGGTTTTTCGCTTTTTTTCATATATTAGGGGAGGGATAAACCTCTTATATTGTAGTATATATTAGACTTCGGTAAATATACATTATGCGTAGTCTATTATATCAATAATAATCTAGGTAAAGACCCATGTCAAGTACCTCCCCTAAGGCTTTTTGGGTCTATAAGGCGAGTTTACGCGAAAACAGAAAAAGAGGGATTTGAGTTAGCTTTGATTTTGTTGAAAGCATTTGCCCTCTTTATTTTGCACTATTTAGGGAATGAATATCGCGATGATAAGAACCGCAATGTGTAATAATTGGTCTAGCCAGATATATTTGACTATTCCCCAACGAGCCTTTAATGGATCTATGATGAAGTGCGAAAGTGCTATGAGAATCATTGCGCCGTATGAAATACCAGTACCACCTTCTGTCGTAACCATCGCTCCAAATGCTGCCGCAAATACGATAGTTGCAGTGTAAATCAAGGCGTGATAAAGATTTATCTCCCAAGATTTACCCTTTCTTTGTGCAATCCAGTCAGCTTGAAATGCGAAGTCTCCGATAAAGTGTCCAGCAAGTAGATACAACAATAATTCAAACAAACTATTCACCTGATACCCTATTATACCAAATCTATATAATTTGTCAAACCATTACAACTAATTCTTAATAATTTTTTAGTCAATAAAAAATCGTCAAGATATAATCTTGCGATTATTTTATGGGTTTAATTAAATGTCGCACAATATCAAAAGCTTCTTGGCACGAATGGATGTATCGAATTGAGAAACTTCTTACCTTGCTGCCCTATATCATATTAGACATAAGCAAAGCTATTCCTCCCACCGCAAAAGCCAAAGCAATCACAATAAACAAGTAAGTCCAATTTGTTTTACCTTGTTGAATAAACATTGTTTTATTTTAGCAAAAGCAAAAGAACTTGGCAACACTTATGGAACAATAAATAAAAAAGCCCTTATTATCTTTGATGACAACAGGGCATTTGGGCAGTAGGACATCATCTTTCGACCCTTTTTTATTTTTGATGCTTCTTGTAATATTCTTGGGCTTTTGCAACCGCGTTTTCCGGATTCTTTAAGATAAGGCATGGGTTCTGCGGATCTAACTCCTGATACTTTGTGTAGTATTTTAGTACTTTTGGAACATCGTTTTGAAAAATTGCCAAGCCACCAGCAATCCTATACCATATTTTTGCGACTTGTGTGTTACCAGCTTTTTCAAACTTTTCTGCCTTAACTTCTGCTTCTTCAATGGTTTCGGTAATCTTTTCAGGATCCAGAAACATAGTATCTTTCAAAGCGAGGTAGATTTCTTCTTCATTGCCGCATATCGCTTTCAGTTCGCCTTTTGCCGCTTCCGCGATTTTTGCTTTCTCCTCTGCAATTTTTTCAGGAGTTGTACTTTTTCTTCGACCGAAAAAATCTCCCACTTTGCTAAAACGATTCTTATCTGTTTTCAGTTTTATCCCTCCTTTTTATTCTGCATCGCTAGTTTAAAATAGCACACATGGTATAAATGTCAACAAAAAACCAGGTTTCACTGGTCATTTTTCCTTACCATTTCTTATTATCTAAACTTTGCCTTTATTTTCTCTAAAAGCAAATCAAACTTTGAACTAAGATAAGATTCCCACATGTTTTTATCCAAAGCCACATTTTTTGCCACAGAGAAATGGCTCCTTGCCAAGCTTTTATAAGAGCACCCCAAAAAACATCTTTTGCTTTTACGAAAAATGTTCTTATTGAATTCCACCACCCTTCCAAGATTCCTGGAGCTTCTTCTTTTATTTTTCCAGTATCTATCTGGGCAAAAGAAAAAATCGGTAAAATTAATCCAACTATTGCAAAAATTATAATAGTTTTATACAATAATTTACACATATCGTTCTTTTAAAAGGTGGGGAAATTGTTCGATCTTCAGTTTTGGATGATTAAACCAATCATATGGATTTTAATACTAAGCTTAACAATAACGACAATTCTTGGACTATTGGAAAGAATCTTTGGTGGAAAAAGGCATCAAGAAAGAATGAATCATATGAACGAACTTTTTGCAGACTATATGAAACGAGGATTATCTTGGATGGTCTTCGCTTACATAATAATTATCAGCCAGATCTTTCTCGAAGAAATAGTCTTTAGACTTCCTATTTGGTGGATTGCCTCTGGTCAATTCTCTTTTACTGCTTGGACAGCTATTATAATTTCAAGCATCGTTTATGGATTAGCTCACTCGGGAAAACATAAAGAAACCCTTCCTCAAATTAGTTGGAAACTAATTTGGATAATTTTTGCCGCTCTATCGGGAGTTGTGGCTGGATGGCTAACTGTGACGACCAATTCCATTCTACCATCATTCATCATTCATATTTTCACTGATATCATTGTAGGAGAACTTATCTGGGGAAAAATCATCTTCAAGTCTTAAGTCAGCTATCATTATTCAATGCTGACTTTTTTATTTTATTAACTCCTTAGCTTCTTTGATCCTTTTTAAGGTTTTTTCTTTTCCTAAAATCGCGGCGATATCAAAAGGTCCGGCAGATGCTTTTTTACCGCATAAAGCAATCCTGAAAGGCCATAACAGGTATCCCCTATCCCCTACCTGCCTTATCTTTTTTCCAAAATCTTCTGCTTCTAACAGTAAAATATTTTCCAAATTTTCTTTATCCCAATCTTCATTTTTTATTTTTGATAATATTTTTTCTAATTTTTCAAATGAAGATTTTATTTCTTTATCCTCTGAATCCTTCCATTTTAAAAGCTCTTTGCCATATTCTATTTTATCTTTAAAGAAAAAATTAATCAGCTCGGGGATTTCCGAAAGTTTTATTAATCTTTCCTGATATATTGAAATAATTTTTTTAAGAAAATCAAAATTTATTTCCTCTTTCGTTTCTTTAATTATAAAATTCCTGACAATCTCTATTGCTCCATAGGCTGGCGGATATTGCCTGGATTTAAAATCAGGAGTAATCAATTCTTTATTAATTAAATAAGGGATACAAAGTTCGGTTAATTTCTCAACTGATTTCTGGCGGATATAAAAAGCATTGAGAAAATCTAATCTTTTTATATTAAAAATAGCTCCTCCTTTTTGAACGTTTTGAAGTTCAAACTCTTTTATCAAAGAACTCATAGAAAATATTTCTCGTTCGGTTCCGGGATTCCAGCCCAAAAAGGCCATAAAGTTAACTAAAGTTTCTGGTAAATATCCTTCTTCTCTGTATTGTCTGACAGAGGTTGCTCCATGTCTTTTACTTAACTTGCTCCTATCAGCGCCTAAAATGAGAGGAAGATGAGCATATTTTGGCTGAGGAAATCCCAAGGCTTCCTGAAAAAGAATTTGTTTTGGCGTATTAGAAAGATGATCCTCGCCTCTGATTACGTATGATATTTTCATTTCAAAATCATCAATAACAACAGCAAAATTATATAAAGGAGAGGTTAAATCTTTAGCTATCACAATATCTCCGAATAAACTGGAATCAAATTCCGTCTTACCCCTGATGATATCTTCAAATGAAATTTTTTTTGAAGGAGTCCGAAACCTTATAACTGATTTTTTTTCTTGAGATATAAAATTTTTAGCTTCTTCTTGTTTCAAGTTTGCACATTTTCCATTATAGTGAGGTGCTTCTCCTATAGACATTTGATATTGCTTCTGAGCTTCCAATTCATCTTCTGAACAAAAGCAGTAATAAGCTTTATCTTCTTTCAAGAGTTTTTCTAAATATTTTTTATAAATATCTAATCTTTCGCTCTGGCGATAAGGGCCGTAATTTCCGATATATTTTGAAGAATTTGAAATCGGTCCTTCGTCCCATTCAATTCCCAGCCATTTTAAACTCTCAATAATATCGTTTTCGTATTCTTTATTAGATCTCTCCAAATCAGTATCTTCAATCCTCAATACAAAAACCCCTTTATTTTTTTTAGCAAATAGAAAATTATAAAGGGTGGCTCTTGCCGTTCCAATATGTAAAAATCCTGTTGGTGAGGGAGCCATTCTCACCCTTACTTCGCCTGGGTTTATAAACTTGAAATCTTCTTCTGTCATGGTTATATTTTCAGATATTCCAGTAAATAACTGGCGATAATTTGGGCTGCTCTAGGCCTGGAAAAATCCAGAGCTTTTTTTGACATATTTGAAAGAATATCAGGAGAAAGAGACATATGTCTTAATTTTTCCATGAAAAACCTGGGAGTCAAATTTTCTTCTTCTATAACAAAAGTGGCGCCAGTTGCAGCATAAGCATAGGCGTTTTTATACTGATGATTTTGGGCAGATCCGGAAATAGGAATTAAAATGCTGGGTTTTCCGACAGCGGCAATCTCAAAAATACTGCCAGCTCCGGCCCGGCTGACTATTATATCAGCTGCCTGATAAGCCTGACATAAATCACCTTCTTTTAAAAATGGGTAAAGATGATAGTATCTCCTTAATTCCGGATTCAAAGTAGCCATTACTAAGTTTTTAGCTTCTTCAAAATTTTTTGATCCGCACTGATGAATTATTTCAAAATTCGCAAGAAAGTCAGATAAAATTGAAAATATGGCTTCGTTTATTTTTTGAGCTCCTTGGGATCCCCCAAAAACCAAGATTACTGGTTTTTCCCCGGTGAGTTTTAAAAGCTCCTCTGCTTCCTCTTTTGAACCCTCCAAAAGTTCCCTCCTGATAGGATTCCCTATTAAAGTCATTTTACGGGGAGAAAAAAATTCTGTTCTTGGAAAAGAAGTAAAAACTTCAAAAGCAAAACGGCTTAAAAAACGGTTTGCCAAGCCCGGAGAAATATCCGATTCGTGCAAAAAAATAGGGGTTCTTAATAACCATCCGGCAATTACGGTCGGCAAGGAACCATAACCTCCCTTACTGAATATTAGCTCCGGTGACAAGAAAACCAAGGACCAAAAAGCCTTAAATATTCCCCAAGGTATCCTGAAAAATATATCAATAAAATTGGAGAATATTGTTCCAATACCAAAATATCTTCTCAGTTTTCCGCCGGGAATTATCTTGATTTTTACCCCTTCCTGAGAAAGAACGGCTGAAGAAAAATCATCTTTTGGCCCATAGTAGTACAATGATAAATCTTCTCCAAAATGGAGCCTTCTTAATTCTCTTGCTATAGCAATTATTGGAAAAATATGGCCACCGGTACCACCGCCGGTAAAAACTATTTTCACCCCCACACCAAATGAGCTTATGTTTTAAGACTTTTGAAAAGTCTTAAAACTTTTACTCATGGTTAAACTTATTATTTTATTTTTCGCTTACCCCCATACCAAATTTTATATAAAGCGTACAAAGTTCGTTATGGTGTGGGGGTTCATACTTTTTTATTTCTTGAAATATTTAAAAGCATTCCTATTCCTATAAATTCGGTTAGTAAGTGCGAGCCGCCATAACTTATGAATGGCAAGGGAACGCCAGTCAAAGGCAATAATCCAATCATTGATGCAATGTTTATTAAAGCCTGAATAGATATCCAAGAAGTTATACCCAAAGCCAGAATTTTTTGGAATTTATCATCTGATTCCTTTGCTATCCTAAATCCTCGCCAGCTGAAAAATAGAAAAATAAAAATTAAGATAAAGCTGCCGATAAATCCCGCCTCTTCGGCGAATATGGCAAAGATTGAATCTGACATTGTCTGCGGTAAAAAACCATATTTCTGGCGAGACATTCCCAAACCAAGCCCAGCAACCCCTCCAGAACCAACCGTTACTAAGGCTTGTTTCATTTGGTAACCCTTTCCCATTGGATCAGTATCTGGATCTAAAAAAACAAGAATCCTGTCTACTCGATAAGGAGCAATTCTAATTAAAATAATTAAGGCAATAATCCCTATTAAAATTATTAAAGCACTGTGCCAGACAGGAGTATCAGATAAAAAATACATCAGTAATGAAACCGAGACAATGATTCCCAAAGTACCAACGTCTGGCTGAAAAGCAAGAAATAGACATAAGACTCCCAAGATAATCAGAAAAGCTATTAACGTCTGGCTCCAATTCTTTGGATTCAAGGCGCGTATTGACAACCAGCTGGCTAAATAAACAAAGAAGCATATTTTTAAAAATTCCGAAGGTTGGATAAAAATTGATCCTATTTTTATCCACCTTGAAGCCCCTCCCAAAGAAACACCTACTTTCGGCAAAAAAACCATTCCTAGGAAAAATAAGTTTAGCAGAAGAAAAAATATTATATTTTTCTTAAAAAAACCTAAGGGAATCAAAAAAGCTAAAAATCCTAAGAATATCCCCGGTAATATTCCGAATAAAAACTGGTGTTTCAGATAATAATAGCTGTTTTCAAATCGCTCAAAAGAAAGAGAGGCTGTTATGCTCGTTAAGATCAAAACACCCAAAATCATCAGAATAACCGTTATTGCCAACAAACCAATATCTATTTTATTATATTTTACCATATTTCCTCACGTATTTTTTGAACAAGTTGCCTTTTTCTTTATAGTCCTTAAAAATGCTAAAACTCGGCGAAGCGCACGATAAAAGGCATATCTTTCCCCTACTCGTATTTTCGTAAGACCATTTTACTGCTTTATTCATTTTATTTGTAAAAAAATGTTTCGGCACCTTTTTACCCTGAACGAGCGAGGCGAGTCGAAGGGCTTTCCGAATTTTAATTCCGGTAGTGGGAAACAAGACTAAATTTTCAACCTTACTTTTTAATATCTTATCGGCTAATTTTTGAAATTTTAATCCCCTATCAAAACCGCCTAAAAATAAAGTTTGAACATTACTGCCCAGCCTATTTAGAGCAGCAATTGTTGTTTCTGGTATCGTGGATAAAGAATCATTATAAAATTTTATTCCTTTAAAAACACCTATGTATTCCAACCTGTGAGGCAAATATTTAAAATTCTTAATTGCTTTTTCAATTTTTTTATTTGGAATTTTAAGAATCTTCCCTACCGTTTTGGCAGCCGCAATATCTAAATTATAATACTCTCCTTTTATTGGTATTTTTTGGGCTTTTGATTTTTGGACAATTCTACCGACTTCTTCATCTTCTGAATTATAAATAATAAAATCATCTTTTTTCTGATATCTTGTTATATTGGCTTTGGCATTTTTGTATTCTTTGAAATTTTTATAATAATCCAAATGTTCAGGATAAATATTTAAAAGAACGGCGATCTGAGGTGATTTTTTAAGACCATACAGCTGATGGCTGGATAGTTCATAGACATAAAAATCATTAGGCTTAGCTCTTAATAAACTTGAAAGAACTGGTTTTCCGATATTCCCTAATAAATAAGCCTTAAATCTGCCTTCTTTAAGAACTGAGTGTATCAAAGCTGTTGTTGTGCTTTTTCCTTTTGTTCCGGTAATCCCGACAATTTTTCCCGGACAATTTTCAAAAAAGATTTCGGTTTGAGAGGTTATTTTTCCTGCCTTATACCCTTTTTCCACTTCCGCTAAATGAATAGGGATTCCCGGAGATTTTATCACCACATCATAATTTTTTATCGCCTTTAGATAATTTTTTCCTAAATGTAATTTAATTCTTTTATCTTTAATCTGAAATCTTACTGTCGCTTGCGACTCCCCGTAGGGTTGCTCTTTAATCTTTAATCTATCGGCATCGGCTATCCCAATAACTTTTTCTGGAAATTTTTTCCGTAAAAAATTAAGGGTATCTAACCCTTCTTTTCCCAAGCCTAAAATAAGAATGCGTTTATTTTTAAGTTCAATAAGCTTCATTCTAATCTTAAAATAACATAAACCCCGTTAGAAATAAAGTTTCTAACGGGGCAGGTTTTAATAAAAAACAGCCTTTTCGACTTAATATAAACTCAATAAAATTCAGATTAAAATGAGTTAATTTTTAGTATTCTCTTAAAATCGCTGTTTAGATTATTTTTTTTATCCCAGGAATTCATCATTTTTTTAGATTCTTTGTCTAAATTAGGATGTTTTGGCAGGACACTATTTTCAAAATATTTTAAAAGATAAG
>Ga0315293_10001311_pt1 | contig 24136 bp, 30 predicted proteins | sample YL17G13_20_MG_FD_203071 | JGI IMG/M metagenome (GOLD analysis project Ga0315293, IMG submission 203071) | Sediment microbial communities from Yellowstone Lake, YNP, Wyoming, USA - YL17G13_20 | ecosystem: Environmental > Aquatic > Freshwater > Lake > Sediment | place: USA: Wyoming | collected...
TTAACACCTTACCTCACGCCCTTGTCAAGAGACTTGCTCAAAGAAGATTGGATGAACATGGTGAACGAGCTGTCATGTCAGGATCAAGGCGTCAAGTTCAAAGTGACGAGAATAAGAATGTCAACCTAAACATGAACCATAACGGTAATGTTTATAACCAATTGTTCTCATTGCTAACAGACACGAAGCGGAAAAACAATGGGACATAGAAAAACGCATGCTCCACGACATGGTTCACTAGCTTACTTGCCTAGGCATCGCGCTAAGCGCCAAGTAGCCAGAATACGTTTCTGGCCAAAAATAATGGCAGACGCGCCTAGGCTTCTCGGTTTTATCGGCTACAAAGCCGGAACAACACATGTTTTTAAGATAGAAGACAGAAAACGTTCACCAAACTTCGGAAAAGAAGTGATGTCTTCAGCCACAATCCTAGAAACACCTCCCATGATTATATGCGCTGTAAGAGCCTATACCAAAAACCTCTACGGGCTACAAACACTGTCCGAAGCATGGATGAAAGACCCACCGGACAATCTTGAAAGAATACTCACACTGCCAGAAAATTTTGACGCGGAAACTAGTCTCAAGAAAATAGAAGATAGTCTATCAGAAATTAAGGTGATTCGAGCTATCGCAATCACGCAACCTGAAAAAACTAGCTTGTCAAAGAAGAAACCAAATATGGCTGAAATGGAAATCGGCGGCGGCACAATCCAGCAGCAATTCGAATATGCAAAGAACCTGCTAGGAAAAACAATTACACCAACAGAACTCTTCAAGGACGGCCAATTCGTAGACATAGGCGCCATAACCACAGGAAAAGGCTTTCAGGGACCAGTAAAGCGCTGGGGCGTAACTATACTTCAAGCAAAGGGACGCAAAACAAAGAGAGGTGTAGCCACTTTAGGGCCATGGAACCCACATCACGTCACGTACAGTGTAGCTAGGGCAGGTCAGATGGGGTTTCATCAAAGAATACAATACAATAAGCGTATACTCAAAATAGGCACAGATGGAAAGGAAGTTACACCGAAAGGAGGCTTCATCAGATACGGTCTCGTCAAAGGTTCCTACGTCATACTAGAAGGAAGTATAGCGGGCACAGAAAAGCGAGCTATAAAATTGCGCTACCCCGCACGTCCACCAAGAAATGTGGGCGAAGAACCACCGCAGATTACACATTTATCCCTCGAATCTCCGCAGGGAAAATAGACTGTGAAAACCGATGACTAAGAAATCAGCTAAAATCTTCAACCTTGAGGGTAAACCAGTCGGCAAGGTAGATCTACCCACGGTTTTTGCAACACCCCTCAGGCCTGACGTCATAAAACGGGCTGTCCTGGCAATACAGTCCACACGGTTCCAGCCACAAGGCCGAGACCCCATGGCTGGCAAACGAACAACAGCCGAATCCAGGGGTACAGGTTCGGGTATCTCAAGAATACCCAGAACTAAAGGACCAAGCGGCAGAGCAGCGTTTTCCCCTGGAACAGTGAAGGGAAGAGCAGGACATCCACCAACCTCTGAAAAGAAAATAGTCAAACGAATCCCGAAGAAAGAGAAACGTTTAGCCTTATTTTCAGCAATAGCTGCTACAGCATCCAGAGAGACTGTGGCAAAAAGAGGGCACGCAATTGAAGACATCCTCGAAATCCCCCTTGTTGTAACAGATGATTTTGAAAGTCTAAAGAGAACAAAAGAAGTTGAAGAAACACTTATACATCTGGGCATTCTCTCCGAAATCTATCGAGTAAGAGAAAGCAGAAACACTCGAGCTGGAAAAGGTAAAAGCCGCGGCAGAAAAATGAAGCAAGCCACAGGTCCCTTGATCGTGGTGGCAGAAAATAGAGGAATAGTGGAAGCTGCCGAGAACATACCTGGCGTGGATGTTGTTATCGTAAAGAACTTGAATGCTGAGCTTCTGGCACCCGGCACACATCTTGGAAGGCTAACAGTATGGACAAACAGTGCAATAGGAAAGCTAAATGAACTCTATGGAGAAGGAGAAAAGGCATAATGGAACCTTACGAAGTCATACGTTATCCGCTCATGACTGAATCTGCAAGCATTATGGTTGAAAAAGAAAACAAACTGGTCTTCATAGTCAGCCTGAAAGCAAGCAAAGCTGACGTGCGGAAGGCAGTGGAAGAACTATATGAAGTGAAGGTAAAAACCGTCAACACCCACATCACTCCACAGGGTGAAAAGAAAGCCTTTGTTATGCTGCAGCCTGAGTTTAAGGCAGCTGACGTCGCGATCAAACTTGGAATCCTGTAAAATCACATGGAGGACTGACAAATGGGAAAGAGAATTCGTGTTCAGAGACGCGGACGCGGCAATTCTGTTTTCAGAGCTTCAACTCACAAGAGAGTGGCGCCCTCAAGATATCCATCATTAACGATCAGCGCAAAAGAACATTATGAAGCCGCCACCAACGGCATAATCGAGCGGCTTATCCACGATCCAGGTAGAGGCTCTCCGCTTGCCTTGGTGAGATTTGAGAACGGCGAGAAATGCTATACAATCGTACCTGAGGGCATTCACACGGGCCAGCAAATACAGATAGGCGGAAAAGCCATAGTAGAAGTGGGCAACATACTTCCCCTTGGGAAAATCCCTGAAGGAACGATGATCTGCAATATTGAACTCCGCCCGGGAGACGGTGGCAAAATCACAAAATCCTCAGGGACTTACGCAACCGTTGTAACGCATACACCACAGGGAACAATAATCAAGCTTCCTTCTGGAAAATCCAAGTACATAGACAACTATTGTAGAGCCACGGTCGGTGTGGTTTCAGGAGCAGGAAAACTTGACAAGCCTTTCCTGAAGGCTGGGGCAAAATTCCACATGATGAAAGCCAAAGGACACAAATATCCGAGAACACGAGGAAGAGCAATGGTTCCTGCCGTGCATCCATTCGGAAGCAGCAAGAGGAGCGCAAGAGTGGGAACAACCACCTCGCACGGAGCGCCACCAGGACAAAAAGTCGGTCTCATTGCAGCAAGAGGAACCGGAAGAAAGAAGAAGAGCGCACGTGCTGCGGCCATAGCAGAAGGTTTATAGCATATAAAACTACCAAAAGGGTGAAGAAAATATGCCAAAAGAATTCACGTATCGCGGATACACTCTTGAGCAATTGCAGACTCTGTCTATGGACGAAATAATCAATCTTCTTCCTTCAAGGCAGAGAAGAAGTCTTCACAGGGGCTTCTCTCCTGACCACAGAATACTTCTTGAAAAGATCAGAGAAGCACGAGAAACCCTCAGACAGGGAGGCAGCCCAACCGTTAAAACACACCTACGTGACATGATCATCCTTCCAGAAATGGTCGGAATAACAGTGTCTGTTCACAATGGAAAAGAGTTTGTTGCAGTGGAAATTAAGCCAGAAATGATTGGCCATTATTTGGGCGAGTTCGCCATCACGAACAAGCCTGTGAGGCATGGAACACCAGGCATTGGCGCTTCGCGCTCGTCAATGTACGTGCCATTAAAATAGAATATCCTTCTACGCGCTATAATCTACCTTTGTGGTTTTCTCGCTTGGCGGTCTAGCTTCAGGTATCTGAGGCAGAGGAATTGGTGGCGGAATATTCAGGGCTCTTGATATGACTACTGATTCTATGAAAACAACGTTTGAAATGGACTGCACTATCACGGGTGGCGGGGGCTTCTTTTCTTCGTAGTCTTTGTACGCTTTTTCAAGCTCGACTTTATCCCCGGACACATAGGCCTTGCCCTTCATGCTTAACTGTGCTATGGATGGGTTGTAATTGATGGTTAAAATAAAGGGAACTTCCAGAGAATCCTCGGATTTCTTCTCCATCCCAATCAGATTGAGATTTGTGTTTATCTGAATCTGAGGGATAGGTTTTTTGGTATCCCAAAAACGATCGGCAGAAATGTTGGTCACAGAAACATTTACCCTAAGCATCTAAATCATCAAAAAACAACAGAGCGACCAACGATTTAAACATGCTCGTTCTCAGCACGTTTGTACCGTGTGAAACCGCAGTGTCCACAAGTGTATCTGTTGCCATGGTCAGCCATGAAATATCCTGTGCCACAGCGCTCGCAAGTCGGTCGCAACCTTGTAACCTTATCTGTCTCCACTTTGTATAACGTGTGAATACGTTTTCCAGGCTTCTTCTTTTTCTCTGGCTTCGGCGCCTTCTCCGCTTTCACTTCTTCCTCTTTCGGAACTTCCTTCGGAACCTCTTCTGTCTTCTTCGCTGTCTCTTTCTTCGGAGCTTCCTTCTTCGGCGTTCCAGCTTTCTTCGACATGTTTAACCCTACCCTTGTGCCTCTTCTTTCGGCTTTTCTGGTGGAATGTTCCTGTTCACAATATATTCTGGCTCAATAAGCTTTGCCTGTTCAATACTCTCATAAACATTAGCAAAACCTGTAGCTGTTTGCATACCTGTCTTAGTCACAAATCTTTTGACAAAGACGACGTTCTCATCTGTCTTCACCGCTACAGCCACAGCCGCTCTAACTTCCTTTCTAGAAGGAGTACTACCCATCTGCTCATGTTCTACACTGAAACTGATTTCTCTGCGTTTGAGCATGGGATTGCGATTATCTGAGAGGATTTTGATTTCCATGACTTTTCCCTGCGTGGTGTTGACTTGATATGGTGCCTTCCTATTTAGCTTTTCGAGGGTTTTCCATAGTCTTGAGTATTGTAGCAATTTCCTCTTTTTTTGATGCTGAAGCTCTGACTACGACGATGCCCTCATATGGCTGGCCATAGATAACAACTGAATCGTTAGGTGCATAAAGAACAACAGCGAGGGTCAACAAGTCCTCCTCTCCATCCACAATGATTTTTGTGGTTCCATTGTGCCTAAATGCTTCCTGAATCGCATTTATGGCTGCATCTGTTATTGTGGCGGCAGGGTTTTGAACATACACCGTCTTTTCGGCGGTGAAAGCTACTGGCCGGGTAGCTTTCCTCATCGTTATGTTGTCCACGATTACAAGTTTCGAGGTGAACCCCTTTCTGACCATGTTTTTTGAAACAGTGTCGCCTACCGAGATTATGCAGCTAGGCTTCTCTTTTTCTACCATTTCTCTCAATCTGTTCATTGTTTCAGCGAAAGAGCCGCGGATAAGCGTGCCAAGAGGATGTTTAAGCTTTTTGCGCAAGCTCGGCGTAAGGCTGTAGACGATGGTCATCTCATCTGACCTTTAACGCGTATCGCCCTTTCTCCTTGATATTCATTGCTTTAGCTATCACAGAGTTTTCCGGATCAAAAATTATGACTAGACCACTGAAGTCATCGCTTAGACTGGTGGTTCTACATTTTGGGCATGTGCGCTCTTTTGTCAAGAAATGGCATGATGAACAAGCTTTTTCGCTCATTGCTGATCACTTTTCTTTTGAGCTGCTTGAGGTTTCTCAGGTGGTTTCTTTTCTGCAGTTTCCTTTATCTTTTGCGTGTCATATTCAATCCATTCTAATTTGCCCAGAAATGGCTGTCTTGCTGTCACGCCAATTTTGCCAGAGCTTCCAGCTCTACCGAGTGAAACTGCAGTTATTCTTACACGAACCTGATCTCCACTTATTAGCTTCCTTTTCGTTTCCTTACCTAATAGAACACCTTGCTTTTCATCGTAGGAAATGAAATCGTCCATGAGTTGAGAAACATGAAGCAACGCATCTATGGGTCCTATTCGCACGAAGGCTCCGAAGTCTGCGATCTCCACGACTTCCCCTTCAACTACCTCTTGTAGCATAGGATAGAAAGCCAGCAGTGAGAAAGCCACTTTGTGATAGGTTGCGCCATCTCCAGGAATAATCTTTCCAGTGGGGCTGACTTTAACATCTATTACCGCTATTACGTATCCTAATTCTTCGTTGACTACGCCTTCATATTTTGCTTTGACTTGTTGATGGCCAACTTTTTCAAGCGGGTTGCCGAATGTTTCAGGCGGAATCCGTATCGTGTCTTCCAGTGTTATAAGCTTAAACAAGAGGGTCATAACCTCCCATCAATCTCTAATCGTGACTTTTGCCTCACATAAATGACTGGCACATTTATATCTCTTAGCCTCTTTTTAAGTGGCATGTCGTTCGTAAAGACTGGACATTTCCATTCATGGGCAACTTGCACTATCGCGTCGTCTGGCTGAATCATGGCATCATCTATTCTGACTAACGTGCATCTTTCAGCTAATTTCAATGCGTAGTTTGCACTCTTTCTTATTTTCGGATTATCTTTTTTTGCCATTCTTTCAATTTCCTTAAGAATTGGAGACAGCAGGATTGGCTCAAAATTTCTGTCAATCAACGTTCCAAGTTCTTCAAAAACGTCGATCTTGAATTGAAGTGGAACGAAAAAGGCATTTGAGTCTAAAATTATTTTCAAATTTGCCTTTGCTGGTTTGAGTGTTGGTGGCATGCTTATTTTGTCATTCCGTATCCTATAAGTCGCCATCTTCCCGCTATTTTTCTGCTTATGGCAACTCGTGAGCCTGTTTGAGTGCATACTGGTCGAGTGAGTTTCACAACTACCGCGTTTTTTCTGACTGAGGCCACCTTCCCAAGAGTTATGGCGGCTCCGACATGCAGAAGCAGAGTCTCGTTCATGCTTACCTCGTCAAGCTTTGCCAGCTCTTTCGTTCCAACCGCGCGTTCAAGAATCTGAGTTTCCATTGTCAGCTCTGATAAGGTGGGCGGAAGTATTCCGGTTTTTCCAACAATGTTTCCTATCAGACTGTCCGCCTTGGAACATGATGGGTCCAAAAGTGTTCCAACACCAACTAGACCTCCGCAGCGGGCTTCATCTACTTCTTTACTGCCTGCATGGAGGCTTACGACCTCGCTGAGAAGTGGTGTATAGTTGGTTCTTCCTTCTTTTTCTTTGACTATCCCTGGACGTATCTCCAGTTCATCGCCGACTTTGAATTTGCCTTGAAGTATCGTTCCTCCGATGACTCCGCCTTCAAGTTTTTCAATTTGAGTGCCCGGTTTGTTAACGTCAAATGAGCGGACAATATACATTAGAGGCGGTTTCGTCTCGTCTCTCTTCGGTGTAGGTATCAGTTCTTCCATGGCTTGAAGAAGGACGTCTATGTTTACTCTTCGCTGAGCTGAGATCGGTATTATTGGTGCGTCTTCCGCGAATGTGCCTTTGACGAATTTTTTTATCTCATCATAGTTTTTGTGTACTCTCTTTTCATCAACTATGTCAACCTTGTTCTGTGCTATAATGATGTTCTTGATACCGATTACGTCAGCGGCTGCCAAGTGTTCTCTTGTTTGAGGCTGCGGGCACGGTTCATCTGCTGCAATAACAAGTATCGCACCATCCATTATTGCGGCGCCAGAAAGCATTGTAGCCATCAATGCTTCATGTCCAGGAGCATCTACAAAACTGATTGCGCGAACAAAAACTGCCTTTGAGCCACAGTTGGGACAAATGGGTTGGGTGGATAGATTCTTTGGAGGTTTGCAATCTGGGCATTTGTATATGGGCATATCAGCATAGCCCAGTTTGATCGTGATTCCTCTTTTCAGCTCTTCGCTATGTCTTGAAGCCCAGACACCAGTTAAAGCCTGTACCAGTGTCGTTTTGCCATGGTCAACATGACCCATAGTGCCAATATTGACCTCAGGCTGCTGTTGCAAAGCTTTGCTCTTCTCGGTGCTCATTCTACATTTCCCATCAATTATACAGCTGATTGAGAGGATTGAATGTTGTCAACTAATAAATTTTGAGCTAATAGTTAGGGTGCGTTGCCTTGCGGCGAGGCTTCCTTGGGTGCTTCTTCAGCTTCCTTTTTCGGCTGTTTCCTTTTTTTCTGTTTTACTTTATTGCTTTCTTCCTGTTCTTTCGCTCTCCCCACTATTTTCAAGTTTATTTGAACAATTTCATCAGTAATGATGTTGCCTCTTACTGTCTTGCGCTTCCTCATTCCCTCCTTTTGAGAGTTGAACCCTACTCCTCCGCTCAATAAAACTCTTCGGCGAACACCGCCATGGACACTAGGTCTCATAGGGAACCCGTCTTTGTCAGAACCACCGGTAACTTGTATTTTCTGCCCTGGGATATTTACTACAGATCCATCCATTATCTCGCCTATCTTTCTGCCGATCAATGGGGCGGCACGGTTTTCTTCAAGTTCAACCACTTTTGAAGTTCCTTCTGGATCTGACACTATAACTTTGAACTTTGCCATTGACTGCAACGCTCCAAACGCGTTAATGGAAGTTAGGCCACTTACTATTAAGGATTTATGAGGAACATTTTGCTTCTCAGAAAGACCTACGCTAGGACGTAAAGGTTTTAATTCATCCGTGAAGTCGTTCTGTGGCTATGTGGCGGCTAGGGTTCTTCTTCCACGAAATGGGTTTTGGCTTGTTATCCGTGTTTCTGCCGCTATACGTAATGAGCGAAACGGTTCAGGGCTCTCTTGTTCACATAGGAATCTTGGCCGCAACGGCGCTGTTTTTGGCAATTCCCGCTTCATTTTTCTGGGGATATCTGTGCGATAGGACGAAGAAGTATAAACGATATATTCTCTTGTCTTTCGTATCGTCAAGCATCATTCTTTACCTGTTCACGATGACAACTAGCATCAGTCTGCTGATAGTTCTCTATGCAGTCCTGTCAATTCTTCACGTTGCCCACGAAGCGCCGAAGAATGTCCTAATAGCCGAATCGTATTCCAGAACAGATTGGGAACGATCATTCGCTTTCTATGAAGGTTTCACTGAAACCGGTTGGCTCATTGGCTTACTTCTGGGGTTTCTGCTGTCTATTAGCGGAACAGGTGCCACAAATACGCTGTATGTGGTTAGCGCCCTAAATTTGGTCGCATTTGCCCTTTCTACTGTGCTGATAGCTGATCCTGCTTTAGTGTTCGAGAGAGGCCTAGTCAGTATAGAGAAATCCATAGATTTTGCATACCATGGCATATCTCTTGCCTCCAGAATACTGGATGGAGAAAGAGTGAATGAAAGGCTCAAAAGAGAAAACATCAACGCTTTCTGTATTGGCCTTATCCTATTCTCACTTGCAACTAGCATACTGTTCACTCCAATGCCAATATTCATCTCCAACATAGCCATGACTGCTTCTCTTCCAGCAAGCTTTGTTTTTGCCGTGTTTGTACTAAACTCAGGTGGAGGCGTAGCGGGATATTTCTTAGCCGGTATCAGATCGATTCAAACAGTTGAAAAACCCAATATAGGGCGTGTTGTCATCTTTCGAAGTTTCCTCGCGCTTCTTCTTGTTCTAGTTCTGCCGACAACGACATATCAAGTAGCGCTTGCAACTGGAGTTTTGATTATGATGGGTTTTGCCTATGCTCTGTTTTTGGTCTACACTCTTTCGTTGTCAATGGAGCTCATTCCGGCAGGCAAAGCGGGGCTGTTCAATGTTTTGATTGGTGTGGGTGGAGCATGCGGCTCTTACGTTGGTCCTTTTGTTGCTGAGACATTTGGGTTTTTCTGGGTTTTTCTTTCAACTGGCCTTATCTTTTTGGCAGCCTATTTTGCCTTCAAGATTTTTGCTTAAAGCAATAAAAAGTTGGGTGCCCGAATGTTCGGGCGTTTGATAAGTTATTCCACGTGGACTCTGAATAGGTCTATGTCTTCGCGCATTTCCGGGGTTGACTCAAGGAAATCTCTTACAGAACGTTCGATATCCTTTGATTGCGTCACGTATCTTCCAACGATTATTATGTCAGCTCCTTTTTGCAAGGCTTCTCTGGCGGTCTCTGGCACTATTCCGCCTGCGACAGCGACTAGGAATTTTTTGTCTTTGAATGTCTGTCGTATCTCTTGAATCAAACCTAATCCGAGGGTTTTTCCGGTTTCTTGATCTATGCCTCTGTGGAGGATGACGATGTCAGGGATTTCTTTGAGACTTTTGAGTTTTTTCACAGGATCTTCCACGTTCAGCATGTCAACTGCAGCATATATTCCAAGTCTCTTAGCTTCATGTGTAAAGGAGTCTAATGTTTCAGCTGGTGCGAGTCCTGCTGCGACTACGGCGTCTGCAGTTTCATCGTATGCCAGATCGGCTTCGACTTTTCCAACGTCCAGTGTTTTCAGATCTGCGACAACGAATATGTCTTTTGCAACTTGCCTCAGGTCGTTTATTACTCTGGTTCCGTATCTCTTTATGAGCGGTGTGCCTACTTCGATGATTATCCTGTCGCTTCCAGGAAGCTGCTGTATCACTTTCTTCGCTCTCTCCAGATCTGGGTTATCGAGCGCGATCTGCAGGTAAGGCGGCCTCCAAAGGCGAGGAACTTTGAAGCCCATTATTGGATGCATGGCTCTATCCTTGTCATAGAAAATCTTCTCAAGCGTCGGATATTTCGAAAGGGCTCTCTTGAGCGCCATTTTGGTTGCGCTATAGTTGTAATGATATATTTTGCGGAAATCAGTGGCTTGTGGGTGTATGAACACGCTGCAGATTATCACCCAGTCATCTGCTTTGTCTCTTGGAATGATTCCTTCTTCTGTCGCGTCAGCGACGGCTTTCGCAACCGCAGCCTGTGCAGGGCCAAAGATTTTGCCCACGTCTTCAAGGTTCTTCACTGTCACCTTTGGCACAATCAGCGTGTGGGGTTTTGGTGGAAGATTCGGCCTTATGACAGCAAGCAATGGCGTGTGACCAACAGAGAGGTTCGAGATTCCTGCAGCGAAAGCTTCACCAACAGGACCGCATTTGTCTCCCATCAACAGATCAATGTGTGCAACCTCATTTCCTTCTCCGACAAGAGCCTCACCGATCAAGTATGTGCTTTTGGAGGTTCCGACAGCATCGCCTTCAAACTCTGTCGGCATAGCCTCTGTGATTTCTTTGAAATCGACATTAAATTCTTTAAGCCATGTGTGTAGAGTGTCTCGATGTATGTTTAGTGTCTCGGCTGTTGCAGAAATTGTCGGTTTCGCTTTAGGCGCTCTTTGAAGTTCCAGAGCTCTCTTGGTTGCATCCGTCAGTATTTTGACGAGCTCATCTTTAGTTCCCGGCTTCTTGACAGCATTTTCCGACATTTATGTTCACCATTGCTTCGTCTTACTGTTGAGGTCCTATTTAAAACTGTCGGACAAGTTATGGTGTGAAGAGTCTCCCGTCAAAACTCGGCGAATAAGTGTCGGTGTCGGATTCGGCAAACTATGTCACAACTGCCTCGTGTCATATGTTATTCTTATGGTTGCGGAATTACTGCCGCGTTAGGGCTAAACCTATATACTCTCGAATGTGTATCGGGTTTAAAATAAGGGTGTAGTCGATATGTCTCTGAAAGACTTACTTTGTCTATGCGTTGCAATACTTGGCGGCATTCTTTTTCTGTATGGCAGCAATTCTTACAACGCGGTGCTGGGTTGGAGTGGCCTGTGTATCTTGGTTGCGGCTATTTTTGCAGAAATTGCTCTGGAAGTGTATCAGCATATAAGAAAAGGGAAAGTTGGCTAGAAGCCGTACAGCTTCGAGTATTTCTCATTTAGGTAATCTAGGTATGGTTTGACTCCCAGCTCTTTACCTGTTATTTTCTTGATGAGAGCCGGCGGGTCGTAGAGATTTCCTTGACTGTGGACGTTTTTGATCAGCCATTGTTTTGTTGGTGCGAAGTTGCCTTTTTCAAGCTGTTTTCTCCAGTCTGGCACATCTTTTTCCATTGCCGCCAGTAGTTGTCCACTGTAGATGTTGCCTAGCACGTAGCTTGGGAAGTATCCATAGTAGCCGTTAGCCCAGTGAGTGTCTTGCATTACGCCTTCTGAGTCGTTGTTGATCTTGATTCCAAGATAGTCCTTGTAGCTTTGGTTCCAGATATCTGGTAGCTCTTTCACGGTTATCTTGTCAGCAAATAGGTCACGCTCAATGTTGAATCTTACAATGATGTGAAGTCCGTAGGTTACTTCATCTGCTTCGACACGTATCTTCGATGGTTTTACTTGGTTTATGGCGTGCACGAATTTGTCTAGGTCTATGTCTGCGAGGGTTTTTCCAGCAATTTCTTTCAGTTTTGGCAGGAAGTATTTCCAGAACTCTCGGGATCTGCCCACTATGTTCTCTATGGTTCGTGATTGCGATTCGTGGAAGCCTGATGAGCAGCCGGTTCCGACTGGTTGATACATCCATTCTGGTTTCAGGTCTTGTTCGTAGATGGCGTGTCCTGCTTCGTGCAGTACTGAGAATATGGATGAAGCAAACATGTCCTCGAAATAGTGTGTTGTTATTCGCACGTCGTCGTAGTAGCCGTTGGTGAATGGGTGTTCTGTTTCGTCTATTCTTCCTCCAGCATTCTTTGATGTAACGTCATATTGGACAGCTTCAGCAAGGGCGACAGCTATTTTGCGCTGTACCTCGATTGGCACTTTCCGGTGGAGTATGTTGGCGTCTGGCTGTTTAGGAGCTGCTTCGCACTTTCTAAGTAAAGCGACCAAGCCCTTCTGTAGCTCATCAAAAACTCTGGTAATTTCTTTGGCCGTCATTTTTGGTTCAAAGATGTCTATCAAGGCATCATATGGCGTGGCTGTTTCCTTGACTTTCATCAATATTTCCGCTGCTTTCTTAGCAAGTTCAATGTTCTTCTCAAGTTCAGGTTTGAACATGGCAAAATTTTTAGCTGCTTTGGCTTTTTTCCATGTGTCAATTGCTATGGCGCTCTGTTTTGCCATTTCTGCCACTAGTTCTTCAGGAAGCTTCGTTTGTTCATCGTAATTCTTTTTCACTAGGCACACGTTTCTTTTTTGTACAGCGTCAAGTTTGTCATAGTTTGGGTGGCGCATGATTTTCTCAATCAGAGCACCTACCTCTGGATCAGTTCCCATCTTATGCTGAATGCGACTGAGCAAAGCCAATTGTTGACTTCTGAGTCCAATAGCCTTCGGCGGCATCATCGTTTCCATATCCCACATAATAACGCTTCCAGCAGACATGAAAATCGCAAGATCCTTCGTCCTTTCCATCAGCTTCTTGTAGTCTGAGCCCAAGTTTTCTGTCATATTTCTTTCGTCCTTAGTTTTGAAGAATAGTCGATAGAGAGCTTGGCTTGTATATGAGCCTTTATCCGATAACTGCTCAACAGTAAATCTGAAGCGATCATCAATGCCAGTTTTTGCTCACTAAAACCAGATGCCCAAATCTCTGATTTTCTTTGTTCTATCCCATCAACAAAATTCAATCTTGAAACGCGCTTGTCATGCGTAAACAAACGAAATGGTGCTCCGGCCGGGATTTGGACCCGGGTCTCCGACTCGAAAGGCCGGAATACTTGGCCGGGCTATACTACCGGAGCCCATGTTGCCCGGGAAGCATTCATGCAGAATGTCTTTTCGTTCGAATAAAGCTTATCCTTTGGTTGCGCAGGTTATGCATTCTTTTAGTGGTGCAAGTATGGTCTCGGCTTTGTTCAGTGTTGGCGCGTAATAAGCGGTCTTTGCCGAGTTTGTCATGATCGTTCTTATGCCGAGTTTTTCAGTCCATGACACGATGGTGCACACGCCTGCGAGCACATGGCCTCCGCTTCTCTCTATTTCCTTCACATACTCTTTCGCTCTGTCTTTGACGTATTGAGATGTGCACACCCAGAACTCTTTCCCTGATCTTACTTTCTTGCCTTCCATCAATCTGGCGATCTGTTTGATTTCGCTCAGTGAGCAGTGAGGGCATCCTATAAAAATAAGATCCGGTTCGCTAGATGTTGTGGATAAGTCTTCAATGGTTTTCTTTATGTCTCCCGCTTCCACTTCAATTTTTTGCAATCCTTTTTCAAGTTTCAGTTCCTTTCCGTGGAACATGTTAACCATGCCTGTTGAGGCAAGCGCTGCACCAAGTTGCTTTAAGTCCTTCTTTGATGCGTCCTCTAGGTTTTGAATTGCCGGAACTTTGTCTGCTAGAATTTTGCCTAGATAGATGCCTAGTGCTCCGAACTCTGTTTCGTTTAGCAGTCGCTTGTTCACATTCACCAAAACTTGTGGCTGTCTATTCTCAGCTCTATGTATTCCATAATTAGGAGTCTTTCCAATTACTGATGCTGCTAACGCGCTTGGTCCGCCTTCACGGTTTGTCCAGGCGCCAAGAACTGAATTTGCATACACAACTGCTGAGGATTCAGCCCAGGCGACATGTGAATCTGGTGTTGGTTTTTTCAAGTAATATGGTGTACACGTGAGAGATTGTGTAATATTCATTCGTTCAAACTGCTTTAGAATGTGCAGTTGTTTTTGGCACAGATTTCGATCCAGTTTTTTAGTCAAATATTCGGGATCTAAGCTTTGAGGGTTCAACGTGGTTTTGACTTTAGCTTTTGCTCCTTCATCTGCCAACGCTTGAAGGAACTCTATTGGTGCGTCGCCTAAGGTTTTGTAGGAGACACCTGAAACGTGTGCTGAGCTTATCGGAATAAGCTTGGATGCGTTGAAAAGGTCGCCCAGCTTGGCGAGGATGCGCATGCATATTTGGTTTGCCCAACCTTTTTCGCCATCATATGTGCCTTCTTCTTCTTTTGTCAGGTACATTATCTATCTAATGCGCTCCTCTCTTCAGGATTTTGACCTCTCCTTTTGCAGCGTCGACTTCAACAAGGTCGCCTGTTTTGATCTCTTCTATGTCTATTTGGTCGATCATGGGAATGTTTGCTATTATTGCTCCAACGACTACTACCGGATCTGCTGTGCGGTTGATTATCGCTTTTGGGGCCAAGTTCTTCTTGGCTAAAGCGTACAGGACATAGCTGCCTACTGTTGAGCCGTGGCCGTGTGGAAAGCAGAATATTTTGTCTTTTATGCATTTCCCGCATAGGTCCTGGCTTTTTTCTGTTATTCGGCCGTCGGCTGGATCGACTCCTCCAAGGAAGCTTATGGTCTTCTTTGAGACAAGAGCCTCAGCCTTGCATTGTCCCTCGACTATTGTCCGGCCTTTCAGAATAATGTCTGTCATTTTGACGCGCTCTAATAGGATATTTTGACGGTTGCTGGTGTCTTTCCGAGAATCTTTGAAGCTGCATCTTCTACCTTTCTGCGGTTTTCTTCATCTGTGTATACGCGCAGTATGTTGATGAACCCTTTGAGCGTTTCAAAGATTCTCGAGATTTCGCTCAGTTTTTGCAGAACTTTTTCGCCATCTTGGGTTTTGTAGAATGTGGGTATTTCCATGGGTTCCAAGAGGGCCGCATGATGGTATGGAACTGAAGGAACCGTGGGAACATCAATGATCACTGATTCAGTTTCGACTCCTGCTTTCTCTGCAATATCTGTCTGAAGCTGTTTGCGATGTGTCCCACGACCGAAAATGTTCGAAACCATGGTGTCCTTTTCATAAAAGGTCTTTTCATAGGCGCATTTGAGCAGTTTCCGTCTTTCAAGGTCGTCTATAATTTTGTGTGATTGTTTACAGTTTTTTAGCATTGTCCAGACCGTGTAGTCATCCAGAGCCATGTACTCTTCTGGGGTTTTGAAGTGTGTAAGCCCTAGCTCTTCATTTGCTTTTTCCATAGCTCTTGCGAGCATTATCTGTGCTGCTCTCCCCACGCGGTGGAAGTAAATGCTTTTGAATGATTCTATTCTGGCTATTATGAGAGATTCGAGTGCTGAAAGTGCTCCAAGATCTACTGCTAGGTTTTCGTTGATTATGTCTAGTGCATGTATTAGCCGGAAAATGTCTATGAATCCGTATTCTGCGCCAGTGTGATGTGTGTCACGCAGGATGAAGTCCTGCTTGTCGACGTCGACTGCACTGCTTATTATTTGATCGAGAAAAGTCTTCTTTGGTTTGTGGAGTCTGCCTACGGCAAGTTTTGCCATGTCAGACGGGTTGTATCCATTTCGTTTCAGAGCGTCTTTCAGTTCGCTGTTTTCGATTATCCACTGCGTCAGGTCTTCATGCGTCTTGCCCAGTTCTTTATCGAGTAAATGCTCAAAAACATGCGAAAATGGGCCATGTCCAACATCATGTAATAAACCTGCAACAGTAACCATGTTTGCTTCGTCTTGGTTTATGTGACTTGAAATGTTTGGGTTTTCGATCACTCTGCTTGCCAAGTACATGACGCCGATGGAATGTTCAAAACGTGTGTGGTTAGCTCCTGGATAAACGTATTCTGATCCTGCTAGCTGGCGTAATCTGCGTAGTCTTTGAACAGGGTATGAGTCGATGATTTCTTTTTCCTGTCTGGTTATGTAGATGTAGCCGTGTACTGGGTCTTTTATTTCGCCCCAGTGTTCTCTATGGATCAGTGTGTTCGCCTCTGTCTGCTGGATAATTATTAATGCGGCTTCACTCTTATAATGCCTAACGCTTTGAGGAATCTGATCATGGATAGAAAGGGGAAATTTATCTGTCTTGAAGGGTTGGATGGCTGTGGAAAGACAACGCAGGCAAAACTGCTTGTCAGCAGACTGGAAAATACTTACGATGCAATTTATACGGCTGAGCCGAGTGGTGGAAGAATCGGTCAATTCATAAAAGGCTATTGTTTGGATGCTGGACAGCGTGGCTTAATCATTGTTGAAGCCTTGCTGTTCGCTGCGGATCGACTTGAACATGTGAACCGCGAGATACTTCCTGCAATGAATGCAGGTAGGCTCGTCGTGTCTGACCGTTATGTGTACTCTTCTTTTGCTTATCAGGGCGCGGCTGGGCTGGGTTTGGAATGGATTGAACGTGTAAATGAGCATGCGATTTGCCCTGATCTTGCATTGTTTATCGATGTGCAGCCTGAAACTGTCGTCCAGAGGTTGAAACCAAGAAAATCTGTCATGGAAAATCTCGAAACTCAACGTAAAGTGCGAGAAGTATACTTAAAGTTTGTAGACAAGGGCAAGCTTGTGAGAATAGATGGAAATGCCTCAAAAGAGAAGGTTGCCAATGAACTTTTAACCAAAGTTTTGAGTTTCTTGGAGAAAAGCTGCTAGTAATTCTCGACGATGTTCATTATCTGTTTTTGAGATGCTTCATTTACTCTTATCATGATGAACTTGGCAACATCTTTATGTGAAATGTATCCTGGGCCTCTCTCATGGAAAGTCCACAAACTTGTTGACTCTTCATCAAACGCAAAACGTAGCATGTAGTAGTCGAATCTAAGCGGAATCCTTCTTTCACCTTGCATTTTATGATAACGTAGCACACAAAGGAAGTCCATTATTTGGAAGGGCTTCTGCTTGATGCTTTTCACCAATCCGTTCATTCTGTCAACGTTTATGTAATTGAAGACTTTACCCTCTGCTATGCCGAACTCAAAACCAATCAAGCATTGATGCATAATTGGATAAGTAATGGTTTCCAGATCGCAATTTTCATTGTTGAGCTTGAACAGCGTCTTCATCAATGCTTGTTGGAGCTTTTTACTTGACACTTTAACTGCGAAATACGTGGCCTCAATGACATTTTCAGGAAAGCCATCGTAAACCCCAAGCATGGAGAATGCGCTCTTAGGCTTGCTTCACTTTTCTTATTTTCTCAATATTTTCAAGTAATCCTGAAAGGGTTGCGCCCAGTTTCTGCAGTTCTTCGGCGTTGCTCGTGTTCTTTATCTTTTCCTGCAATTCTTGAACCTTGGTCAAGAGTGTTGTTTCAATGCTTTCTAATGCCATTGTGCTTGTCAATCTTGCCGCTTCTTCTCCTTCTTTCACAACAAGGACTTTCTTTTCACATTTTGCACACCACAGGTCTCCGCTTTTGAGCTTGAACAATGGTGAGGAACATGCTGGACAAGCCAAATCTGTTAGTGTTGAGCCTTGGCGTAGCAGATCAGCCATTCGCTTGATTTCTTGGTCCTCGTGTCTTTCTCGCGACAAGTTTTAAAGCCTCAAAGTAAATAGGCATGAAGGCTTATATAACAAGGTTACCGCGAAACCGTTGAGGGTGGCCGATATGGTGAGAAAGAAAAAAATGGAAGAGTATGAGGAACGGATCAGACAGGCTGTCGCTGTTCTTGAGCAAGTTTCTGAAGACACAACCACTCCCCGAAACATCAGAAGAGCTGCAAAGGACTCCGTTAGCGCCTTGCAAGGAACCGAGTTTACGCCCGCGGTTAGAGCTTCGAACGCCATCTCACTTATGGATGAGATTTTGCAGGATCCAAACATGCCACAGTACACACGGGTAAAACTGTGGAACGTAATGAGTGTCATTGAGGCTATAAAAGACTAAGCTGTTTGAGGAATCAAAATGAAAGTTTTTACTTTCAGCGATGTTGAGGCTAAAGAGGCTGATGAAGGAGCGTCCAAGCTGAAAGTGAGGTGGCTTATCACAAAGGAGATGGGAGCACCGAACTTTGCTATGAGATTGTTCGAAATGGAGCCCAATGGTAACAGTCCCTTGCACACGCATCCATGGGAGCACGAAGTTTTTATCTTGGAAGGTGAGGGAATTGTTGTCGCAAAAGACGGTGAGAAGAAGATCAAGGCTGGAAGCGTCATTTTTATTGCTCCAAATGAGCTTCACCAAATCAAGAATAACAGCAAGAAGACTCTGAAATTTCTGTGTCTTGTGCCAATAAGGGACAAATGATTGTTCCTTTTTCTTTGCAGTTGTGCCAGTTAGAATTATATCCTAGTTGGCACATGTAGTTTTGGATTTCAGGGAGACAGACCCTTTGAAGTATGACGTGATAATCGTCGGTGCTGGGCCAGCCGGAATATTTTCAGCTCTTGAACTAACCCAGAAAAACAATCTCAAGGTCTTAATGTTTGATAGAGGACAAGACATTGATCGACGCAAGTGCCCATCAAGCCGCGGGTTTGAATGCATGCACTGTGATCCGTGCGCCATCCTGTGCGGATGGGGCGGAGCCGGAGCCTTCAGTGATGGCAAGCTTACTCTTTCTACGGAAGTGGGCGGCTGGCTCAATCAGTATGTCTCAAACAAAGAGCTGAGCGAGCTTCTGGGCTATGCAGACAAAGTGTATCAGAAGTTTGGCGCGACCGAACACACTTATGGTGATAGTACCGAAGCGATAGACGAGATTGAGCGAAAGGCTTCGCTCGCGGGTTTGAAGCTTATCAGGCAAAGAATCCGCCACATGGGCACTGAATGGTGCGCTCACACTCTCAGAAAAATGAGACAGGAACTGAACGGCAAGGTCGAGTTCAAACCCAAAACCGACATCAAGGGACTAATAGTCAAAAACGACACCATAGAAGGCGTCGAAACCGTAAACGGCGAAAAATTCTTCGGAAAATACGTTATCGCCGCACCAGGTCGAAGCGGCGCGGAATGGTTGCAGACAGAAGCTCAAGCTTTAGGGTTGAAAACTCTCAACAACCCTGTTGACATCGGGATAAGAGTTGAAGTTTTGGCTTCCGTGATGGAAGAATTGACCAAGGTTCTGTATGAACCCAAGCTGATCTACTATTCGAAGTCTTTTGACGATCAGGTTCGCACTTTCTGTGTGGCGCCCTACGGGCAGGTTATAACTGAGTCATATGATGGGGTTTTGACGGTCAACGGTCAGAGCTATGCAGAAAGAAAGACAGAAAACACAAACTTTGCTATTCTGGTCAGTACATCTTTCACAGAACCATTCAAAGAACCGATTGCTTACGGCAAGTATGTTGCTAGGCTTTCCAATTTACTCAGTGGCGGCGTCATAATACAACGTTTGGGCGATCTGGAATCTGGCAGGCGATCGACGCCTGAAAGAATCGATCGGAGCGTAGTGACGCCTACCTTGAAGAATGCGACGCCCGGCGACTTGAGCTTCGTCTTGCCTTACCGTTATCTTGCTGATATTCGAGAGATGCTGCAGGCTCTGGATACTATTGCTCCTGGAATTCATTCTAGAGACACGTTGCTCTATGGTATTGAGGTGAAATTCTATTCCTCAAGGCTTCATCTAAGCAATTGTTTGGAAACGAAGGTGCATAATCTATTCACAATCGGTGACGGTGGAGGCGTTACGAGAGGGTTGATTCAGGCTTCTGCCTCTGGAGTGATTGCGGCTAAGGAGATTATGAAGAGGGAGAAACTGAAGGCATAGATTTATGACGGTTGTAGATGAGATTCGCTGTTCGCACTGTGGCGGGCCCATGTCATTTAAGCCTGGGGAGATAATTGCCACGTGCAAGTACTGTGGTTATACGGTTGTTATAGAAACTGGAAAAGCCTTTACCTTTGAGCATTCTTTGCTGCTTAACAAGTATGACTTAACACAAATTGAGACAACTATCAAGGACTGGATGAGTAACGGTTTCCTGAAGCCTCCTGACTTGGCCAAGAAATCGAGAACCTTGGAAAAAAGCTTGGTTTACTTGCCCTTTTGGATTGCTTCCGTTGAGGCAGAGAGTACGTATAAGGGAATATTTGAACGCATAACTCCCGCCGTCCTCAAGGAAGACAAGGTTGAGAAGGAATACGTTTGGGTTGTTTTAGCCCGAAAAGCGACAGTTTTCCCGACTAGGGAGTATGATGTTCCATTAGGAGGCAAGATTCCTTATGATTTCAGAAAGATTGAGGGTTTTGCGAAGGTTTTGAATAGTGAGATTGATCAGGATGGGGCTGTTGAGCTGGCTAGACAGCAGATTGATGAGCATCATCGGTATTTGGTTCAGCAGAATGTTGACAGAATCATTGAAATGAAGACGACTATTAATGTGAAGCAGGTTGTCTACTTGCATGCGCCCATATGGTTTGTCAAGTTTGAATACAAAGGCAATGCTTATCAGATGCTGGTTGACGGCACGGCTGGCACAGTGATAAAGGGCGATATTCCATCATCAAGATTTTGAACCTCTTAAGAAACTTTAAAAGCAGCCCCTATTTCATGTGTAAAATCGAAAATGAAGTGAGGAATAATTCTTGAGTGAGAATAAGGACATTTATGAGAAAGCAAAGAAAGAAATGCGTCTTTCAGAGAGGATCGTTGCAGCGTTACCTGGTTTCCGCGGCTACAAAGAGAAAGAACTGCGAAGAGAATCTGACAAGCTTATTCGAAACCACTTGTACCATAGACTTGTAACAGCGAGAACTGATCTGAAATTCGTTTATCAGAAGCTGGCTGACCGCCGTGCATTTGATGTTCTGACAGATGCTGATCGCCTTGTTGCAAAGTTCGACCGTGTTGCAGAGAAAATCAATCACGCTTCCTACGGATATACAGGGTTCTTTGACGTAGTCAAGGTTGAAGAAGATGACCTTGATAGGATGATTGATTTTGACAGTGAACTGGTTGACGACGTTGAAAAGATAGTGAGCGACGTTGAAGCATTCAAGGATGAGATTATGAAGCAGAAATTCGACAAAGCCAAAGAACGAGTTCAAGATCTCTCTGACACGATAGAGGCGTTAGACGAAGCATTTGACAAGAGACAAGAAGTAATCTTGGGAGTGAATTAATAATGCCGCAAATCATAGAATGGAAGAATCCGGCTGCCGAAGAAATCGTGTGGCGATACCCAGATGAGGAGATCGTTTGGGGAGCCCAACTAATCGTTCATGAATACGAGGTTGCAGTGTTTTTCAGAGACGGCAAAGCGTACGATGTTTTTGGTGCAGGCCGCCACCAGCTGACTACTCTGAACTTGCCCCTGATAACTGGATTGTTTTCGAGGCTTGTCGGTTTCAAGGAGAAGCCATTCAAAGCTACAGCGATTTTCATTTCCACGAAAGTTTTCGCTGGCAAATATGGAGCACAGGCTCAGACTACTGAACTTGCCCCCTTGAAAGTGCACGGTTCATTCTGGTTCAAAGTTGAGAGTCCACAGCTATTCGTAAACGAGGTCGTTGGCGGACAGAACGCTTACGCAACTGAAGACGTGAACAACTATTTGCGCGGGTTCCTGAACGAGAAAATCATCGACGAGCTGTCGCACTATGACTTGTTGACGGTTTTCACGAAACTTGATGAAACTTCCATTATTGTCAAGAACGCGATTCTTGATTACTTCAAACGGATCGGTTTGGAACTGACTGATCTACGTTTCGAGGGCATTGACACAACTCCTGAATACCGTGAGCGTCTGTTCTGGCTTAGAACAGGAAGAGCCGCACCTGAAGAAGTGCTTCGCATGGAGACCGTGAAGAAAGCTGCTGAAGAACTTGGCAAGTCTTCAGGCGCAGGTCTTGGTACAGGCATGGTGCTGATCCCGCAGGTCATGACTCCTACAGGTCCAGCGCAGGCACCAGCTGCCGCACTAGTGATTTGCCCGAAATGCAACGGAAAGATTCCTGCAACATCAAAGTTCTGCCCCGAATGTGGCTTAGCGATTACTCCGCCTTCCAGCGGCACTATGGCCTGTCCAAAATGCAGCAAGACGATTCCTTCTGCTTCGAAGTTCTGTCCGGAATGCGGCGAGAAAATATAGCAAGTGGAGACTTGAGCTTTGGCTGAAAGTGGAAAACGAGATTTGCTGTCTATCGGCGTTGTCCTGATACTCGTCGTCGTCAGCATTCTGCTCTATCAGCCGCTGCAGATCGTGAAAGACTGGACTCTGGTGATTCCTCTGATCATTGCTTTATCTGGCGGCTGGCTTGCAGTTCTTGCTGGAATGAGAGCTTCGAGCCCTCAGAAATACGAGCGAGACGCCTTCAGCACGCTCTCAATGGGACTATTGCTCATAGCTGTTGGCGGTGCATGGCTTGTCTACGGTTACGGCTTCGGATGGCTCTACTCTCTCATCGTAATCTTGATAGCGTTTGCAGTCTTGGCGATTGCTGCTGCGTTGAAGCGTAAGTAGCTTCCTCTTTCTTTCTAAACACTTTTTTATTCTATCATACATCTTCTAGTTGTGGCTGGTCAAACAATGAGTGAGAAGACTATTGGACGGGGCACATGGTATGACAAAATGGCCGCAAGAATAATCGAGAGGGAGCAAAAGCTTGGCAGAAGCTTGGATTTGATTAGAACTGAGATGGGGTTGGGTGCTTCTGGTTTTCCGCACATTGGCAGTCTTGGCGATGCGGCTCGTTCTTTTGCGGTCACTTTGGCTTTGAGAGAGCAAGGTTTCCGTTCGGAGCTTGTGGCTTTTTGTGATGATAAGGATGGTTTGCGGAAGGTTCCTGCCGGGTTGCCGGATTCGTTGGAGAAGTATTTGGGTTTTCCTGTTTCAAGTATTCCTGACCCGTTTGGTTGTCATGAAAGCTATGGCAGACATGTGAGTTCGCTTCTGCTCGACGCTTTGGACAAGTGTGCGATAGAGTACAGTTACATGTCTGCGAAAGAGACGTATGAACGAGGCTTGCTGAATGAAGAGATTAGATCTCTTTTGTCTAATGCGAAGAGGATTGGTGAGATAGTCAAGGAGGAAGTGGGACAAGAACGCTACACTGAAGTGCTTCCGTATTTTGCTGTCTGCGGAAACTGCGGGCGGATTTACACGACGCAGGCGTCTGAGTTTTTGCCCAAAGAAGACAAGATCCTATACAGTTGCGGAGGTATGGAGATTAAAGGAAAATGGATTGAAGGTTGCGGTTTCAAGGGCGAAACGGATATACGGAAAGGCGAGGGCAAGCTTACTTGGAAGAGCGAGTTTGCTGCGCGTTGGAAGGCGTTGGACATAAGGTTTGAGGCTTACGGCAAGGATATTGCGGATTCAGTGCGAATCAACGACAGGATCTGTCGTGAAATACTGCATTATGAACCACCTTCGCATGCCAAGTACGAGATGTTTCTTGACAAGAGCGGCAAGAAAATATCCAAATCCGCCGGAAACGTGTTCACTCCTCAAGTTTGGTTCCGTTACGGTTCACCACAATCGCTGTCGCTGCTTATGCTGAAGAGGTTTGTAGGAACACGCACACTAGACATCAGCGACATTCCTTCTTATATGAACGAAGTAGACAGCTTGGAAGACGTGTACTTCGGCAAGAAACCAGCGAAAGATGAACGCGAGCTTGAAAAAGTCAAAGGTCTGTACGAGTACCTGTGGGCTTTGAAGCCTCCTGAAAAACCGAGTATCCATGCGCCATATAATTTGCTGACGTTCTTGGCAAAAATGACGCCGAAAAACAGCGAAGAAGTGTTCATTGCCGAGAAGCTTCAGAGCTATGGCTACTTGAAAAAAGGACAAGAACTCGATAGCAACCTGAAAAAGCGGATTGAATATGCTTTCAACTGGATAAAGGACTTTGAGGAAATCAAGGAAACAGCCATTAATCTGTCAGACAAAGACAGAGCGGCTATTACAGAACTTATCAGCGTCTTGAAGACCGAGGAGGATGCTGAGAAA
>Ga0315293_10001312_pt1 | contig 24127 bp, 17 predicted proteins | sample YL17G13_20_MG_FD_203071 | JGI IMG/M metagenome (GOLD analysis project Ga0315293, IMG submission 203071) | Sediment microbial communities from Yellowstone Lake, YNP, Wyoming, USA - YL17G13_20 | ecosystem: Environmental > Aquatic > Freshwater > Lake > Sediment | place: USA: Wyoming | collected...
TTCCTGAGACTGATAAAACATAGAAAAACGATTTTAGAAAGAAAATTCGATTACAATCAAGTCCAGCCGGTTGACTGGGTGATCGGGGCTTTTATGATGGTCAAGAAAAGCGCCCTTGAAAAAGTCGGCATGCTGGATGAGGAATATTTCCTGTATGTCGAGGACATGGATTGGTGCAAGCGTTTCTGGGACAACGGATTCCAGGTATATTATTCCCCGGATCTGGTCGTGGAATATGAAGGATCGCGGCAAAGCACTATTTTTCTGCTCGCCAAAAAAAATCCGGATCGCTATACTTTTTTGCATTTGAGATCCTACTTGCGCTTTGTCTGTAAACATCGATATTTTTACAGGAAAAGTTCCGGTGCGGTAACTTGAGGATAAACTTTTGAAGTACCAATTACTCTTTTTTTTATCAGGATTTGTTCTTGTTTTGGGATTGACACCGTTGTTTCGTAAACTGGCCTCGAAGCTGAATGCACTCGACCATGGCGGGGCAGGTCAAAAAGAAAACTTGGAGCCGGTACCACGCTTGGGAGGAGCGGCCATATTTTTTGCATTTGTCTTGCCGCTCCTGTATTTGCTGTTGAACCGGTCAGGGGACAGATTCCAAAAAGAAATTGCCGCCATTCTGGTAGGTTCGTTTCTGGTTTTTGCGATCGGCGTGTATGACGACATCAAGAGAGCATCGGTATGGAGCCGCCTGGCCATCGAGTTCGCTGCTGCTCTCCTGGTCTATTCAGCGGGAATCAGGGTAACCTCAATAGCCAATCCTTTCGGCGGCATTCTGCAGCTCGGTTGGCTGGCCTTGCCAGCCACGCTTTTATGGATCGTGGTCATCACCAATGCCGTGAACTTTATAGACGGGCTCGATGGGCTGGCTGCCGGAACCGGGATTCTTATATTAGTGACTATCGTACTGTTGAACTGGGGCCGGATCGACCCCTTGCTGATTCTTGCCGTATTCCCCTTGCTGGGCGCGCTGCTCGGTTTCCTGGTCTTCAATTTCCCGCCTGCTTCGATCTTCATGGGCGATTCGGGGAGTTTGTTCCTTGGTTTTTTCCTTTCTTCATTTGCCATCAGCGCGTCAACAGGCGCTCCGGGATCAAAAATTGCCTGGATCACAATCCTCGCCTTCTCACTCCCTCTGCTGGACATGGTTTATGCGGTCTTGCGCCGTTGGTATCGCGGCCTTCCCATCTATGCCGCCGACAAGGACCACCTGCATCATAAACTGCTGGAAAAGGGGATGGCCAAAAGAAAAGTCTTGTTTAATTTTTACGGCGCGAATCTGATCCTGATGCTGATACTTGTTTTCCTTGTAAAAGTGAACTTAAAGCCTTTGCCTATGTTCTTGATCCTGTTTATTTTGAGTCTGGCCGCATTCGCCGGCTTTCAGTTTTTGAGCGATCTGAACGCCGCAGATTTTGTGCGGAAGATATTCCGTTTGTTTAAGCTATTTCGCCGGCGACGCTATTACAGCTATTTGATCAATCGCTTTGAGCGTGGCGTTGAGAAAAAAAAAGGTCTGGATGAAATCAGAACCCATCTGGATAAACTTTTTAAGGATTACAGCCTAACGGCAGTAGAAATCCGCATCGAAGTTTCCAGTCAGCCGGACCTTATCTATCGCTTCGGTGATGTGAATAATCTGGAATCTGCCACGCGCATAGAATTTCCGCTGCTGGGCGAGGGAATTAGTTGTGGCCGGGTGATCCTGCAAAAGCAATTGGGCGACGAATATATTTTATGCATCGGCGAACTTGCAGACATTTTGTCTAAATATTTAAGCAAAGTTATAAAATAAAACGAGCAGTAGGTTTTAAGTTTTGAATTTTGAGTGTTGAGTTTTGAGTTAAAAGAAAAGTAAGAGAGTTTTGAGTTGTGAATTTTGATTTGAAATGAAAGAAAGTCTTATTAAAAAGAAAAGCTATTTGTTTGCATTGGGAATCGTTGAATTGTATAAAATTCTTTTGAAGCAGAATGAGTTCGTTTTATCAAAACAGTTGCTGAAATCGGGAACGAGTATTGGCGCCAATGTCGAGGAAGCTTTGGCCGGGCAAAGCCGGGCTGATTTTCTTTCAAAAATGTCGATCGCTTCAAAGGAGGCTCGGGAAACGAACTACTGGCTGAGATTGCTGCGTGACAGCAACATGATCGCTGAAGCTATGTTACAACCTCTTTTGCTTGAATCGGAATCGATAATCAATATTCTTTCCGCAATTGTTAAAACCACCTCTTTAAATCATTCTAAACTTAAAACTAAAAATTGATTTAAAGCTTGAAGCTCATGACATTGCCGTTTAACTTAGAACTCAAAACTCAAAACCCAAAACTATAGAAACTAGATCTAATGTCTCCTGAAAGGAACCACAACTTACACCTTGCTGCCAATGCTCAGGATATGCGCTTTGAAACCATTTTTCGCGTGATCCAAAGGCTGTTGCAACAAGAAGGGATTCCGCTAATCCTGTTGAAGGGACCACACCTGGCTCATACGGTTTATGATCATCCCCACGAAAGAATCTATGGTGACCTGGACATTCTGGTCAAGCCCGGTGATTTCAATAAAGCGGCGCGGATCCTTCTTGAAAATAAATTCACTCTTTTGGAAGATAACGAAAAAAATCTGGCCACCATGACTCAAACAAATCATTGGGCTTTCCTTTCCCGCTCCGGGCAACTGATCGAGCTGCACCGCGGCTTCACCGGGCTGGATCGCCACCCGATAGACCTGGACGCATGGTTCGCTAGGGCCGAGGAATTCAATTATGGGCAGACGCCAGCATTGGGGTTGGCGACAGAGGACTTCCTGTGCCATCTCTGCCTGCACATCGGCAAGAGTTTTTTTTACATTATCGAGCCGAAACATATCCAAGACCTCGATGTACTGATCCGCAAAAGAAAGATCGGCTGGGATGCCTTCATTTCCCGCTGCCAGGAGACACGCTCGCGGACGATCGCTTTTTATTGTCTGAGCGCGGCTATGGCCCAATATAGAACCCCGGTCCCCGGCGCTGTGCGATCCGCCTTGCTGCCAAGGCCATGGCGGCGCAAGTGGCTGGACAAGTATTTGAATGTCAGCGCTTTTCCAATTTATCGTTTTCATCTCAAGGGCGTGGAACATGCCCGATGGAGATTAACATTGCCGTTGCTGGATGGAGTGGGGAACTGGATCCCATTTGTCGCGCGGGTGACATGGGTGAGAGGGCTGGATGTGGTGTTGCGGGTGCCATTGTTTGGAAGGTTGTGGAAGAAGAAAGTAGACAGTAGACAGTAGAAGATGCAATTTATCGAGATATTTCAATGTCATGCAACATTTCACAAAAATTTCTTTCTACTGACTACTGGCTACTGGCTACTGTCCACTAATTCTCATGCCAAAAAATAAACTCTGGATCCCCTTGACAATGGGCGTGGTCCTGTTGTTCTGCTTTATCGCGATCTTCATCACTCCAAGCTTCGGCGATGAAACCAGATACCATTATCCGCTGGCGCGGAACATTTCCTTGAATCAGATAATGGATCCGCATTCCGATTATTCCAGCACCTACATGCCCTTGCCTTATCTAATCGCAAATGCATTTTTAAAAATGTTCCCTTCGTTGTACACCGTGCGATTTTTAAATTATGCGATATTTTTGTTGCTGATTTATTTTTTCTATCTGCTGGCGAGGAAATTTTCCCATGACCCTTGGTTGTTGACACTGCTGGCGTTCTTGAATCCCTATTTCCTGATGTCCTCATTCGTCTTCTATATGTACAATTGGGGCCCACTTTTCGCTTTACTGGGGCTCTATTTCTATTCTGTCAAAAAATCCCTGCCACTGGCCGGCCTCTTCCTTTCATTCGCCGTTCTTTCACAGCAATGGATGCTGATGCTGGCCGTGGCCATTATGTTATATGAAGGGATACAGCTTATCCAGGGTGAGATCACCTTAGGTCTTTTTTCAAAGCGGGCGTTAACTATTTTTATTTTTTTGACGCCGGCGATTTTCTTATTCGTGAACTGGCAAGGATTGGTCCATCCGAATTTCGTTTCTCATGCCCTGCGGCCCAGTTTCGAGCACCTGAGCGCCGTTCTATCACACTTTGGCTTCATCATGTTTTTCCCCGTTATTTCCGTTTCCTTTTCATTTATTAATAAAAAGCACATTCCATTAATATTACTTTTACCCTGGTTCTGGTTATCCATTCCAGCATTTTCTTCATATAGCGATTTGAACCATATCACCGGCTTCTTCCCGCACTTGGCCATGAAGTTCGATCAGTACTTGGGCTTGCCATACCAGGTAACCATGTTCCTATTCATTATTCCGGGCATTCTTAGTTTGGCAATGCTGATGAAAAAAACTAACTATGAGGAAACGGACTTTTTAGCTTATGGCGCGCTAGGCTTATTTACTGCTTTCGTAGCCAGTGCCCGCCTTGCCTCTGCTCATATTTACATTGCCCTGCCCTTCCTACTCCTCCTGTTTCACAACGAGATATCAGGGTTGAAGAAGCTAAAAGTTCTAATGATTGCACAATACCTTGTTATTAGTGTTGTTCTAATTTTATATTTTACTTTTTTTAGATCGAGGGGAATATTGTTTTGAAGTAGTTAGCAGGAAGAAAACGGCTTTAGGCAATAGGCGATGGGGCAGAAAAGTGAATTGTTTTTAAGGCAAAAGGAAAAAGGTAAAAGTTAAAAGTGAAGAGAATTGACGAACTTGGGCCTTTACCAGGACTAGTTTTTAAGATAAAATGCGAATTCAATGGAGGAAATGCGGATTATGCATAAAAAAATATTATTCCTTGCCCTATTTGTTTTTAACTTTGTTTCAATCTCTCCTGCAGCCGACCCATTTTATACAAACCTGTTAAATGAAGGCAAAGCCCTCTATCTTGCCGGCAAATACGACGAAGCCCTGGAAAACTTCAAGATAGCCGAATTCGGACTGCTCGATGAAAAAGAGATCGTGCCCGAGCTGTACTATTACTACGCCCTGACCCAATACAAAAAGGGGGGGATAACGGAAAGCCAGGCGTTGCTGGAAAAGTTGAAAACAGCTGCTGGCGAAACTAATATCGACAAACTCCCTAAACCCAAAGAGATCGAGCGCGATTTGGCCATCATGACCCGCGCCCTGGATTACTTGGACAAACCCGGCGCCAAGCTCGGTTTCATCCCTTTTTTCAACTTGTTTTACGAAACGCTGGACCTGCTCAAAGCGAAAAAGCTGGATGCGGCCAAGGTCAACATTGACCGCCTGGACAAGATGAACGGCGACGAAGTGCGCCTCGCGTTTTTAGAGGGAATGCTCCATTTTCAGCAAAACGACTACAAAAAATGCATTAAAGTCCTTGAAAAAGTCTTTGACCGACTCGAGCCAGAATTCAGCGAGGAGGCCTCCTTTTACCTGGCTTATGCGCACTTGAAGCGCGGCAATGCCAGCGAAGGCGAAAAATACGCCCGCAAGATCAAGGACCCCGGCTATGTGCACCGCCTGATGCTGCTGATGGACGAGATCAAGGCCGGCAATCAGAAAAAAGGGAAAAAAGAATAAAAAAATCGTTTCCCCCCTTGCAATCAGCAAAAATTGCTATATAATGTAGTTAGAGAAATAAATGGAGGGTTAGCGCCATGAAACGAAACTTGATGAAACATGTCGGCATGCTGATTTTATTATCTTTTATCATAGCCATTTTGCCCCAGTTCGCTCCGGCCGAAGAGACGGTCGGCAAGCTGCACGGTTTCGTCTATGCCAACGACGGCAAAAAACCGCTGACCGACGCCGTGGTGCTGATCCGTGAAACCATCTCGCAAAGGGTCTTCCAGTCGGAAAAGAGCAAGAAGAGCGGCGCCTACGAGATCATAAACATCCTCCCCGGCACCTATGCCGTCGGCATTCAATACAATGGCAAAGACTACAACGTGGACGCGCTGCTGAAGATAGAGCCCAAGAAACAGATGGCCTGTTTCACCCTGCCCAGGGACGAAGAAAAGCCCGGCTATCTGGTGCGCTGCAAATCGCCCAAGTGCTTTTTCATCACCCCTTGCGGCTGGGCGCTGGTTGGTGGCGTCACCGCCGGCATCACTTACGGCATTATAAAGATAGTTGAAAAGGAAACCAGTCCGACAGGCATTTAGCTTAAGGTTTTTGATGGTAGGGGCGGGTTTTAAACCCGCCCGTACAAAAAGAAGAAAAATTTTTACCCTCCCGTAAAAGATTCCATCGCCTATCAGAATAGGCGGGATAAACCCTTGCTACCAGCGAACAAATAAGGTAAAATATCGAAAAGTACAGGACTTGATGAAAAAAAATATATTAATTCTGTTGCTGGTAATTCTATTTTCATTTATCATCAGCCCTTCTTTAGGTGCTGATGACTTCTTTGCTGTCAAATCCAAGGTCATCTCCGACTCCCAATTCAAGCTTGGTTTTCTTTACTTCACACCGTTATTACTTGTGGACAATGTTGGCTATACCAGCAATATTTACACCTACGATGCCCAGGACAAACCTGACTGGACAGGCGACCTGGGCTTGGGGCTGCGTGCCTCGGCTATTGTGGCCAACCACCTCATCCTGCAGGCCGAGGACCTGCCTATTTATTCGTATTACCTCAACAATGAGAACCTGCGTGCTTGGAGCAATCGCTTGGCCGCAAATGCCTACAGCTACATCGGTCCTTTCAATTTCAAAGTCGGCTACGCCCGCATCGAACTGAACCAGCGCCCCCAGCTCGAGTTCAGCCGTCCCTACCATTACATTAACAGCGAATGGTCGGCTGAGACGGATATCGGCCGCCGCGCCAAGCTATTTTTGACCGCTTATGTCAAATTCAATAAGCTGGCCTATGATGAAGATCCGTACCTTGGCAGCTACAACCTGGCCCAGAGTTTGAACCACCGCCAGGACGTTTTCGGCCTCAGGCTGAACCGCCGTGTATTCACCAGCACGATAATTTACCTCAATTATGAAATGAGCGACTATGTTTTCGAATCGGATTCCGGGCGAGACGCCGGCACGCAAACAATGAGCCTTGGGGTGGAGTTTCCCGTGATCGGCATCCTGCAAGGCAGCTTGAAGATCGGCCTTATGCAAATTGACCCGAAAAACCCGCTTTTCCAGCGGAGTCAAGGCCTCAGCGGCCGCGGTGACGTCCACATCAGCCTGTTCGAGCGCCTGCGCTTAAACCTGTTTTATGCACTGGGGACCAATTTTTCCTACGGTTCCAATGAAATTTTTTATAACAACCAATCGTTGGGAGGCAGCGCCGAAATATACCTGACCAGCTTTTTAAAGGGCGGGGCCGCCTACGATGACGGCCGCCTCGAATACTACTCTTTTCTGGACCTGGCCCTCCAGCGCAGCGACCACTTGCGCAACCAGCGTTATTACCTGGCCGTCCCTTTATTCGGCGGCATGTCCCTGGGATTTGCCTATAATGTCTACCGGTTGAGTTCCGATGCCTTGAATCTCGATTATACGCGCAGTTTTTGGGGAGGGTTCATCACCTATGGATTTTAAAAAAGTTTGCGCCCTTTCAAAATTGATTTTAAAGCAAGATGTCGTTTCATTGCCTGTTGCCAACACTAACACTAACACTAACACTAACACTAACACTAAGAGCCCGTCTAGATCAATTGCCTTGCTGACACTAACACTAACACTATTTAGCGCTTCTCTTTTTGCTCAAACCAAGACCGGCAGCGGCCAATCCTACGAGTACCAGATCGGCGCCAAGGACCTGCTGGAAATATCGGTCTTCGAGGTCCCCGAATTGAACATCACCGTGCGCGTTTCAGAGAACGGCATGGTCACCCTGCCCCTTTTGGGCGAGGTCAAGGCCGAAGGGCTGAATCGCGCCGAGCTGGAGAAGCTGATCGCGACCAGGCTGGAAAAAAATTACTTGAAAAACGCCCAGGTGACCATCTTTATCAAGGAGTTCCAAAGCAAAAAAATTTCCGTGATGGGCGCGATCAAGGAGCCCGGGATGCACGACCTGATCGGCCGCCAGAGTCTGCTGCAGGTCATTTCCATTGCCGGCGGCCTGACCGAACAGGCCAGCGACACGGTGATCATTTTCCGCCAGTTTAAGAATGCCCCCAGCCAATCGCTTGTCATCAAGCTCGATGACATCCTGATCAAGGCCAACCCCAAATACAATATCCCCATTTTCCCGGGCGACGTCATCAATATCCCGGGCAGCCAGTTCCTCGACATCTACGTTTTCGGCCAGGTGAAGAATCCCGGCGCCGTGCGCATGAAGAAAGGCTCCGACGAAGTGACCCTGCTGCGTGCCATAGCCCAAGTCGGCGGATTCAGCGATCGCGCCCGTCGCGGCAAGGTGATGATCACACGCACAGTCGATGGAGTTGAGAAAAAAATAAACGTCGACGTCAAGGACATCCTGAGCGGCCGCCGCAAGGACTTCGTGCTGCAAGCCTTCGACGTGGTTTTTGTCCCTGAAAGCATCCTGTAGGAGGATTTGAATAAACATGGCCACCCCTGCTGAAAATCAAGACCTGCTGATGGAAGAAGGGATCCAGTTCCACGAGATCTGGGAATTGATCAAGAAAAGGCGTATGATCATCTACTATTTTGCCGGTTTCGTCCTGCTGGCCGCCTTGATCAACGTGCAACTGCAGACGCCGCTGTTCATGGCCCGGGGTACCCTGCTCATCGAAAAGGAAGGCCGCAACCAGATGAACCTGCTCAGCCAGAATTATTATGACCCGGACTGGACGAATGAGTACCTTAACACCCAGCAGCGCGTGCTGACCAGCCGCTCTTTGGCTTTGAAGGTCGTTGAGGAGCTTGAACGCCTGCCCGCGGCTGAGCGCCCCCAGCAAAAGCCGAGGCAAGGGAAGCTGCGCCGGGCCCTACAAGGTGGCAAGGAGGAAACCGATCCCGAAATACGGAAGGCTGTGTCTGTTTCCGGATTTTTGGGTGGATTGGGAGTGAACAATATAAAAGACACGCGCCTGGTTGAAGTCAGCTATGTGTCGGCCGACAATAAAATGGCTGCCCGTGCGGTGAATACGTTGTTTGACAAGTTCATCGAGTTCAATTTGGAGATGAAGGCCGAGTCCACCAAGCAGGCTTCCGAATTCCTGACCGCCCAGATCGAGGAGCTGCGCCGCGGCCTGGCCCAGAAAGAGCAGGAACTGCAGGAATATGGCAAGCGCAAGGAACTCTACTTCATCCGCGGCGAGGACAGCACCGTGGTGCAGAAGCTCTCCGACCTGAACGGCGCCTACACCGCCGCCCAAATCGAGCGTATCAACAAGGAATCGATATATAGGGAACTGAAAGGCAAGCCCTTTGACAACTATCCCGATGTGCGCATCAACTCGATGATCCAGGGATTGAAGCAGGAATTTTCAGCCCGGGAATCTGAGATCAAGAAAAAATCGCAGATCTTTCAGGATTCCTATCCCGAGATGCAGCGCCTGCGTTCCCAGCAGGAAGGGCTGCAAAAACGCATTGAAAGCGAGACCGCCGACATCGCCCGCAAGTCCCTCAACCAGGCCGAGGCCGAGTACCAGGCGGCGCTGAAAAAAGAAAACTCGCTCATGGAACTGCTCAATCAGCAGAAGGGCAGCGTGGTATCTTCCAATGCCAATGCCATCTATTACAACAGCTTGAAGATCGAAGTGCAAAACATGACCAACCTGCTCGATTTTCTGACCCGCAGGCAGAAAGAGTCCATGCTCTCCTCACGCCTTGAGGGGCTGCAGACGAGCAATATCAAGATCGTCGATCGCGCCGAAATCCCCGTGCTCCCATTTTCGCCCAACAAGCAACGCACCCTGCTGCTGGCTTTGATGCTGGGTATCGGCGGCGGCATCTTCCTTATCTTCGCCCTTAACTACCTCGACAATACGGTGAAATCGCCCGAGGAGGTCGAAAAATTGCTGCGCGTACCGGCCCTGGGTTTCATCCCGGCTATCGGCGCCAAAGCCAGCCAATCCTACTACAACCACTATTATTCCGACCGCAAGAAGCAGCAGAGCGAGCAAAAGCTAAAGGCCGTAGAGTTGGTCAACCTGAAGGAACCGGAGTCGACTTATGCCGAGCACTACCGCAACATCCGCACCTCGCTCCTCCTCTCAACCCCCGACACTCCGCCCAAGGTGTTCGTTGTCACTTCGGCTTTGCCGCAGGAAGGGAAGACCGTGACCGACATCAACCTGGCCGTGGCTTTCACCCAGCTAGGCAAGAAAGTACTGATCCTTGACTGTGATCTGCGCCGGCCGCGCGTGCACAAGATCTTCCGCATCAAGAACACCATCGGGCTCACCTCGTTTTTGGTCGGCCGTAGCCGCATCGAGGACATTATCTACCGCTTTCCGGGCGAACCCAACCTACATGTCATCCCCTCCGGGCCGATCCCGCCCAACCCGGTGGAGTTGGTCATTTCCAAGGCCATGAAAGAGATGATGGCCGGGCTGCGCCAGCATTACGACTTCATCTTCATCGACGCCCCGCCGCTGATGGGCATTCAAGACGCCATCCTGCTCGGCGAGCACGCCGACGGGTTGTTGCTGGTGGCCTGGGGGGGGAAGACTCCTCGCAAGGCGATCGAAAAAGCCAAGACTGAGATCGAAAAATTCAACATCAAGCTCTTCGGCGTGATCCTGAACAAGGTCAACCTGCGCCGCTTTGCCTACGCTTATTCCACCTACCACTACAAGTACGGTGAATACCGTGGCGACGACGAGAAACGGGGTGAAGCATGATCGACTTGCACGGTCATTATTTACCGGATGTTGACGATGGGGCCAAAGACCAGGGGACCTCATTGGCCATGCTGCGTCATGCCGAAAAAGACGGCATCGAGACGGCGGTGGTAACGCCGCACGCCTGCGGCAGTTCGTGCAAGGTCAAGGACCTCGACGCCCTGCGCCGCAGCTGGAAAAAATGGCGCGCGGCCATGAAAAACAACGACCTGAAAATAAATATCATCGGCGGGGCTGAAATATATTTCACCTCCGACCTCCTCTCCCTGCTGAAAGACAACCGCGACCTGCTGACCATCAACAACAGTTGCTATTTTCTCCTGGAATTTCCCGGCGATTATATCTACGCCCACAGCAAGGATTTCATTTTCAAGATCCTGACCGAGGGCTTCATCCCCATCATCTCCCACGCCGAGCGCAATTCCGAAATTCAGCGCAGCCCGGCAGTTCTGCGTGATCTGGTCAAGGCCGGCGCTTTGTGCCAGGTCAATGCCGGCAGCTTGCGCGGCGATTTCGGCACCCAGGCGCGCAGCTGTGCTTATGAGCTGGTCCAGGGAAACTTGGTTCACGTCATCGCCTCCGACGCCCATGACCTGGAGAGCCGCAAACCCGAACTGGCGTATGTTCCCGTCCTGCTGCACCAAGTGCATCCGGAAAAGATCGCCCTGTACCTGAACGACATTCCGGCCGCCATCATCGCCGACCAGGCTGTCCCTGATATCGGCGAACCAACTTGGCATCATCATCGCAGCACGTTTTTCGATCTGTTCAAGAAACGCGATCTATGAATAAAAAAGCGCTGCGCATCGCACTCCAGGTCCTGATCGTCCTTTCGCCCCTGCCCTTGGGCTGCGTGGGCGGCGTCTGGCAGCCCCTGTGTTTCATCCTGTTCGTTTTTTTCGCTTTTCTGGCTTTCCTGGGACCGCAAACGTCGTACAAATTCCTTTATCAACACTCCCTGCGCTTTCTGGCCATTGCGTTTTTCGCGCTGCTGGCCTGGCAAGTGCTGCCTTTGCCGATTTTCCTGCTCAAATGGCTTTCACCTGGCGTCGCGCCTATCCTGGAAAACTTGTCCGGTTCATTGCCGGCCTTTCACAGCTTGAGCTTGATCCCGGCCGAAACCATGCTGGCATTGACCCGCTTCCTGGTCTACGCCCTGTTCTTCATCGCCCTGCTGCGCCTGGACTGGGATAAAAAAGATATTTTTATCATTTTCAGCACCGCGGTCGTTTCCGGGGTGGCACAAGTTATTTTCGCCTTGTTCAAGCTCGGCCAGGGCAACACGAAGTTTTTCCTCTTTTTCCTTGACGACGTCAATGTGCCCGGATTTTTGCGCGGCACTATCTACAACCCCGATCATTTCGCTTTTTACCTGGAACTCCTCTTTCCCATGGCCTTGGGTTTGCTCTTTGCCCGTTTGCATATATTCGATCCCGTCCAGTCTTTGCGCGAAAAGATCCTCCATATTTCCGAAGACCGGCCGATCATCCTGCTGTTTTTGGCCTCGATCATCCTGGCTGCCGGCATCTACCTCACCGGCTGCCGTTCGGGCATTGCCGTGCTCGTCCTTTCAACCCTGTTCTTCGCCCAGATGTCGGTCTATTTGCGCGTCAACTTCAGCGCCCGCAAGCACCTGCGCCTGGTCTTTATCCTGGCCGCCCTTTTGGCTGTATTCATCGGCGTCCAGAGCACCCTGGACAAGTTCCTGACCGGAAATTATATCCAAGGCGGCCGCGTCGATTACTGGGCCAATGCCCTGGCCATGTTCCGCGATTTCCCTTTGTTCGGCACCGGGCTCGGCACCTTCAAGTACGCCTATTTCCTCTACGGCCGGGAAACGGGCTTGGTGAACCATGCCCACAACGAATATGTCGAATCGTTGTCCGACTTGGGGATATTGGCCTTTGCCGTTTTCTTCGCCCTGCTGGCCGTATTGGTTTTCTCCTTGTTGCGCATGTGGATTCGACGCCGACACCCCGAAGTCAAGCCGGTGGTGCTGGGCGTACTTACTGCAATGTTCGCGGCTTTTTTTCATTCGTTCTTCGATTTTTCCCTGCGCGTCCCGGCCAACGCCTTTTTGTTCCTTATCCTGCTGGCCCTGGGCTTGAAAATCGTCACCCACAGGCATGAATTCACCGATGAAAGCAAATAAATTCTTTATTGCCGTTGCCCTGGCCCTGTCTGTTTTTTTTCTGAGCCAGTTCGCGGCCGAGCTGTTTTTCATGGTCGGCCCCAAACCAGAACCAGGCAAGAAGTTCAGGGAATCAACTTTTGACCTGAAAGCGTTTTCCCTGTCCAGCCGCCTCCATACCGAAAACGCTTTCGCCTGGCTCGAAGCCGGGACAAGCGCTGCTAATGATGCGGCCATAAAAATGAGCATGGTGTTGCTGCGCCAGGCCTTGCGCCGCAATCCCCTCGATTACCAGGCCCGCTATTACCTGGCCAAAGCCTACCTGCGATTCAGCGCCGTAAATAACGATTATTTCGAGTTGGGCGTGCGCGAACTGAAACGTGCCGCCCGCATCCGCGGCAGCAACAAGCAAATCGCCCTCGATTGCGCCAAGGTTTTTTTCTCCCTCTGGCCGCTCCTGGAAGACGAAGACAAGGCTTTTGCCTTCGACCTGCTGGCCAACACCATGCCGGCGCTTTCTTGGCCCGAATTCAGCCCCCTGGTTGAGATGTGGTCGCTTTATATCCAGGAAGCGCCCCTGCTCATGGAGCTACTCAAGCGCAAACCGGAATTCTTTGGCCCGGCCGCCGACCAACTGGTCGCAGTAGCGATACCCATGGAGTTGCGCCGTCAGCTCCTGGCCCTGTACGAGGTCCACACCCTGGACGCCCTGGAACGGCGCTATAACGAATTGAGCCTGCAGGGGGAGATCGGTATGGATGACGCCAGGTCGCTGTTGAACCAGTTGCTGAACCTGAAAGGATATTACCGCTTTCAACCCGATAGTGGTTTTATTCCTGAAAAATTCTATAGGCTGCAACGTATACTACTGCTCGAGGTTATTTCGGGATTGCTGAACGATCCTAAGGCCAAGGCTGATCCCCAGGCGGCAGCGCGGATCAGGGAATACATCCTGATCTACATCGCCGACCATTCCGGCTTGAACGAACTTGACGAACTGCAAAAGCTGCTCGAAGATAATGGCTATTTCAAGGACAACGATTTCCCGGCCCTTTATTTGAAAACCCTGATCGCCTACAAAAAAGGCAGTTACGGAGACATTATCAACGAGATTGAGGCGTTGCGCAAAACCATTTCCTTCGTTAAAAAAGAACAGTTGACCGACTATACGAATATTTTACTCTTGCTGGTCGACTCGTACTACAGCAGCAAACTGTTGACCGCAGCCGAAAGTGTGGCCGCTGAACTCAACCAGAACCAGCCCGACAATCCCGGTATCCTCTACCGGGTGCTGCGCGTCCAGAATATCCTTGGTGTTGAAGGTGCCCCGGACAAGGTCCTGGAAGCCAAACTGGAGACCGTGCAGAATAGCCGCTTTATAAATGCCGATAAGGCGAATGGCGCGTACGATGTTTTTCTCTTCAACCAGCCCTGGATCGAGATCGTTTTGGATCCAGCCTTGCTCACTTCGCTTAAACCCAAGCAACTCGTCCAGGTGTTGGTGGACGGAAAGATCGCGTTTGAGAACTATGTAGACGGGCTGCCGGAAAAGATCGCGATCGGGCCGCCGTATACGCAGCCTGAGCGCAAGGTCAGAGTGCAGGTGACAGTAATTTAAGCCGGTAGACGGTAAACGGTTTACGGTTGACGGTAAGAAACAAGAAAAAAAATGAGTGATAAAAATGGATTCAAGGAATTGAAAGTCTGGCAAAGAGGCAAGAAACTAGCTGTGAGGATTTATGAAATATCAGGGAAAGGGAAATTCAATAATGATTTTAGCTTGAAGGATCAAGTACGTAGAGCTGCAGTTTCAATTCCGAGTAATATTGCTGAAGGAGATACTTTAGGCTCAAACAAACAATCAATAAAGCATTTTCATATTGCCAAAGGTTCATGTGCTGAATTACTGACTCAATTTGAGATCGCCCTGGAGATCGGTTATATCCCAAGTGAGATGGTGACTGAAATTCAGGAAGAATGCCTGGGGCTATCTGGAATGTTGGAAAAACTGATTAAAGCTCGTTCATAACATCTCTTTTTCTCTTACCGTACACCGTATACCGTCTACCGTAAACCAATTTCGTATTGCCAACCATCCCAAAATTTCCTATAATAATGAAAATTCACATTGAGGTCCCTCATGAAACTCAATAAAAAAGACCTGCGTCGAAATATCGCTAACCTGTCCCTGGTACTCCTGGGCTCAGTTGTAATGGCTGTCGGCTATTCCTTATTCCTGATCCCGCACCACTTCGTCCCCGGCGGCGTGTCGGGCATCGCCATGATCATCAACTACTTCACCCGCATGCCGCTCGGCACCCTGATCATGGTGCTCAACATCCCGGTCTTCATCGTCGGCATCAAGATCATGGGCCGCAAGTACGGCCTGCGCTCGCTGCTGGGCATGGTGATCTCGTCGCTGCTCATCGATTTCTTTCACGAGGTGGTCGGCTTGAAATCGGCCACCGACAACGCCATCCTGGCCGCCATCTACGGTGGCGTCATGCTCGGCGTCGGCCTGGGGCTGGTCTTCCGCGGCCGCGCCTCGACCGGCGGTTCCGACATCCTGGGCCAGATCTTCAACCGCTGGACCGGCATGTCGGTCGGCATCGCCATCATGCTCGTCGACTTCTTCATCATCTCGGCCTCGGGGCTGGCCTTCCAGAAGCTGGAAGCGCCGCTCTACGGCTACATCGTCCTGTTCATCTCCTCGCGGGTCATCGACATGATCCTGGAGGGTTGGAACTACACCAAGCTGGTGATCATCACCTCGACCCGGACCGGGGAAATCCAGGAATTCATCCTCAACACCCTGGACCGCAGCGGCACGGCGCTGAAGTCGCGCTCCCTTTACCTCAACCGCGAGGGCGAGACGATCATCACCGTCATCCACCGCAAACAGCTGGCCGAGCTGCGCGAGTTCGTCAAGTCGATCGACCCCGGCGCCTTCGTCATCATCAACGACACGTATGCGGTACTTGGCAAAGGGTTTAAGGCGACGCAGGTGAGTTAAAATAGGTATAAGGTAGACGGTATACGGTAGACGGTAGAAAGAAATAAAGCACCAAATCACAAGCACCAAATTCCAAACAAGCACCAAGCACCAATGACCCAATAACCAAAACGAAGAAGGAAATTAAATTCAATGTAAAAGATCTGCCTTGGGTAGGGAACGCAGATCTGCGTTCCCTACAGAAGAAAATCTACTTGGCTTTCGTTTTGGTCATTGGAATTTGGAATTTGAGATTTATTTGGAATTTGGTGCTTGGGATTTGTTATTTTAGTCTTACGAGTCAAGTCTGATTAAATCCTAAAAGCTCCGCGATAGTCACTTCCAGCTTCTTCTGAGCTCTTTGCAATCCTGGATCGCTTGCCGGGTTCTGAAGTTCTTCTTGTTTTAAAAAATGATACGCCAGCTGGGCGGCAGCACAAATCATCCGCCGATTTTGGCGGATATGATTTGTCTGTCCACCTTGTGGGGCAGCCGCGAAGTTTTTTTCCTTTAAAAAGTCAAAGAAACCGCAATGGCCGCCGGCCTTTTCGTTGCGCAGCAGCCGGTTCAGATTGGCGAAATTAGTCTCCAGGCGCTCGGGCAAAACAAAGCTGAACAGCGGGTCGGCGGCGCGAAAGACCTCCCGGATCATGAGCTGGGGCGTATTGGCCGGCAGGCGCTGGCACAAGCGGCTGGCCGGGTAGGGGACAATGAACGGGGCGTGAGCCAGCAAAACGAAATTGGGATAATCCCGGTGATAGGCGACGATCAGGGCCAGCTCCTCGACGAATTCCTCCCAGGTCGAGTCGCCGTCGCTGCTGATCCAGTAATGAAAATGGCGCAAGCCATGTTTTTCCAGCTCGGACAGCAGGTTGGCGAACTCCGGCAGGGACGGCAGGCGCTTGCCCAGGCGCAGCCCCCGCTGCGGCAGGAACACGTCGCTTCCCAGCCAGAGGAGCGGCCGGTTATCCAGGTAAAGCTCCGGATCGGCAACGAGCGCTAAAATTTCCTTGTTTGCCTGTCCGTCGCCTTGAACCAGAGCTGCCGGCGAGGTCTGGATGCCAATGATGCGAAAGCCGTTTTTTTTGACCAGGGCGAAGACCGCCGCCGCGTAAGCGGGATCCTGCAGGATATCGTCGTCATTGATGTTGACGGCGCGCGCTTGCCCATCGCTGAGACGGAATTCATCTATTTTATCACCATATTTGCTTAAAATTTCCTCGACCTTGTCCAGGGGCAATTTACGGAATCGGCTTCCTTGAACATGGCAGCAAAACAAGCAGCCGCGGCAACAGCCGCGCGAGAAATTCACTTCCAGCCCGTGGCGCAGATGCTCGCGCTGCATAAAAGCGAGATCGACATTGAAGCAACTGAAATTTTCCGGCCGCACGACCTCGTTGAAATCGGACATGGCGATGAGGCCGGGCTTTTGCCAGAACCAGCCCCGGCGTTCGAACAGGGCCGGGGCATCGCCCCGGTTCAACGCCTCCAGGATGATTGGCAGTTCCAGCTCGGCTTCGCCGCGGATGAACAAATTGATCTGAGGCAGGTGATAAATGGCCGGCAGGGGCTGCAGGGTGGGAAAAGGGCCGCCCGCGGCCAACCAGCCTCCGTAAACAGCCCGAAAATCGGCTAAAAACGGCCTCAGGGAAGGCAAAAGGTCCTCAAACAGGGTAAACCCCGCCATATCGGCCGAAAGCGCTCCTGGGGGCGGTTTTGCGTTGGGCAGGATGAGCGGCGTGGCAGTCACCTGGAAGCCGCAGGCCTTCAGGCTGGAGCCCAGGAACAAATGGGCTGCCGGCAAGCCCATGCTTTTCCAGCGCGGGTCGCTATTCAGGCGCGGGAAAAGCAGGTTAAGCGAGCGGATCGGTTTGGCCAACGCTTCCAGGTCGGTTTGACACTCAAATGCCCCGGGAGCGGATTCAACCAGCTGCTTGTCACCGCTGTTGGTTTCGATGCAGAGATGAGCTCCTTCCTGGTAAAAGCGGCTGTGGGTGATGGCATGACTGAAACGGACATTCAGGAATTTAGAGTCCAGCCCCTGCTGTTCCAACTGAAGTTGCAGCCGGTGCAACGCGGCCAGAATCGAATGATAGGAGAATTCACCCGGTTCATAGCGGACCAGCCATTTGCCGCGGAACTGGAAATCAGATCGTGATGCGTGAGGCGTCATGCGTTATGAGAAAGAATAAGAATCTTTTAAATATTTCGTATAATTGCGGTTTCTTATCACGCATAACGCATTACCAACACTATGTTTTTGGTAATATTGTTAAATCGCCAAAAACATTCAGTGTTGGTATAGTCACACTTGACGGTTTCAGCGACTTCCAAATTTGCTGAAACCATAGTGTGACTATACGCATAACGATGGCCGCGGAGGCCTATATGATCTTCTTGACTGTCCTGTCCCACCTGGTGCGGGTAAAGAACCTGACCACGGTCAGGGCCAGGTCCTTGATCTTGTAGATGAGGCCGGGGGTCAGGTATTCGTCCGAGTCCGACTGGTAGGACCAGTAGATGCGCCAGGGCTTGCCCACGATGTAATCGAACGGCACCGGGCCCCAGAAGCGCGAGTCGAAAGAGTTGTCGCGGTTGTCGCCCATGCAGAAGTAATGGCGGGCCGGGACGATGTAATCGGTGCTGCCGTCTCCGTTCAACACGGTCCGGCGCAATTCGTAGGGAAATTGGAAATACCAGTCATAGTAGTTCCGGGGCGGGAATTCGGCCCCGTAGTCCACGCTCTTGAAGCTGACGTAAGGCTCGCTCAAGGGTCGGCCATTGATGTACACCTGCTTGTTGCTGATGCGCAGCCTGTCCCCGGGCAGGCCGATCACCCTTTTGACGTATTCTTTGTCCATATCGGGCGGGGCCTTGAAAGTGACGATCATTCCTCTCTGGATGGATATCTTGGGCAGCAGCACGTTTTCCAGCTGGCTGGTGGAGCGCGAATAAGCGACTTTATTGACCAGCAGATGGTCGCCGATGAGCAGCGTCTTCTCCATGGAAGCGGTGGGAATGACGAACGACTGCAGCAGGAAGGTATTGACGAAGAAAACGTAGATCAGGGTTTCCACCACCAGTTCGAAGTACTCGCGGCCGACCGAGATGGTTCGTTTCTTTTTCACCTTGGGTGTGCGCTTGAATGGATTTTTCATAAGGGGTAATTGTAACGCAGTTAAGTTAAAATAACAAGGGCTTGGAACCTTAACGACGTGTTCTACGTGATGCGTGAATGAACTTTCCCGCCTTCGTGATGCGTGATGAGAAAGAGTAACAAACCTTTAGGTAATTCGTCCATTGCGGCTGCTCATAACGCATAACGCATCACGCATTACGTAGTTCTATATTTCCGATCCCTACGCCGCAAATACATCTTCGTGATCTCCTCGGCTATGGCGGGAACTAAGGCTAAACCGAGAACTACCGCCCACTCCCGGGCGCTGGGGAAATGGGTGTTGAATACCGGCTGCAGGAAGGGGACGCTGACCACCAGCAAGAGCAAGGCGATGGAAAGCCCGACCGCATATTGCATGTAGCGGTTGGAGAATACTCCGAGTTTGAAGAGCGATAACCGCTCCGAGCGCACGGTATAGGCGCGGAACAGTTCGCATAGGGAAAGGGTCATGAAGGCCATGGTCTCGGCGCTCTGCACATCCAGCCCGCGCCAATCGTAGCGGAGCAGGAAGGCCAGCGGATTTACGCCTGCCGACGCAGCAGCGTCGGCGTGCAGGTGCCAGAGAAGCCCCAGAATGAATGCGCCCAGCACGACTCCGGTCTGGGTAACGGTCTGGATCATGATGCCGAGGCGCATGTTGCGGTTGATCACCGGTTCGTGCGGCGGACGCGGCTGACGGTTCATGATGTCGGGATCGCCCTTTTCCATGGCCAGGGCCAGGGCCGGGGCGCCGTCGGTGAGGAGGTTCAGCCACAGCAGCTGGATGACGGTCAGCGGCGAGGGCAGTCCGGCCAGCATGGCCAGGAAGATGATCATGATTTCGGCCACATTCGACGACAGCAGGAAAAAGACGAACTTGCGGATGTTGTCGTAGATGATGCGCCCCTGCTCGACGGCCGAGACGATGCTGGCGTAGTTGTCGTCGGTCAGTACCATGTCGGCGCTCTCCTTGGCCACGTCGGTGCCGGAGATGCCCATGGCCACGCCGATGTCGGCGGCCTTGATCGAGGGGGCGTCGTTGACGCCGTCGCCGGTCATGGCCACGATCTCGCGGTCGGCGCGCAGGGCGGTGACGATGCGCAGCTTGTTCTCCGGCGAGACGCGGGCAAAGACGTCGGTGCGCTCCACCTCGCGCTTCAGCTCCTCATCGCTGCGCGCGTCGACCTGTTTCCCGGTCATGACCTGGTGCCCGGGTCGCATCAGGCCGATGGAGTCGGCGATGGCGCGGGCGGTGTCGGGATAATCGCCGGTGATCATGATGGTGCGGATGCCGGCCCGGCTGGCGTTGGCCAGCGCCGGCGCCACTTCGGGCCGCGGCGGGTCGATCATTCCGGCCAGGCCGACGAAGATCAAGTCCTTCTCTACCGCGGCAATATCGCTGACGTCGGGGAGCTCGCGGTCGACGCGATAGGCCAGACCGAGGACGCGCAGGGCGTCGCGGCTCATGGCCTCGTTGGCCGCGAGGATGCGCCGCCGCTGCGCCTCGTCGAGCGGCGCGATGCTGTCGTCGCGGCGCTGGTAGCGCGTGCAAAGGTTAAGCACCATATCGGGCGCCCCCTTGACCGCGACGGCGTATCCGCTCTCCTTGTGGCTCTCGTCGAACGGCGAGCTGTCGCTTCCCTCAGGATTGTAGATGTGGTGGACGGTGATCATGTTCTTGCGCGTGGCGTCGAAAGGGATTTCGGCTACCCGCGGGTAGGCCTGATTGAGCGGACGGGGCAGGGCGTCGGCCTTGGCCGCGGCCACCAGCAGCGCCCCCTCGGTCGGATCGCCGACCATGCGGTAGGTCCGCCCTTCGGCGCCGCTCGCGCCCGAGATCTCCAGGCTGGCGTCGTTGTTCAGGGCCCCGATCCACAGGGCGGTCAGCACCGCCGGGTGGTCGGCTGGTGGCACGGGTCTCCCGTCGGCCAGGAATTCGCCGGCCAGGATATTGCCGCTGTCGGAGACGGCGAGCAGGTCGTCGTCGGCCCAGACCCGGGTGACGGTCATCTTGTTCTGGGTGAGGGTGCCGGTCTTGTCCGAGCAGATGACGGTCGTCGAACCCAGGGTTTCGACCGACGACAAGCGGCGGATCAGGGCATGGCGCTTGACCATCTCGCGCATGCCCAGGGCCAGGCTGATGGTGACCACGGCCGGGAGCCCCTCGGGGACGGCCGCGATGGCCAAGCCGACGGCCAGCATGAACATTTCCAGCGGGGCGTGGCCGCGCAGCATGCCGATGGCGAAGACCATGGCGCAGATGGCAATGGCCGCGATGCCCAGCACTTTGCCCAGCCCGTCCAAACGCTTTTGCAGCGGCGTAGTCTCCTCCTCGACGCCCTGCAGCATGGCGGCGATCAGGCCGATCTGCGTGTGCATGCCGGTGGAGACCACGATGCCCTGGCCGCGGCCGGTGTTGACCAGGGTGCCCATGAAGGCGGTGTTCTTGCGATCACCCAGCGGAATGTCGGCCTCCAGGCGGATCGACGCATCCTTCGCCACCGGCACCGATTCGCCGGTCAAGGCGGCTTCCTCCACCCTAAGGTTCACCGCCTCGAACAAGCGCACGTCGGCCGGGATGAAGTTCCCGGCCTCGACGAAAACGATGTCGCCCGGGACCAGCTCCGGCCCCGGTACCGAGCGTCGCGAACCGTCGCGCAAGACCTGGGCCTCGGGGGCGGCGAGCTTCTTCAGCGCTGCCAGCGCCTCCTCGGCCCGTTGCTCCTGGATGACCCCCAGGGTGGCGTTCAGGATGACGATGGCCATGATGGCGGCGGCGTCGATCCATTCGCCGAGAAAACCGGAGATGACGGCGGCTCCGATCAGCAGCAGGATGATGAAGTTGTTGAATTGGGCGATCAGCAGTTGCAGGAAGGTAGGCCGCGGAGCTTCGCTGAGCTGGTTCGAACCATGGAGCTGCCTGCGCCGGACGACTTCGGCGGCGTCAAGGCCGCGCTCCCTGTCGGTGGCCAATTCGTTGAAAACTTCTTCGCTGTCCAGAGCATGCCAATTCTTTGGCAAAGACTTGCTGTGCCGGACAAGGGGATGGCTTGGATTCATTTTAGCTCCATTCGCTCGTTAACGCAGTTTGATGCTGATCAGGCTGACCAGGGTGAAAATGACCGCCAGGATCCAGAAGCGGATAACGATCTTCGATTCGGCGATGCCCAGGAACTGATAGGTGTGGTGGATGGGGGCGCGGTAGAAGATGCGGCGCTTGAGCAGCTTGATGCCTATGTAATCCTGGATGAATACCGAAAGGAACTCGATGACGAAAATGCCGCCGGCGATCAAAAAAAGCAGCTCATGCTTGAGCAGCACGGCCGAGGTGCCGATGACGCCGCCCAGCAGCAGCGATCCGGTATCGCCCATGAAGATTTCCGCCGGGTAGGCGTTGAACCACAGGAAAGCGGCCAGGGCGCCGATCAGGGCCGACAGCACCACGACCAGCTCGCCGGAGCCGTTGATGAAAGGGAACCAGAGGTATTTGGCCACCTTGAAGTTGCCGATGATATAGGCGAAAACGATGTAAACCGCAATGACCAGGCCGGCCGGAACCGTGGCCAGGCCGTCCAGCCCGTCGGCGAAGTTGATGGAATTGGCGATGGCGATGATGGTCAGGATGATGAAGGGGTAGTAGAAAATACCCAGGTCGAGGAGGGGAGCCTTCAAAAAGGGAATGTACAGCTTGGTGGCGATTCCCGGGGCGAACGGTGATGAGGCGGGGGTCAGGACCAGCAAAGCCAGAATCAATCCGAACAGGGCCTGGAAGAAGAGTTTCAGGCTGCGGTTCAGCCCCAGGTCGCTGTGGCCGCGGATATTCTTCAGGTAATCGTCGAAGAAACCCAGGGCGGTGAACCAGAAAGCCGTGAAAATGATCGTGCCCAGAAAAAAATTATTCGGCGAATTTTTTTTCCAGCTGCCCCAGAGCAGCACCGAGATCAGCAGCGAAAAGAAGATGATCAGCCCGCCCATGGTGGGAGTTCCGTCCTTGTTCTTGGGTGAAATGTCGCCGTAGGCGCGGCCGCGGTCGCGAAAATTCAGCTGGTAGATGACATTGATCACCCGGCGCCCCAGAAGGATGCCGATGGAAAACGAGGTGAGAACCGCCATCAGCGCCCTGAAAGTGACGTAGCTGAGGAGCCGGTGCACCGTCGGGTCGGAAATAAAATCACTGAGCCACGTGATCATGGTTGGTCGATCTCCCGGTAAATGCGATTGATGATGGACTTAATCTTGAACTCCGGCGCCAGGTGGTTGGAGGTGATCAGGACCTGCTCGATGTGGCCCTTGATCTCGGCGTTGCTGAGCAGGCCGCGCCGGAAGAAAACGTAGAGCAATTCAAGCAATTCCTCGCGCACCAGGGAATTGCTGTCCAGGTACAGGGGGCTTAGGCGCGGCAGGTCGCCGGCGTTGCCCTTGCGGGCGATCAGGCGCAGGCAGGCCGTTTTTTCCTCTACCTTGCCGCGGCTGAGCTTGCGGAAGAGCGGTTTCTTCAGCTCTTCGTACTCCGCCGCGCTGATATTTTCGCCCAGGATATCCAGCGCCGCCACCCGCACCTCGTAGTAATTGTCTTTGAGCAGTCGCAGCATCAGTTCTTTGATCTGCGGGTTCCAGACGTTGACAACTTTCAAAGCCTGCAGCGCGTTGCGGCGCATGAAGCCGTTTCCGCCTTTGGCGGACAGCATGTCGACCAGGTAGGCGGTCTTGCCTTTTTCCTTGAACAATCCGATCAGTTTGATGCCGATGTTCTTGATCTCCCAGGCGGGATTGGCCAGGTAAATGTTGATTTTGTAGCGGTATTCGTTTTTAAAAAAATCGGGATTGGCGGAAGCCAATTCCAAGAACTTGAAGGGCGAAAGGAGGGAGATGGGGACCTGGGTCCTGGCGCCGTTGTTTTTCTTCTTGAAGACCAGGATGCCGCTGTTTTTGAAAAGGAGCGACGCCAAAAAGTAAATCGCCGTGCCCATGAAGGAGAGGGAGACGCAGAGAATCAGGTTTTCGCTCACCGGCGACTTGAAATGGATGCGGTTGAAGATGAATTTGGCTTCCACGATGGCGATGACCATCAACAGGCAGGCGCTCAGCGTTTTGACTGCGGTGCCGATGATCTCA
>Ga0315293_10001313_pt1 | contig 24120 bp, 27 predicted proteins | sample YL17G13_20_MG_FD_203071 | JGI IMG/M metagenome (GOLD analysis project Ga0315293, IMG submission 203071) | Sediment microbial communities from Yellowstone Lake, YNP, Wyoming, USA - YL17G13_20 | ecosystem: Environmental > Aquatic > Freshwater > Lake > Sediment | place: USA: Wyoming | collected...
ACCGGTCTCCTTCCTTCCTCTATATACTTCAGTGCGGCCCTTCTGTCTTCCGCATCCCAGGACATTCGTCACTGTTTTAAGGTAGATCTCCCTCTTGTCGAGCTCCTGCAGTACATCTTCCAGTTTGTGCGGCTGTATTATCGATATTATGAGTTTCATGTGTGTCTCCTGATTTGTTATTATTGCAATCTGGCAAATCATCCCGAGCTGCTATTGTTTAACTCCCGCAGCGAGGGATTACCTTAATCTAACAGCGTATACGCGCTCTCTTCGTGTTGAGTTATATCCAGCCCTATCACTTCTTCTTCATCGTTGACCCGCAGTACCATTATTAGGTCTAGGGCTTTTAAGATAACGAATGTGATGACCACGGAGTATATTATCGTTGCTATAATGCCCACTGATTGTACTATGAGCTGCGAAGTATTTCCGAAAAATAATCCGTTTGACCCGGCAGGGTTAATGAGTTTTTGAGCAAATAGCCCTGTCGCAAACGTGCCTATGGTTCCGCCTACGCCGTGGACTCCGAATGCGTCAAGCGAATCATCATATGTAAATTTCAGCTTGATGACGGCAACAGCTATGTAGCAGAATGTCGCGGCCATTACCCCGATTATAATAGCGGAGAACGGGCTGACAAAACCTGACGCCGGCGTTATCGTGGCCAATCCTGCCACAGCGCCTGTAGCACCGCCCAGCATGGTCGGCTTACCGACGAGCTTCCATTCGATAAACATCCATGCAAGGGCCGCCGCTGCAGCTGCCGTGTTTGTGGCAATGAATGCCGAAACGGCCAGGCCGTTTGCTGCTAAGGCGGATCCAGCATTGAACCCGAACCATCCGAACCAGAGAAGGCCTGCGCCGAGGAGTGTGAGCGGCAGGTTGTGCGGCGACATCGGTTCCCGTCCGTAGCCGCGCCTCTTACCTATAAATAGCGCACAAACTAAAGCGGATATTCCGGAAGTCATGTGAACGACTATACCTCCGGCGAAATCCATTATACCAATATTTTTCAGCCATCCGCCCGCGCCCCATACCCAGTGACATACGGGATCATAAACAAGCGTGGCCCAGAGAAGTGTAAATATTATATAGGTAGAGAATTTCATCCGTTCAGCGAACGCGCCCGTTATGAGCCCTGGAGTTATCACGGCGAACATCATCTGGTAGACCATGAATAATAGATGTGGTATTGTGCTCGCGTAGTCGGGATTTGGCGTTAATCCGACATTTTTTAGTCCCGCCCATGAAAGATTGCCTATAAAATGACCGACATCAGGTCCGAAAGACAAACTATAGCCCCACAGTATCCACTGTATGCTGATCAAGCACAATACTAAGAAAGATTGCATTATGGTGGCAAGGACATTCTTCCTGCGGACCAGACCGCCATAAAAGAATGCCAATCCCGGCAATGTCATAAGCATTACAAGCGCTGTCGACATCAATATCCACGCCGTGTCTCCTGAATTTATCATGTTAGCCCCCTTTAGTAGTTGATATCCAACTGCACCGTATATGTATCGGCGAAGTTTTTGTTGTTATAGAACTGATAGCCGACGATTGTGGATATATCCTTTGTGAACTGTACCGAAAAACCGAGATTGAATGCGCCGTAAACAGATTCGGTTGCCTGATATTCCGTACATACCCAGAGTTTATCGCTTATCTCTGTCATGGTCCTTTCCCACGCCCAGAAGATGCCCTCGTTATCCCTCCTGCCGTCTTTATCAAGTAGGAGCTCGTTATTGCCCCAGAAATAACCTATAGAAAACCTGCCAAGGTTAAGGTCCTTTACCTTGATAGTCTTTGCCGTTTTTACATAAGCGATGTTATAATTTGTCCTGGCTGCCCTGGTGCCTACATCATATACGCCTGCCGCTACGGCCGGAAAATACGGCCCGTAAGAATCTTCCGGAATAGCAAACTTGCCGTTAAAAAACATCGGCCAGCTATCCAGATCGCCGTAGCCTGTCTTAAAGTCAAAACCGGCCTCCGCCCTGAGTTTCTTGAAGGGCAGCATCCCGAATTCAAGCCCTTCGTCAGTTATGGTCCTGGCCCTGGAACCGTCACGATTCCTTTCTATAGGCACATATGTATCAGCTGTAATGTGGCCCGTTCCCCAGTCCTGCGTGTCGGTAGACGGCGCCCATATATGAGTGGAAGCGGTAGCGTGAGAAAACTCCAGATTCCAGAAGCTGAATATTAAAGCGATGCCTAACGATAAGAACCTTTTCATCTTACTCATCTCCGGTTCAAATAAAAAAGGCGCTATCGATCTAGCATAGATCAGATAGACGCCTTCGTCAAAATCCTGTAACACTATCTACAAGTAAAAAACCTACCTCGCTGGTAACCTCTTCTTACGATATTTTCTGATTATTGATTTTTTGTGCTTCAGGACCATGACATGCGAAATGCCGAGCTGGGAGGCGGCCTCGCGAACGGTATTCCCTTTGAGCAGGCAGGATAGAACGGTCCTTTCCTTGTCGGTCAGATCCATCCCCTTTATCTCGTCGATCGTAAGCTCATTGTCTATCTTTGATCCCAAAGGATCTTTTTTGTCTTCAAGGATCTCGCCCAGTGTCGGTCCGCCAGGGGCTGTAAGCTCATCGATACTTGAGAGGACCACCTTAGGCCGACCTTTTCTCAAAAAATTCTGTATATGGAACTCGCACCCCTTGATGACATAAGATTCATTTATGCCGATGGGAAGCCCTTGAGCGTAATGCTGCCACAGATACAAGCACATCTCCTGGTAAAGGTCTTCCTCGCTGTATAAAGACGTAAGGAGGTGCTTACGCGCTACGAACTTGAGCGCGGGCGTTATTTTTTCGAGCAAAATTCTGAAATCCATAGTTATCACCGTCCCAAAAAACACGAAAGGCGTTCAACGCCGATACTTTCGGCATAGAACGCCTTTGTCCAAAAATCAAAATGCCCTTTCCGGCATTACTTCGCCAAAAAGGACATCTTTATCCGCCGCGCTGCACTGCGCCTAACAACGTAAGTATACCACAAACCATCTATTTGTCAATACTTATTATCTTATTTCTGCTCGTATGGCCTCTGATAATAGATATTCTGGCTTTCGGTATTCCTAAATATTCGCTAAGCGTTTTTATGGCTGCGGCATTCGCCTTACCGTCCTGCGCCTTTTCTTTAACGCGCAGAATGTATTCATTGTTTCCGGCAATTTCCACTTTGTTCTCTTTTGAATTCGGCTTTATCCTGACAGTTATCTTCATCGCTTTCGTCTTACGATGTCCGTATTCTTTTTTCTCTGACATACTGGTCGTAGGTCTTATACCCGAATAGAAACTTTATCGTACCCAGCAGCTTTGCGAACGAAATTATCCATCTATACCAAAATAACTCTATGAGACTCAGGAATAGCAGATAGACCACATATTTTAACCGGAACACCTTCTGATCGCGCACGAACGCAAAGAGCGACATAACCGAGATGAGGGATTGAGAAAGCAGCATGAGTAAAAAATATGCAAGGAAAACACGGACATCCAGTATGCCTATGATCCATGACGCGGTTACTACGGATATGCTTATCGTCTCTATAAATACGCCCATCACCTCGTATATAAGGAAATACGGCATCGTCAATAATCCCATCCATTTATATCTTGGATTAAAGAGCATGTACTTATAACTCCAGGCAGTCTCATTTACCACCCTCTGCCACCGGTCGCGCTGGGATACGAGAGATTTGATATTGCTCGGTCCTTCCGTCCAGCCTACATAGTATGGCAGCATGAGTATCTTATACCCCTTATCTTTATTTTTTACTATATAATCGTGAGCCCTGAAGGTTATCTCTATGTCTTCGCAGGTGAAATCTGCAGAGTATCCTCCCATCTCATACAGGACATCTTTACGCCACAAACCGAACCCTCCCGCGACATTCGGCATCGCATTAAAGGCGCTCCATGCGATGCGGTTACCGAAGAACGACCGGATATATTCCATATTCTGGTAGGCAACGAGAGGATTGTAGGAGAAATAGTAATCTAATATTCTGCCGTCCTTTATGACAAAATCGTTTACGAGGCCGAAATAGCTTCCGATGCCTATCACTTTTTCCGGATCTCTTTCTACCTGCGTCATTACTTTAAGAAGCGAGTCTGGCTCAAGGATCGTATCGGCGTCCATAACGCATACGTATTTGTACCTGACTATATTAAGTCCGGCGTTTACAGCCCCCGCCTTTTTAAGTCCCGGTGATTTTGAGATTACGGTGACGTTGGGATATTTCATGCTCTTCATTATGCTGTATACCTGGCCATCCTTGAAATGTTTTACATAGTGGACGGTGACCGGCTTTAGATCCAGCGTCTCGTTCAATATCTCGAAAGTCCTGTCCGTGGAACCGTCGTCTACGACTACGGCCTCGAACTGCGGATAATTAAGATTGATTACAGACAGAATCGTGTTGCGTATCCATTCCTCTTCATTTCTGGCAGGTATTATGACGCTTACCGGGAGCGTGAAAGAAGAAAAATAGACGAGAGGGTAGTCATCCGTTATATTCTGCCACCACCTTCTTCTCTCTTCGCCGAGGCCTACGATTATCAGGAATGCATAATAGACAAGAAGAATAAGGAAGTATCCGAAGAAGATATAGAATAGCACATTAAAAAATGCCGGCGTAGTCATTCTTTTTTCATATCGGTGATATCGATAGCCTCTTTACATATCTTCTTGGCCAGTTCGTCCGTCCCCTCCAGGACCTTCTTTATATATGGCATTGCCGCCTCGATATTGTCTATCATCGCCTGCCTTACGCTATTGATCACCAAAAGCGACCCGTCGTTGAGTGAGTTCATGATCTCCGACATCGCATCCTTGCCGAATATCTTTGATAATGCCTTCACCGCGTGCATGCGGACGAACCAGGCGTCGTCCTTAAGGCGTTTAACGAGCATCTCTTTCGAGTCTTTGTCCTCAAGTTTTGCAAGCGATGCGCATGCTGAGGCCCTGACCTCAGGTGACGGATCTTTCGTAAGCTCCTCCACCTTCTTTACATAATCCTTAGATACGGATTTTGCGAGGAGCCGCACCGCCCAGGTCCGGACCTCCGGGTCTTTGTCGTCAGCAAATTTTATCACCTCGCTTGTTATGTCCGGGCTTAAGGTCTCCAGGATAGAGGCGGCTTTTCGTCTCATCATCGGCTTTTTTTTCAAGAATTCCATCAGTATGCTTACAGAACGCATCGCGCTGATCTGCCCTATGGCGAGCGTCGAGAAATAAGATATGTCCTCATCTTTACTGTAGAGCGAACTTTCCAGGATATCCAGGGCTTCATCCGCCTGAGTATACCCAAGGGCTATTATCACCTCTATCTTGCCCCACTTGCCGATGGGTTTCTTTAATAAGGATCTGAGCTCTTTTATTTTGCCGGCGGTAACAAATAGCTCTTTTAAGAACTGTTGTTCAAGTTCATTGAAAAATACAGTATATTTTCGCCGGTTGGTCTGGACATCTACGAACTCTTCGGGAGTCAATCTGGCGGCAAATTTCGTGGCGGCATTTGTCCTCTTTCCTGACAGGAATAGCCGGGTGAGATTCTCTTTTATTTTGAGGAGTTTTCGCGCATGCCTCTTTGAGCTATAATCGCGCCGGATCACGTAGAGCACTAAGGCTATGGCAAATATGAGATATGCGGCGAGGAGTATAAAATCTACTTTTATTACCAGGTCGGCGTGATAATTGATCATTAAAATTTCACCATGAGGCCGTAATGCATCCCGTGTTTCTGGAATTTAGGCTTCTCTGCCCCGTATATGTAGCCGATTCGGAAGCTTATACCTTTGTATACTTTCGTATTTATACCTACGAACAATATGTAGCCAGGTTCCTTGGTGGCGGCGCGGCCATATATATCGTAGAGGCGTTCGCCGAAAGCTGCTCCGGCGTATAATCGCAGGAAGTCGGTTATGGCGAAAGACCCCCTCGCGGTGCCGAAGCTGGCAGGTTCTCTCGATTCGATCCAGGAGGCGCCGTAGTTTGCGCTTATGTAATTATCCCCGAAATAGTAGATTAGGCCAGGGTATATATTATGAGTATCGCCGGATTTTTCATACGCCCTGTAGTTATATCCCATCTGCCAGTAGACGTCTTTTATGAGTTTATGTCCGTACTCCGCTATAGTCTGGAAGTTGTATATGTAATCAACATACCAGCCAAACCCCAATTCCATATGGGCATAAGAGTCCTTCATCGAGACATAGGAGCCCCAGTTCGCGGTGCGATCGTTATTTCCGAAGCGGTCAAACTCCTGGACATTGAAATATCCCTGGACGTTATTGTGGGTATAACCGAAGGTGTTGGTAAGCTCGCTCCATCGTCCGGTCCTATTTCCCTGTATTACGAGGTTAGGCTCGTAATAGGAATCGAAATACCATTCATCTTTCTTGACAGGCGCTTCCCTGACTACAGAGATAGGTGGGGTGATCTTGCGTATCATCTCTGCTGTTCCGGCCTCTTCTCTTGCGAAGGCCATAGACTGCAGTGCTGATAAAAATAGGACCGCGGCGACGGAAAATTTTATTAAATACTTTTTGGGCATGCCGAGCCTTCCTACCGCCCTTTGAAATCTTCCGATATGGCGATTGCGCTCGTTATATTCTGTATCTCTCTTTGCAGGTCGCTCGTCTTTACGATGAATCCCGAGGCGTTGAACTTGTTGGCCAACTTGAACCTCTCTTCGTTTGAGAAGGCGGTGACTATGAATATCGGTATCCTGTCGTTCTCTTTACGTATCTTCTTCAATACGTCGAGCCCGTCCATGCCCGGCATCAGGATATCGAGCAGTATGGCGGCCGGCTTCTCCGCCTTGAACTTTTCCAGGGCTTCATTGCCGTCCATTGCGGTAACGACCGAGTAGTTATTGGCCTCGAGCCGCAATTTCATCATTTCAAGAAAATCTATCTCGTCATCCACTATCAATATCTTCTTTTTAGCCATCGTTTACCCCCTTATATTTTCTTGGGCAGTGTGAAAGCGATCCTGGTCCCCTTGCCGGGCTCGCTCTCGGCCCAGATCTTCCCTTTATGCATATTTACTATGCCTTTCGCTATCGCAAGGCCGAGGCCGGTGCCTTTGTCGCCGGGGCCGCTCGTCCGGCTGAACTGCTGGAATTTTTCGAATAATTTCGGCATGTCCTCCTCCACTATTCCGATGCCGGTATCGGAGACGGAGAATTCTACCATCTCTTCCCGGTCTTTGACAGAGATCTCGATCCGGCCCTGTTTTGTGAATCTTAAAGAGTTGCTGAAAAGATTGGTCAGGACCTGCATCACGGCATCCTTATCTCCGTTAATGACCACGCCCTCTTTCGGCAGGTCGACCGACAGCTCTAGGCCCTTATTCCTTATCTTCGCCTCAAAACCGGAAACGGCCTCTTTGACCAGCGAAACGGTATCGAACGTTTCTATCCTTAACCCCGCCTTGCCGGACTCGATCTTGGAGATGTCAAGGAGATCGTTTATTATCCTTGCGAGCCGGTCGATATTGTTCTTTGCGGTGGTCAGTATCTTTATCTGCTGTTCATTGGTCGGGCCGGCCACGTTGTCGAGGATGAGCGATATGCCTTCCTTGGTTATCGAAAGCGGCGTGCGCAATTCATGCGAAACCGTTCCGATAAATTCGTCTTTCAGCTTCTCTATCTTCTTGCACTGGGATATTTCTCGGGAGAGCGGCCTGAATATCAGAAGATAGAGGGCCGGATATGCGAGCAGTATTAAAAATAAGCCGTCTACAATTGATTCTAGGATAAAGGAAAGGCCGAGTAGGTTCGCGAAGAAATGCGTTAATACCTCAGCTATGAATACTATAACAAGAAGGATGATAAATAGCCCTCGCGCTGTGCGGCCAAGACTTTGGTTTTTATCGGTCTTTAACATGTATTCCCTTATTATACGAGCCCGTACATATTACAAATATTTCTTCTTGAGCTCGGTCAGGTAAAGCAGGTGTTTCTTCTCCTCCTCTATCAACGTCTGGACTTTCTCTTTGTGGCCGGGGCTCATGTACCTTAAAAGCTCGTTGAAGAAAAGTATCGCGTCCTTTTCAAAACCTATTCCATATTGAATAGCGGCGCGAGGCGCGAAGACGTTTTTCGAGAACCACTCCGGCGAGACCTGTTTGTATAGAATGTCATCCACAGTCGCTTTCAAGTAAGACAGGAATTCGCCCTCGTAAGATTCGGCGACTTCCGACTCCTCCAGCGAATCCCTGATCTCCGTGAATTTCTTTATATGTTTTTCTTCCCAGTCTCTTAAGCGGGTGAAGAGTTCCTTCATATCCTTCTCTTTGAACTTTTCGGCAGCGTAACCATAGAAGTCGCGCCTCTTCCTCTCTTTTTCTATGCCGAGGTCGATCGCTTCTGCCGCGTTGAATACATTAGGCATGGCGCGCTCCTTTGGCCTTAAGCTTCCTGTCGCCGAAAGAGGTATCGAGAGATCTGGCCGACGCTATCAGTGGATGGTCGAGAGGGACCTTTCGCACGCCCTTCGCTACGCTCTTAAGCGGGAATTTGACGAGTGCGCCTTTCTGGACTGCTACCATATGCCCGAAAGAGCCGTCCTTTATCATGTCTACGGCTTTTGTGCCGAGCCTGGTTGCAAGCACCCTGTCATGCGGCGTCGGGGTCCCGCCGCGCTGCAGGTGGCCCATCACTACCGTGCGCGTCTCGATGCCGGTTATATTTTCGATCTGTTTCCCCAGCACAAAACCTATGCCCCCCAGGCGGATGGGGTCGGAGCTTTCTTTTACTATCCTTTGTATTACGACATCCCCGCCTTTCGGCTTGGCGCCTTCGGCGACGACCACTATGCTGAACCTCTTGCCGTGCTTATGCCTGTCCCTGACCTTCTCGGCGATCGCATCGATATCGTAAGGGATCTCCGGGATGAGTATGATGTCTCCGCCGCCGGCTACGCCGGAATGGAGCGCCAGCCATCCGGCATTATGGCCCATCACCTCGACTATCATTATGCGGTGGTGTGACTGCGCGGTCGTGTGAAGCCTGTCGATGCCTTCCGTGGCGATCCATACCGCCGAATCGAATCCAAAAGTGACCTCGGTGCCTATTATATCGTTATCTATCGTCTTCGGCACGCCTATTACCGGGACGCCGTCCCGGAATAATTTATAGGCTATGCCCAGCGTGCCGTCGCCGCCTATCGCAACGAGGCAGTCGAGCCCCATTCTTCTGGCATTCGCGAGCGCCTGCCTTGACATGTCCTTGAATATGAGCTTTGAGCCATCGCGCATCGCATATCGGTACGGATTCGCCTTCTTCGATGTCCCCAGGATCGTTCCGCCGAGCGTCAGTATTCCCGACAGGTCGCCGAGCTCGAGTTTTCGATATCTATTGTTCACAAGCCCTTCGTAGCCGTCCTCGATACCCACTATCTCGGCGCCAAGTTCTAAGATGGCCTTCTTTGCGACACCGCGGATCACCGCGTTAATGCCCGGGCAGTCACCGCCGCCCGAGAGTATCCCTATCCTGTTCATCTTTTTCATGAACTTCCTTTCATATTGCGTGAACGACCATCTCCGTCAATACTACTATATCTTCCGTGCAGAAAACATCAGAGATATTTTTGTCGAACAGTATATTTGCGTCAGACCTGAACTCTTCATCGGCCTTCGACAGCGTAAAGAGAATGGAGATTTCTTTGAACGGATTTATCACAACGCCGGCATCCCCTTTGTCGGCCGCTTCTCCCGGAAGGCGCTTCAGCGCGTCTTTTATCGCTCCGGGAACAGAGCCATACTTTTTAAGGACGCGATCGATCGTCCGCTTCTTGAAAGCAGGATAGTAACCTTCGCCGCCTTCCAGTTCCTTGAAGTCTATCCACGTGCCGGTCTGCGAAGGGAGCGTTTTGGATCTCAATTTGGCCGTGAGGTAATGGAGCAGTATGATCGCGACATATTCTTTCGCAGGAACGTTGCAGGAATCGGAAAGTACGGTGCGGCTATCGGTATCTATCGTATAATTATCCGATAATAGTCCGATGCGGAAAGTCCTGTTCTCGGACCGGACTTTCTCAAGCACTTCCCATGCCTTTTCGAGCGCGCGTTGGTAGGTCATACAGGAGTAATTATACTATACATTCCGCAAAAGAACAAAAATTTTCACTACAAATATGCTGCGGCGAGTGGTTCCCCAGCACCGCCGCGGTCGGACGAGCCCTAAGTAATCCGTCCGCGGCGGTGGAAACGGTTCCAGTAGTTCGTCTTCTGCATGAACCATTAATAAAAATTGTTTTCACCGCCGAGGAAGCATTACTCAAGACTGGTGCTACCTCGGCGGTGCGGAGGGTGCGAAGAAATTTTAAACGCCGCTTCAGGCGGCGCACAAAAGTTCCGCCATCTCAAGTTGTCAAAAAATTTTACCTCTTTACGCTTGGATAATGGGAAAGTTTAGACTATAATACTCCGTAATGATATACGATCGTTTCCAGCAGGAAGCCATAGATCACATAAATGCGGGCCATTCGGTCATAGTGGCCGCGCCTACGGGCGCCGGCAAGACCGCGATCGCCGAACACGTCATCGAAAGCTGCATCCAGATTAAGCAGGGCGTCATCTACACCGCGCCTATAAAGGCGCTCTCGAACCAAAAGTTCCGCGATTTCTATGCCAAGTACGGCGACTCGATAGGAATTTTGACAGGCGATGTCTCGCTGAACGCCGATGCGAGCGTCCTGATCATGACTACCGAGATCTTCCGCAACAAAGTCCTCGACTCTCCCGACAGCCTGAAGAAATATTCATGGATAATCTTCGACGAGGTCCACTATATCGACAACCCCGAGCGCGGCACGGTCTGGGAAGAGTCCCTCATATTTATGCCCACGCACATGAATATCCTGTGCCTTTCGGCGACGATACCTAATATAAGGCAGTTCGCCCAGTGGATAGAGTCGATACACAAGAAAGAGGTCAAGGTCGTGATCGAGGATACGAGGCCGGTGCCGCTCCACTTCTTCTTCCAATGCCATGACAGGGTCGTCGACAACCTCAATAACCTTAAGGGCCAGAGAAGTTACAAACAGAACAGGACCCATTCGCTCATTAGATACATACAGGACAAAGACGGCCTGCCGCTCATATATTTCGTCTTCGGCCGTAAGCGCGCGGAGTATCTGGCATCGGAGCTGTACGATTGTCATTTCCTGGACAAGGCCGGATCGGCCGAGATACTTTCTCTATATGAAAAGCTCTGCCAGCGATTCGATCTGATGCATGAAAAGAGCGCCCAGGACATGATCCCTCTCATCGAACGGGGCGTCGCCTTCCATCATGCCGGCATGCTCCCCACGCTGAAAGAAGTGATCGAGCGTCTATTCACGAGCAGGCTGCTTAAAGTGATCTTCACCACCGAAACATTTGCCCTCGGCATAAATATGCCGAGCCGGTCTGTCGTTTTTGATGAGCTCATGAAGTTTTATGGCAATTATACGAGGGCATTAAAGACGCGCGACTTCTACCAGATGGCGGGCCGGGCCGGAAGGCGCGGCATAGATAAGGAAGGGTTCGTATATTCCAGGATAAACTTGCGCCGCCTTCGCATCGAAGAGATAAGGCGCGTCATCTACGGCAAGCCCGAAGACGTCAACAGCCAGTTCAACGCCTCTTATGCCACGATGCTGAACCTCTACAGCCGTTATAAAGAAGAGCTGTTCAATATCTATCCGCAGTCGCTCCACTATTTCCAGACTAAGCCGCGGCAGCAAGCGCTAGCGCTGCGGGCCATGGAGTCGAAGCTGAAACTGCTTAAGGAGCTCGGCCACATCGCCGGCGGGGAGCTGACGCCGAAGGGCGAGTTTGCGAAAGCGGTCTACGGGTATGAACTCCTGCTTGCGGAGCTTTATGATGGCGGGATATTCGAGGACCTGGACGAGAAGGCGCTGGCCATCCTTGCCGTTGCGACGGTATTCGAACCCAGGAAGGGGCAGGCGGTGGTAGGGCTTTCGAAGATGAGCCAATACCTGAAGTCGATATCCACTACGATGCATGAGGGGATAGTGCGTAAAGAGTCAAGGTGCGGGATCCATCCGTATTCGAAGGCCCCGCATTTTAACCTGGCCAAGGCGATGGAAGGCTGGATACACGGGATGAAATTCGCGAAGATCCTTGACCTTACCGATACCGACGAGGGCGAGGTCATACGCTACTTCCGCATGGCGATACAGATACTGCGCGAGATAAATGACGCGCCGATCTCTCCTGTTCTATCGGAGAGAATAAAGGCTGCCATACGGATGATAAATCGTGATGTCATCGACGCCGAGAAGCAGCTGCGCGAGGGCTAGCCCCGTACCCGAGGCGCGAAGCGCCGAGTGGTACGGGGTTGAAGTATCCCATTTTTAAATTCGGGAATCTTTTCTTTATCGATCCCATCGTTTCCCGAACGCCGATCATTTCTGAAATGTCCTGCCCTATCCCCATCTGCCTGAAATATAACAGCGGATCGTAATTTAAATTCCGCCACTGGATCATGTCCACTCTGTATTTTTCGACAAGTAGCGTCAGTGCGGCGACTTCATCATGCGAATCCGTGAATCCGGGCATGGTCAGGTAATTTAGGGAAAGGAATGCGCCTTTCCGTTTTGAAACCTTTATAGATTCAATGACATCTTTGAATGTATATCCGCGCGGCTTATAATATCTGGAATAATAACGTTCTCTCGCGCTGTTCAGGCTTATCCTGGCGCTATCGAGCCCCGCGTCGAACAACCTGGCGAGTATTTCCGGGCGGCTGCCGTTCGTATTGATATTTATCGTGCCTTTAGGCGTGATCTTCCGTATCAATTTTATCGAAGCTTCAAGAATCCTGCCCTGAAGGAGCGGCTCTCCTTCACAGCCCTGGCCGAAACTCACGATCGGGTCCTTAACATTTGTAATATGGAATAATGCGACCTGAGCCACTTCTTCTGCTGATGGTATAAACTTTATCCGCGGCTGACTGCATTGTATCTTTCCTTTTTGATATGAGATGCATCCCCAGCAGGCGGCGTTGCATGAAGGCGATACCGGGAGCGGCGCCTCGTATCGATGCCGGAAAAAATTCTGCGCGTTCGGGCATCCGTGGACGGTGGCGCAACGGCTGAGATGGCGGATGAGGCGGTTAGCGGGAAACAACTTTTTAAATTCCGGGATCCTCTTTTTGACGAGGCCGAGGTCGATCAGCGTCGGGTCGTGCCGCAGGCCCTTATCTACCCTTATCGCGGCGACATGGACCTCATTTTCGTAGATAGCGCATGCGCCGTATGAGAATAGCGGGAGCGGATCGACTTTTGCGTCTTCGGAATAGGAGGCGCTGTATGTGATAGTGTATCCCGGCGCGGCAAATGCGGCTACCGAGCATGCATCAGGGACATTTACAAATGATCGGTTTTGCGGATCGTATCCTACAGGCAGTCTATCTGGAAGTTTGAATAATTGGCTCCCCGCAGGCAATCTGATAAGCTCATTCGGGTTCAGTCGAAAAAGATAGCCGGCCTTCATTCCTGTTGCGTCAAGATCTGAATGCTCAAATATCCTGCCCTTCGGATCTGACAATAGAAGGCGCGGACTATTGTTTCGCATGCGAACGCTTTCTGTTGTAGCCGACGTTTAAACGTCGGCTACGTTGTGGATAACTTTTTGGGAGAAAGTCTTTCGCCAGATCCATCCGTCCCAACTTCCTCAACGCCTCAATGACATAACGCCTGTTTTCCGGGTTACCGTATTGGACGAGCGCTCTCTGAAGTTTTCGTTCGCGAAGACCTCTGGCAACGTAGATCGCGCTTCCGGTCATCGGATCTTTTCCCGTATGATACATCGCGGCGGACATGGTCATCGGAAGAGGTATGAAGTCCTGTATCTGCTCGGGGTGTATATGTTTCTTCATCATCGTAAGAGAAAGATTGAGCGAGTCCTCGAGCGTGCAGCCCGGATGCGCTGAAATAAGGTAGTTGACCAGGAACTGCTTCTTTCCGACGGAGCGGCCGGCGATATCGAATTTTTTCGCGAACTCCTCGTACGTTGCGAAGGACGGCTTGTTCATGAGCCACAACACTTTCTCTTCCGTGTGTTCGGGCGCCACTTTAAGCCGCCCGCTCACGTGATCGCCGCATAACGCCTTCAGGTACGCTTGCGAATCTTTATCTGTCAGCAGGTCGTACCTTACGCCGCTTCCTATAAATAGGTGCCTTACCTTGGGGATCTTACTTACGCGCTCCCATAATTTCAGCGTATCCCCGTAGCCCAGCATCAAATTTTTGCACTTTCCCGGCATGACGCACTGCCTGGCCCTGCAAGTGCCGCTCTCTTTCCACTCCTTGCACTCGGCCATGTACATATTGGCCGTCGGACCGCCGATGTCGGTGATCGTGCCTTTGAAATCCGGATCGGCGGCAAGCCGTTTTGCTTCCTCGAGGATAGATCCGGGACTGCGCGACTGCACGATCCTGCCCTGGTGGAGATATAGAGAACAGAAGCTGCACGCGCCGCAGCATCCGCGGTGAGATATTATCGAGAACCTGACGGTCTCGAGCCCCGGGATACCGCCGTCCTTATCGTATTTCGGATGGGCGCGCCTTAAGTAAGGCAACGCGTATATACCGTCGATCTCTTCTCTGGTCAATGGCTCGGCGGGGGCTAGCTGGACGGCGAATCTATTACCATGCTTTTGGACAATTGTATGTCCCCTCTTCGGATCGGCTTCGAGGTATATCGTTTTGAACGCGCGGTTAAATTTATCGCTATCGCCGGAGACCTCTTCGAACGACGGGATCATGACATGATCCTTAAAACTGTCGGGGTTACCGGAGGCGACCACGGTCCCTTTTATATCGGTCAAATTTTTTATCGGTTCCCCGTCCTTCAATCGGCCGGCGATCGAAAGCGTTTGCTTCTCGCCCATCCCGTAGACCAAGATATCGGCCTTCGAATCGAACAGCATGGACCTTCTGACCTTGTCCGACCAGTAATCATAATGGGCGAGCCTGCGCACGCTGGCCTCGATGCCGCCCATCACTACCGGGACGCCGGAGAATGATTCTTTTATCCTGTTCGCGTATATGATCGTCGCCCTGTCCGGCCTTAGGCCCGCCTTTGCGCCGGGTGAGTATTCATCTTCGCGTCTGTGATTTCTGTTCGATGTGTAATTGGCGAGCATCGAATCGAGGTTGCCCGCAGTCACGCCGAAAAATAATTTCGGCCTGCCTAGTTTTATAAAATCTTTCGGATTCCGCCAGTCCGGCTGGGCGATGATGCCTACCCTGTATCCTCGCGATTCCAAGATGCGTCCTATGACGCTCGCACCATAGGACGGATGGTCGACATACGCGTCGCCGGTTACGACGATGACATCGAGCTCATTCCATCCGCGTTCATGCGCCTCTTCCAAAGTCATCGGCAGGAACTTATCCCGCATCGCTTATCTCCAGTATCTTTTTAAATAGCTCGTTAAAATCTCTGGTCTTACAATCATAATCGGATACCTTCGAAAGCTCTTCACTTGACGAGTTGAACGCTATCGAATATCCGCAAGCTTTAGCGAGAGGTATGTCCCCTTCGCTATCGCCTACGCATATTACCTCGCGCGGCTTAACATCGAATCTTTTGAATAGCGCCCTCAGGATCTTATCCTTCGCGCCATGGGCGATATTTATCCTGACGGCGCCGGTCAGCCTGCCGTTCCTGGATATGAGCCGGTTTGAGAGCGCATAGTCGAACTTGAATTCTTTCATTATCCTGTCCGGCATGAACTGCAGCCCCGTCGATATCGCGATGAGCTTAAATCCCATCCCCTTCAATTTTCTTATGCAAGGCGCCGCGTTCTTAGAATATAAGACGCTGTCGAAGATTTTGCGAACCTTTAGTTCCGACATGCCTCTCCAATGGGCGGCATCCAGTTCGCAGAACCGCCTGTAACTTATCTTTCCGGCGAAGAACTGCTCCTGATAACAGAACGCCCTTTTCTGCCATAGGCCGAGCTTTTCGTGTATATACCTCCACGAGCTTATGTGCCGCGTTATAGTGCCGTCTATGTCGAAGATTATTAACTTATAGAGCATCTTGATCTCGCAATTTGCAAACTCGAAATTCTAAATACGAAATCCGAAACAAATTCAAATTTCAGAAATCCAAATATTCAAAACTTGAATTCTTGAATTTCGAAAATTAGGATTTCGACATTGTTTCGAATTTCGATATTCGTATTTCGAATTTAGCTCAATATTTTTAGTAAATTCAATCCTGTCTTCGCGTCGATATCCTTCGTTGCATTGACGCCCTTCAGTTCAAATACGATCGCCTCGATTACGAGGAAAACTTTTGTGTCCTTGCGGACGCAGCCGGTCAGAGTCCTGGAGCGCTTACCCATCGCCGTGTGGATGTGGATCTGCGGACCCGACTTATTCGTAAATATCGTGCCTACGCCCATGACTTCCCAGGCCTTATCGAACTTCACCCAATTCGGTTCGGGCGGTATCACCGGCTTTTTCGGGCCGGTTACCAGGTCGCCTTTTTTAAGGGCGCCTATAAAGACGAGCGTCGCGGCCTTGAGGCGCTCTTTCCGCGCCAGCTTTTCGAGCTCTTTGATCAATATGTCATCGTCTTTGAATTTGAGCAGGAATACTCTGCCAATTGTTCCCTTGGTATATTGCATAATAACTCCTTTTCATGGTTTTTATATTTGTCCCTTGTGCTCAGTAGTAGCGCACCCTTAAGGGTGCGCTACCTAAAAAGAGATTGCTTCGCCCCTTCGAGGCTCGCAATGACGGCTTGTATCTTTTTAGGCGGGCAGTTTGAGGGAATCCAAAATGAGCGTGGCTTTATTGTCTGAAAATTCCAGGAAGCCGTTCGAGTCGAGGTCGAAACCGGCGATTTTCCCGGAGCTATCGCGCAAGGTGATCTTCCCCGGCTTGAGCCGCGCGATGATGGGGGCATGGTGCGCCAATACTCCGAGATATCCAAATTCGGCCGGCACGATGAGGGACGATGCACTCCCGTCATACACCACCTGCGACGGAAGCGTGATATTCAAGCGGAATAGAGATGCCATCTCACTTCACCTCGCCATTCATTATCTTCCCGCCTTTTTCGATGGCCTCTTCGATTCCCCCGACCATGAAGAAAGACTGTTCGGGGAGATGGTCGAGCGAGCCCTCAAGTATCATCTTGAAGCCCTTTATGGTATCGGAGAGCTTCACGTACCTCCCCTTTATCCCGGTGAACTGTTCCGCGACGAAGAACGGCTGGGAGAAAAAACGCTGGATCCTGCGCGCGCGGCCGACGATGAGCTTATCCTCGTCGGAAAGCTCGTCTATGCCCAGGATGGCTATGATGTCGCGCAGGTCCTTATATCTCTGCAGCACCTTCTGGACGTTGATGGCGGTATTGTAATGCTCTTCCCCGAGGATCGACGGCTCCATTATCCGCGATGTCGAATCCAGCGGATCGACCGCCGGATATATGCCGAGCTCGGCTATCTGCCGCGAGAGGACCATCTTCGCGTCCAGGTGCTGGAACGTGGTGGCGGGCGCAGGGTCCGTTATGTCGTCTGCAGGCACGTATATGGCCTGAACCGAAGTTATCGAGCCGCGCTTTGTCGACACGATGCGCTCCTGCAGCTGCGCCATCTCTGTGCCGAGGGACGGCTGGTATCCCACGGCCGACGGCATCCTCCCGAGCAGCGTTGATACCTCGCTTCCTGCCTGGACAAACCTGAATATATTATCAATAAAAAGGAGCACGTCCATCCCCTGCTCATCCCTGAAATATTCGGCCATCGTGAGCGCCGAGAGCCCCACGCGGAACCTGGCGCCCGGCGACTCGTTCATCTCGCCGAATACCAGGGCCGTCTTTTTTATCACGCCTGATTCGGTAAGCTCCAGGTAGAGTTCGTTGCCCTCTCTCGTCCGTTCGCCCACCCCGCCGAATACCGATACGCCGCCGTGTTCCGAGGCGATCGTTCTTATGAGCTCCATGACTATTACCGTCTTGCCTACCCCGGCCCCTCCGAAAAGGCCTATCTTGCCGCCCTTCGGATACGGCGCAAGGAGGTCTATTACCTTCAATCCGGTCTCGAGCATCGCATGGACGGGGACCTGTTCTTCGAACGAAGGAGGGTTCTTGTGAATTGACATGCGTTTTTTGGGATCCGGGACATCGCCCTTATCGTCGATCGGCTCTCCCTCCAGATTGAATATCCTCCCCAATGTCTGTTCTCCGACCGGCACGCTGATAGGAGACCCTGTATCGACAGCCTTCATTCCGCGCACCAGGCCTTCGGTAACCCCAAACGCTATGCAGCGGGCGGTATTATTGCCTATCAACTGCTCGACTTCGAGCGTAAGGTCAATCTTGCGGGGATGGTCGACTATCTTGATAGCGTTCAGTATCTCAGGGACTTCGCCCTCGGGAAAACGTATGTCGACCACCGGGCCTATTACCTGTAATATTTCGCCGTCTGCCATTATTTAGCCTTTCAATGCCTCCGCGGACATGGCTATCTCGAGCACTTCTTTCGTGATAGCGGCCTGTCTCGCCTTGTTCTTTAAAAGCGTAAGCGTGTCGATGAGTTCGTCCGCGTTGTCCGTCGCGAGCTTCATCGCGAGCATCCTCGCCGAATGCTCCGCCGTCATCGAGTCGAGCAGTATCAGCCTTATCCTGCCGAGGAGATATCTCGAGACGAGCTCATTCATAATCGTCTCTTTGCCGGGCTCAAGTATGTAATAGTTCCTGTTTTTTCGCGGATGGTCGATGCTCAAAAATTTTTCCACGACAGGCCTGTGCCTTAAGCTTGAACTGAAATGGGTATAGGCGATATATACCTCATCCGCGCTCCGTGATAAAAAAGTATCGGTCAGCATTTTCGTAATGCCTTGGGCGAGCGGCTCGGAGAACTTTCCCCTGATACCCAGGTATGAGTTCTCGACCGTATAGCCGTCCCTTTTGAAGTGCGAGAACGCCTCCTTGCCTACCGCGATTATCTTCACCCGCCTGCCGCCAATGCCATCGGCGAATTCCTTGGCACACCTTATGACATTATTGTTATATGTGCTGCACAGCCCCGTATCTGACGAGACGACCATCAGGGCAACCGATCCTTTATCGACCCTCTCCTCGAGTAACGGATGAGCGGCCGGTTCTATGTCCGAGAGAAGATCGAAAAATATGCGCTCCAGGTTCGAAAAGTAGTTTTTCGAGGAGAAGAATGGGAGCTTTACGCGGTTAAGTTTAGATGCGGAGACCATCTCCATAGCGCGCGTTGTCTTGCGCGTATTATCGATAGACCTTATCCTGTCCTTTAGCTGCCTGAAAGTCTGCGTCATATTTTATGCGTCTCTTTAAATTCGGACTTGAATGCCGATATCGCATGGTTCAGCTTTTGCTTTATAGGGTCGTCCAATACGCCCTTATCCTCTATCTCCTTCCCGATATCGGGGCAATGCCTGTCCATATGGGCGTAAAATTCCGATTCGAACTTCAGCACACTGGCGACAGGCAGGTCATCAAGGTAGCCGTTCGTCCCCGCGTATATGATCATCACCTGTTTTGCCATCGAAAGCGGTGAATACTGAGGCTGCTTCAATATCTCGACCATGTGCGCGCCGCGGTTCAACTGGGCCTGCGTTGCCTTGTCAAGTTCGGTGCCGAACTGGGTGAAGGCGACGAGTTCGCGGTATTGCGCCAGGTCTATGCGTAAGCGCCCGGCCACCTGCTTCATCGCCTTCGTCTGCGCGTTGCCGCCTACCCTCGAAACGGATAACCCGACGTTTATCGCCGGCCGCACGCCCGAATAGAAAAGATCCGTCTCCAGATATATCTGGCCGTCCGTGATAGATATGAGGTTCGTCGGGATATATCCGGTCAGGTCGCCGGCCTGTGTTTCGATGACGGGTATGGCCGTAAGAGAGCCGCCGCCAAGCGAGTCGGTCAGTTTCGCGGAGCGTTCCAGAAGCCGCGCGTGCAGGTAGAATATGTCGCCGGGGTAGGCCTCTCTTCCGGGCGGCCTGCGCAAGAGGAGCGATAACTGCCTATAGGCCTGCGCGTGCTTGGAAAGGTCGTCGTATACCACATAGACGTGTTTTCCGGAATACATCAGTTCTTCCGCCATGGCGCATCCTGAGTATGGCGCCAGATATTGCAGAGATGCCGCCGCCCTGGACGACGCGCTTACGATAATCGTGTACTCCATCGCGCCGTGCTTTTCCAGGGTTTCGCTAACCGCGACCACGTTGGACATTTTCTGCCCTATCGCTACATATATGCAGTAGACGCCTTTGCCTTTCTGGTTTATTATCGTGTCGATAGCTATCGCCGTCTTGCCGATCTGCCTGTCGGCTATGATCAATTCTCTCTGCCCGCGGCCGATCGGGATCATCGAGTCGATCGCCTTTATGCCGGTCTGGAGCGGCTCCTTTACCGGCTGGCGCTGGATTATGCCGGGAGCCGGGCTCTCAAGAGGCCTGTGCTTATTCGTAGCCACGGGTCCTTTGCCGTCGATGGGGCTCCCCAGCGCGTTCACGACCCTGCCGAGGAGCGCTTCTCCGACGGGGACCTGCGCGATCTTCCCGGTCCTCTTTACGGTATCGCCTTCCCGTATATTCTTTTCGGACCCCAGTATGACGATCCCGACCTTATCTTCCTCGAGATTCAGGACTATGCCCATGATGTCGCCCGGGAACGCTACCAGTTCGCCCACCATGACGTCGTCCAGGCCGTATACGAGCGCAATGCCGTCGCCTACCTGCAAAACCGTGCCTATAGACTCCACCCGCAGGCGCGTCGTGTATTTATCCAGTTCCTTCTTTATTATCGCGGTTACTTCTTCCGGCCTGAGCGCCATAAATCCTCTAAAATTTTAACCTTGAAATTTCCTCTGTGAAATTTCAAGGTGGCCATTCCTAAATTTCACAAAGGAAATTTAGGAATTAGCGTGCACTACTTTAGTTGCCAGAAGCTTCGCCTTCATATCTTCCAGCCGCCTCTTTACCGAACCATCTATCGATATATTCTCAATTTTAGCGTATATGCCTCCGAGCAGGTCCGGGTCGAGCTCTATGTAAAGGTGGAGCTTCTTATTCATCTTCCTCTCTATCGAATCCTTGATGCGTCTGATCGTTTCGGTCTCGAGCGGATAGCTCACTTTGAGGAGCGCGTTAGTCTCGCCGCCGCGCAAATATGTTATCCTGACATAATCCGCGATATAGCTGAACTTATCGAACCTTCCCTTTTCGATCAGGAGCTTGAGAAAATTCCTCACTTCCTCGGAAAAACCTTCTTTGACAACGGTGTCGATGAGGAGGGATTTTTCGGCGCGGTCTATCCCGGGCGTGAGCAGGAAGCGGTCAAGGTCGGGATTGTCCAAGAGTATGCGGTTGACGTTCCAGAGGTCCTCTACGCCCTTTTCGAGCCCGCACCTCTCTTTGACGTATGCGAAAAATGCGTCGCCGTATCTCTTGGCCAGTATATCGCGGTCCATTACCTCTTCTCCATCTCTTTGAGGAACGTCTCGACTATTTTTTTGTCGTCCTCGACGGTCAGCCTTTCCTGCACCACCTTGCCGGCTATATCTATCGTGATATCGACTATTCTTTCCTTCAAGGCCTCTTCTGCCTTGGCTACCTCGGCCTTGATATTATCCTGCGCTTTTACAAGTATGCGCGAGCCCTCTTCCCTGGCCTCCTCGCGTATCCTTTCGGCCTGGACCTTGCCCTCTTCAACAGCCATCCTTATCTTCTCTCTTGTCTCTTCCTCGATCCGGGCGAGCTTGCCTGCATAATCGGACCGCAAGTTTTCCGCCGCGGATTTTGCGTCCTCGATATTTTTAAATTCAGAGGCTATCGATGAGCGCCTGTCGTCGAGAGTTTTTAAGAGCGGCCTCCAGGCAAAGCGCTTCATCAGGAAGAGCAGTACAAGGAACGCGGCGATCTGCGCTACGAGCTCATTCGTATTTAAGAGCTTTAATAGTTCCATTCAAGCCCCGCTTTAGATCTTTCCGGAAAGCCCGAATACGAATACGAGCGCGTAGATCGTCAGCGCCTCTATGAATGCGCATCCGGTCGCCATATTGATAAGTATCTTCGTTGCGGCTTCCGGCTGGCGCCCTGTGGCGTCCATCGCCGCCGCGACCGCCTTCCCGAGCCCCATCGCCGAACCGACAGCGGTCAGTGCCAGTCCGAGCGGCAGCGCTATTGCAAGTATCGCTTTATAATCCATTGTTTCCCCCTTTCAAGGTTAATTCCAATTAATGTTAATTTCCAAATAACAAATCCCAAATTACAAACAAATCACAAATTCCAATTTCAAATATCCAAACGACTTGCTATCTTACTCATTGTGATTTGTATATTGCTTGTGATTTGTATATTATAATTTGTGATTTAATGAGTCGCTTCCTCTTCGTGAGTCAGTACCAACGTAAAATATATCGTCGTCAAAAGGCAGAATACCAGCGCCTGGACGAGCGAGACCACTATTGCCATCAGGGAATTGAAGACCAGAAGCGGCAATCCCTTTAATCCGAATCCGGCAAATACGGCCAGGAGCATGTCGTCGCCCCAGATGTTTGAGCGGAGACGAAGCGACAGGCTTATCGGCCTTATGAGCTCGGAGACTATGTGCATCAGGAACATCATCAGTGGTATAAATACCGAAAAGGCCACTATGCCCCTGGGCCTACCGAGCGCATGGTCAATGTATCCCCAGAAGCCCAACTCCTTAAAACCGGCGTACTGGACATAAAGGAATACGCATATCGCAAGGGCAAGCGTAGTCGACCAGCTCGTAGACGGAGATTTCATAAAAGGTACGAGACCGGAAAGGTTCATCGCGAGTATATATATAAATAGAGTGCCGATGAACGGGACGTAGCTTCTCCCTTTCGGCCCTATTATGCCGCAAACGAAGTCGTCGATACCGCTTACCGCCATTTCAAATAAATTCTGCAATCGTCCCGGGATCATAGAGCATTTCCTGGTTACGACAAAGAATGCAAGCGCGATGACCGAAATTATCATCAGAGAGAATATGGTATTTTCCCATGCCAGCAAATACCCGGAGACGGGGCTGGACGGAAATTTTTGCGCGAATATAGTTATTAAATTCGGCAGTTCAGCCGAACCTTTTACACCCGCTTCAACCATAGTTCAGTTATCCCCGCGATTAAAAGAACGGCGGTCAGTCCCGTGAGAAGGCTGGCTGCCGGGAATATTTTTGAAGAGATGATAAAGAATCCTATGATATAAAGGGCCGGGAATTTTAACAGGATGAGCGCCGAAAGCCTTGCCGGATCCTTTTGCAAAACGCTTATTTTCAGTATGTTGATCGTGAATAGAAGGTTGGCCATCGACCAGGTCGCGCCTATGAGGAGGCCGAATGCCCACATGGTCCTGTGCGATAATAGAAGCGCCAGGGCGCCCGTCATTATGATGTAAATGCTGAACTTTACTGTTCTCGATCCGCCGTCCATCAGGGCCTCTTCTCGGCTCTTAAAGCTAACTTTATTATGCGTATCGTCTCCCTCGCGCTTGCAATGAAGCCTATTCCTACGCAGATCGCATACGTATACCGGGGAAATCCGAACTTCGTCTCAAGATAGTCGGCCAAAAAGTACCCGGCCATGGGTCCTGTTGCGAGAATTATCGGTATAAAAGATAATAATCCCCCTACCTTGATCCATTTATATGTATTGGTCTTCTTTCCTTGATCGATAGTCAAGTTTAGCAGGGCCTGTAAGTTTTGTCAAGGTTTCGCCCTTGAAAGATTTAGCTATGGCGGAGGCCACCTCTTTGGCCGAGCTTACCACTGCCTTAGACGGCTTCTTTCCGAAGACTACCGAAGCCGGTTGTATGCCTATCAGTATAGGGTCGCATTTCAAAGAATTTAAAAAATATTGGATGAGCACCTTGGCCGGCATCTTATGGGTGGAGAATGACACGGCATCGCCTATGTCGCGCGGGCTTAATACTATTATGGAGCCGGGCTTCTCCTTGAAGTCGACGCTGTCGATGAGCAGTATGTGTGATGGCTTGAACCGTTTAATAGCGCCTGTGAGGTTTTCGGGGGCGGTAGAACCGACGAAGATCTTGAACTTAC
>Ga0315293_10001314_pt1 | contig 24108 bp, 21 predicted proteins | sample YL17G13_20_MG_FD_203071 | JGI IMG/M metagenome (GOLD analysis project Ga0315293, IMG submission 203071) | Sediment microbial communities from Yellowstone Lake, YNP, Wyoming, USA - YL17G13_20 | ecosystem: Environmental > Aquatic > Freshwater > Lake > Sediment | place: USA: Wyoming | collected...
CGTTCAAACTCCGAAGTACTATCCCAGTGTTATATTGCCCTGGACATGAACTACATTTCCAATGAGCGTTTCCAAAGCATCTACGAGAAAGCCAACTTGATTGAACGCCAGATCAACTCCCTGATTTCCTATCTATCCCACTCGAAGAACAAGGCAGTAAAGGAACCGCCCGCAGAATACGTTATTGACATCCCCTACGACAACGAAAGGCTGCTCGACCTGTAATACCTGTCAGACTTGTAGACCTGTAAGACATATCGCCATCGAGGATAACGAAATGACAATAATCGGATATGTTTTTGCTGGCCTAGCTGCAGTCGCGGCCGGGTTGATCAACGCTCTGGCTGGCGGCGGTACGTTAATTACCTTTCCGGTGTTGATGGCTTTCGGGCTTCCCGCCGTCTCGGCCAATGTGACTAACACCGTAGCGCTCTGCCCAGGCTATCTGGGCGGGACGCTGGCCCAGTCCAAAGATCTAAAAGAACAGAAGAAACGACTATGGGTATTGCTCCCCGCTGGAGTGCTCGGCGGCCTGGTAGGCGGTATCCTGCTTCTAAACACCGGCGAGAAGCTTTTTTCTGATCTTGTGCCCTACCTTATTCTTCTGGCCTCCACCCTGCTGGCTATCCAGAATCCCGTGCGCGCCTGGCTGACCCACCGCCAGGAACAAGGGAAAGCAAAGGTTGTATCCGAATTCTGGGCATTTATCCCGGTTTTCCTGGCAGCCATCTACGGCGGTTATTTTGGCGCCGGGCTGAGCGTGATCGTGCTGGCCGTCCTGGGACTGGTTCTGAACGATAATCTGACGCGTCTGAACGCTCTGAAGCAGGGCATCGCCTTCGCAACCAACGTCGCCGCGGCGCTCTTCTTCGTCTTCTCCGGCAAGGTCAACTGGACGGTCGCGCTGCTTATGGCTGTCGGCGCGCTGCTCGGCGGCGCGCTGGGCGGACGGCTAGCCAGCAAGATCAAGCCTGCCACCTTGCGCCGGATTGTTGTCTCGATTGGGTTCGTAGTGGGGATGATTTACCTGGCGCGGCAATTCATTAAGTAACCATCACCTTTGCTTTTCCAATAAAGTAATCGCCCTCCTCACCCTCTCCAGCACCTTCTCCTTCCCCACAATTTCCATACTCTCGAACAACGGCGGGCTGACGGTCTGACCCGTCACTGCGGCGCGCAGGATGCTGAAGACTTGATTGGCGTTCAGGCCGAGTTCCAAGATCAATTGGCGCAAGGCCGGTTCTGCAATCGCGCGGGTGATTGCAGGCAATCCAGCCAGGATTTCATAGGCTTTTCGGGTGATTTCCACCGATTGGGCGGCGGTCAGGTTCTTGCCGATGAGTTCTTCCGGCTTCGGCTCGACGGTCTCTTTGAAGAACCAGGCTGCGAAGGGCAGGCAATCATCCAACGTGACCAGGCGTTCGCGGATGAGCGGGACAATGCGCAGGAGTCTGGCATCCTCCACGGTGAGGCCGGCCGAGGTGAAGTATGGCTTGGTACGTGCGGCCAGGTCCTCGGCCCGCAGGGCGCGGATGTGAGTCCCGCTGAAGTGGTCGAGCTTGGTAAAGTTGATGGCAGCCGGCGCCGGGCTTAGGCTGGCTATATCGAATCTATCCACCATCTGATCGAGGGTCATCACATCGTCTTCGGACACGCCCCAGCCCATCAGCACGATCCAGTTCAGCACACCTTCGGGGATGTAGCCGAAATCCATCAGATCGTTGATATAGATCGAGTAGCCGCTATCGAGTGCAACGGATGTGTCACGCTTGCTCATCTTGCCCTTGCCGGAAGGCTTGAGGAAAATCGAAAGGTGTATCCAAACCGGTTCTTCCCAGCCAAAAGCGCGCACGATGAGCGCATGAAGGGAGAAGGTCGAGAGCCATTCCGAACCACGGATCACGTGGGTGATTTCCATCAGATGGTCATCCACCATCGCCCCGAAATGGTAAGTGGGTAGGCCGTCAGATTTGATGAGAACGTAATCGTCAATCTGGCTGTTCTGAACGGTGATCGGCCCGCGCAGCACGTCCAGCGCGGTGGTGCTGCCCTGTCGAGGCGTCTTGAAGCGGATGATGTGCCGTTCGCCATTAGCAATGCGTCGCCGGGCCTCATCGGGATCAATCGTGCGACAGAGGCCATCGTAGCCGGTATTCATATTCTGCTTCTGCCGCTCGCGGCGGACGCGTTCCAGCCTGTCGGGTGTACAAAAGCACGGGTAAGCCGCGCCTTTCTCCAGCAGGATCGCGATCTGTTCGTGGTATAGCTGGCGCCGCTCGGACTGGCGGTAGGCCCCACACGGGCCTCCCACGTCTGGGCCTTCGTCGTATTCAAGACCCAGCCAGCGTAGGCCATCTATCAACTCCTGTTCCGCGCCGGGCACTGTCCGCTTTGTGTCTGTATCCTCGATGCGCAGGATGAACTTTCCGCCGGTGCGACGCGCCAGCAGGTAATCATAGAGCGCTGTCCGGGCGGAACCGAGGTGCATCCGCCCGGTGGGAGAAGGCGCAAAGCGAACGCGAGCAGGTTCGAGGCCCGTACTGAGCAAAGTCGAAGTATCCATGGTAGTCTCCAGTTAGGCAAATTCCAGCGACTTGTGGCGCACGATGACGCTTTCCACCAGACCAATACCGAACATCAATGAGAGCAGGCCGCTGCCACCTTGACTGATGAACGGGAGCGGCAGGCCGCTGACGGGCATCAGGTTCAGGTTGACGGCAATGTTGACTGCAGCCTGGAAGGAGATCAACACTGCGACGCCGTAAGCGAGCAGCGAGCCGAAGGGATCACGCGCCAGCCGCGCACCACGCAGGCAGCGGTAAATAATGAATGCCAGCAGCGCGAGGGTAAGCACCGCGCCAACTAGTCCGAACTCCTCGCCGATGACCGAGAAAATAAAGTCGGTATGACGCACCTTCATGAACCGCAACTGGGTCTGTGTTCCGAGACCATATCCCTTTCCAAACCATCCGCCGGAGCCGAGCGCGATCAGGGCTTGCGAAACGTTGTAAGTTGCGCCATAACTGGCATTCGCAGGAGGAAAGATGAAGTTGAGGATGCGCTCCTGCTGGTAAGTCGGTAGGAACGGGAAGCCGGCAGTGAAAGCGAGCAGTCCCGTTACGATGATCGCGGCCAGATGTTTGAGCTGCAACCCATTCACCCATACCATAGCCGCCCAGATGACCATGATGACGATCGCATTGCTCAGGTTGGGCTGCAAGAGGATCCAAATCATCAACCCCACAGCGATGAGTAGGCTCTTGGCAAGCCAGAACCAATCACGCGGCGCATCCTGGCTGCGGGCAAAGTAATCGGCCAGAGCGATGATCATCGCCAGCTTGGCGATTTCCGCCGGCTGGATCAGGATCGAGCCAACCGTGAACCAGCGCGCTGAGCCAAAACGGGCGATGCCTGAAATGTATAGGATGACGAGAAAGAGCATCGTCACCAGGTAGAGGACGCGATCCAATGAAGACCAGTAGCGATAATCCAAGATCGTGACGATGACGATGACGGCCAGGCCGATCCCGGCATATAGGATCTGACGGTTGACCTGCGGCAGGAGGGTCTCATTTCCAGCGATGGCCGAGCGGATCATGGCAATGCCAAACGCATTGGCCAGGATGACCGCCCCCAGCAGCCAGAAATCGAAATGCCTCCAAAATTCACCACGTAACATAGGAATGACCAGAAAACGCCGTCGCGAGCGGCGTTCACGCCGCTCGCGCTGAAGGGTTACACCCGGCAATCAGCGCGGACGGCGGCGGGTTGTGTTCCGCAAGGGAATATCGGCCACCAGGCGCTGGGAACGTCCATCCTGGGCAACGGTGATTCTCACAGCGGTGGAATCGATATCCACGTGCCGCGAGATGGTCTCGATCAAATCATCCTTGAGCGCTTCTAGCTCGGCTGGCGTTAGGTCGGTACGGTCGTGGATCAGGACAAATTGCAGACGCTCTTTGGCGCTTCCGGCGCTTTTCTTCCGTCCCAACATGCGGTCAATGAAGTTCATCTCATTTCCTCCCCAGCAGACGCTGCCATAATCCCTGGGTTTCAAGTTCGATGAACGGCACCTCTTCACCTAGCAAGCGCCGGGCGATATGATGAAACGCCTGCCCGGCTTTACTTTTTGAATCCAGCGTGAGCGGCGTGCCCCTATTCGAAGCCACGATGACGCCTTCGTCTTCGGGAACGATACCAAGAAGTTTGATCGCCAGCAGGTCGAGCACATCGTCTACCGAGAGCATATCGCCCCGTTTTACCATGGCTAAATTCAACCGGTTGAGGACGAGTTCGGGCGAGCTTTTTTCTTCGGCCTCCACCAGGCCGATCACACGGTCGGCATCCCGCACCGCCGAGATTTCTGGATTGGTCATCACGATGATCTTATCAGCCGCCGCGATTGCATTGCGAAAACCGCGTTCAATGCCAGCTGGAGAATCGATCAACACCCAGTCACATTCCAGGCGCAGCTCGTCGCACAGGCGTACCATATCGCTCGGCGAGACGGCGGTCTTGTCGCGCGTCTGCGCCGCCGGGATCAAATAGAGTTCAGGCAGGCGTTTATCGTGGATCATCGCCTGGCGCAGGCGGCAGCGGCCCTCGATCACATCCACCAGGTCGTAGACGATGCGGTTTTCCAGTCCCATAACTATGTCCAGGTTGCGCAAGCCTATATCGCCGTCTACACAAACGACTTTCTGCCCCTTGGCGGCCAGCGCCACGCCAATATTGGCGACAGCCGTCGTCTTGCCGACGCCGCCTTTTCCTGAAGTTATCGTCACCACCTTTGCTGTCATCTCACCGTCCTGATCTGTGCATGGCTGCGTTCTTGGCAACCATTATGGCTGCGTTCTTGGCAACCATTATGGCTGCGTTCTTGGCAACCATCATGCCTGCCACGGCTCGGCCACGAGAACCCCATCCTGCAGACGGGCGATCTCCGGTTGTATCTTGCCTTTCCGTTTGGGTGACACGGCGATCTCGCCTGCAATACGCAACTGTGTAGGCGAAAGCTCCAACGCACAGACTACCGCGCTTGCCTCGCCTTGCGCCCCGGCATGGACGACGCCGCGCAGCCGCCCCCAGACCACGATGCTGCCGCCCGCCACGATTTCCGCGCCCGGGTTGACATCTCCCATCACTACCACGTGACCGGGGAATTCGACCCGCACCCCCGAGCGGAGCGTGTGCGCCAACCAGAGCGCTGTCTCGTCCACGCCAGATTTTGGGGCGGACCGCGCCGCTTCCGGGCGCGGCTTCGAGATGCGGGTCGCCAGGCCGAGGTTTTGGGTAGTCTGCTCGCTGACCGAAGATTCGCTCAAGACGGCCCATAGGAAGATGCCGCGTTCCGAGAGCAGCTCACGCAGCGCAGCCAATTCGGCCACGTGCAATACCTGGCTGCCCACGTCCAGCGCGAGACGCGCGCCTTTGAAGAAAGCCTGCCGTTCGTCAACGGCATGGATAAGCGCGACTTGCAAGTCTGGCCAGGGCGCATCGCCCAGCTTGACCAGCAAGCCGTCTCGAATGCCTTTGATGTCAACTAATGAAGCTGCCTTGCTCATTTCTGGCGATTATACTGCCTTTCGTAGGACGAGATTATATCTCGTCCTTACGTCGAATCAAGTTTACGGTCCCCCCGTGAGACCCTGGGCGATGTCAATAGCCTTGATCTCGAAGTAGGCATCCATGACGAGTTTGACGATCGGCGCGGCAACACTTGCGCCCTCGCCAGCGTTATAGGCAAAAGCGACGATAACGATCTCTGGATCGTCGAAGGGCGCGTAAGCCACTGTCCAGGCATGGGTAGGCCATAAACCGAACTTACAGCGGTCTTGGGCCAGGGCTACATCGTCGCAGTACTCGGCCGTCCCCGTCTTACCTGCCACGGCAATCGGGTAGTTCAGGAAGGATGTATCCCGGTGGAGCGTGCCGCGCGCGTCCATGACTGCTAGGCGCATCCCCTCTTGGATCTTGCTCACTACCCAGGATTGGACCGTCTTCATCAGGCCGGTATCGGTACAATAGGTATCCTTACACTGGTAATCTTTTATGATCGGATCGGTAGTAATGTCCCACCTCACGTTTGGCACGAAGGGGGAAATCTGGTAGCTGCCAGCACCGGTCGGTGTGGCTGTGACGGTCAGATCAGCAGGATTCCACCACCACTCTTGCACGTTGCCCTCACCATCCTGAACGCTGCGGATGATCGTCGGCTGCATCAACTTGCCGTTGTTGGCAATGGTTGCCGCTGACATCAAAACCTGGATGGGTGTGGCGGCAACGTAACCCTGTCCAACGGTGGCAATATAGGTATCACCCGTGGACCAGTTCTCGCCTTTGTTGATGCGTTTCCAGGCCGGGTCGGGGATCAGGCCCGAGGCTTCACCCAGCAATTCCACGCCCGAAGGCTGGTCATAGCCCAGGGCGCGTGCATACTGTTTCAGGCGCTCGATGTCAAGCCCCTCTGGAATTTCGTCTTTGTAACCACCGCCAAGCTTGTAGAAACAGACATTGCTCGACCAGGCAATGCAATGCAGGAAATCAATCTGGCCAAAACCTCCAGGATCTTGATCGAAAATCCAATCCACGAAAGGACGCTGGTTCTGATCCGTGCAAGGCTCGTTGGGCGAATATTTCTCGCACAGGAATATTTCGCCGGGTGCACTGATGATCTTATCGAGCGTGATCACACCTTCATTCAAAGCGCCAGTCGCAGCGGACAATTTAAAGACCGAGCCTGGCGGAAAGGTTGCAGATATGGCCGTATTCAGCAATGGATGGCGCGGGTCCTGACTGAGCTGCTCGTAGTAATAGGTTGGGATGAAACGCGCCATGCGGTTGTTCTCATACGTCGGGTAGGAGACCATCGCCAGGATCTCGCCCGTCTTCGGGTTCATGGCGATGACCACGCCGCTGGAGATGCGGATTTTTCCATAATAGGTGTTCCAGGAATCGATCTCACCGACCAGGGCAGCCTGGGCGGCATCTTGAAGGCGGGAATCAATGGTCAGGATCACGTTCTTACCGGCCACTGGCGCGACCGGCGGCTGTAGGTTGCCAAGCTCCTGGCCGGCCACGTCCACCTCGACGACGCGCTTGCCAGGTGTTCCGATCAAGATATCGTCCAACGAAGCTTCGACGCCCGAATAGCCGACCTTGTCACGGCCTGGGCGAAAGTCGTTGTCACGATAAACCTGTTCCTTGTTGGCTGGGATCGGCCCCAAGAAGCCGACTATGTTAGCCGTCAGCGAGCCGGTTGGATAGTCGCGCAGCGGTTCGATCTCGACGCTCACGCCCGGCCAATCCACGGCGCGTTCGCGGACGACCATGGCCGTCGTCTCGCCGACGTTGCAGTCAACCTTGACCGGATCGTACGGCGCGTTGGATGCGCCCAGCGCCACCCATTGCGCGATCCCCGGCCCAGGCGTGCACGCCTCGAGCAATTTGGCATCCTCCACGGTCCCCTGGCTGGTCGGGACGCCGGTTAGGGCCGAAAGTTCGCGATAGATGCGCTGGATATCGGATCCCTCATCCGGCAGGTAAGCCGGGGTGACGACGATGTTGTACGCAGCGATGTTGCGTGCCAGCACGTAACCGTTGCGGTCATAGATAATGCCGCGCGCCGGCGCGGCGCTGATCTGGCGCGTGTGGTTCTTTTCCGCCTGGGCCGTCCAGTCCGCGCCTTGCAGAATCTGCAGATTGAAGAGGCGGATGAGGAAAATGGCAAAAACTAGGCCTATCACTACGTAGATCGTCCCGTAGCGCCAGTTCTGGAAACGGGAAGGGGACGCAGCCGTGGTCATGCTTCCACCGCCGCCGGGTAGAGCCAGCCGGCCAGGTCTTTTATCACTGCATAAATCGGAATCGCCAGCAGCAGGTTGAGCAGAACACTCGGCAGGGTGATCAGGTTGAAAGAATCCCCCACTGGCAACGGATCGCCCAAAATCCGGAGGGAGAAGATCGAGAGTATATGCAGCATCAATGTACCTGTAAAACAGACCGTGAACATCGCCAGGAGCGGCGCCTGCCATACGCGGCGCTGCAAGAGGCGCGCCACGCCGACGACCATGAGATAGCCTGCCAGCGGCACAAACCAGGGCAGCCTCGAGACGAACGCGACCAAGACACCGCCCACCAAGGCCCAATGCCAGGATGAGGTGACGCGCTCCTGTAAAGCCCAGGCAGCCAGAATGACCAGGATGAGATCTGCGCTGCCATACAAGAGATTGATCCGGCTGATCACGGCTGTCTGGAGCATCAGCGCCAGCACGAGAATAGGAAATGCCACCAAAGTTGCCATAAATTTCTAGAGCCATTGTAGTGACGGCTTCAACCGTTTTGAGCGACTACCCTAAAGGGTGCTTCGCGAAAGTCGCCACTACGAACCTGATCCATGTTTCTATGGAGAAGCTGTCGGGATAAGAGGCGCGAGCTCCACCGGTTTGAAGTTGGTGATGACCAGGACGAATTGAAGCTGGTCGTAGTTGACGATTGGCTGGACGGTGGCCTGCTGAAACAACTCATAATCCAGTTTGCGGACGCTGATCACCTGCCCCACCAGGATGTTGGGGGGATAACCGCCGCCCAGGCCGGAGGTCAGGACAACATCCCCAGGTTGAACCGTCACATCCTGGGAGATCATATCGAGCGAGAGGTCGCCGGTGATCGAACCAACCAGCATGGCTTCGGTTTTAGAATTCTGTAAACTGACATTCACAGCCGAGGACGGATCGGCGATCAATTGGACGCGCGCCGCGTCGGCGGTGACCGCGTCCACGCGCCCGACCAGGCCCTGTTCGGTTACGACAGGCATGCCTCGGCGGATGCCATCGTTCGAGCCGATATTGATGATGACATAACGGAGGAACGGGCTGGGGTCGCGCCCGATGACGGTTGCGGCTTTGTAAGTGTTCTCCGGGCTGGCGCGCGCAAAGTCCACCAACGCGGAAAGGATCTGCGTCTCTGTGACCTGCTGCTGAAGCTCGATCATCTGGGTCTGCAGGCGGGCGACTTCCGCTTCCAGCTCGGCATTCCTTTGCCGTATGGAGGCCACATCTCTTGGAACGGTGAGGAAATCAACCACAGCCAGGTAACGGGTGGAGACCCAGGTCTGCGCACCCACGATCGTTTGATTGACAAAATTCGATAAGGAGGTCAAATACCCGCCCAGTGCAAGCACCACCACCCCAATTGCCAGCAAGGCAATGACAATCGTTTGCAAGGAGCGTGGAAAATTCTTTTTCATATCCAATTGACTCTCGAACACCGCGCCGCTGGCGCGGCCACGCGATTACCCGCAGGGTAGGCTGCGCCTTACGAATGACGCGTGCTACCGCGCTCCAAGCCAACCAGGTAACGGCCCAGGGCAGGGAAATCTTCTAGCACCATGCCAGCACCCCGCACGACGCAGGTCATGGGATCCTCGGCCACCCAAACGCGTAGGTTCAATTCATCGCTGAGACGTTCGGCCAGTCCCTGCAGGAGAGACCCGCCACCGGCCAGGCAGATTCCACTGTCCATCAAGTCCGCCACGACCTCGGGCGGGACTTCGTCGAGCGCATCTTTAACCGTATCTATGATAACCTGCGTGGAAGCCGACAGCGCCTCACGCACTTCTACCGAGGAAATCTCGATCGATTCGGGCAAGCCCGTGACCAGGTTGCGGCCGCGCACTTCCGCAGTCTTTTCGACCGGCAGCGGAAAAGCCGAACCGACATTCCACTTGACCTGTTCGGCAATGCGTTCGCCAACGAGCAGGTTGTACTTGTTGCGCACGAACTGGACGATCTCCTGATCCATCTCGTCTCCCGCCACGCGCAGCGACCTGGAGACGATCACCCCGCCCATCGCCACGACCGCCACTTCGGTCGTGCCGCCTCCAATGTCCACGATCATGCTGCCGCGTATTTCACCAATCGGCAAGCCTGCGCCCAATGCAGCGGCAACCGGCTCTTCGATCAGGAAAGTTTCACGCGCGCCGGAAGACATCGCAGCATCGTAAACGGCGCGTTTTTCCACCTCGGTCACGCCGGAGGGAATTCCGATCACCACGCGCGGACGAGGAAGCGGCACCACGGTCTGTTCGTGGACTTTACCGATAAAATACTCCAGCATGGCTTCGGTGATCTCGAACTCTGATATCACGCCGTCGCGCAAGGGACGCACGACGATGATCGTGCTGGAGGTCCTGCCCATCATCTCCTTGGCTTCCAGGCCTATCGCCAACGGCTGGCGGGATCGTTTGTCTATCGCCACCCACGATGGTTCATTGATAACAATCCCCTTCCCGCGCACATGTACCAGGGTGTTTGCTGTCCCCAGATCAATGCCTATGTCTAGTGAGAAAAGCCCAAGAAACCAATTTAAAGGGTTGAAAGCCAAGTGATGCTCCTCGCAAGGGTTTTTACCGGCGACATTATACCATGAGGCACTGTTTAGTGAATTTCACGACTCCCAGTGGGGACAAATTACCAATATGTCCCACACTTGCGTTCTTTTACGCCGTTTTTGGGGTGTGGGGCGGCCGTACGCCCGCCCCACACCCCAAAAACGGGTATTTTCTCAACTTCTGCGACGGTACGCACAAGACCCTGCCCACCAATGCTGGCCCGGTGATCGTCGAAGTGGTCACGCCGGAAGAAAAGCCGCAAGCTCAGCAGACTTTTCGCCGTACAGCCAGCATGGTCAAATCATCATCGGGGGGAAGCAAACCCATGTGGGTATTTACCGCGGCTTCAATTGTGCCCAAAAGTTCGTGCGCGGTGAGGGTTAAGTTCGCCTGAATGATTTGGCGCAGGCGCTCTACGCCAAATAGCTCCTCCTGCGGCGAGAAAGCTTCCGTTAGGCCGTCCGTGTAAAGCAACAGGTTATCGTCCGGCTCGAGATGGATCCTTCGCTCCTCGATCAGCGTCCCCTCGACCACGCCGAGCGCCATGCCGGTGCGCGTGAGGGACTCGATCTCGCCGCGCCGGTTACGCATCCACAGCGGTGGGTTGTGACCGGCGTTGGCGTAGGTGAGTTCGCCAGTCTCCAGGGAGAGGACGGCATAGACCGCGGTGACGAACATCTCCTGCTGGTTATTCGGGATGATGAGATTATTGACCCGCTGCAAAGCCTCGGCTGGTGAAGAGGTTTCTGAAACCGCCGCCCGGACCAGGGTCCGGGTGAGAGCCATGAACAGCGCGGCTGGCATGCCCTTATCCGAGACATCCGCAATGAACAGGCCAAGCTGCTTGTCTGGCAATTCGATCACGTCGTAAAAGTCGCCGCCTACCTGGCGAGCCGTCTTCCACAGGGCAGCCAGTTCCCAGTCCGGGTATTCCGGCAAACGTTCGGGCAGGAACGTCTGCTGGATTTGGCGGGCTAATTGAATCTCGTGTTCCAGGCGTTCACGCGCCACCATCTCGCGCTGGAGATGTTCGTTCTGTATACTGAGCGCCACCTGCTGGGCGATGCTGGTAATGATCTCGATGCGTTTTTGCCTGAAGCGGAAAGCCTCGGAGGTTTCCTCGACCAGCATCACACCGTACAGGTCGCCTTTGATCATCAAGGGAAAGCCGATCAACAACCGCTCGCCACTCTGGAGAAAATAATATGCATCTTCCTCGGAGAGGGCCAGTTCTGTATCGAGCCAGTCTTCCGGGATGGAAGGTTCGAGCAGGCCGATGGCAGTCTGGCCGCGCTCGCGGACAGAATCCAACAGGGGGAAGTCGCCGGGAGTGAAAGCCGCCTTTTCCAGCACCGGTCGAACATCTTCCGGGAAGCCATAGGCCTGCACCGACCGGAAAGCCTGCGCCTCCCACAGGTAGACGCCGCAGGCTTTGACGCCCACCAGGATGGGCGTGATGCGCACAATCGAAGCCAGGATCTCATCCAGGCTGTTCGAATTCGCCACCGTTTGAGCGACCTGCAACAGTGCTGCCGAGGCGTAGGCCTGTTCCTGCGCCGAGTCGTACAGGCGGGCGTTCTCGATAGCTACGGAGGCGTAATTTGCAAAGGTAGCCGTCACGGCCTGCGCTTCATGCCCATACCGACGCGGGGTGTGATGCGCTAGGGTCAACACGCCTAGCGGTTGATCGCCAAGGCGCAGCGCAGCCGCGATCGAGGAATAGTCGGCGGCGAAACCGCAGGCTGCGCCAATCGGGCCTATTGGATCGGTCGGCTTGCGGATGGTCGGCTGCTCGGCGGAAAGGCTGCTCGCCAGGAAGAGGCTCGTCTCCGGCCAGCGGTTCTTGGCATCTTCCACTTCCAGCGGGTCAGCCCCGTGAATGTGCGCCAGGTACAACTCGTCCCCGTCCAACAGCCAGATCGCCAGAACGTCGCTCGGAAGGTTGCGTTCTAATTCGCGCAGAGTGGCATCCAGAACATCGTCAGCGCTGACGTTGGCCGAGAGCAGGCCGGTCACTTCGCGCAGGCTATCGGCCACCTGACGCCGCCAGCGCTCAGACCGGTACAGGTCCGCGTTGTGGAGAGCCACGGCGATATTATCGGCCAGGGTCTCGAAGAGAAAGCGATCTTCTTCGGTGAAGACGTTGGCGCGGTCACTCTGCAGGTCGAGCACGCCGACCACCCGGTTGTTATAGACCAGCGGAATAGCCATCTCGGCCAGCGTATCCTCGGGCGGGAACGGCGAGGGGCGGTAGCGCGGTTCCAAGCTGACATTATTCGCCAAAATGGTCTGACCCTCACGCGCTACCCAGGGGATGACGCCTTCGGCCTCGTCCAGATCGAGTACGTACCCCTTGAGCGCCTGACTTCTTTCCCCTTTTCCAGCCTCGTAGATGATCTGCCGCCGGTTCGGATGGACCGTGAACAGGTGAACGTACGGATACCCCAGCCGATCCTGGATCAGCGTGACCACCCGATCCAGCAGCTCGTTGAGATCGAGAATAGAGGTGATGTCCTCGCTGACTTCGGAAGCCAGCGAGAGCTGCTCGGCGCGTTTTTGCAACGCGCTGTAGAGGCGTGCGCCATCGAAGGCAATGGCAATGTTATCAGCCAGCGCATGCAATACGAGCAGGTCATTGGGATGGAATGCGTTCAGCCGGTCGCTCTGGATGTCCAGCACGCCCAGCACCCGGTCTTCGATCTTGAGCGGCAGGACGACCTCCGAGAGCGTCTCCGGCAGCCTTTCGATGAAACGGAAACGCGGCTCGGCGCGGACATCGTTGCTGACGATCTCCTCCCCGCTCTGGGCGACAGCCCCAATCAAACCTTCCCCGAACTTCACTTCGAGCACGGACGGATTCCGGCGCTTGCCGCGACGACCGGCCGGCCCGGCGCTCGAACGGAAGCGCAGCCACTCCTGGCCAGCCTCGCAAGTGAAGACGGCCACAAAGTAAACCTTGAAGGTTTTCTGGATCAGGCCGCTCACACGGAGAGCCAGCTCGTCCACATCTGACACGTTGGCAATCTGCGCCCCGACCTTGCGCACCAGCGTCAACTGCTCGATGCGCCATTGCTCCACGGCGATGCGGTGCGCGGTGGTCAGGGCCAGCGCGGCGTGACTGGCAAAGCCATCCAGCAGCTCCAGGTCGGCTTTGCGGAATGACGGGCCGCCAGGCCGTTCGAGGCGCAAAACACCCAATAGCAGGTTTTTGTGCCGCAACGGTACAGCAGCGGCTTTTGCAGGCGCGTCATCCTGGCAGCAAGGCTCACCCGCCTCGTAGGCACGGCGCATGAATTCGTCAGGAGGCTGGGGAGGAAAGACCGGGTCTTGATTCAACCCGGGGAGGCGGAACAGGTTCTCGTCCAGCCAGAGAGTTGCACATCCGTCAAAGAGCGCTTCCGCCGCGCTGATGAGCCGATCGCGCTGCCCGGCGAGCGAACTCGTCTCCAGCAGGTGCTCTCCGAGTCGGACGATCTGCGTCCAGGGTGAAGGCTTCGGAGCAGACGAGCGCGTGCTCATTTTTGGCCCCGATGTTTGACCATGGTCAGCAGGTTGCCTGCCTCACCGAGCGACTCGAAGCGCACCTCGTCCATAAGCTGGCGTATCAGGTAGACGCCCAGGCCTCCCAGTGGCCGCTCCTCCAACCCAGACGACAGGTTCGGCTTCGCGACGCCAGACGGATCGAATGGTTTGCCATGGTCGCGCAGGATGACGGTCAAACAGTCATTTGCCGCAGTGCAGGTACATTCGATCTCGCCTTCCTTGTCCGATCCATAGGCATGTTCGATGATGTTCGAGCAGGCCTCGTCAACGGCCAATTCCACCGCATAGACTTCGATATCGCCCATGCCGGCGTCTTTTGCCGCCTGGGCGGCGAACTGGCGCATATCATCCAGGTTTTTATACCTGGCTGGGAAAATAGCTGTACGCATCTGAACAGGCAGAGGCCGCCTCACATCTAGCAGACAGGAGGCGGCCTCGATCAGTCCGCGCTCTACGGTGATCTAGAAACTTCCGACGGCGGCGGTGACATCGTCGAAGATTTTGAAGAGTGGGGTGAAACCGGTCAGCTCGATCGCCTCGTAAATCCGCTTTGGCACGGCAGCCAGCACAATTTCACCACGGTTGTAACGCCTGCAATTCTTCTGGCCGACGAGCAGGGCACGGAATCCGGCGCTGGACATGTACTCCAATCCACTCAAGTCAAGCACGATCTTATAGCCACCTGCCTTATTGACCGCTGCGATGGCCTCGTTCAGTTGGGGAGTGGTGTAACTGTCCACGCGCCCTTTCAGGCTGATCAAATCACAATGTTTATAACGCTGATTCGTGATTTCCATTTGGCCTCCGTTGGTACACAAAGGATGAGATTCATCACTGGAATGTGTGCGGAAATGTGACAGTCACTTCGGAAGTGATTGCCACATTTGTTTAAAATTATATCATGAGTGTATTGACACAGTTATCCTATTCGATTATGCTTTATGCGTCCGGGCGGGCCCGGCGCGGCGGAGGCCTACGAACCCCGCCAGGTCCGAGAGGAAGCAACGGTAAGGAGGTACATCCGGGTGCCGCCGTCAGCCTGCCCGGATGCTTATTCCAACACCTATGGCAAAATAACCCCATGTCACGCTGGATCAAGTTCTTTATCATGATCGCCCTCGGGCTGGCTGCCGGTCTGGTCTATGCCTGGGCGATCAGCCCGGTCGAATATACCAACACCGCGCCCGATACCCTGCGCGCCGATTACCGTTGCGATTACGTGCTGATGGTGGCCGAGGTCTTCCACTCCGACCAGAACATAGACCAGGCCGCCCGGCGATTGGGGATACTGGGCAGTGAGCCTCCCGCCAGGATCGCCTCTCAGGCGCTGGAGTACGCCCGCCTGGCCAATTTCCCCGCCTCCGACCTGGCCCTGCTCCAGAGCCTGACCGCCACTCTCCAAACCTGGCAACCGGCCTCGGGAGGTATCTCGCCATGAGCGCCAAACACGAGCCGAGCCGCGGCTCCTGGTACTTGCTGACCGGCCTGCTGATCGGCCTGGCGCTCGGCTTGCTTGTGGCGTGGGTCCTCGCGCCGGTCGAATATTTGGAAACGGCACCCGCGTCACTGCGTCCGGATTTCAAAGATAAATACCGCGGTATGATCGCCTCCGCCTACCTGGTCACTGGCGACCTGGGACGGGCGCAGTCCCGCCTCTCTCTGCTCGGCGATGTGGACCCAGTACAGGCGTTGACCCTCCAGGCGCAAAACACCCATGCGGCCGGCGACCCGGACGGTTCCGCCTACGCCCTGGCTCGCCTGGCAGACGCATTGAAACAATCCCCTAGTGAGGCCGGCCTCTCTCCGACACCAGAGTTGATCGCCTCGCTCATCCAATCCCCGGCGGGCGGCGCAACCCTCACACCAACCCGCCGGCCATCCTCCGTGCTCACGCCCATCTACACCCCCACCCCGCGCCCGACGCGCACCCCAACGCCGACGGTCGGCGCGGCCTTTGTAGCGGTCGCGCCGGAAAGCGTTTGTGATTTGAATTTATCCGAGGGGTTATTGCAAATCGAGGTCAAAGATGTTGCTGGGCAGCCCATTCCAGGGGTCGAGATCATCATTTCGTGGGAGGATGGCGAAGAGCATATTTTCACCGGCCTGAAACCAGAACTTGGGAATGGTTATTCCGATTTCGTAATGAAGCCCAACGTTGGGTATAGCGTTCAATTGGCTTCCGGCAGCCAACTGGTGACAAATCTGAGCGCGCCCTCCTGCCAGACAAACAGCGGCGAAAGCTACCGCGGTGGCATTCGATTGCTCTTCCAACAGCCATAACATAAAAACGTAGAGCGAGATTTATCTCGCTCTACATTGTCTTACGGCTGCCAATCGCCTCTCAAGAAGATGACAACGTCCACTGGAGAATTGGGGGTATATTTTAACCGGATCTGTCCCGAACCAAGCCCCATCAGGGACATCAAGTGACGTAACACATAAGGCTTGCCGCTGTAATCCACCACAGTCGTATACCCATCTGCATAATAGAAAATTGGGAATTCAGGGTGCTCGATGGGATTGCCGATCAACGCGACGTTCATCCCTTGCGAGGTCAGAAAGTCAGCCGCGCTCTGAGCCAGACCGGGAATCCCCGAGCCAGCATTCATTACCGCCACGCGCGCGCCCTCGTCGCGCAGCAACTGAGCCTGGTCACCGGTTGCCATCGGGCTGAGGGCGCCGCCCCCGAAGACTTCATCCCGCAATTCTCGGATCTTATCGGGAATGGGCTTGAAGATATCCAGGCCGTCTGGCGAGGTGCCGATGGTCATCATGTTGTAATCAATCACACCCTTCTTGATATTGGCTTGGGGAATCTGCAGGCTCAACACGCCCAACTTCACGGCATCGTCCAACGACATATTCGTGTGGATGCCCGTTGAAAGCTCCTGATAAAGCGCCGGGGCTTTCGCAACCAGCGTAGGCAACATATTCAGCGAAACGATCTCATCCCGAATCGCAAAGATAACCTGCTGTTGACGCCTTGCCCTGTCAACATCCCCTCCTTCTGTGTAACGAGCGCGGGCGTAAGCCAGAACATGCGCCCCATCGAAGTGATAATTACCAGGCGGTAAATCGTATATCGTATTATGCTGCCCGATTGGATCGAGCGTTATCGTCTCAGTAACCTCGATGTCGAGGCCGCCAATCTCGTCAATCATTTGAGTAAAGGCCCCAAAATCTATCTGAGCATAATATTGAATAGGCACACCTATAAAATTTTCAACCGTCTTCATCGCAAGGCCAGGGCCGCCGCCGGGCAATTTATACGCCTCGCCCAGAGCATAGGCTGTATTGATCTTTCCATAACCGAACCCCCCCGGTATGTTCACCCACATATCGCGCGGAATGGATAACATGCCGGCCGTCTTGCTGATCGGATCAATCGTGAGCAGCATCATCGTGTCCGAACGTGGAGGGCCTTGGATCTCTGGGGTTTCTTGCGCGGCTAACCAGTCGCGATAATCCAAACCGATGATTAAAATCGTGACGCGGCTAGCACCATCCCAGGGTGGCGGCATTTGCACCTGAGGGGCACTAATGGTCGCCGCGACAGGCGTCCCCTCGGCGTTCGCGCCGGGGGTCGCTTGCGGATTGGCAGCCGCAATGCCACAGCTTGCAGGCGGTATGCCAGGCAGCGAGGTCAATTGCCAGCAGGCGACGAAGCCGCGCAAGAAGATGAACAGGGCAATTGCCAAAATCAGGCCAACACCCAAGAGGATCAATTGTCCAGTCGTTGGGCGTCTCAAGCTTCGAATAGTTTGAAGAAAATCAAATTTCTTACCGGACATACGTTTCCTTCAATCTGGTTTTAGATATACCATGCCCAGGCCGAGACGTTCGAGTCCCTCTTCAGCCCAAAATTGCATGGATAGGGAATCTTCTTCGAGGGCAGCCATCAGGGACGGGATGGCGCGTGGGTCACGGATGGCGGCCAGGGCGCGGACCGCCTCCACGCGCGCCTTGTGCGGGCCTTTCTCCAGCGCCTCGACCAGGGCAGGCAGCGCGTCGCTGCCGATCGCGGTCAGGGCGTTTGCGGCCAGTTCCGCGCTGACAGGCTCAGGGTCCGCGAGCAGCCGCACGAGGCTAGGGATGGCGTTCCCGTCGGGGTGATGGCAGAGAGCCAGCGTAGCGCACTGGCGCACCTCGCTGGCCGGGTCCGCCAGCGCAACGATTAGCCAATCAGAAGGAGGATCGGCCATCTGCGCCAGTGTGCGGATCGCCCACCAGCGCGCATCCACTTCCGGCGAGTCCAACAAGGCTTTCAGGGAAAGCAGGATTTCGGCGCCGCGTCCGGCCAATTCTGAAACGGCAATCTCGGCGCGCACATCATCCCCGCAGGTCAATTCAGCCAACAGGGTGCGAAGTTCTTCAGCCATGCTACTTGACCGGTGGAGGCGGCACGGGCAGGTCCTTCTCGGCTACCTTGACCCACTTATCTCCTTCGTCAATCAGCATAACAGGAATATCCTCCACAACCGGGTATTTGCGGTCGCAGTCCTGGCAGATCAACCAGGAATCTTTATAGAACTTCAATAGCCCATCCTTTTCGCGGACACAGGCTGGACAGCGCAGGATCTCGAGCAATTCTTGACTTAGCATGGTTTTCTCCCGAAAGCCTACTCGGCGGTTTCAGACGGCTATTTTACCACGTCTACTGCTGGCACAAACCCAGCTCCTGCGCCAGCGACTCGGGGTTAACCGTACCCGGTCCATACTCGCAGACTGCCTGCCAGGCCGTATAGTGGGTCGAGATGGTGTGTTCATACAAGACCTGCCCGCCGCGCCAGACGATTCGCGTCACGGTGACGTTGGCGCCGTCCGCCGACCAATCCACCTGTTTCATTTCACCCGGCTCCAGGTCGGAATTTTCCTGGAAGAGCGGATCGGGCGCGGGGACCACATCCTGCAGGCCGGAGTTATCCACTTCTACGGTACGTCCATCACTGGTGGAATAGAATTTCCATGTTAGCCGATACGCTCCGGGGGGGACGTAAGTCTCCATCAGCAACCAGTAGGGTGTATCGTTGGTGAATTTAAAATCAACCAGCGGTACAAAAACGGTTGCATCCAGACCAGCGAGGTTGGGGTCGTGGCCATACTGGGTCTGCTCGTAATATCCCACCCGGTAGGCGTGCGGAGTACGCTCGACGATTGGATAGCCTGCGAAGAAGGCGGTACGGAACAAGGTGGTGCTGACCTGGCACACCCCCCCGCCGACGCCTGTGATCGTGCGCCCATTCGAAATGATCAAGGCTTCCTGGAAACCGTTTTCCAGGCTGATATCGCCAAGCGCTTCCGCCATCGAAAAAGTCTGGCCCGGCGCGATCAACAATCCATGGAACTTTTCCGCGGCCGTCTGGATGTTTTGGATGCGTTCCGATTTGGAGGTGCTGAAATAGGTGTAAGAATGATTAGGATCGCTGACCAGGCCGGTAATGCCCAACGACTCTGCGGTGGCATCGTTCCCCACCGCCGGCTGTGTGTAGACCAGCGTCAGCGGGATGTTATGCTCGCCCTGCAACGCTTTCTGCTGGATGGCCGCGATGGTTACGCTTACATCCAACTTGCGGCCGATGACCGCAGATTGGTACAAATCCAACTGCCGTGTATCATCGTTGAAAATAAAACGTGCGTTCTCAGTTCCTCGGTTAAGGCTGGCGGCGATCCCTTCCAAGAAGGGCTGCAAGACAGTGGCATCCAGCGAAATCCGGTACTGTTCGCTGCTGACGGACGGCACCGTTAGGCTTACAGCGCGCGTGACGAGCAGCATGTTCGCCAGGGTCTGGACATCCACCACCCACGGGCCGGGATCGCCGCTCTGTATTTCGGGAATGCTGAGGATCAGCGGTGCGCTGAGTATCTGGCGGGCAGTGGCGGCCGCTGCGCTGGCGTCCAGGATTTGCGGGGCTTGATCTTCGACGACCAGCGGCACCTCTCCATCCCGGAAGGACTGCAATTGCGCCGTCAGGTTGAGCAAGGTGGCATCCACGTTGAGCAGGCTTCCCACTTGGCCGGGTGTATCGCTCACCTGCGTCCCCTCTATCGTCAGGCTGGCCTCGACGACCGGTTTGTCAATCTGGGCGGCGATGAACTGGAGGTAATCGTAAGCCACACGTTGATCGAAGAGGATCACCGGCGAAATATCCACACCGCCTTGCCAGGCGTTCACCTGCGCTGCCAGGCTGCCGAACAACCCACCGCTGCGTCCCACCCGATAGGCAGATTGGACGCTGGCGCCCACGTCGAAGACCATGCCAAGCTGAGCCGGGGCCGCCAGCCAGGCTTTTTCGCCATCCCGGAAGAGGATCTGGCCAGCGTAAGGATAGGTGAGGTTTTGGTTAAGCCTCAGGGCAGCTTCTTCAGGCGTTAAGACAGATATATCCACACTTGCCACCGAGACGCCAGGGAAGATATGTCCGGCGTAATAGAACTGGTAGCCGCTGGTCGCCGCAGCAATCGAAAGAAAGAACAACAGCAAGCCGCCCAGCAGGGCAGCCAGGATTTGGGGGAAAATATTCGTTTGCCGAGGAAGAGGGTAAGATGATGTAGTCATTTTCAGAGATTATACCCTGTCCATCTCTACCAAACAAATTCGACTGTCTTGGAATTACTGTGATGCTGCAAGAAATGTAGTGCGAGATTTATCTCGCATTGCACCGCGTCACCAGATATTTCGGTGTGTCACGGCAATTCCCAATGAACCAAACAAATATTCAACACGAAAGGTGAGAGTTGTCGAATATCATTTGAATAGACGACCCGCTTCACTTTTTGTTCCGCCTCAGTCGCAGGCCAGGGATCAACATGGGCGTGAGGGCTTGATACGCGGCATATTGCGCGCCAAATTCACGCCGAAGCTTGCGCTCCTCGAAGTACGCGCCGACAACAACATACACCGTCAAGCCCAGGTTGATTGCCAAGACGTTGACTGTCATGATAGGCATGAGCCAGATGAAGACTATTCCGGCTGTATACAGCGGGTGGCGGACATAGCGATACAATCCGCTGGTCGTCAATTTCGCCGGCTGCTTTTCTTTTCCCGACAGTTGGCGCAGACCGAGGAATTCCCATACGTCCGTTTGCCTGAAACCGATCACGAGCGCGACAAGGGACAGCAATTGTCCCGCCAACAGTGGGATGACCCACGGAAACGGAATGGTGTATAGATCACGGTCAGGAGTAAATGCAGTAATGACCAGCGCTGGCAAGAAACTGATACAGGCAAAGATATTGTACGCCAGGCGATAATAGCGCCGCTCTGCCGCGCCGAAGACGCGTTGGGTGAGAGCTTTGACACTCAATGAGGCCAGGAGGGAGTGGAAGAAGCCCCAGAGAAGAACCGATAAGATCAACCAGAAAATGTTCATAACGCGGCTTCCAGCCTCAATCAAAGCACGTGTCGCTGCGAGGTGGTGCTCTTACGCCGCCTGTCTTGGTCGGACAGGCCAGGGAAGCAGTCTCCCAGCTTGCAAGGGGATTGCTTCGTCGGGCACACCGTCCTGCGTTCGGCGCAGGGAAGAACGCCCTCTTCGCAACGACACCATGATTTTGAGTTTCAATCATATTGAACAGCAGTGATTTCCCGCTGTGGACTTACTCGCAGTGACACTCGCGACCGGCATGCCTTCAGGGTGCTGCGCGAGAAACCGACCCTATGCCTGACTAAACGCCGGCAATTCAACCATCTCTGCGCCAGATTGCACCAGGTAATACGGCAACCAGGCCACGCCGAACAGGTTGACGTAAATGTCCATCTTCTTGGGCAGGATGGGGATTTCGGTGATGTCGTTGACCACGTCCCCCCACTGCCCGCTGGCTGCCTCCATCGCCTGTTGGCACTGCTGTTCCAAGGCGGCTAGTTCCTGGTCGTACTGTTTCAGCGAGTCAATCGATTCCTGTACATCTTCTTTGGCCTGCTCTGTCAGGCGGTGCTTGGATAGGGAGGAGGAGAGGCGGCGGTTGGAGCTCCGTCCGCCGAAGACGCCCAGCACGTTCTCGGCATGAGTGGCCAGCTCCTCGCCCTTTCGCTGCTGGAGTTCGGTCTCGTCCATCTTGAGTTCGCGTTCCTCGCGGGCGATCTTGTCCTTGAGCGTTTTGATCTGGCGGTCGAGCGCGGCAGTGGCCTTGGTTATTTCAGCATCGCGCGCTTCGCGGGCAGCCTCCGCGCAGGTTTTCATGAACTCGGCCTGCGAAACGTCCGGCGTGGCAAAGACGCCCAGAGTCTGGTTGGCGCGGACGGTCACTTTGCTGGAACGGTAGACCCAGTCGGCGAAATCCTTCTGCAGGGCAGCCATCAGGCGGGCATCCGAGAAGGGCGCTTCCATCGCAGAAAAGCGCCCCTTTGGATCGGGAGCCGGGTCCATCTCGCCCGGGGTTGGCAGTCTCGCTGTGAAATCGTCCCAGCGGACGATGCCGCGCCTTTCCGGGTTGGTCACCAGCACCGACTTGACCTGTTCCATGTCCAGGTTGTATTTACGGTCGAGGAAACGCACCTGCGCCGAGGCAAGGATGGCTGGATGATAAACGATCCCGGCGGCAGCCGCCTGCGGAGGCAAGGACTCGCCCGAGGCCGCCGCGGCTTTAGCAAACGAGGTGTTCAGCGGCAGGAAGAATTCCGAGATTCTGGCAGGGATGGCTGGCCGGGTAAGGGAAGCCTGCTGACTGCTGATCGTTGATGGCTGTTGGTTGATAGCGGATGGCTGTTGGCTGATGGCGGCCAGGATTGGCTCGAAGCCTTCGGGAACTGAAACAGGCTCGGGGGTCTGCGTTGGAGGTTGCACTGAAAACTGATCACCGGTCACTGAAGACCGAAAACTGGCTCCCGCCAATATGTTCAAGGCCGGGATCTGGGCGTGGGTCAGCGGGCCTGCCAGGAAGTTCATCGTCCAGCGCGTCTGGAAGGCCCCCCCACTCCCAGCCCCTCCCCCGGCGGCGGAGGGGGGCGTATGGACGTTATGCAACAGGAAGATGCGTTTGCCCAGGCTGGAGATGAGCTTATCGTAGGCGCGGCGGTCGAGGCTCCCGGAAGCGGCGCTTTCCAGTCCATCCAGCAGGCGCTGCTTATCCTGGTCGGTCTGCAATTTGCCGATGAACCAGGAGCCGGCATTGGAGAGGGCTTTGTAATCCACGTCCACCGGATTCTGGGTGGCAAGCAGCAAGCCCAGGCCGAAAGCGCGCGCCTGTTTGAGCATTCGCAGGAGGGGCTGCTTGGAGGGCGGGTTGGATACCGGCGGCAGGTAGCCGAAGATTTCGTCCATGTAGAGCAGGGCACGCAGGGAGGTGGCGCCGGTCTGTGTGCGCATCCAAGTCTCCACCGCCGAGAGCAGGAGCGTAACGAAGAACATGCGCTCGGGGTCGCTCAAGTGCGCCAGGTAGAAAACGCTGTGACGCGGCCGGCCATCCGGCATGAACAGCAGGGCGGCGATATCCAACGCCTGGCCCTCGCGCCAGACCTCGAAGGCCGGCGCGGCCAGGATGTTGTTCAACTGGAGCGCCAGCCCCATGCGGTCTTTCGCCGGGAAGAAGGTATCCACCGGGAAGGCACCGAGTTTATCGAAGGGCGGATTTTGAGCCTGCAGGATGAGTTCGGACAGGTCGAGAGACTGGCCTTTGCTCCAGGCGTTTTCGAAGATGTTGGAGAGCAGGATGTGCTCGCGCGAGCGCAGGGGGTCAATGTCCGTGAAGCCGACCAGACCCATGAGCGCTGTGACGGTGCAGACGATCTGCTCGCGCAGTACGTCGCGGTTGCCTTCCCAGGGAATGGATGGCGCGCGCAGCGAGGTCAGGACGCTGACAGGGATGCCGGCGTCCGAGCCAGGCGTGAAGACGGCGAACTGGGCCGCGTTCTTGAGCGCCAGCAGCCGCTCACGATCCATGCCCCATTCAGCCAAGCCGTTCCGCCAGGCCTGGGCAGCCTGCGCGGCAGCTGATTCGAGAGTCTGCCCGGCGCGGCGGGCCATTTCGGGGTCGAGCCAGGGTTGGAAATCCTGCGGGGCGAGATCGGGGAAGTGGAGCAGGAGGTTGGTCAGGTCGCCCTTGGGGTCTATTATCAGGGCTGGGATGCCCTGCAAAGCGGCCTCTTCCAGCAAGGCGATGCACAGGCCGGTCTTGCCGGAGCCGGTCATGCCGGTGACGAAGGCATGGGTGGTCAGGTCGGCGGGGTCGTAGAGCAG
>Ga0315293_10001315_pt1 | contig 24103 bp, 21 predicted proteins | sample YL17G13_20_MG_FD_203071 | JGI IMG/M metagenome (GOLD analysis project Ga0315293, IMG submission 203071) | Sediment microbial communities from Yellowstone Lake, YNP, Wyoming, USA - YL17G13_20 | ecosystem: Environmental > Aquatic > Freshwater > Lake > Sediment | place: USA: Wyoming | collected...
CCCTCAAGAAGGTTAACATAATTGGCATGGAAATTGACCCCAGAAAGGAAAATTTGTTCAAGCTCCTAATCGAGGAGAGGCAGAGGTGCAAAGACAAAGGGGAGAAATCAAGGCAGAAAGCCCTTAAGATTCTATCTAATGCTACTAGTTATGGAATATACGCTGAGATTAATGCAAAATCTGCAAAAAGCCATTCTAAGGTCGATGTTTATAGCAATGAGATGTTTACCTCAGAAATATCGAAAATCGAGGAAAACGCCGAATTCTTCAATCCTATAATAGCAGTAATGATTACAGCCGGTTCTAGGCTTGTATTGGCTATTACTGAGGCCTTATTGAAGAGACATAATGCCGTCCATGCATTTTGTGATACCGACAGTATGGCTGTCCCAATCAAGTCTGTTGAGGAGATACAGAGGTTCTTCAAGTTATTGAACCCCTATAGCTTTGACAAGCTTCTTTTCAAAGTGGAACATAGTGATGTCTGGTTCTATGGGATTAGTGCAAAAAGGTATGTTTTGTTCAAGAAACAAAAAAATTGTTTCCTCATAACAGACGAAGAAATGTACTCCTTACATGGTTTGGGACACCTCACAAATCCATTCGGAAAAGGCCAAGAATGGCAGAAGACGGTCTGGGAGGACATTCTCAGGCTGCATTATGGACTGATTGACAGAGGGCGATTTCTTGCGAAATATGGGGGTTTCCACGACATATCGCAGCTTACAGTATCAACTTATCGGCTTCTCCAGAGATTCAGAAAGCTTAATCAGGGGAAGCCTTATGAAAACCAGATAAAACCCTTCAGCTTTTTCCTTGTAGGTATGCAGAATAAGGCCGGTATAAAGCCAATAAGTGCATATTCTGATAATCCCCAAAAGATTGTCTATGAAGATTTCATAGATTATGAGACTAGAAAAATCCTAAAAGGTACTGAATACTGGAAACCGCTATCAGATACTTTATGGGAATATGTGAACCATAAAGAATCAAAGATGGACGGTAATATCGGCGTTCTGGAAAGAAAGCATGTCAATGTCGATGGAATTATTCATATCGGCAAAGAGACGAACAACATCGAAAATACCGGCATACTGGAAGCCCCCAAGTATGAAATCTATCAGAACAACGAAGAACTGAAGAAGAAAATAATGGGTCTCACGCCGAAGGATGCTAGGGCGATGGGCCTTAATGAGGAGACGCTGAGAAGGATTAAGAAGAGGATAAGAGAAGGAGGGGGTTTGAATTTGTATAAAAAAGCTTATAGCAAGTTAGGCGGAACTTAGATATAATTTCTCAATGCAGAAAAATAGAGAATTCATTACATGCTCTACGATTTTTTCAAAATTCTCATAAATGAGTGGTTGGTTTTCAATTTCATGTGCGCCAAAATTTCTAAAACCATAAACTATAGTCAAGGATTTTTCAATATCACTCATTGCAGAGCCATCACTGAAAGTATAATTTGAATTTAAAATATTTTGCAATGTTTGTGGGAAATCATTTTTAAAAGAATTACTTATTTGTCCCATTTTAATTTGATTTAATGTTAATCCCCCCTTTCTCGATATGAAAAGTATATGTTTGAATAAATCTTTTTCCGTAGAATTTTTCTTTTTTATCACGTTTTCAATAACTCTGCATAAACTAAAAACTATTTCGGTTTCAAGAAGTGATGCAAAATCATTCTTTTTCAATTTAGCATCAATATCCGATTGAACATAATATATCCTAAACAAATTATAAACAAAAGAAAATACAGTTTCCTTTAATTCATTCTCTTTCAAGAAACTATTTTTTAACTTCTCTAAATCAATCTGCCCCGAATACCTTCTTAAGTAACCTTCAAGAAAATCTGCTACTTTCTGTATGATTTCCCTGAAATATTGTGCTTCTACACTATAATCTAAAGTAACAAATAATTCCGCGGGTGCTTTTGGATTAGGAATTCTTTCATCTTCTTTAACAGCTTGGTGCATTAATAGGAATCCCTTTTCGAATCTTTTCCAAAGAATACAACTTCCTCCAAGGAAATAGTAAGGTGTACCTTTATGTATGTCTTTTGACATTTTCTTTTCCCAATCCCAAGCAACCCTTAACGCTAAAAGCCATATTTCTTTAGCCTCTTTTATATCCCCTCTTTGAAAGAAAGAAAGCCAAATTGGGATGAAATTATTAAAATAAGCATCATGCTCTTGAAATTTACTGTGCCTATCAAAATATTCATGACTTGCAAGAAGAAACTCTCTATTATTAAAAACACCATTGGAGAAGTAAGCAGAATAAAGGTTTTTAAATTGTTCATTTATCTTTTGCTCACCTAAATCACGTATTGGTATTCTTGCCCCACCAACAATAAGAGTTATGTCTGACATATTTTCAAATTATACGTTAAACTTAAAAACACCCAAATTTTGCAGAGCTGTATATATCCCGCTATTATTTTTAAAAGTAATGATAGTTATTTATATAAGTAAAATAACATAACAACATGCCGGAAAGAAATTGCATATCCTTTAAGGTTCCATCCACCGAGGAATTTGAGATATTGAATAATTTTAAACAGAGGCCTTTCCACTCATTCGGGATTTCCGAGTTGATGGGACTCTCAGGGAAGAAATCGAAGCCGTGGGTATTTAATACTCTTGCGAAGTTCGAGAAAAACACCCTCCTTCTGAAAGAGAAAAAGGGTAACATGAACCTTTACACGGCCAAGATGAGCAGCCTGCCCCTCGTCAATCACTTCCTATTCTTGGAAACCTTAAAGCTCCAGGGGATGAGGAATAATGAGATACTTTCGGTTCTCATAGAAAAAATCCCCATGAAGGATTACTGCCTCGTTGTTTTCGGAAGTTATGCCGGGGGGAGCGAGAGGAAGGGTTCCGACATGGACCTCTTATTTCTTGCAGAGTCTGATAGCAGCCTGAAGATGCTGAAGCCCTACGTTAACGAAGTCAAAATAAAGTCTGCTGTAAGCATCCACGAGCAGCTCGTGACATTCGGCGAGTTTGTGGAAATGCTCCTCAGGGCCGAGGAAAACCTCGGTAAGCAGGTATACAAGACCCACATACTTGCCTTAAACGGGGGGATATTCTACGAGCTGGTGAAGGAGGCGCATAAACGTGGATTCAATGGGTAGGGAGAAACTGTATCTCCAGCGGGCGGAAAATGAACTCAGCCTTGCCAGATCTATCTTCAAAATATCAGGGGATGCGAAATTGAAGGAGGAACTCGAGCTCAAGCCTGGGGAGACCTTCTATAGCAACGTGATAAACGCCTGCTATTACTGCGTATTCTATTCAGCGAAGGCGTTCCTCATCAAGAAGGGAATAAGGACGGAACCGCCGGAGGAGCACAGGAAGACATATAATGAGTTTGAAAAGCTTGTCTCAAGGGGCGTCGTCGATGTTGAACTCCTGAAGATATATCGGACGATGGCGGTCCGGGCCGACGAGCTACTTGGGATTTTCATGGCGGAGAAGAAGAAAAGAGGTCACTTCACCTACGATAGGCTTCCGCAGGCGAACATGACACCGGCGGAGGAAAGCATCAGAAACGCAGAGAAGTTCTTCAGGAACATGTATCTCATCACCGGGAAAGCAGCATCCGGCAGCGATTAGGTCTATTAACAACAAGCGAGTATTATATGAATTCCGGGGGACAATTAATTCCGGTAATAAAAGGAAATTAACGAACCCCAGCGGTCCTTGTCCGGTCGGGGCTATCATTTCTATTCAGAAACGCTATTTGAATAGCTTCCGGCCGATTTAACAAGATATCTCCCTTTCAGGAGCCACGCTCTCCGAAGTTTCTGTCGTGTTCAGGGGGTAATAGGATTTTGAAAGCGTGTAATTTTTTGCCATGTTACGGCAGCAGACATAGTACCCTTTGTCGTATTTGTACAAATCGAGCTGGGAGTCGCACTCCCATAGGCCCCCGAACATGCCGCCCGAGTAGGGAAGATTCCGGATCATCAGCGCCGAATTGTTTCCGTATTCGCCTGTGCAGTTCTTCAGACCAACAACAAAAAGCTTGCTTTCATAGATGCCCAGGGGTTCGCCTGTGCAATTCTCGTTTATCGCCAGTTTCGTGAATGCATTGTAAGTCGTGTCTGTTGTTCTGAATTTTACTTTAGGAGGAGCTATTGTAAGTATGAAGGGATTCAGTTTTTCATCATTGAAATAGTACCAAACAGTAGAAGCGATGGAGTTGTGCCTGAAGTTGTCCGGCCAGCGGATGGTTCCGGGCGATGTTTCTGAGAACGTGTGTATGATGCCGCCGTTTGGCGATGCTACCCTCCCGATCTGGCCGTGGAAATAATCGCCCCTGGTATCCTGTCCAGCAAGGTAATATGCTGCTGCGGCGCCCTCGGTGCCTTCCAGCCAGATGTAGTTCGGGTCGCCGGTGCATGACTTGAACCCGTCCACATCAGTGATGCCGGCATTGTAATCCTGCTGGTTTCTCGTGCTGCCGTAGGGGTTCCAGTACAGCCATTCCAGGGACAATGTGAAATCCTCGCCGCTGGGGCCTGTTGTCCCAAGCGAAAGGATGCCCCATGTCTGCGGGTCAGTGCACCATCCCCAGTTAGGGGATTCGTTATACCCCCTCCAGAAAATTCCGACATTGTGGTAGGGTCCGTTTGAATCAGGGGACGGAGCCCACATCTCATTGACAAGATATTGCCTCACCAGTTCCGCCTTGTTCAGATAATCGGTGTTGTTATCGATGATGCCGCGCCAGCGGTATGCAGCGTAAGCGTCATGGTTGTGCTCTGTGCTTATGGCATTGGGGATAGTGCATGCAGAACCGCCGCTGCAGAACCTCAGGGAGCCGTAGTTGTCGACGGCAGGGTTGGTATTCCTCACAGAATCCATCCATGAGAGCGCATCCTTGGCAACAGAAGCATACGAATCATCCCCTGTATTGTGTTCATAATAATTGATTGCCATCACGACCCATGCAATCGGTCCGGTAACGTATGAATCGCATCCCGGGTGGCCAATTGTCCCCGTCTGAGCGTCATAGCATTCGTACCATCCGCCGCCCGGCTGCTGGAGAGATTCAAGCTCATCGAGGATATCCCTCGCGCGTTCAGGCTCGCTTGCATTGGTGAACGCGATTATGGCAAGTGCCTGGTCATAGATGTATGCGTATCTCTGGCCGTCGCCTTCGTAGGAGTCCACGAGGCCGGTCGCATAGAGGTCCTGCTGGCTTGCGAGCCAGTCAATTTGGTTAAAAGAAGGAGCATAATTCACAGTAAAATTTCGAAGGTCAGATGCTCCAATCAAGCCAGCAACATTACACCTTATGCTCCAATAATGAACGCCATTGGTAAATGTGTGGACAAAAGTCTGGTTAGTATCTGGAAGAACATTATTTGCAGTTTCCAAAGTAATATTGTTTTCTACTAAACTGCAGCTGTCGAGCTGGCCGCTGAAGTTTACTGTATATGTAAAAGTGAGAGTATTGGTTTTAGTCTCAATGTACTCATTAATTGGTGAGAGTGATTTGACATATGGATAGAATATATTAGTCACATTCTTCTGGAGGTGGGCTGTGAATCTTGTTACATTCTGGGGATTCTGAGGTCCATTATCATAGCCGCCGAAATAGAGAAAGAATCCATTGTTGTAGGCTTCGAGAGAATAGCGATTTGTGTAGGCTTTTCCTGCCATTCCCATCATGCCATTTAAAATGTTGGTTGTAATCCAGCTGGAAGAAAGATCAAGGTCTCCGTTTAGCTTCATCTTGTAAATCTCGTGCCCTATCATCAGCATGTTATTGGTTAGATTTGGGGAATTTTCCATGTCAAAAACTTTTATTGAATCCTGCCACTGGGTTGCGGCGCAATTGTTTGAAGAGTCGCAGTAGTTGGTTGCATTGATAAATACAAGATATTTATCGTTTCTGACTAGAACTTTGCTAATCTTATCGGTCAGAGCAAAAAATCTGTTGAACTCTTTGTCATAGGCAATGTCTCTTATGGGGTCGGTGATGAAGACATACATTCTTGATTTTAGTGCTCCATCTTTTGTGTAAAACCATAGGCTGTCTTCATCTGAAACAACAATGTCTCCCCATGTGTATCCTGTTGCATTCTGACAGGTGGGAGAGCCGTTGCATATTTGATATTTGTATTCGCCCGGCCATAAACCAGGAGGAATTTCAACAATTCCCGATGAGGGATTTGCCAGGGTTTGAAATTCTTTATAGGGATGAATATCTGCCGGGATAGATGCATTCAAACCTTTAACATTATCCAGTTCTGATTCGTGGTAGAATCTCACTTTTCCATTTGTCCAGAGCAGGGCAAAGTCCTCTCCATTGTTTAGTTCTGTTGCTCCTGTAATTATGCCATCTTCCTTATGGGGATTTCCTCCCCTCGCTATTTCCTTGTAAGTTTTATTATCCACATAGATAAACGGGTTGATTGGGTTGGAACTTTGGGTGTAAGAATTATTAGCTGGTTCAATATTGAGGTAGTCCGTGGATTGCGATGGCGGGTTAGTCGATGTTATGTATGATTGCACGGATGCAGTGGCCGCGGGCTGCGCTGCCGGCGCAGAATCTTGCACGGCTGGTTCCGGCTGGGCCACGGCCTCTGGTTGTTCCGCAGGGGACAGCGTCAATGTGCCACCTGTGCTGGTCGTATTCAATTCATCCAATGCCTCCTCCTGCTGCGTGTCCGTATGCATGTTTTGCGCTTCCGGCAATGTGAGAACATATGACCCTTCCAGCGCCATTGACCCTGCCAGTGCCATTGCTGCCAATAAGCACACGATGATGACCATTCTGCCAATCATTTTCCGACCCAAAACAGTATTGGCAGAAAGATTTTTAAGTACCGGCTTAGCGAACATCATGCCTATCAGGCCGTCCGTTGCTGCATGCCTGCATGCTGCCGAAATAATTGCGGCCGCCGTCTCTCACTCCTCCGCCACAACGGCTTCCCCATCGATGCCTGCGGCTTCGGTGGCGGTAATAGCGTAGTCAACGGCATGGGGGGCGTGGCTGGCAACATGTACTGTTGCGGCTGCATGACCAGCTGCACGCGCGGCGGCACGAGCCGCAGAATGATTAGTATCACGAGCAGCGGCGTGGGCTGCAAATGCCGCAGCACGAGCCTCACCCATTGTTATCTCACCACGCACCCAAGCCCACCCTGCTTCAATAGCTTTCCGAGGCCTGTCATCCCTCGGACATTGTTTCTCGAAATATGGAAGTACGTGCTCTGCGCAGTTGGCAGCCCAGAGCACCAGTGACCTATGATCATGCTTCGATTTTTCTTTTGTCATTTTATTTCTTCACTTTATTTTTAAGTTTAATTTGAAGCTTATTAGCTTACTGAAAGCTTGGGGATATAGACGAAAAAGCCGGTCCTGGTCTGCTGGAACCTAGTCATAAAACCACATTATCTTAAGCTTATATCGAACATAAGATAATATAGTTATCACACCACCAAATCTGACTATAAAAGCGAATACTAGCACCCCTGCGGCCCGTTTTCGGTCGGGGCTATGCTCATATAGAGGAGGCTAAGGAGATTCTTAAGCTGATATCACTTGCTTTCGGAGCGGTGATAACTATTTATACTACTGTATAAATAAATATACATATGTCCAATAAATTAGACATTTTAACTAATTTATTCGTAGAGAGCTCCTACAGGGAATTCAATCTTAGGGAGATTGCCCGGCTGACAGGTCTGAATCCCATGACAGCTTCGAAATACCTCGGCAGGCTTGAAAAGGAAGGCGTCATAAGGAAAAAACCGGAAAGGAATTATATTTTCTACTCTGCTAACACGGAAAGCATAACTTTCAGGGACCTGAAGAAATATCACAATGTTAGGAAATTGAGATCAAGCGGCCTTGTAGATTATATTGAAAAGGAGCTGGGATACCCTCAGGCAATAGTCCTTTTTGGCTCATACTCCAAGGCGGAAAATAACAGAGAAAGCGACATAGACCTTTTTATTCTCTCCGAATCCAAGAAGAAGCTTGATCTATCAGGCTACATGTCTAAGCTCGGTGCTGAGATACAGATTTTCAGGCATTCAAGAATAGAATTCGAGGAAATGAAAGCGAAAAACAAGGAGCTTCTGAACAACATATTGAACGGAACCGTCCTAAACGGGTTTTTAGAGGTTTTCAAATGAGATTTGTCGATTTCATAAAAGAAAACAAAGTAAGAAAGGGGAGCCCCGACATTCAGCTTGCGAAATCCCTTGTAAAGATGTCCGATAATCATCTTAAATCAATTGAAGAAATGAAATTGACGGACGTGACTTCGGCAACAATCATGACCAACTATTATGAATCCCTGAGAGAAATAGTTGAGGCGATTGCAGCAATAGATGGTTACAGGGTTTATTCTCACGAGGCATTCACAAGCTATCTCAAGGAGAAGGGGGAAGATAACATTTCAATCAAATTTGATAACTTCAGGAAAATCAGGAACAGTGTCAATTATTATGGGAGGCCGGTGGAAGTGGGTATTACGCGGGCGAACATTGTGGAAATCAGGAAGATAATAATGGAACTAAAGGGAAAATTTCTGAAAAATCTTTAACATGATTTGATATTCATCTAGGCGGATGAATTCGCAGTTAACGAGTGTACAAAGCTGAAACACCATATGTTTTCATTCCCCCCTTGCCTCCCCAATACACTGAATATCCGGTCGGGGCCATGTCCTTAGAGGAGAGAGTAGTTAGTTTATTGGGTATTCAAACCCTGGATATCATTTCTTTGTGGATTGGTAGGTCTGGATATACATGTAAAGCTCCCCGAAAGGCTAGAACGCCAGGTAAGCCCACCAGGGTCTCGTTTCTTCGATGACCGTGGCGTCATCCGATGAGGCGTCCACGATCACCTCTTTTTCGACCGTGACCGGGATGAAACCCAGCAGGTTCTTTGCCTCGTAGGCTGTAACTCTGTATACCGGCCTGTCCTCATTGTCAAGCTTGATCTCTATCTTCTTGGCATCCCCCTTCAGCTTGGCCATCAGCTCTCGGGGAAGCGTCTTGATGTCCTTATCCTTGAATGAGAGGTTACCGTCAGGGGAGACCGAGAGCTCTTCAGCGGTGGCATTGAAATTGCCGTCCTTGAGCGTTACCTTGCCGCCCTCGTTCTCCAGCTCCAGTTCCCTGTCCTTGAACTTTATCTTTATCTTCTTATCGGTGACCATAACATCCACATTGTCAGCCGAAATCTTGTTCGGGGTGACCTTTATCTTATCGACAATGCCCTCCATCTCGCTCAGGTTAAGGTCCTGCTTCTTCCTTATGAGCTCCCCGATCATGGCATCAATTTCCTTCCTGACATCCTTGAGCGTTGCTATCTTCTGGTCTATACCCTCCGCCTTCTCCATCAGAATCTGGACCTTCTCCTTGTAGTAGCCGCTTATCTCCTCGCCGGACTCTATTGCCACGGGCTTGACGGGATCGCCTGATGAAGAGGGCTGGTTCTGCGAGGCGCTCTTGCACTTTTCCTCGAGCTTAGATATGCCTTCCTCAAGCTCCTTGACAATCTTCCTGACTTGCTCCTCTGAAAGCGTGACATCCAGCATAGCGGCGGTTTCGGTTAGCATAGAAGCGTACCTGTCCCTCTTTTCTATCCATCTCTTCAGTTCCGTACAGACATCAACAGAAATCACTCCGCCCCCGGATGCGGCAGAGGATGAGACCGGCTTTGTGGCATTTACATATTCCCGTTTGCATTCTATGGTGGCCTTCTCGACATCCCCCTTTATCCCGACCATCGTTTTCTTCAGCACCGATGCCTTCTCGGTGTCGCCACTCTTTGATGCTTCCTCCAAGGCAGCCATCACTTCCTTGAGCCTTTTCATGAGGCTGTCGTCGGGGACGCAGACACTGACAGGTTTGGATTCCGTGGGGATGTCCTCCTTCACGCCGGAAACAGCGCCGCTCGAGCAGATTACCCTCTTTATCCATGGCCTGAACTCTATTCCGTTCCCTGAGCAGTAGCTCTTGCATTCGGAGTTGAGGACCTTCCTCCCATCATCTAGTTCGCTGTATAGCTTTTTACCGGCCTGCTTGCAGACTGCTATGCAATTCTTCGTTACTAGCAGCCCTTCCTCAGAACCCACAATAATCCCGAGATCGTTATCCTCGGACTTTATGACCTTTTCAGCGCCTTCGTTACATATGCTGCTGGCGCTGGCGCCTGCCTGCTCGATGACCCGTTTGATATTGGTTGTGGTGGCATTGGCTGTCGTCTCCGGTGCTTGGCCGCCCGAGACTGCCCCGGAATCCCCAACCGAATCGGCAGATGGAATGGAATTGTCGCTACCGGCAGAATTATTGCTTGACTGGGAATCGGCAATCGCTGTTCCCTCAGGGTCTGCATCGGGCTGATTGTACGTGGCTGAAGCCTGATAAGCCAGCATGCAGGTTAAAATGAGGATGGTGAATATTGCAGGGATTGATTTTCTCATAAATTATTATGGGATTGTTCCCTTAAATTTTAATTCTGGAAATATTGGCGAATATCAGAATCCCATCAATGGGTTTCCGGTCTGAGCTATTGCTGGAGTGATGACGCGATCGATCATTTTATCGTCACGTCGTACTCTTCCTTTTTATTCTTCTCGATGAGGCCGGTGACATAGGCGAACAGCAGGAAGACGCCGACTATGGCCGTGGCCGCCAGTATCACCACCCTTATCAGCACAACGTTCCTGTCAATCTTCGTGCTTATGAAATTCGAGAAGATCAGCAGAGCTGCCAGTGATAAGAATATCAGAAGAAGATAGAAATTGAAGCTGTGCTCTTCCGGCATATCACCACCAAGACGTTTATGATTTTATATTGGCCCATTCAGTATTTAACTGGTTTAACCGAGGCATCCGTATACTGCCGGTGCTATGGCGATTTCGCCCTTATCAGGCTGGTCTTGCCCCTCGACTTGTTCATTGGCTCTATCCCGATGGTCTTTTCATTCTTCATCTTCTGCAGAATACGGTAGAAGGTGGTGTAGCTCATCTTTTCACCCTTCTCATCGGAAAGCAGCCTGTAGAGATTCCCGGACTCCGCCGGGCCATTGGAGCGCAGGATAGAAAGGATTCTCTCCCTGCCGCCCTCACCCGTATCGGGGGCCATTGAATCAAGCGCCTTGGCCAGGTGCTTCTCCCCCACGCGCTTCGACGCGTCAGCCTCGGCCGCCATGACGGCCTGCTTCACCAGCTCTATGCAGAAGCGGAGGTCGTTCGACTGCGACGCTATATTCTCTAGGATGCCTGCAGGCATCACGCCGGGGTAAAGGCCAGCCTCGCATCTCCTTCCCAGTATCTGCAGCGTCTCGCCCCTGCTATATGGCGTGAAACCGATTCTGATAGGCGAGAACGTGGACCTTGCCCTGTCGTTAAGCATGTACATCAGGTCCTCGGTTGCAGCGGCAAAAACCGCCGTTACAACTCCCCTGTAGGCCTCATGTGCCCGCAGGATTGTATAAACCACGTCGTTCGCGGTCCCGTTCTCAAAAAGGTAGTTTATGTCGTCGAGGGCCACGAGAAGCATTTTCTTGTCCCTCGAAAGGCGGTGGAAGACGTCGTCCTGCACCTTCGCCAGGGGAATGCCAGTGTCGTGCGGCTGGATGCCGAATATCTTCCTGTATATCTCCGAGAATATCTTGAACGGGCTCGGGTGGATGTGGCAGTTGACATGCACGGCGATTATGGCGTTGGTCTCCTTTCCGAGCTCCTCGAAGACGAGCCTGAGCGCGGTGGTCTTCCCTGTCGCAGGGGGCCCAAGAAGGAAGGCATTGGACGGCCTGCCGCCGCGGAGCGCCGGGCGCAGCGCGTATGTGAGCTCTCGCAGCTGGGCGTCCCTGAACATGAACTGGTCAGGAATGTAGTCCGGGTTGAAGACAGAGTCATCCCTGAAAAGGGTCTCCTCGGCGGAAAGAATGTCTTGCCCGGGCATAAATAGATACTAGGGGGGTAAACTTAAATTACATTATTTTCAGTCACTTTTTACTGGCAAAATGATTTGGAGCTATCCGGTTTTGCACCTTCACTTTTCACTTTCCCCGGCCGCCCGCGGCACACCCTTATAAGAGTTCCCGGATAATTCTATTTTGTCAGGGAGGAATTCTACCTCCTCCCCCCTCTCCTGACATTCTTTTTCTTTTAGTCTTGTGTTGTCAGTAAAAATGATTAATCCAGTCACTACAACCTTTCATTTCATGGAGCAGTCCGGAATCATGCAAGCGCTATCCTGTAGATCTCAGCGACGTCCTTCTCGCCGAGCTTGACGAAATTGCCTATGTGCCCTCTGTGGACGCACCTCCCGGCCATCTCCCCGATCTTTTCGCCGCCTATGCCCAGCTCCTTCAGCGTCGCCGGGAGCCCGATGTCCCTGAAGAAAGTCCTCAGGCAGCCGATGCCCTCCAGTGCAGCCTTCTCGTCGCTGTCCGAGCTCACGTCCCAGACGTTCCTCGCGAACTGTGCGAAGCGCTTCACGTCATGCCTGTAGACATATTTCATCCACGCGGGCACTATGACAGCAAGCCCCGCGCCGTGCGCGACGTCGTAGAGCGCGCTCAGCTCGTGCTCTATCCTGTGGGACGCCCAGTCCTCAGCCCTTCCGGTCCCAAGGAGGCCGTTGTGCGCGACCGTGCTTGCCCACATGAGCTCCGCCCTGTAGTCGTAATTATCCGGGTCGCTTAAAGCCAGCCTCGCGTTTTTTATTATGGACCTGAGCGTAGCCTCGCAGAGCTTGTCGGTCAGGTCCACGGATTTAGTGTTGGTGAAGTACCTTTCTATAACGTGCGCCATCATGTCGGAGATGCCGCAGGCCACCTGGAATTTCGGGAGCGTTAGCGTCAGTTCTGGATTGAGAATCGAAAAGACGGGCCTGAGAAGGTTGCTGTTCGCGGAAAGCTTACTCTTGTCGGCTTCATTCGTTATGACCACGCTCGGGCTGGCCTCGCTCCCTGCAGCCGGTATAGTAAGGATAGTGCCTATGGGCAGGGCCTTCTCTATCGGGATTTTCTTTGAAAAGAAGTCCCAGGCATCGCCGTCATGATAGAACCCAGCCGCTATGGCCTTCGCGGAATCGATGACGCTGCCGCCGCCTACGGCGAGTATGAAATCTATGCCATTCTCCCTGCAGGTCTTTACGCCTTCCCTGACAAGCCCAATCCTGGGATTGGGGACCACGCCGGGAAGCTCGGTGAAACTTACGCCGGAGCGTTTCAGCGATTCAACGACCGTGTGATAAAGCCCGGATTTCTTTATGCTGCCGGTGCCATAATGCAGAAGGACCTTTTTGCTGAACCTTCTTGTCTCTTCCCCGACCTGCTTCTCGGTGCCTTTGCCGAATATGATTTTCGTCCCGCACTGGAATGTGAAGTTTTCCATAAGGTAAGAAGATGCGGAGCGATTTAAATGTTTTGGAAATCCGGCGCCCGGTCCTGCTAATAAGAATAGAACGATATCTCGCAGCTCGACATCTTCCTGTAGAATTCGAGGTCCGGCTTCATGCTGTTCGATTTGAATATCGCTATATCGAGCCCCTGCCAGAAAAGGAACCAGCCACCGGGCTCAAGGATTATGATGAGGAAGTTGGCAAGCAGGCTTTTTTCTTCATTGAACATTATGAGCGTTGCGATGAACATCAGGATTATCCCCAGCGCTATGAAGGAGAACCCCTCCCTGATTATCGTGTCCTTCTTCTCCTTCCTGAGCATGACATAGTGCCTGCTGAAATGCTCTCTCAGTCTCCTTCTGACAAGGTTCTCATCCTTTTTGCTCCTCTTCTTCCCAGGGATGAGCAGCTTAAGCTCGATGGTGCCCGAGGCCTTGTCCCTGCTGGCCTTCTTCGCCTCATCCAGGAAGTCCCCCGAGAGCGCCCTCTGGGAATAGGGGCGCGGGTCGAAGTCCGAGAATATGTCGTCGTAGGTGTCCAGCCAGAGGCTTATCTCCGACATCTGGAGCAGTTTGTATTCCCTGTCCGCATCAGATGCTCCGTGCTGGCTTCCCATTTCAACGCTTTTCCGGCCTGCTTTCGCCATAAGAATAAAGATGATGAGCTTGCTTTTATCCTTTTTTTAAAATCATTTTAATAATCATGCCAACTATTTTCATGAGACTTTTCATCGCCTATGACATGCCCCCGGACATAAGGGAAAAGCTGGTTACATTACAAAAAAGGATAGGGAATGAAGCCGCAAGGATAAAGTGGGTGGAGCCCGGGAACATCCACCTCACACTGAAATTTATCGGGGAGGTCGAGGATTCCAAAGCCGATGAAATCAGGGACGCACTGAAGAGAATCAAATTCAGGCCGTTCATATCCTCAGTCTCCGGCTTCGGCGCCTTCCCGTCGGAAAGCTACGCAAGGGTCCTCTGGGTAGGCCTGAAGCCTGCGGACAGAATCGGGGAGCTCCACGAGAGGATAGGCGAAGCCCTGATGCCGCTCGGCTTCGGGAAGGAGGAGCGCTTCCAGCCCCACGTCACGCTGGGCAGGGTGAATGCGGTGGCTGACAAGGGTAGTTTCATAAAGAATATCCAGGAGCTGAAGCGCATCGAAATCGGCGAGCCGTTCACGTTCGGCAGCTTCAGGCTGAAGAAAAGCACGCTGACGCCCAGTGGGCCGATTTACGAGGACGTGGAGATATTCGAAGCGAAATAACAAAGTTGTTTTCCAAGATAGATTCAGGAAGCATTCCGAATGCGCCCTCTGGCATATTCGGCTCAATTCGCAATAATTATATTTGCAGGCCCAGCTCGCGGATATGTTTTCCCGGGTCGGCTTCCGGCCGTTTATCCGCCGGAACGCTGAATCTTCCGAATTGCTCCGTGCCAAGAGCAGTCTCTGCAAGTTCCATTGCGTGGTCCCTTGCATCACCAATACCCAGTCCGAATGTGCCATCAATGGCTTCGGCTGCCTGGGCAAAGCCAAGGGCATGGGTGCCGATTCTGGTCAGAACGTTCTGGCAATTTCTTCTTTGCTGCTCCTCCGTGGCGCCATCAGCATACCTTTTCCATTCCGCTCCTGCGTCTCTCATGCCCCGGAGATAATCATCGGTGCTTACGATTGGCCGCCCTTCGTTAAGGTTCAATGTGTTGTCTCCGATATGTACGTATCCACTTCCAGTTTCGTCAAATGCTCTGATCACATGCGCCCATGGTGTTCGAGGCTCATTTCTTACAGTCCCTATCCTGTACAGAAAAGGCGACCCATTACTCGGATTGACTGCACAATATTCCGTGTCCCTGTCCAGGCCTCTTACCTCGTGAACAGGGAAGGTAGGCGTTCCTTCTTGGATTACCGCGCCGCAGGCTTCCTTTCTATGGTATCCGACCGGTTCTTTACTTCGCATAAACAGGCCAAGCTTGGGTATGGCGACCAATTCGACGCATGTTTTCTCTCCCTCGCCCCTGCTCTTCCACGGCTGGACATCCTCGCGAGGGACAGCAGAATAGCCGAACATGTCCAAAATTCTCCTTGTTTCATTCAGGGCCACCTGTGGTATATCGCCTTCGTTGACATCCCCCCGATAGCCGCCCCTGACCGGTGTGGTTTCAGTACGCGGCGTAACCCCGAGAAGATGCCTGCCGTCAGTCCCAAAATCAACTGTAAAAAAGACAAGGGAAAGATCGCAAAGCGGATATCCTGTCCTAAGATGCGTGGCACATCTCCACGATTTCCCAGGCACATCGCTACGAGAGTAGAGCCCCCCGCTTGCATCCCTGTAACAGAGTCCAGCTATAGCGGGGTCTGCATAAACTGTATCAAGCATCTTTGACGCAAAGTCTTGCCAAGCCATATTGCCCTCTTTTTATACAGATATTTTTCGTAACTACTTAATAGTAAAATATCACTCAACATATTTATAAAGCTTTCGGTGGCCGGGCGGAACACTCTTCAACAGCCTTCATATGAAGTCAGAAATCTTGTGCCTGACCTCTTCGTGCCACAGCCAGGCGAGAAGGACGACCGCATCGATCCCTGCCGGGATGTCCTCCACATCAAGATACCACAGGATGTGCAATTTCCAGGCTTCCGTGGAAACCGGGAAGAGCCACATTATGCCCTCGTACATGCCGCCGCCCAGTGTGAAGTCGAGGAGCATGTGGAGAAGCATGCCGGCCGCAAGCACGAAGAAATACATCGCCTGCTTGTGCTTCTTCATCCTCCAGAGGTAGATCCCCGGCAGCAGGAAAAGGGCAGCGAAGAACGGCGTGTGCGTTATGCCTCCGTGCTGCATCAGCTCGCTGCTGTAGCCGAGAAGGCCGAGCGCCCAGTTTATTGGCACGTCTATGTCCGGCAGCAGGCCCCCGATGCCGGCAATCAGTATCGTGTGCAGCGTGAAGTACTTCTTTTTCTTAGAGAAGTAATCCCTGTACAAATCGACCAGTATTATGGTTGTCAGGACGTGCGTAACGGCAAGTGGCATATTAGATAATTAGCCCTCTTTCTCATTTAAATCATCGAACTCGTCAAGCGCCCTCCTGCAGGCGCTCATGAACCCGTCGTCCATGCAGACCAGATACACGTATTCGAATCTGGCGAGCTTCTTCTCTATCTCGGCAATCATCACCTTCGCGGCCTCCTCATAGCCGAGGCCGCCTACGCCGGTCCCCATGCCCGGGAAGGCGATGGTCTTCAGGCCCTTTCTTATCGCCAGGTCAAGGGCGGCCCTGGTGGCGAGCCTCGCATTCTCCGCAGGGATACTCATGGCGGGGGATTTCATGGTGGGCGCGTGAATGACACATCCTGCCTTAAGCTTGCCGCCTGCAGTGATGACGGCCTTCCCAACCGGAATGGGCGCCTTCCTGATGGCTTCCTTCTCGACGATATTGCCGCCGGCCTTTTTTATGCAATAGGCGACTCCGCCGCCCATGGAGCCGGAGGAGTTGGCGGGGTTCACAATGGCATCGGCTTCCATCTGCGTCAGGTCCCCCTTCAGAACAACGATTATGCCCATAATCCCATTATCGCAGGCCGGTTAAAATTTTTATTCGGGCGCAGCCAATTATAATCATGGAGAAATCGGCGGTGAACATAGATTCCACGAAATTCGGGGAAATCACCATAAACGGGAAGCCCTACGACTCGGACATGACGGTCTACTGGAACGGCAGGCTCGCATTCAGGAGCAAGGAGCACGTGCTCGAGCTCGGCGAGTTCATGAAGATACTGAGGGAGGGGCCCGAGATAGTCGTCATAGGGACCGGCCAGACCGGCGTGGTGAAGGTGTCGCCGGAGGTAGCCCAGCTGGCGGGCAACAAGCACGTGAAGATTTACAGGGAAATAACGCCCAAGGCCGTGGAGATGTTCAACGCCTTCGCGAACCATGGCAGGAAGGTCGTCGGCATCTTCCACGTTACCTGTTAAACCTATAAATCTTGCCCCTGTCTTTCTATATATGTCCAGCAGATACGTCTTGGTAATAAACGAGAGGTCGAACCAGGCGATATCCGGGCAGGTGGATAGAATCCTTGGGGGATACCCTGCGGGCGTACCGCTTGGAACATTCTGTAGTACATTGGATAGGGCTCTGAAATCATCGCGACTTGGATCTTGCATTATTTTTGATGTGGAAGAAAGCGGAGGGCATTACACTGCCTCAGTCCAGGCGGAAAGGGGGAAGAAGCCGCTTGCACGTGAGCCATTCGGTTCCGAAGAAGAGGTCATCGAGGCCGTGGGAAGGGCGTTCGACGGGAATCCTTACAGGGTAGAGAGCGGGAAAGTAGTCAGAAGTTGAAGGGCCTCGCAGGGGAAAATCCAAGTAACATTTAAATAGTTTCCAAATACAAAATATTCCTTAGGTGCTGAGAGTGAAGGGCGGTTGTCGGATCCTGGAATGATATCGGTTCGGTTCCTCTCAGCCCGGATAAGATGAAAAACCTTGTTCTTTACGACACTACGCTTAGGGACGGCGCACAGACTGAGGGAGTGACCTTCAGCCTTGAGGACAAGCTGGCGATAAGCAGCAAGCTTTCCGATTTCGGCTTCCACTACATAGAAGGGGGCTGGCCCGCCTCAAACCCCAGGGACAGCGTGTTCTTCTCCGAGGCCAGGAATCTCGGCCTCAAAGCGAAGATAGCGGCCTTCGGCATGACCAGCAGGAGCCCGGAAAAGGACAGCAATATCGAAGCTCTGCTCAAGACCGGGGCCGACGTGATCACAGTCTTCGGAAAGTCGTGGGACCTGCATGTCAGGGATGTCCTGAAAACATCAAACGAGGAAAACCTGAAAATGATTTCCAGCACGATTGAATTTTTGAAATCACACGGCTTCCGGGTCTTCTATGACGCCGAGCATTTCTTCGACGGGTACAAGCATAACCCAAGCTATGCGCTAAGGACCCTTGAAGCGGCGGATGGCGCCGATGAGATCATACTGTGCGACACCAACGGCGGGGCGATGCCATGGGAGGTTGACGCGGCAGCAAAAGCCGCCAGAGGGATCGTGAGAAAGCCGCTGGGCATGCACGCGCACAACGACTGCGGCATGGCGCTGATGAACAGCCTGGCTGCGGCAGGGAACGGGTTCAGCCATGTCCAGGGCACCGTCAACGGCCTCGGCGAGAGGTGCGGCAACCTTGACTGGTGCATGTTCCTCCCAGTTTTAGGGATCAAGCTTGGCTCTGGCCTGAACGTGGAACTGAAGAACCTGATGCAGCTCTCCAGATACGTCGAGAGGATGACAGGCTTCAACGTCCCCAGGAACAGGCCTTTCGTGGGCGAGAGCGCATTCAGCCACAAGGGCGGCGTGCACATCGACGCGGTGCTAAAAATTCCCGAAGCCTATGAGCACATAAGGCCCGAGGATGTCGGGAACGCCAGGTCCTTCGGCCTCTCGGAGCAGGTAGGCAGGGCGGGCATAGTCATGGCCGCGAAGCAGCACGGCTATCACCTGGACAAGGACCATCCTGCAGTCACCGAGGCCTTCGAGAGGATAAAGCAGAAGCAGGCGTTCACCGATGCGGAGCTTTTCCTCCTGCTCTCAAACAGGATAGACGGGAAGAAGGACCCGTTCGGGCTGCTCGACTACGAAACTGAGGTCAGCAAGTCCGGCAGGTCTAAGACCGAGATAAAGGTCGGCATAGACGGCGAGGTCTACCATGAGATTGCGGAGGGCGTCGGCCCCGTCCACTCGTTCGACGTGGCCCTGAGGAAGGCCCTGCAGAAGCGCTTCAGCGTGGGGGACGTCAAGCTCACCAACTTCCGCGTGCGCATACTCAACCAGGAGAAGGCGACCGCCGCGAGCGTGGAGGTCTTCATAGAGTTCAGGGCCAATGGCCTTTCCTGGTCGACTACCGGCATATCCGACGACGTGATAAGGGCCAGCGAGGAAGCATTAATAAATGGATACAAGTATTATTTACTTAAGAACAGGGGATAGGAATGTCGCTTTACAACTTCGCGGAAGTGGAGAAAGAGGTGCTGGAATACTGGAAGAAGAACGACATCTACGGCAGGGTAAAGCAGTCGAGGAAAGACAGCAAGCCATTCTACTTCATCGACGGGCCGCCCTATGCGACGGGCTCCATACACATGGGCACCGCCTGGAACAAGATAATCAAGGACGTCTATCTCAGGTTCTTCCGGATGCTCGGATACGACGTATGGGACCAGCCCGGCTACGACACCCACGGCACGCCGATCGAGACCAAGGTGGAGAAGGAGCTGGGATTCAAGTCGAAGAGGGACATAGAGCGCTACGGCGTCGAGCCCTTCGTGAAGAGGTGCAGGGAGTTCGCGACGAAGTACATCGACGTGATGAGCGGCCAGTTCGCGAACCTCGGCGTCTGGATGGACTGGAAGAACCCGTACCTGACGCTGAACAACAAGTACATAGAAGGCGCGTGGTTCACATTCAAGAAGGCGTTCGAGAACGGATTCCTTTACAAGGGGAAGTACCCTGTCCATGTCTGCCCGCGCTGCGAGACCGTCGTCGCCTACAACGAGATAGAGTACGCGAAGCAGACGGACACGTCGATCTATGTCAAGCTCAGGGTGAAGGGGCAGAAGAACAAATTCCTTGTGGTCTGGACGACGACTCCATGGACGCTGCCCGGCAACACCGGCGTGATGGTGCACCCGGATTTCACCTATGTCGAGGCGGAGATGGGCAACGGGGAGATATGGATAGTCGCGAAGGACAAGCTGCAGGGGATGATGGACGCGATCGAGGCGGGCTACAGGATACTGAGGGAATTCCCCGGAAGCGAGCTGAAGGGGATGAGATACGAGGGGCCGCTCCATGACAGGCTGCACCTTCCGGCGATGACTGACGCATACAGGGTCATACTTTCCGACAGGTATGTGCACCTCGAGGAGGGCACAGGCCTCGTTCACACGGCGCCGGGCCACGGCAAGGAGGACTTCGACGCCGGGACCAAGGCGGGGCTGCCCGCGCTCTGTCCCGTCGGCATCGACGGGCTGCTGACGAAGGAGGCAGGCAAATACGCGGGGAAGAAGGCACGGGCCGTCGACCAGGAGATAATCCAGGACTTGGAAAAGGATGGCATGCTCGTCTACAAGCATCCCCACACGCACGACTATCCCATGTGCTGGAGGTGCGAGACGCCGCTGCTGCAGATCGGGGTCTCCCAGTGGTTCTTCAAGGTCACGGCAGTGAGGGATAAGCTGCTAAGCGAGAATGCGAAGGTCAACTGGGTCCCGAAATGGGCAGGGGAGCGCTTCAACGACTGGCTGCAGAACCTCGGCGACTGGCCGATATCCAGGCAGAGATACTGGGGCATACCGCTGCCCATATGGGAATGCGGCTGCGGCCACATAGAGGTCATAGGCTCTTATGCTGAACTGAAAAAGAAATCCTCCATAAAGGAGGAGATAGATTTCCACAGGCCCGCCATAGACGGCGTGAAGCTGTCCTGCCCGGAATGCAAAGAAAAGATGAGCAGGGTCCCTGACGTGCTGGATGTCTGGTTCGATTCCGGCGTATGCACGTGGGCTTCTCTTGACTATCCGAGGAGGAAGGACCTGTTCGAGAAGATGTGGCCCTCATACTTCCAGACGGAAGGGCCGGACCAGTTCAGGGGCTGGTGGAACTCCCAGATGATAACGGGCGTCCTCACGTTCGGGAAGGCGCCCTTCAGGAACGTGCTGCTCCACGGCTTCGTGATGGACGTGAAGGGCATAAAGCTGTCCAAGTCCAAGGGCAACTTCATCGACCCGCAGGAAGTGCTGGACAAGTACGGCCGCGACGTCCTCAGGTTCTACCTCATGAGCAACCCGGTATGGAACGACTTCTACTTCAACTGGGAGGAGATCAAGGAAGTGAGCAGGATGTTCACCGTCCTCTGGAACACCTACGCATTCGTCAAGACGTATGCGCCGAAGAAGCCTGCCCGCGCACCGGAGCTCATGGTCGAGGACAGGTGGATAATCAGCAGGCTGAACAGCCTTATTGAGAAGAAGTCGGATGCCGAGGGCTTCGAGATGCACAAGCTCGTGCAGGGATTGAGGGATTTCATCCTCAGAGATTTCTCGAGATGGTACATAAAGATAATCAGGGACAGGGTGTCCCCATGGTACGAAGGCCGGGACAAGGCCGCCGCAGAATATACGCTGAACTATGTGCTTGAGAATCTCGTCAGGATGCTGGCGCCGGTCACCCCGCTCATTGCGGAGAAGATTCACCTGGACATGCACGGCAGGGATTCGGTGCACATGGAGAAGTGGCCCAGGGCTGACAGCGGGCTCATTGACAAGAAAATCGAGGAAGAGATGGCTGTCGTCGAGAACATGATCGAGAACATGAACGCCCTCAGGCAGGAGAAGGGGATAAAGCTCAGGTGGCCCGTGCGGGAAGCTGTGATACTGCCTTCCGAGGGAAACAGGGAAAAGCTTGAAAGCGTCGTGAAGAACCTCGGGGAAGTCATAAAGGGGATGGGAAACGCGAAGGAGATAAGGCTCACCAAGAAGGATGTCGCCAGCGGAAAGGAGTTCAGCATGGGCAGGGTCGGGTTAGGGGAGGTCCTGCAGGACGAGGCGCTCCTCAGGGAGCTGGTGAGGAACGTCCAGGTCTCGAGGAAGGAGAACGGGCTCATGGTCCAGGACAAGATAAAAGCATCCTTCGATTCCGATGCCAAAACTCTCGAGACATTAAAACATTTTAAAAACGAGCTTATGACAGGTGTCGGCTCCGAAGCTGTCAATTTCGGGAAATTCGAGGGCGAGGCGAAGGGCGCGCTGGATTTCGAGGGCGCGAAGATAAGGTTCGGCTTCAGGAAGGCAGCCTAATCAGTGCGCCCTGTCAGAAAATTGCACTTCTTACGGCACGAAAAGGAACTTGTGCTCCTTGTACCAGAGCAGATGATGATATTTCTTTATGCTCCTGCCGAATAGCGCCCTGATTTCGTTCAGTATCTCGCGGAATTTCTCATAGCTTTCCACTTCCATCTCGACTTCGATGTCATTTTCACTTATGGTTTCATATGCGTAGACGATGTTGGGATGTCGCTGGAAATAGGCAAGCATCTCTGGCTTGATGTCGATGTTTTCCAGCTGGAACTCAATCTTGTACCAGTAATAGCCGAGCTTCTCGAGGTCCAGCATGACCCTGTAATCCTTGATGATTCCGGCGGCCTCCATCCTCTTTATGCGATGGATTACGTTGGAGATGCTGATTCCGGTTTTTCTGGATATTTCAACGGAGCTTATGCGCGCGTTAGGTGCAAGAAGCCTCAGGATATTTACATCTTTTTGGTCATGGTCCGCCTTTTCAGGGGAGAACATGACCTTCGCCGGGACTTCGTTTTTTTCAAGACCGCCGAGATAGGATCTCCTGTATATGTAGAATTTGCAGTAAACGGCAAGATTCAGTTCGTGGATGAATTTTCCAAACCTCCTGACAAGGTCTTCTTTGATTTCATGGAATTCGTACATGTTCCTCACCCAGCAGGCCAGGCCGAGGTCCCTGAACCCGTCAATGCTGTCCACCCACCAGAACTGCGGGTGTTTTTTGTAGTATTCGATAATCCGGTTTTCGTCGACAAGGGTGTCTTTCTGGAATTTGAGGAAGAATCTGCAGTTCAGATATCCCAGCTTGCTTACGTCTATCAGCGTGTAATAGCCCCTGATTACGCCCGACTTTTCCAGCTGCCTTATCCTGTACTGGACGACCTCCCTGCTCAGTCTTACTTTCTTCGCTATCTGGTTGAAACCCTGCCTGCTATTCAGGTCCAGCTGGTAAAGTATTTCCCAGTCCTTCTTATCAAGTTTCGCTTTCATATTTTACTATTATTTCTTTATTTTAAATATATTAGCAAAATAGTAAAAAAATTAATAATAAATTTTATTTAATTAATATGTCCAGAAAACCGGATGGCCGAGGAAAATGCGATTCAACCCGATATTCCGAAGGTGTACGAGGGAAGATTCCCTCCGGATTACCAGAACAGGGTCATGTACTGGGGGTTTTCCCCCAGGGAGGATATAGAGGCAAATAAAGGCAGGCTGCTGATGCTCGACATAGACCTGGGAAGGGAGTGCTCACTCGCCTGCCCGACATGCTACCGCAGGCTCAGCGTTATCGATGATTCCGGCGGCAAAGACCTGACCTATGATGAACTGACCGGCGTTATCGGGGATGCCGTAAGAGACCAACCGCTGCAGAGCGTCAAGGTATGCGGCGCCGGCGAGCCCCTTGAGGACGTCCGCTTCCTGCGTTTCGTCAGGGAGATGGATTCGATGGGCATCGGAGTGAACGCGTTCATAAAGGGCAATGTCCTCGGGAGCGATGAATGGACAGAGGCGGTTTACGGCAGGGAATACGGCATAAGCTCGGCAATGCAGCTGGCCGAGGAGCTCGCAAAATACAGGCTGAGTTTTAACCTCTGCTGCCAGTCTTTCCGCCCTGAGGTCCAAAATGCGATGGTCGGCAGGGACTGGTACGCTTCTCTGAGAAATAAGGCCATGGTGAACCTGGCAAAAGCGGGTTTTAACAGGGGAAATCCCACACGGCTGTGCCTCGCCAATGCGCCGGTGACAAGGCAGAATATTGACGATGCATTTGGAATATATGTTTACGCCAGGGAGAGGAACATGTACCCATGCATAGCCGTTCCCATGACAAGCGGAAAACAGCTGACGCCTGAGT
>Ga0315293_10001316_pt1 | contig 24102 bp, 20 predicted proteins | sample YL17G13_20_MG_FD_203071 | JGI IMG/M metagenome (GOLD analysis project Ga0315293, IMG submission 203071) | Sediment microbial communities from Yellowstone Lake, YNP, Wyoming, USA - YL17G13_20 | ecosystem: Environmental > Aquatic > Freshwater > Lake > Sediment | place: USA: Wyoming | collected...
ACATGTCGGTCCACATCCCGTCGAACCATTTGCCCCCGAACGGCCCTCTGTATCCAGCGCCGTAGACGGGGATCCTGCCGTTCTCCGCCTCGTACGAGATCGCGAAGAACCTGTGCGGCTCCCAGTAATCGTTGCCGAGCGCACTGTATTCTGGGTTCATCGTCATTGTGAGCGCGTGCGTCGGGCAGGTCTGCATGCATCTGAAGCAGTTGCGGCAGAGGTAGCTGACCGGCTCCGCCATCGCCCTGTCGTCATGCGTTTCCCTCTCGTGGACGTTGTACACGCAGGCCTTTATGCACCGGCCGCAACTCCTGCAGAGGTCCTTGTCCCTGATGACCGTGAATTTTCCAATGACGTTATGCCTCGGCGGGGCCGGCGTCGTCGGGATGTGGTACCGCTCATACTGCATCCGTATCACCGTCCTTCATGCCGGCATCAGGCGAGATGACGCCCTCGTAGAGCAAACGCTCGTACTCGGGGCTCGCCTCGACCTCGGCGACGAAGTTCTCGATCATCTCCTTCGGTCTGCCGAACCTGGCGTCGACCATGCTCTCGAGCTCCTCGTATGCTGAAAGCAAAGGCAGCCTCGTCTGGCAGACCTCCTCGCACGCGTGGCACTTCATGCAGAGGAACAGTTCCTTCGCCTCGACCGCGTCGATCGAGTCCTTGCCCTTCAACTTCCTGGCCAAGAGTAATTTGCCGCGGCCGGTGACGGTCTCCCTTCCGGTGATGAGATACGCCGGGCAGACCGTGACGCAAGCGCCGCACCGCGCGCAGGCAAGCGCTGAGATATCCAAATCGGACAAAGTCTTCCGACTTCCTCCGGCGCGGAGCCGGCCTGGCGCCCGAAGAGCCAGGCTCGCGAGGGCCAGCATCGAGCCGATGGCGTTCAGGGTGATGCTGTTCTTCAGCAGGATGACGAACAAGTTGGACATCTTCATATCCCTGGAAAGAGACTTGCCGGGGTTGAATAGGTCATCCGGGTCGAGCTCGCGACGGGCCTTCACGAGCAGCTCCGCCCTCTCCTCCGACATGATGAACGAGGAGAACGCCTGGTTCCATATCCCGATCGCATACGGCCTGCCTCCGATATCGATGCCGGCGCGCGTGATGAGCATCGACAGGACGGCGTGGATGGTGTACATCAGCGGGCGCCTCTGATCCGTCAGGAAGAACGAGAGCACGAGCGCTTCCTTCTCCGAAAGCATGTGCGCCTCCGAGGCGATCTCGATGCCGTACCATCGCCCCAGCTGCTCGATCTTGGCAAGGAAGCTTTGGAGTGCTCCGATGGGCACGACCAGCTCTGCGCCGAGCATGCCCGGCCCTCTGATCCTCCCGCGCATCGGGAAGTAGCGGTCGCCCCACAGCAAGTTGCCCATGAACTCGGGGACGTCGCTGTGGCTGACGTCCGAGGGGAAATCGATGCCGAGCTCCTCCGCGTCGTCGCCCTCGAGTTCGATCAGGACCGTCGGCGCTTCGTGCAACGGAAGATGTGATGCCGGCGTCAGATGGCCGATCTCCCTCATGCGGCTCTCGTCGAAGAACATGATGTGCGTCACCGGGGCTTTGACCCGCATCAATGATGATATCAATTTGATCGCGCGGCCATCGTCAGAGGTCTGCGCGAGAATCGTCCTTGCGTGTTCCGGGGCCTTTCTGACGGACAGGGTCAATTCCGTAATGGCTCCCAGCTGGCCTTCCGAGCCTATCATCAGGTCGAAAAGGCGATCTCCTGGCACCAGGTATTTGTCGCTCCCGTCCGGGAGCACGACCCTGATCCTCTTGACGTGCTGGGCGATATGTCCGAATGATAGGCTGTTGAGCCCGAACCCGCCTGTTACGAACCATCCTGCGACCGTCGAGAAGAAGCTGCTCGGCGATGTCTTCAGTGCGAGGCCTTGTTTCTTGAGTTCGAGAGCGAGATCGGCCCAGCGTGTTCCCCCGCGCACGACGACCTGCAGGCTCTGCGGATCGATGGAGATGATGCCGCTGAGGTCACCGACGTCGACGACGAGCCCTCCGTCTGGAGGGAGGACGGCACCGAAGGCGCTTGATGCAGAACCGCGGATTACAAGCGGGGCGCCGAGGTTTCGGCAGGTCTGGATGCAGATCTTGACCTCTTCGTGCGTCTTCGGCTTCGCAATCAGAGCGGGGACATCGGAGAAGAGTATCACTGACAGGATCTTCGGCGGCTCGGATGCGTCAGTGCTCCGGATCGCCTTCTCCGAACCGCTGAAAAGAACCTCTATCCTAGCACTCTCGAGCTCCTTCAGGAGCTTCGCCATCTCAGTGGAGAGCGATGCCGCACCCTTGCACTCAAGCTCCTTCAAAACATGGCGGATCTTCTTGTCTGGAGTCTGCCCCTGCTTTCTTTTCTTCTTCCTAATCGTCGGTGCGCCGGTGAGAGCGGAGGAGTCGTGGAGGGCCGCGCCCCCGCCAAGCTTCTTTACGCCCCCCTCTTCACGCTCCAATCTGGCTCACCAACGGGAATGAGTCGTACGTTTGCGGAGTTATCATGCGGAAATATTTATCCCTTTGCCGAGCAGGGTAGAAAACTTATGGAAAAAGTTGTCACCTATCGAACAAAAATGAGAGAATACTGGATTTTACAGAAAGAATTAAAATTAGGGTCGGGAATCTGCCCCCAGGAGCAAGCCCATTATGGATGAAACGGACAAGGAGATCCTGCGGTGCCTATACCAAGATGCCAGGATGCCTCTGAGGCAGATCGCTGAGAAGCTCGGAATCTCGGTCAGCACGGTATCGGTGCGCATCAAGAATCTCGAGGACGAGAAGGTCATCATAGGATACATCCCAATCCTTGACCCAGAGAAGCTCGGATACGACCTTCTGACGATCATCGGCGTGAGGATCTCCGAGGGCAGACTCCTCGAGGTCGAACAGAAGCTGGCGAAGGATGACAGGGTCCTGCAGGTCTTCGACGTGACAGGTGAGTGGGACTCGCTGATGATCGCCCGCTTCAGGTCGAGGGACGAGCTTAACGTCTTCGTCAAGGATCTCCTCACACAGCCGAACATAGATAGGACGAACACCCTGCTTGTCCTGAATGTAGTGAAAGATGAGAAAAGGCTCCCTCTCTAATCGGGCTTTGCACATAAATGGGGGAGAATGGGGTGCAGGAGGTCATTCTGCACATAAATTCACGAAAAACTTATCTATTGACTTTACGGCTCGCTAATTAGCAGAAGGAGGTTCTTCTGTTTACCCTCTGCGCTTTCTCAAGACGAAGGAGGATAACAGGATGATAGCGATTATAATGGAAATCCAAATCAATCCAATTCCCAGGATTGCCGAATCCTTTGCATCCAGGTTGATTGAATTCTGATCCATTCTCTCTTTCTCCCCCTCGAGCTTGATTACTTTGATGGCATCAGTGCCGTTGAACGAAGTGCCATTGAATAACGACCCGGAAACAGTAATCGTTCTGTTGAAGCTCCCGACCGACGTCACATTCAATGCTGAGATTGTTTCATTTCTGTCGAATTTCACCATCAGATCCGGGACTCCATCCGCATCCTCGTCACCTACCATCGAGGGAGAGACCGATGCGTGCACCCTCCCCAGGAGAAGCACGCTAGAGACATTGATGCAGCTCACGTTATAGGGGGCGCCGAGTTCGATGAACACCGTGACCCACTGCCCTGAGCTGTTTAAGAAGAGCGTGTCCGGCTCAAAATCGATCATCGCTCCTATGGTCGCATTTGTCGTCGTGTTGACCGGCGGAGTGATCGGAGAGCCATTGCTGACTGTGATCATTCTGATGGTTCTCGCAAAGTGCCCGTTGCTGTCATTCACTTCAAGAAGGACAGCATAGCAACCCGCCGAGGAATACTGATGATATGCCATTTTATTCATGGTCCAGGCTGTGTCCCAGATTCCGTCGTTCTCCCAATTCCAATGGAAACGAAGGCTATTCGTCGATCCGTTGAAATCCGAACTCACCGAAGCATCGAATGCGAATATTGTGTTGGTATCGCCGGATGAAGGGGTGACGGTGAATGACGCTACCAGCGAATCGATAGGTGTATTGAATCGGACCATCAGGGGGTAATAGTCCGTGCCGTTGCCATAGGTTGAGTAGGGCGTATCCCCGATTCCATCCTGACCAGATATGTTCTGACCAGGGCCATAATTCTTATCGACGCCGGCATAATCCGACCAGGCGTTTCCGCCCGTGGGATAACCGGCGTCCCATGAATTTTCGGTTCCTCTGTCATCATACGCTTGACGAGCGTTGCTGATGAAACTGTTCGACCAGATTGAGCATCCCAGAGAGGAAATGAGCACGATACCGTAGATTCCGCTGAGTGATACGTTGTTGAACGCAATCGACATCTGTCTGCAATTGAAAATCTGGAGTCCATCGAGATTGTGAGTAAGTAAGTTGTGGGTTATCGTGAAGTTCGTGCATGATCCGAAGATAAGTCCCGGACCAGAATTAGTCAACGAATTTTTCGAAACAAAGGTGTCACGACATATCCCCCAGGAAACCCCTTCACCATTGCTGTTGGCATTATTACTAACGAAGGAAACATTCGATGAATATTCAAAGACGAAACCCACCGAATTGCCAACTGCGGAATTGTTGATGAGGCTGATATTGGAGGTATTTACAACATTTATTCCGTAACGCGTTGAGGTGCTGGCAGAATTATTGCTAATCGTAACGCGTTCGCAGCCGTAGAGATAGATGCCGTAATCGTTTTTCAAAAGGTCATTACTCGCAATAGTGAGATTACCGCAATACACGCCATCGATCCCGACCCATACATTCGTCACACTGGCATTGACTATTGAGATATTGTCACAGTAGGTCAGGCCGATGCCCTTGTGAATACCATGATTCGTGCTTTGGACTTCGATATTATCGAGGTTTGCATTGCGAACTTTGTCGAGAACCACGCCATCGTTGGAATTTGTGTTGAAGCCGATGCAGACGTCCCTGATCGTAAAATGCGCAACAGTATTCATGATGCAGATGCCTGGCGCAGAAGGATCGTCAATCTCCCATCCTTCGATGATGTAGGGGTCATATGCGGTTCCGCTCCCGCTGACCACTCCATTTTCGCTGACGAAACCCGAGTCACCGTTGATTGTTATCGCCGCGTGGGTCGCGGAGGCACCCATTGCCATTTCTGGCAATATCACGGTTACCGAAACGACCGATGCCAATAGAATGAATGCAATCAAAGAGACTGATGTCTTAGTATGCATGGTAACCGAATCTTCCTCCAGTCCATAACTAGCGATTCGCGATATTTAAGGATTCATTGTCAAGACTCAGAAAAAGCTTTCAAAATGAAGCGAATTCGAAATTCTAATATTTATGTTCAACCAGCAAATCAAAAACGGAAAGAAATTATCACAATGGATGATTCCTTCTGCAAAATCGATTGAAAGTCTTTTTCGATTTTCGCAATACACATCCGATATATTTATCATATGAATCATGCATGTTTCCCTCATAATATCGGATTATTTTGGGGAAAATCCGGTAGGGGAGATTCGCAGAGGACCTGCGCCAGGGTTTTCTGTTGTAATAGCGGCGCGGCGTGAACCTACCGGAGGAATAGAGCATGAGGAGGAAATGGAGCAAATGTGTTTCGATTCTTGCAATTTTGATGATGATTTCTATGGTTGCCCCAGGGATTCTCTCGACGCTGCAAGATCAGAGAGATATTGCCAGTTCCCTGTCAGTGAACAAGGCCGCCGATCAGGGAACAGGGTCGGCGCATCAGAACAAGACGGGCAGCGATGGGAATTCCCACGGTCAGAACAGCACGTCATCTTCGACATCACATCCCGCCGCGACGGTTGATAAGTACAAGAACGCTTCAGATACCCACCCGTGGAATGAGGGCAACGAGACCGATCGCAACGCGACGAGTCGCGAACATGGCAGTGGAAACGATAATCAATCTGCCCGGAATGATAGCGATACCAATCAATCATCTAGTCCCTCCGTTACAAATGGGTCCTCTTCGATCACTCCGGACAGACCGATTGGACCGCAATATTACAATCTCGTGGTCTGCACCACCCCGGACATCTCGCTTAAGCCAGTGAGCCCGATCGCGTATCAATCATTCGAAGTTCATTTCCGGGTCCAGAACACGGGGAGCGGTTATCTCTCGAGCGTGACCTTCGATAATTACGTTTATATCGACGGTATCCACAAAGCGAGCGTCTCCTTCTCTGGGAGTCTCAGTAGTGGAGCTAAAACCGGCGACCTCTATGTAACTATAGCCGCCGAGCTATCTGCAGGCTCGCACACAATCAAGATCTTTACAGATGCGACAAACAAAGTGACCGAACTCGCAGCCAATGCGGAGAGCGATAACACTCGGACAATAACAATCACGATAGGCGCGCGGCCTCTTCCTGATCTCATTGTGAATGACATTTCCGTGAAGGATTGCGACGGGAAGAATATCAAATTAGATACGAGCTACAATGCCTTCCCGGTGACCTCCGGCCAGCCGTTCACCGTCACCGTTGAGATACAGAATATCGGCTCGGCCGATGCCAAGGGAACCATAGCGGTCATATTAACTGTCCAAATTTCGTCTTCACCTGGCGATCAGATCAAGGCGAAGTTTAGCCAGATGGACCTCAAGAAGAATGGGAAAGCGAGTTGGACGTCAACTACCCTTTCATATAATTTTCTCGGACTCACTAAACTGTATTCTACTCATGCAATTTCAGTCAGCGTGGACACCGCGAACGCTATAACCGAATCTAATGAAGGCAATAATGCGAAATCGCAGTCAATCAGGATTGTGAAAGCAGAGTGGACAATTATGGTGTATATGTCATCAGGGGCAAGCGCTCCTTCTCCTAGTCCACCCCTCGATACAACAATATCTCACACCCTTAATCAATTACGCTCTGTTGGATCTAGTGCTAGTGTAAATATCATTGCCCTTTATGATCCGACTGGATTTGGAAATGATAAAGCTTTTTTCATCCAAAAAGGAACAACTAGTGAGATAGCCCTATCGGCAATAGATTCTTCATGGTCCACCGAGGTGGACATGGGCCTTGGACAGACGCTCATGTCCTTCGGCAATTACGCTATCAGTCGATTCAAAGCAAATCATTATTTCCTGGGACTTGAAGACCATGGCGGAGGTCTGCTTTCCAATGCCATCTGGGATGACTCCACAAGAAACAGCATGACAATCCCAGAGATCCGTTCTTCCTTACTTGTTTTGAAAGATAGTATAAGGAATGTAAATCCTGGTTCTAGAGGCCTTGATATAGTAACATTTGATTGCTGCGATATGGGTTTCATGGAGTTAGCTTATGAAATTCGTGATTGCGCCAATATCATGATTGCGTCTCAAACAGAAATACCCTCATTACTTCTGATTAACGATCAAGGATTCTTATATTGGGATACGCCACTTTCAGGACTGAAAAGCAATCCCTTAATGACTGGAAGAGATTTAGCCATTAGTTTTGTAGATGCATTTGTAAACTGGTGGGCAAATCTTATTTACATGATTCCGGCCACCTTTTATGTCATATGGGGACAATCTGTCCAATTGGCTGCAATTGATTTAACTCAAATTGATATTTTGGCAAATGATATAAGCGGACTAGCTTACACACTCATCTCACTCCTACCAAATGCAAGGAATGCCATAGACAAAAGTATCTCAGAAACTCTGTCTCTCATTTCAGGTTTAGATTTGTATCAATTCGCCGAAAAGATTTCGAATGAAGTTAATGATGGGGCGGTTAAAACGTGGGCAAGGAACATTCAGCTTGCTCTTTCAAATCAAGTCATAATAAAGAGTAGGGAGTTCTCAGACCCGTTTAAAAATTCATTGGCTGATTGCCATGGTTTGAGTATCAATATCTATAAGATGGATTCTTTTAACAATATCCCGCCCCTGCGAAATACCTTGTGCCCAGATTTTGATTCAGCATCTTATTGGGATGAATTCTTGGTTGCATTATATGATACAATGCCGCCCGAGGCGCCGGTGGATATTACCGGTATCCTCGGATGGTCCAGCGAGACTACACGGACTTTCTCTTGGGCAGTAAGTGATTTACCATTTAGTGAATCTTATTCGTGCAGTGGCATATGCGATTCCATATGGCGCATAGACAATGGACCTGAAACAGGGACAGGTTTAACCCATGTTACGGTACCATCATTGCCTGACGGCATCCATGTCTTTTCAGTTAGAGCTGTCGACAACGCAAATAATCTTGGTTCCAGTAGTACTTTCACATTTAAAGTGGACGCAACACCGCCGACAAGGCCAGGAAACCCGACCTTCTCTCCGACAGATGCTTTGGATGGTATCTTTACTCTCAGCTGGATCCAAGCCACTGATACGACATCTGGGATATATGGATATGAACTCCAGCAGATGGTAAGCGGAGGCTCATGGGTCACAGTCGATGAAAATATCGCAGGTAGTCTGAATTTCTATACTGTTTCCGTATTGCCAGGAACTTATTATTTTAGGGTGAGGGCAATCGATTTCGCTGCAAACATAGGACCATATTCTGGTATGTCGGCTCCGGCTGTCGTCCCAGGTTATTGGTTTGGAATGACTATCGATGACAATCATTTCTTCAATTTCTATTCATTCCAAGATTCATCTCATGGCACAGCATATCACATCGATACAATCGGAAGTAGCGACTGGGCGTACCAGTTCATGGGAACATACACCGAGAAATTCGTAGTCAGATCCGATGGGACTATTGGCGTAAGTGGTTGGTTTAGATTTTCTGACCTAGGCTTCCAGCCGCCGGAATATCCGCCGGAAGGAAGGAGGCTGGTCTATCTGTATCTGATTGTAATGGATCCAGTCAGCAATACGATTGAAGGGACCGTCCTGGTTCTTGGTTATACTGATCCCGTGGACACTTGGATATGGGTGGATAATCTCGTGGTGAGTGGCCTAATCCCGGGGTCGACAATCAATATCGGGATCGGACGATCCGATGCATGGGAAATTGATTGGGAGTTGACTGCGGAATGGGCGGGCGTCGTTGTCTCTGATGCGAACGGATTGCATGCCACTTGAGGCCGTTGACAGTGGGGAAAAAGGAGATCTATACCAGTGAAAGGGAAGAGCGATTCAAGAAAAGAGATAATGAAGCTCACAATCTCAGGATTGCTATTGGTTACAATAGGCCTATCACTGTTGATTAGCATTCTCTTCTATAGCGATGGCTTGATCATCACATCGATCGGACCTAATAATCCTGCAGGGGAGGCGGTTTTCTGCATTCTAGCAGCCGTGACGATCGCCGGAGGAATCTCAGTTCTTTTCCGAAGATGCTTCAAATTTGGACTGTTGGCAGGAATTATCAGCACTGCTGGGGGGGCGATATTGTTCTCGCCAATACCTTTGATAGCAAGCATAGTCGCCATTGTCCTTCTAGCATCAACAAAAGAGAAATTCAGTGCTTGATAAGAGATCCAATACCTGCACCGAAGCAACCTTTGATTTCCACCATTGGAATTTATCCTTAGATATTCCATAAGCCACCAATTAAAGCAAGAGAGTAAGGGTTTAAGGGAAAGACGTAAGGATAGCTTCAAAGGTGGATAATCTCGTGGTTAGCGGCCTGGCCCCTGGATCGACAATCAATATCGGGATTGGACGATCTGATGCATGGGAAATTGATTGGGAATTGACTGCGGAATGGGCGGGCGTCGTCGTCACTGATGCGAATGGGCTACATACGACATGAGATTCGATGACAGCACAAGAAACGCAAATCCAAAAAGACGGGTGCAATGTACTTGCTCAATGTGTCCGCCGATCAAAGAATGCCGGATGTCGTCACAGGTCCTAGCGACATGTCTAGATGGTATAGCAACCAGGGGCGGCGGGTCGAGATATGTTATCGGAAGGCCGGCGCATTGTCCCCCCGTACCTGCTTTTATCTAGCATCTAGTAATGTTGGAATTATCGTTCGAGGCGACTGCCGGATTATGAACTGCGAATATATTTGACTGCGAAGTTGCGATAGTATGACCGGGAATGTATTAACGGATGAGAAAGGCAATACATGATCAACGAGGAGAAAGGAATGAGTGAGAACGAGGGTTCGGGAATTAAGCCGAGGAAAATCGTGATAAATCCTCTTCGTCCCGCGATAATAGTGGTGTTCATTTTACTTCTTGTCGTGGCTTGCGTCCTATTCTTCCCCCAGCGGCCCTGGATAGGGTCATACTCGACGTTCAATATCGTGCAGAAATCGACATCGACGGATTATACGCTCACGATCGACCATGCGATAGGGGGGAGTGTGCCTGTGCGACTCTCACGCTCAGTCTTATGGGTGGTTGGACCGCAAGATTCCTTCCCGTTGAGGATCCCGTTGGAGAACATCACCTCTAAGTGGTCTCACGGCATCATATACTTGGACAGTGACAATAATAGTTGCGTTAGCCCTGGCGACCTGATAATCCTTCAGAAACCCCTCTATGGGGCGGGGACATTTGTTCGGATCATGAATCTTGATGCCAGTGCGAGTAGCGAGAGCGTATGCGGACACATTACCCTTTCATGAGAGAGCCCATAAATAGGGGGGATTTGTGGGCAAACTGGAGAACGTAAGAAACTTATCAAAGTCTCCTTAAAATTCTACGATAATCACTTGGACACCGTTACTTTCCCTGATCCAGAATCAACTGTCCAGAGAAGAGTGGATCCATGCTCTACGCCTAATACAGTCGCAACCGCCTCCGGGACAGAAGTGCGGACCGCTTCGGAACCGGCCATTACTCGGAAGACCTTGCTTTTAAACACGCGCTTCATTGAACCACAGACTACTGAATCGTCTTGTGGCATATTAAACATTGTCCCTCCTATTGGACAACATAAAGGACAAATTATTAAGTATTATGTCCCCCATATAGGACATAGTGAAGGGACGAAAAGGATGCCAGAGACCATCGAGCCAGTACAGGAAAAAGGGGGAAGGTTGACCTATTCTCAGGACTGGCCAGCATACAATGGAGCGCAGACAAACGAAAAGCTCCTCTTCCTCAGACTTCTCCGTGAATTGACTGCTCAGATACCCGAACAGGAGAGGATCGGCGCAGGAAGGCCCCCGGCGAACCTCGGGGAGATGATATTCGCCTGCTGCGTGAAGACCTACCTCGGTTTCTCGTCTAGGAGGACGGAATCGGACCTTAAGCTCGTCCAAGAGCTCGGTTACCTGAGCCATGCGCCCCATTTCAACACGATCCTGAAGTATCTCAACAAGCCCGAGCTGAAGGCGGTCCTTACCAGCCTCGTCGAATTCTCGGCCATGCCCTTGAAGCAGCTGGAGGACAGTTTCGCGGTCGATTCGACCGGTTTCTCTTCCTCGGTCTTCTCAAGATGGTACAGCGCCCGCAACAACCACGAGGACCGGAGGCTCTACAAGAAGGCTCATGTGATGTGTGGCGTTAAGACCAATGTGATCACCAGCATAGAGGTGACCGATGGGAATGTCTCGGATTTTGACATGTTTCCGAATCTCGTAGATAGCACGGCGAAGCGGTTCGAGATGAGGGAGGTTCTGGCGGACAAGGGATACTCATCTAGGGAGAACATGACCATTGTGGGCGACCACGGGGCGATCCCTTACATCATGTTCAAGAAGAACGCCATCCAAAAGCCGATGGGCTCCCCGATGTGGAAGGCGATGTTCCAGCTGTTCTCTCAGCATAATGAGGAATTCAATGAACACTACCACATGCGATCCAATGTCGAATCGGTGTTCAGCATGATGAAGAGGAAGCAGGGTACCAATCTCAGATCGAGGAATGACATCGCCCAATACAACGAGATCCTCTGCAAGGCGCTAGTTCACAACATCTGCGTTCTTATCCAAGAGATGTTCGAGAGCGATGTTCATATCGACTTCGGGATAGCCGAGGACGAATTAATGTGCAAAATCCTCCCGTGAGTCTATTTGTGTGCAAAGCCTCTCTAATCGATAACGCTTATAAAGGGCCACTTAAATACCCACCCTCCCAAAGGGGGGTTTGTGAGTTTCTATGGCAAAGATAAGAATCGAGAACGTCGTCGCTTCAACATCCCTCGGAAGAGAGCTTGACCTGCAGAAGATCGCGCTCGCACTGGAGGGGGCGGAGTATGAGCCTGAGCAGTTCCCAGGCCTGATCTACAGATTGAAGGAACCTAAGACAGCGACCCTGCTATTCAGGAGCGGGAAGGTCGTCTGCACCGGAGCGAAGAGCCTCGAGCAGGTGAAGATGGCGATCAGCAAGGTCGCGAAGCAGATCGAGGCGGCAGGGGTCAAGATCAGCATCGAACCGAAGATCGAAGTCCAGAATATCGTTGCATCGTCCGACCTCGAGTGCGGGATTAACCTGAACGCGATCGCGATAAGCCTCGGGCTGGATAAGGTCGAGTACGAGCCTGAGCAGTTCCCAGGATTGGTCTACAGGCTCGACGTGCCCAAGGTCGTCGTCCTGCTGTTCGGTTCTGGGAAGCTTGTGTGCACCGGCGCTAGGAAGCCAGAGGATGTCGAGGTCGCCGTGAACAAGATCACCGAAGAGCTTGGGGCGGCGGGCTTACTGCACTACAAATGATGCAGATGTGACATGTTACCGATATTGGACGATCACGCTCACCTTCAAACCATTGGCACTGGATCTGGTGCCGTCCGCCAGTTCGAGAAGGCTGGCGGGACGCACCTTATTATTTCTCATGCGTCGTTCGCCCCCAGACCGATTTTCACGAAGGACGACTGGAAGAAGGACTACGGCTTCACGACCGATATCTGCGAGGAAGCGAGGCGGGAGACCGGCGTCAAGGTCTATTGCGTATTGGGACCTTATCCTGGTGACTTGTTCGACCTTCAATACAATTCAGACATCAAGGTTGAAAAAGCCTTTGAAATCATGAAGATCGGGGTCGAAGTCGCCGCCGAACTGGTCAAGGAGCAGAAGGCGATAGGGATCGGGGAGGTCGGAAGGCCTCATTTCCCGGCAGATGAACAGTCAATGCGGATGTCCAACGAGATACTGCTTTCCTGCATGGAGAAGGCGAAGGATCTCGATTGCCCTGTCGTCATCCATTCGGAGCATGTCAACGGGAGCAACCTCGAGGAGTTCACCGCGATGGCGAAGAGCGTCGGGCTGAAGCCGGAGAGGATCGTGAAGCATTACTGCGGGAAGCTCGAGGATTCCTGGCCGAAGGGGGAGATATCGCTCTCCGTTCTCGCGACTGAGGAGAATGTGGTCTCGGCGATAAGGCAGAACCTGAACTTCATGATGGAGACGGACTACCTCGACGACCCGTCCAGACCGGGAGCGGTGCTAGCCCTCCCGACCGTGCCCAAGAGGATGAAGCAGTTATCCCAAAAGGGGATGATCGATGAGAAGCTCTGGCACAAGATCCATGTCGAGATGCCGCGCAGATCCTACGGGATCGACACCGAGGGTTCCGACTAATATCTTATTCTGAAATCCTTGAACTCACCGAGCGGTTCCCCCTTTGTCCTTTCGACCTGCTCGACTCGGGCATATGGTTGAGAGTGCTGGCATTCGTGTATTACGGCGTTGACTGAATCTTCCTCGCCCTCGAACAGCGCTTCGACATCGCCTGATTCCGTGTTCCTCACCCAACCGACGACGCCGTACCTGTCCGCGAACCGCTTGGTGTTCGCCCTGAAGAACACGCCCTGAACCTTCCCTTTGAAAACGACTTGCAGACGCGTCCTCATGGATATCGCAAGGAGACATCTCCCTGGGTGGGGATAGATTCATCGGATTGTCGCTTTTCTGACATGCACTTGATTTCTGGCATATATAAGCGAGAGAAGAAAATTGAATTGCGCAAACTATATTCCCCTACCGCATATTCGGCGGCTAATCCACTCCGAAACGTGAGGAGGTGGCCCGGATGCAAGACTCACCGCAGGAATCTAATTTACCGCAGAACCGCAACGGGATTCCTGTTCCGCAGGGGCTGAAGGAGGACATCAAGGACACCGTCAAGTCCATGGGCCTCGTCTTCGGCGACATCGGTACCAGCCCGATCTACACCCTCAGCGTGATTTTCCTGACGCTGGGACCGACGATGACGAGTGACCCGAATGTTGTGCTTGGGATCCTCTCACTGATCGTTTGGACGCTCCTGATACTTGTCACCGGGGAGTACGTCTGGCTTGCAATGAAGCTGAGCAAGCGAGGCGAGGGCGGGGACATCGTGCTGAGGGAGATCCTTCTCCCGATGCTCAAATCGGGGCGGAAGCTGGCATTCGTCACGGTGCTGGTCTTCATCGGCATCTCCCTGTTCATCGGAGACGGGGTCATCACGCCAGCAATCAGTATATTGAGCGCAGTTGAGGGACTGAAGTTCATACCGAACATCACAGTCGAGCAATCGGAAATCATCTTGATCGCGATCATCATCGCAATCGGGCTGTTCGTCTTTCAGAAGAGGGGCACGGAGAAAGTATCGAAGACCTTCGGGCCGATAATGCTGATCTGGTTCGGAGCACTGGCCGTATCCGGAGTCATTGCGATACTGCAGGCGCCCCAGGTGGTCGCGGCGATCAACCCCATGTATGCGCTGGGATTCCTCTACAACCACGGCCTGACGGGGTTCTTCGTGCTCTCGGAAGTCATCCTGTGCGCCACAGGAGGCGAGGCCTTGTACGCAGACATAGGCCACCTCGGCAGGAAGCCGATAATCCGGGCCTGGTACTTCGTCTTCTTCGTATTGGTGTTGAATTATCTCGGGCAGGGAGCTTTTCAGATCAGCCATGGCGGCTCCCAGAGCTTACTCTTCGGGATGGTGAACTCGCAGGCGGCGTTGCTGTACATCCCGTTCCTCTTCGTCGCGATATCGGCGACCGTCATCGCGTCGCAGTCGATCATAAGCGGCGTCTATTCAGTCGTATATCAGGCGATCCATACCAGGCTGCTTCCCTGGCTCAGGATCCAATACACTTCGGAACAGAGAAGGTCGCAGATCTACATTGGATCGGTGAACTGGCTGCTTCTCCTGGGAGTGCTGGCGATCATAATGATCTTCCAAGAGTCAAAGGCTCTAGCGGCGGCATACGGACTTGCCGTCACTGGGAGCATGACGATAACCGGGATCCTCATAACCATCATCTTCTACCTCAAGGGAAAGAAGTTCTACACTGTCGCCGCAGGGTTCGTGACTTTCGTCGATATAGCATTCCTTGTCTCGAACGTGTACAAGATACCTCATGGAGGATACATATCGCTGATTATCGCGAGCGTCCTGCTGGTTATCGCATACGTTTACATCTTCGGCCACAAGAGGCTCGAGAATTCGCTTAGGAGAGTGCCCCTCAAAGCCTTCCTCGAGGAGTATAACTCGCATTACGACTCGATCAATAGAATCAAGGGGACCGCGGTGTTCCTGAGCAGAGACCAGGACATGCTGCCGCCGTATATCCCCCACACGATGTTCACGAACCACATACTATACGATGACAACATACTCCTGACGCTCCGCGTACTGGACGAGCCTTACGGCATCGATGCAATCTTCAAGCGCGCTCTGGCAAACGGTCTGGAAATCTTTGAAATTCAGGTCGGGTACCTTGAGACGATTCTTGACTTCGAGGAGATCCTCAAGAGCGCCGGGATAAACGAGATCGCGATCTTCTACGGCATAGAGGACATCGTCTCAACGAAGCCGCTGTCGAGAGCTTACGCGCTACTGGACAACCTCACGCCTACGTTCGTTCAATTCTACGGGCTGCCTCCGGACAAGCTGCACGGCGTCGTCGTCCGAGTCGAAATGTAGACCTGAAAAACTGACGGAAAAAGGTCGCTTTTTCGAATGCGTCAGTAGATAGGAAAGAATTAATACGCGAAAGCATATTTTATTGCTCGTCGGGATGCACTGTCGAGTCCACAAAAGGATTCGATTCGAGCTGTTTCGAGAGGTGAATAGCATGATGAGATCTTTAGTTGAAGATGCACTTTCCAGAGAAGGGACTGGAGTAGAGAACGTCGATCCGGAATCTCCGATGGACTCAGTTGTCGATGCGGAGCTGGAGACTATCCTCAAGTCGCTGAGGACGAACATCAAGATCATAGGGGTCGGAGGCGGCGGATGCAACACGATCGCGAGGATCGTCGATGAGGGCATAGTCGGCGCCGATTTGTACGCCGCCAACACGGATGCACAACACTTGCTTGTCGTGCACGCCCCGCATAAGATACTGCTTGGGAGAAGGATCACGAGAGGCCTCGGAGCTGGCGCACTCCCGCAGGTGGGAGAGGAGGCGGCCAGGGAGGCAGAAGATGACATAAAGAAGGTCGTCAGCGACGCTCATATTTGTTTTATCACATGCGGTCTCGGCGGGGGTACCGGGACCGGCGCATCTCCGGTCGTAGCGAGGCTCGCGAAGGAAGCGGGCGCGCTGACTATCGCGGTCGCGACCATCCCGTTCAGAGGCGAAGGCAGAATGAGGATGGAGAATGCGGAGTGGGGGCTGGAGAGGCTACGAGAGGCTGCCGACACTGTGGTCGTGATCCCGAACGACAGACTGCTGGACCTGGTCCCGAAGCTGTCGCTCACAGCGGCGTTCAAGGTCGCAGACGAGGTCCTCATGAAGTCCATCAAAGGGCTCACCGAGATGATCACCAGGCCCGGGCTCGTCAACCTCGATTTCAACGACCTCAAGACCATAATGAAGGGCGGCGGAGTCGCGATGATGGGGCTTGGAGAGAGCGACGAGGACTCCGACGACCGCGCAATAGATGCCATCAACCAGGCGATCCACTCGCCCCTACTCGAGGTCGACATAAGCGAGGCGACGGGAGTACTGGTCGACGTGATCGGCGGGCCGGACATGACCCTTTCCGAGGCGGAGAGGGCGGCGGAGGAGGTCCAATCCAAGGTCAGCCCGAACGCGAGGATCATCTGGGGAGCGGCGATAGACCCCTCCTATGACAAGAGGATGCGCGTCATGCTGGTCGTCACTGGCGTGAAGTCGAAGCAGATCCTAGGAAGGGACGACAAGCCGAAGAGGGTCGGCGGACTGGACTTCATCAAGTGATGGCTCCCAAAAGCTTTAAGACCGCAAAACATGTTCAGAGAGCCGGGCAGTCGATGACTGCTGGCTCATGCAGATTATCCAATCGATATCAGGAGGTCCTGCGATGAAAAAAATCATAGATGATGCGCCTGACGAAGAGATGCCGAAATCTCAGTACAACCCAGAAGATGAGGAGCTCCAGAAGATCCTCATCGGATTGAAGACGAGCATCAAGATAATCGGTTGCGGTGGCGGCGGATGCAACACTGTCAACCGCCTCGCCGAGACAGGGGTGATCGGTGCGGAACTCATCGCGGCGAACACGGACGCGCAGCACCTGCTGATCATCAAGGCGCATAGGAAGCTCATCCTCGGAAGGAGGGTGACCAGAGGGCTCGGGGCGGGAGCGATCCCTCAGGTCGGAGAGGAGGCCGCGAGGGAAGCCGAAGACGAGCTGAAAGCGCTTATCGCAGGAGCTGACATCGTTTTCGTCACTTGCGGGCTCGGAGGAGGGACCGGTACCGGCGCATCGCCGTTCGTCGCACAGCTGGCCAAGGAGAGCGGGGCGCTGACGGTCGCGATATGCACGTATCCGTTCAAGGCGGAAGGGCTCGTCAGGGCGGAGAACGCGGAGTGGGGGCTGGAGAGGCTCAGGAATGTCGCTGATACGGTCATCGTCATCCCGAACGACAAGCTCCTGGAACTCGTGCCGAAGCTCGCATTGAACTCAGCTTTCAAGGTTGCCGATGAAGTGCTCGTCAGGGCGATCAAGGGAATCACGGAAGTGGTCACGAAGCCGGGCCTCGTCAACCTCGACTTCAACGACATCAAGACTGTCATGAAGTCTGGAGGCGTCGCGATGATTGGGCTCGGAGAGGGAGAGGACGATGACAGGGCCATGACGGCGGTCAACCAGGCCATCAACTCCCCGCTGATCGACGTCGACATAAGCAACGCGACTGCCGCGCTGGTAAACGTCACCGGCGGGCTGGACATGACGATCAGGGAGGCCGAGGAGGTCGCCGAGGTCATCCAGCAGAAGATCAACCCGAACGCGAGGATAATCTGGGGTGCCGCGGTCGACGAGACCCTGGAGGATACCATCCGCGTGATGGTCATAATCACAGGTGTTAAATCCAAGCACATCTTGGGGCCGAGCGAGCCGAGGCGTCAGAAGGACCTGGGGCTCGAGTTCATAAGATGAAGGTCAACGAGAGCTGATCGCGAATGGTAGAGATAATCGACAAGGCTTGGAAGGTCCAGAGGGAAATCGAGGACGGCGTAAAGCATATCGGCAAGGGCAGGTACGGCAGGGTCCTGAAGATGGCCAGGAAGCCGACCGGCGAAGAATACATAAAGACCAACCAGATAACCGCCCTGGGCATAATCCTGATCGGAGGGCTTGGATTCCTGATATACTGGATATTCTCTTACGGGGCGCCCATGATCGGAGGGTTTTTCCGATAGGAAAATTGAAGTACGGGGACATGTTGAGGGATATTCCCCATTACCCCTTTTGGTGATGTTTTTGGATATATTCAAAATCGAAGAGAGCGAACCCGCAAAGCGCGAAGCGGCAGAGGAAAAGCAGCAAGCGAGAGCCCATGCTCAGCTCTCAGCATCGATCGGAATCTCCGTTGAAGGGGATCTGAAGAGGTCAATCGCCTCCGGCGACACGACCGAGTTCGAAGCCAGAATAAAGCTGACCTCCGCCACGGCGAAGGCGATCGTCACGAGGTTCGACCTGCTGGCCGCTGGAACGGACGAGGGGTCGCCCGAATGGTTCATCAAGGTGTTCGACCCGATCGGCGTCCTCTGGGACAGCGCGTCCGGGGACGACCCGGTTCTGGAGTTCGAGATACAGCCGGACCATGAGAAGAGCATCACTATCATAATCCACTCGCCCAGCGGGGCGCGGTACGGGGACAGGTTAAACGTCATTGTCACCTCGCACCTCAAGGACGACCCGGGAGCGAGCGATTCCGTCACCCTGCAGGTCACAGCAAGACAGTCGATCATGGCGATCAAGACGTCCATCGGCTACGAGAAGGTCGTCGCGGATTCGATCGCCAGCAGGGTGAAGCCGAAGAACATCGGGATATCCGCGATACTTGCGCCCGCGACGCTGAGAGGGTACGTCCTCGTCGAGGCGATGAACACCGATGCGCTCAAAGACCTGGTCAAGGGAGTCCGGAAGACAAGGGGCATAGTCCAGGGCGAGACCACCCTTGCCGAGATCAACCACTTCCTGACGCCGAAGCCGGTCGTCTCCGGAATAATCGAAGGGGACATCGTCGAGCTGATTGCAGGTCCGTTCAAGGGAGAGAAGGCCAGAGTGCACAAGATCGACACGAACAAGGAGGAGATCACCGTCGAGCTGTTCGAGGCGATGGTGCCCATCCCCATCACGGTAAAAGGAGACCACGTCAGAGTCATAGAGAAGGAGCGATGAGAAGATGGCTGAGAAGATTGAAGTCCTGGTCGATGGCGGGAAAGCAACACCCGGGCCGCCGCTCGGTCCAGCGCTAGGGCCGCTGGGAGTGAACGTCGTCGAGATAGTCGCCGCCGTCAACGCGAAGACGAAGGCATTCGCCGGAATGAAGATTCCAGTGAAGATCCTGATCGACCGCATGACGAAGAAGTTCGAGATCGAGGTGGGCACGCCGCCGGCCTCCGCCCTCATCCTGAAGGAGCTGGGCATGGAGAAGGGGAGCGGCTCGCCGAAGGCGACGAAGGTCGGGAACCTCTCTGCGGAGAAGATCCTGAAGATCGCCGAGATGAAGCAGACCTCGATGCTCGGGAAGACGAAGAAGGACCGGTTCATGGAGATCGTTGGGACCTGCGTATCGATGGGCGTCACGGTGGACGGGAAAGACCCCAGGGACCTCAGGGAGGACATCGACGCTGGGAAGTACGACAAGCTGTTCGCCAGCTGAGGGTGACCGGGTTCAGAAAGCCTTATAAATAAGACCTCCATATCAGCAAACCTCAATATCCTGAATGTAGGAGAGCCAGAGAGGCTCGCCACGACTACACAGGAGGAATCACATTGGTCGACGCACACTTGGTTGAAATCGTCAAAAAGGCGCTCAAAGGATCGAAGCAGAGGGAATTTTTAGAGAGCGTCGAGCTTGCTGTGAACCTCATTGACATTGATCTTTCCGATCCGAAGAACAGGATCCAGGAGGACATCATCCTCCCCAAAGGCAGAGGGAAGCCGATCAAGGTCGGGCTTTTCGGAAGCAGCGAGATGGCTGGCAAGGCGAAGGATGTCGCCGACATAATCATCAGACCAGAGCAGCTCGAGGAGCTGGCGGGGACCAAGGCGAAGGCGAAGAAGACCTTGGCCGATTACGACTTCTTCGTCGCGGAAGCGCCACTCATGCCGACGATCGGTAAGAGGCTCGGTGTGATCCTCGGTACGACCGGAAGGATGCCGAGGCCGATACCGCCGGGATCTGATCCATCCAACATCATCAAGAATCTCAAGAACAGCGTCAGGGTGAGGACGAAGGACAAGAAGACTTTCCATGTGCCGATCGGCACGAAGGAGATGTCCCCGGAGGACATCGCCGAGAACCTGGACGTCGTCCTGAAGAGGATCATCGTGAAGCTCGAACGCGGCAAGAACAGCATCAAGTCGGCCTACCTGAAGTCAACAATGGGGCCGTCGCAGAAGGTGATGTGAGATGATAGGGCACGAGCCTTCTGAGTGGAAGACGAAGCTTGTCGACTCGATGGTCGATCAGATAAACAAGAGCCCGGTTGTCGGACTCGTCTCCGTCCAGGGAGTCCCTGGACCGCAGATGCAGAAGATGCGATCGAAGCTCCGCGAGCACATGACCATGAAGGTCATGAAGAACACGTTCCTTGAGATCGCCCTGAAGAAGGCCTCGAAGAAAAAGAAGGGGCTGGAGAACATGATCCCCCAGATCGAGGGGCAGATGGCGATACTCCTCTCAGATTACAACCCGTTCAAGCTATACAGGCAACTCGACGAGACGAAGACAAAGATGGCTGCTAGAGGCGGAGAGAGAGCCCCTGCCGACATCGAGGTCAAGGCGGGCGAGACGCCGTTCAAGCCAGGGCCTATCGTCGGTGAACTGCAGAAGGCGGGCATCCCTGCTGCGATAGAGCAGGGGAAGGTCGTCATCAAGAAGGATAAGCTGGTCGTGAAGGCAGGCGACGTCATATCGAGGGACGTGGCTCTTGTGCTCGGCAAGCTCGAGATATATCCGCTCACAGTCGGTCTCAAGCTCAAGGCGGCGTACGAGGACGGGCTCGTTTTCGACCAGAAGACACTCGCAATAGACCAGACGGTCTTCATCGGCATGATTCAGGACGGTGCGAGAAGCGCGCTGAACCTGTCCGTGTTCGCGGCGATACCGAACAAGATATCGATCAAGCCGCTGCTGGCGAAGGCGCACATGGAAGCGCTGAACCTCGCCGTAAATTCGGAATACCCAGCACCGGAAGCACTCAAGCTCCTCATTGCGAAGGCGAACGCGCAATCTATCGCGTTGGCCTCGCAGCTCCCACCTGAAGCGCTGGACGACGAGGCGAGGGCGATGCTCTCGAAGAGACCGTCCGGCGGAAGCGGCCCGAGCGCGGGCGGTGAAAAGAAGGAGGAGAAAAAAGAGGAGAAGAAGGAAGAGAAGAAGGTGACTGAGGAGGAGGCAGCCGCAGGGCTAGGAGCACTCTTCGGATAGATCAGGATCAAGAAATGAGGAGGCAAACTAAATGGAATATGTGTACAGCGCTCTGCTTCTCCATGCCGCTGGCAAGGAGATCAGCGAGAAATCTGTGACCGAGATCCTCAAGGCCGCCGGCGTGAAGGCCGACGCTTCGAGGGTAAAGGCTCTGACGGCCGCACTCGACGGAGTAGACATCGAGAAGGCCATCAGCACCGCAGTCGCGATGCCGGGTCCCGCTGCTCCAGCTGCCGCAGCTGGCGAGAAGAAAGAGGAGAAGAAGGAAGAGAAGGAAGAGAAAAAGGTCTCTGAGGAAGAAGCTGCGGCCGGTCTGAGCGCGCTGTTCGGCTGAACGCAATATCTTCTCGCAAGGCACCTTTTTTCCCTTGCGCGGTCTTGACCAGGGCTAGTCCCTGGTCGCTCGGCGATGCGATCGACCGCAGGAACTTGCACGATAGCTCAGGTGCTATCCTCCTGCGCGACAGCTGCCGGCGACCAATCGACGCCGGCGAGGACTTTCTCCGACCCGGCAGGAAAGAACTTTTATTCAGATGCTTGTGTATGAGCCCCCAGGCTGAGGCAGGAATCTGACATGTTCGAATCCCACGGCAGGAGCGTTTTCAAGAACAGGCTGGCGCTATCGTTCGACTTCGTCCCGCCCAAGCTGGTCCACAGGGACGCCCAGCTGAAGCGCCTTACGACGCTCTTCAGACCGGTCGCCGAGGGAAACTCCTCGCAGACCGCCTTCCTTTTCGGCACCGTGGGAAGCGGGAAGACCGTCACCGCCAAGCGGTTCTGCATCGACATCAAGGAGCACAGCCAGAAGTCCGGCAAGGCGATCGACTTCGTCATCGTGAACTGCAGGCAGAGGAACAGCGAGGCCGCCGCCATCCTCCACATAATCAACCATTTCCAGCCGAACTTCCCCGACAGGGGGTTCTCGATATCGGAGATGATGGAGATCCTGAGGAAGGACCTGGAGAAGAAGAAGCTCCACCTCGTAATCATACTGGACGAAGCGGATGTGCTGCTCAGGAAATCCGGTTCGGACATCATCTACAGGCTGTCACGGTTCTCGGAGGAGGGCATGGAGGGCAGGCAGCTGGTCTCGATCATCCTCATCTCCCAGAGGGATGTCTTCAACCTGCTCGACGCCGCATCCGCCAGCACCTTCAAGAGGTCCAACATGGTCGAGTTCGGCAAGTACTCCGTGAGCGAGCTTGCCGACATCGCCCGCCAGAGGGCCGGGCTGGCGCTTCATGACGGGACAATTGACGACGATTCGATAAGGCTGATCGCGGACGCGTCGGCTGAATTCGGGGACGCCAGATTCGCGATAGAGATAATCGAGAAGGCCGGCATGCTCGCCGATGAAGAGCGCTCGGAGACGATTTCTCCCGAACATGTGAGAGCCGCGAAGGCGGAAGCTTTCAATTCGATCACGGAATCCAAGCTCGTCTCGCTCGAGCCGCACCTGAAGATCACCCTGCTCGCGATATCCAGAAGCTTGAAGAACAAGGCATACACGACCACCGGCGAGGCCGAGGAGTCCTATAGGATCGCCTGCGAGGAGTTCGGAGAGAAGCCGAGGGCGCACACGGCTTTCTGGGGATACCTGAAAGACCTCGACGACGCAGGCATGATCTCCGCGCACAAATCCGGCGAAGGGGTGCCGGGCAAGACTTCCATCATAACGATCCCCGACATGCCTGTCAAGATATTGGAAGAGAAGCTCACGCAGCTGATCGGCGACGACGACCTCTGAGAACGGTAATATAGCCAGACGCCGACAAATCAGACCCGAGTAACTGCATACGAAAGTTAATTTAAGCGTTCTGGCTATTTGCTAAGTAAATCGGTCGGTGGAGGACATTGCAGAAAGATAGTGGCGTTTCTGCCGGTTCGATTCAGCTGAGGGAGGGCGCTATCTACCTCATCAAAGAGCGCAAGCCGTTGCTCTCTTACAAGCTGTTCGAAAAGGCCCTTTCGCTCGGGCTACCTGGGTTGTGCGTTACGAGGCAGTTCCCCGCCAGGCTTAAGGAGAATTTCGAGCTGCCGAACGCAAGGCTGATATGGCTGAGCCACACGCCGGGCAAGGACAGCCACAATCCAACCAACATCGGCACGTTGGCCACGCTGATCTCGTCTTTCGTCGAGAAGTACACCAAGTCCGTCAGCCTGATCGACGGGCTCGAGTACCTCGTCATCAACAACGGGTTCCAGCAGGTGCTGAAGTTCACTGAGCTCATCAACGAGCAGGTGATGCAGAGCGAATCGATGGTCCTGATCCCGATCAGCCAGAACGCCTTCAGCGACAAGGAGATGGCGCTGATCGAGAGGAACGTCGAGACGATCGAAGGGACCGCGG
>Ga0315293_10001317_pt1 | contig 24093 bp, 16 predicted proteins | sample YL17G13_20_MG_FD_203071 | JGI IMG/M metagenome (GOLD analysis project Ga0315293, IMG submission 203071) | Sediment microbial communities from Yellowstone Lake, YNP, Wyoming, USA - YL17G13_20 | ecosystem: Environmental > Aquatic > Freshwater > Lake > Sediment | place: USA: Wyoming | collected...
GAGATCATGTTCTTTTCCCCGCCGCCGATGGTATAGATACCGGGTTTCCGCTTCCGGTAAAAACTGTCAAAAGCCTCGGCCACGTCGGAGGCATATAAGATGTCCCGCGTCTGCTTGCCCGTGCCGAAGATGGTCAGGGCTTCGCCGATGAAGGCGCGGATCGAGAAATTCGCGACCCAGCCGTGGTCCTCGCCGCCAAACTGATTCGGGCCGTAGATTCCCGTCAGCCTGAAACAGGCCGCTTGCAATCCAAAGGTGTCGATGTAGGACTGGACATAGATCTCGTTCGAGCGCTTGGAAGCGTGCAATGGGGTGACCATTCCCTGTAGCAGCGGTTCGTCGTCGCCAATGCTCACCGGCTTCCGCAGATATCTGGTTTTTCCCTCGCTCAGGCTGGCATTGATCCTGTCCGGGCCGAAGGTGTGGATGCTGGAGCATATCGCGACTGGGATCTCCAGCCGCCTGGCGACATCCAACACGTTGAATGTTCCCAGAGTATTGGTGGAGAAATCGAGTTCGGGGTCCTCCCACGAAATGGTCATCGCCGGCTGGGCGGCGGTATGGCACAAGTAATCGCATCCCTTTGCCGCCCGCAGCAGGTCCGCCTTGTCCCTGATGTCCCGCACGAGAACCTTGACCCCCGATTGCTCCAGAAATTTCTTGTTGAAGCTCCTGGCTGCCGGCTTCATATAGGTGTTCCTGGCAAATTCGTGCTTGGCCAGGTTGTCGTAGGCGATAACCTCATCGCCTTTTGCCTTGTAAAACAAGCATAAGTTCGAGCCGAGGAACCCGCAACCGCCGGTGACCAGTACTTTCATCTTGCCCCCTGCATGAAGAAGAACCCGTGATGGTTGGAGCCGTATTATAGCATAAAAACGTTAAGACTTGAACCGGGATTTTTCCCCATTCATCCCTGCCGGTGCAGACGGTCGTACGGGCGGGAGGCGAGCTGCGCATCGATGAATTCCATTGTTGACAATGCGCCGGCTAAGAAGGAAAATTATCTTCAAACGGAGAGGAGGAAAACATGAGCAAGAGATTTCAATGGTTAAAAATGGCGGCGCTGCCCGTCGTTTGCCTGCTGCTGCTGACATCCGCCTGCAAGACAAGCGATGACGATAACGAGTCTACACCAACGCCAGTGACCTGCGTCTACGTGGTCGGCTTCACTCTTGACTCGGCCGGAACAACGACGCCTTGCATTTGGAAAGACGGCGTCCGCAGCGACCTGAGCTGCCCGACCGGCAATAAAGGCATGGCATCGTCGGTATTCGTTTCCGGGGCCAACGTCTATGTTGCCGGCAGCACGTTCTCTGGAACGAGCAACACGTGGACTCCCTGCTACTGGAAGGACAACGTGCGCACCGACCTCTCCAAGGTCTCCGATGCCGCCAACGGCGAAGCTTCCTCCATCTGGATCTCGGGTACGGATATATACGTTTCCGGCGACTCCGGGATCGGTGAAAATTCGGGCATTCCCCATTCCTGGAAAAACGGCGTGCGCACCGACCTGCCGGTGCTCGATGCCACCAAGCGTGGGTCAACCTTTAGCATTACCGTGTCCGGGAGTGATGTCTACGTGGCCGGGTTGACGACGACGCCGAACATGGTGCCCTGCTACTGGAAAAACGGCGTACGCACCGATTTGAGTGTCCTGGTCGCGAGCAAATGGGGATGGGCGACCGGCATCCGCGTAAGCGGAAGCGATCTCTATGTCTCCGGCGGTTCCAGGAACAGTTCGAATGTCAACGTCGCCTGCATTTGGAAGAACGGCGTACGCAGCGACCTGACTCCGATCGACCCGGCAAAATTAGCTCTTGCCTATTCGATATTCGTTTCCGGCAACGACGTCTATGCAGCCGGCTATTCGGTCAACAGCGCAAACGTCAGCAACGCCTCTTATTGGAAGAACGGAAGCCGAACCGACCTGCCGCCGATCGATGCCACCAAGGATGCCAGCGCCGAATCCATCTTTGTGTTTGAGGGCGATGTTTACGTGGCCGGCGCTAGCGAGAACAGCGCCAACGGCTTCATACCCTGCCTCTGGAAAAATGGCGCACGCACGGAGTTGAGCGTCCCGGACGCCAACGGACACAACTATGTCTACTCGGTATTCGTCGCCAAACAATAGAAATCGGGGCAACGCTTCAGCTCGCCGCTCCGATGCCTGCCGCTCAATTCGTTTATGCCGTCCGCCCGGTTCAAACCAATCGGCGCATCACTTTTTTCCAGGAGCGGGTGATCACGAAGCTCTCCTCGAGATTGTCGATCATGCGCGCGAACTTTTTCATTGGCGCGGCGAAGGTGAGTTCGTCGGCCTGGACGCAGGGGCGGGCCGAAACATCGAACATCCCCAGCACGCAGCGGGGGTTTTCCTTGCGGTTCTCCAGGAACGGATACTGGATGACGGTGCCGCAGCCGGAGGAAAAGGGGGCGATCACTCCGAACGGGTCGGTCTCCTCGTAGTTGGCCAGGGTGAAAAGGCCGGAAAGGACATCGGGCTTGGCGAAGAAGACGGCCGCTTCTGGCCGGTCGGCTTCGACCAGATTGTCCCAGCGCTTCAGGGCAAGATATTTTGCCGGCCCCCGCCATTCGGGCCAGTTTTTCATGAGCTGCTTGACGATCTCGGGCGTTTTTTTGTAGCGCTCTCCTTCCAGCTTCCCGGGGATGCCGCAAGAGAGGAAGTACTCGAAATTGGGTCGTTGCGGGACCGGGAAGCCGCAGAAACGCTTGCCGCAGCCCAGCGCCGGCTCGTCCAGGCACAGCGAACCTCCCTTCCTAACCGCAGCCAGATCGGCCACGAAACAATGCCAGCCCCGGCTCGGCGGCGCAGCCTTCATCCCTTGCGGCGGCTCGTCGGCAAAATAAAAAACCAGCGGCAATTCTGTTCCTGGAAAGAACTTGGCGAAAAGGTCCATGAATTTTATCTTCAGTTTTAAATCCATGACCGAATTTTAGGTGACTCCCATAGAGATTTCAATAGATGGCCGTGAATGGCTGGTGATGATCAGCGGAAGTTTTTTCATTTTATATGAATAGGGAATAAGCAATTGGTCATAGCCATGAGGACGCATTTCGGGGGACGCCCCCAGCTCTCAGTGAATGCGCCACAGGTAACTGACTTTGAAGAAGAGGGAATTTTTCATCTCGCGCAGGCGGCCCTGGCCGGGGACCCAATGATCATCGGCCCATTGCCGGCTTTCATAGAGCGAACCGTAGCCAAGATGGATGACGGTTCCCGGGATCAGGGTGAATGAGGCCAGAAAATCGGTCAGCAGCTGCTTTTGATAATCGTCGTAGCGCAGCGCGCCGCGCACGAAAAAAAAGCGGTTGAACTGGTAGCTGGCCAGCAGGTTGACGATCTGCACCGTGTAGACCGGCTCGCGTATCCCGGCGGCCCGGCGCGACATCGCGTCGCGGACATAATCCAAATCCAGTTTCAGGTGAATGCCCGGCTGCACCGTGGCAGCCAGTTCGAGGCGGAGGCCGGAACCGAGGAACGGGTCCGACGGATCGTAATAAATTTTTTCCCCAAGCTGCAGCAAAGCATAGGCAGACAGCCATTTGCTCACTTGCAGCTGGCCGTTGCCGGCCCACGTCTGGTATGAGAACAGCCTGCCGGCCCACGCTTCCCCGTTGTCGCTGAATGCGACGCGGAAAGCCCCTCTGCGCTTGGTATACAGCGTGAGGGCCAGGTTGGCCGACCGGTCGTCCAATCCCGTCTCCAGGTCATGGATCGCCTCGTAGCGAAAAGAGGCTTGCAGGCGCTCCCACCAGGAGCCGCTGCGGCGCGGGTAAAGGTTCCGCCCAAGGAACAGCTGGCCGCGGCTGATGGCCGAGCGGTAGAGGAAAGCGGAATCCATGGCGAAGTCCCTGTCCCAGGTTTCTCCGGTCGCCCAGGCCTGCCACTGGCGATCGCTGTACTGGGCCATGGCGCTTACGCCGTTGCCGGAGCGCGACGGTTCCCGATCGGCGGCGACGGTCTCGCTGTGCAAATAGAAGAACAACAGGCGCAGGTTCTGGAACAGGCGATACTGCAGGTCGGCTCCCGCTACCTGGTTGAAGCCGCCGGCAAAACTGCGGCCGCTGTAAATCAGTCCCAGCGAATTGTCTGAACCGATGCTGTACTTGAGCCGCAACAGTCCCCAGTAGGCGTTCCGGCCCACATGGGGATTGCCCCCCTTCTCCCATTCCAGCCCCGGAGCCCGGTCATCGGCCGCCAGCAGGGCGAACTGGGTCCGGCCCGCCGTGCCGCTTAGCTTGGCCGCCCAGCCCGGATCGGCGATGAAGCGGGTATAGACCGAGGCCGCCATCATGCCGTTGTTGATCAGCCCGAAATCGAAGACATTGATCCCTTCCATGAAAAATGGCCGCTTTTCGCTATAAAAAACCGGGTAGCGCTGGTTGACTTCGACTTGAAAGGCGTCGCTCTCCACCTGGCTGAAGTCGGGATTGAGGGTCGCTTCGGCGGTGATGGAAGAGCTCAGGCCGTACTTGAGCGAGAGGCCGGCGTTGGGAGTCCACTCCGCCGCCTTCCAGGAGGTTTCGTCTCGGCGGACGGCGCCGCGGTTGAACGTGAAATTGGGCAGCACCTCCAGATTGAGCGCCTTCTTCAGGTTGCGGTAGGCGACTGTGACCAGGAAATGATACTGGTTGCGGCCGACCTTGATCTCGGGCCAGGAGCCCATCCGCCCGAGGCGACTGATGTGGCGGAAGAACATCATGCCCATGGCCACCTCGGCGCCGCCCTTAAAGCGCAGGCTGTCCAGCGGGATGCGGATCTCGGCCGTGTAACCGCCCTCATCGATCCGGGCGGCGCTTTCCCAGACAAAATCGTGGGATACGTCAAGGTTGTCGGCATACATCGCCGTGCTCATGCCGTCCAGCTGCACGCCGCTGGGGTTGACGTAAAACTCGCATGTCGACTGGCGGTTGTTGAGGTTATCGATCGCCACTCCGATCCAGTCGTCGTTGCCGCCCGAATCGCGCTTGGCCAGCGAGGTCTTGATTTTCGCCGGCTCGGGATCGTGGCAGCGGAAAGCGAAGTACAGGTTTTTCCGGTCGTAGGCCAGCCAGACTTCGGTCGGGCAGTCGAGCTTTTCGCCGTAGACGGGATTGAAGGTGATCCACTGGCGGCTGATCGGGGCCAGGGCCCAGGCCGGCTCGGTCAGCCGGCCGTCGATCGTAATGGCTTCGGAGATCAGGTCGGGAACGACCAGTTGTGTCTTTTCATCCAGCTCGACGGCGACGAGCCCAGCGGTTGCCGGCCAAAAAACCGTACACACGAACAAAAACAGCATGATCCGTCTGTTCATCGGGACATCTCCTGGTTCGAAAAGTAATACGGGACAGAAAGCGACAGGTTTACACGCAAAATCAATTTGTCAGAGAAAACGGGATGGCGAACAATCTCAGCCGGGGGATTGACCCGCCGTCTCAGGAAGATAAGATATATGTTTTGCCGTTGAGAACGACCGTCTCTTGGGACGTCGCCAGGGAGAAGCGTTAGAACTCAGTATATATAATTGATTTTTGAATTGGGAACGGGCTGCCCTTTCAAATAAGCGATCAGTTTTTGCGTGATCGCGACCCTCAGGTATTCGAGGTCGGCGTCGTTGAGTTCGTAGCCCTTGATCGGGCGATAGACGTACAGGCTGCCATCCGGGACCCACCAGGGCTGATACTTGAGCTCTTTCAGGGTGGTGATACCGATGACATCGCCGCTGGCCACCATGATGATCCGCGCTTCAAGGATCGCCCCGAAGACATCGGTCGGAAACGGCGCGGGTGCCGGCTCCGGAATCTTGTAGGTGCGGGTAGAGGAGTCATAGTATCCTTTCACGACCGTTCCCTTCATCCAGATGCCAAGCTTGATGTTGACGATTTCCAGGATGATGTCGGTATCGATCTTCCTGCCGATGTCGGCGTAATTGAGCTCGCCGCCGGCCCGGGATAGCACTTCCTTGAGCAGCGAGCGGTCGCGGAGGGTAAAATTCGCCTCCAGCAAGCTCTTTTCGATGGAATTATAAAAGGAGTCGTACAGCATCATTTCCGATTGGGTGATTTCCTTGGGCGCATCGGGTACCCTCAGCACGACCTTGGGATTGGGGTTTTTAGCCAAAAATCCCTGCCAATCTCCCTTCAGGACAAGGTCGTTCTGGGCTTCATAAAGATAATACGTTTTGGGCGTATAAACGCATGCCGACAGGCAGGCAAGAAAGAAAACCAGCAAAATCTTTCCCTGTTTCATGAGCCCTCCTTCCCTCCTAAAAACCGAGAGAAAAGCCTATTTTCGCCATGACTTGGATTTTAAAGAACTTTAATTGAGATTTCAATAGAAAGTTGTGAATTGCTCGTGAACAAAGACCACCATTCCCGCAATCACGATAACGGTTCTTCTATCGGGAACAATGGGGCGGTTATTTGTCCAGCAGGGCTTTCCATTCCAGTAAAGCCTGGCGAAACTCGACCGGGGAGAGGATCAGATCGGGGACGCTGCCGTTCTTCCAGTGCGCCATCCATCTGCCGCAGCAGATCTTGCCGGAGTCGAAATCGCAGTCGCCGGAGACGATCTGCGAGAATAAAGTTAGAACCTGATCCGGAATCCGCCGCGCGCGCTGACACCGGAAAAATCGATCTGGGTCTCGCTCACGTTGCTGACGGACGCGCCCGACGGCGGCTCGCCGGCGAAATCGATGAAGCGGACGGAATGGCCGGACACATTCAGGTCATAGGTGTAGAAGCGGCCGCTGCCGCTTTGATTGAGTGTGTCGTTTTGAAAGAACTCGGAACTGCCCTCGAAGCCGCTGATTTTCGCGTACCGGCCAAGGACCTCGACGAAAAAGAAGAAGTTGCGGGCAATGCTGGCTTCAATCCCCAGCCGGGCGTAGATGCACGGGCCGCCGGCATTGCCCTTGGCGTTGATCTGCATGGAGCCCAGGCTGCCGATGAACTTCTGGTCTATGGCGAGCCGGGCTAAGGTCCAGCCGCCGCCGGCTTCGGCCAGCAGGTCGAAGCGCTTGCCCAGGGGCCGGATGAAGAACAGGCCGAGGGTGACCGGAACGGCCGAGACGGCCGGATCGAAGGTGATGGTATAGGTGGCGGGGGGGAAGACGGGCTGGTCGATGACAATTCGGTTGTTGCTTTTTCCGCCCAGGTAGGATGCGCCCAGCGAAACGCCGAACCGTTTCCCGAGGTAAAACAGAAGGTCGGCGCCCCCTTCGAAAGAGCGGTTGAGGCCGTTCTCGTCGATCGTGTAGGGAACGCCCTCTATGCCGGCCATGTATTCGTTGAGCGTGACGTTCGCCTTGGTGTCGTTGATGTCGCCGCCGTCGAAGAAACTCATTCCGCCGCAGAGCCTGAGTCCGATCCGCAAACCGTCTTTGGCGGGCTTGGCCTTGGCCACCCCCATTCTTTCCACCGGAGACTCGATGGCCAGCATTCCCTCATCCTCTGCCCAAACCGGCAGGTTGAGAAATACAAGGAACATGAGAACGATCAAAACGATTGTTTTTTCTTTTTTATTCATCGGCCCTCCCCGGTTGACGGGTTAAGTATAATCCAGCAAGCGGAAATATTCAAAGAGCACCCGTAACATGCTTTTGAGGGATTGGGGACGATGCTTGAGTGTGTGACTTCAGTTTTGCTGGTGTTAGAAGAAATACTTACGACCATTCCAATTTTTAAGACTTTATTTATGAAACTTCCTGATGAACTCTTCGACCTCGGGGATGCCGCCCTGGAAAATCAAATAGCCGTTGTAGGGCTCACGCTCGGTGATCTCGCCGGCGATGGGGGTCAGCATCAAGTCCTTGACCTTGCCGAGGTCAGTCGTTTGACCGAGCGCCCAGGCCAGCTTGACGTAGGCAACTTCGGGCAGCATGTTCTCGGCCGGGATGATGCCCTTGGCCATCAGGTCGCGGCCGGTGTCGTAGACGAACATGTGCACGTAGCCCCAGAGCGTCTGCACGGTCATGTAGATGGTCACGCCCTTGGCCACCGCCCGTTCGATGGCCGGGTACAGCGGCTTATTGACATGGCCCAGGCCGGTGCCGGCGATGACGATGCCGCGATAGCCGTGGTCGACCATGGAGTCGATCATGTCGGGTTGCATGTTGGGGTAGTAATAGATCATTCCCACCTTTTCCTCGAAATAAGGGAGGATGTCCACATTGCGGTCGTTGCGCCGGCGCTTGTAGTCCTGGCGCAGCGGCGTGATCTTCTTGCGGTCGACCATGGCGATGGGGATGTCGCCGATGGTGCGGAAGGTGGAGCGGTAGGAGGAGTGCATCTTGCGCACGCGCGTGCCGCGGTGCAGCAAACCGTATTCGTCCGAGGTCGGGCCGAACATGCAGACCATGACCTCGGCGATGTCGGATTCGGCGGCCGTCTTGGTGGCGTGCATCAGGTTCAGGGCCGCGTCCGACGAGGGGCGGTCCGAGGAGCGCTGCGAACCGACCATGACGATCGGAATGGGCGGGTTCTGCACCATGAAGGAGAGGATGCCGGCCGTGTGGTGCATGGTGTCGGTTCCGTGACCGATGACAATGCCGTCGATCCCCTTGCGGATCTCCTCGCCGATGGCCTTGGCGAGTCCCTTGTACTGCTCGGGCCCCATGTTCTCGGAGAAGACGGCGAAGAGCTTCTCGGTGGTCAGGTTACAGATGTCGGCCAGCTCGGGGACGGCGCCGTAGAGCTCACCCGGCGAAAAAGCGGGGATGACGGCGCCGGTGCGGTAGTCGAGGCGCGAGGCGATGGTGCCTCCGGTCCCCAGCAGCTTGACGTTCTTCTTTTCCCTGGAGAACGGGAACTGTTTCTCCGGTATCTTGTAGTGCGCCTCCTTGTAGCCGAGTTCCTCCATCGCCCGCACCGTCTCGACGGCGATGCCGACGTTGTAGCCGGTGGCCAGCTTCAGCACGATATGGCGCGGGTCGTCATTCTCCGAGCGCGGCAGCACGATGCCGCGGAAATCGCCGCGCGTGGTCTTGATCGCGGCATCGCTCCAGACGCGGATGTTGAACTTCTTGAGCAGCTCCAGCGCCGCCCCCTTGTAGCCCTTGAAGAGGTCGCTCATCGGTCGCCTCCGTCGGCCAGGAGGGCCGCCACCTCGCGCATGGGCACATTGCCGAGCGCCGGCTGCCTCAGGTTGCCGGCGATCCAGCGTGACGCCGCGCCGGGGTTCTTCGAGGTGCGGATCTTTGCGAATTTTTTCTTCAAGATGGGCAGCGGTGCCAGGACTTCCTTGCGGTTCATCTTCCTGAAGTTCACCGTGGTCAGCAGCGATTGAAAGTCCAGGTTGGGATGCTCGAACACGACCGGCAGCAGGGCTTTGACGATTTCCAGCTCCAGCTTCTCCATTTTGAGAAAGGCAAAGAGGTCGTACAGGCGTTCGAAGCTGAAGCCCGCGGCCGGCCCTGAAGGTCCCCGACGAGGGGGCTGCTTGCCCAGCAGGTGCTTGAGATCGTGGCCCAGGACGATCGCGGCGAAGCGCGGCGCGACGCCAAGCCCGGCCTGGAGCTTTTCCAGCAACGGCGCCAGGTTGTGCGTCAGCAGGAAGGTGAAGGTGTCGACGGGGACGTCCCAGGCCTTGAACTGCTCAAGGCGCCCGCTGACAGCCACCGGCATGGCGGCGCGCACGCGCTCGATCAGCTCCTCCTCGACCGGGATGGGCGCCGAGTCGGTGTCGGGGTACATGCGGTCGGGGCCGGGCAGGACGCGTTCGAAGATGGTGGTACCGTCGCTGAAGCTTTTCCGCGTCTCGTTGGGCACGCCCTGGAAGGCCAGGCGGCAGCGCTCCTCGATCGTCTCCAGCCCCGTCTTCACATCTTCATCGGGGGCCCAGAACAGCACCTGGGCATCTTCTTCGCCCGATTTCAGTGCCTTGCGCGCATGCTTGAATATCTTTTCGTCGGCCGCCGGAGCGTCAATCGGCTCGGAGTGGAGCATGTTGGGCTTCTCCAGGCAGGCGATGACCTTCAGACGGTCGCCGATCTCGTCGGCGAACGACTTGCCGGGCTGAGTGAAGAACGAAAGGATGCCCGTGAAGCCGGGCAGGTTGACCGCCAGCAAACGCAGCTTGTTCTTCTTGGCCTCTTTGAGCAGGGGATGGCCCGCGCCTAGGGCCTCGGCGTCCAGTTCCTTGTGCCCGGGCTTCCAGCCCGCAGGATCCGGGACACGCCGCCGCAGCTCCTCGCGGATCTCCAGCAACGCCTTCTGGCGAAAGGCCTCGTTGTGGACCAGCTCGGGGATCCAGGCGATATGGGCCACTCCCTTGATCTCCACGCGGGTGCCGCCCGTGACACTGACGTTGACGTCCTCGCGGGCGGCGCCGATGCCGGTGCGCACCTTGCCGGTGCTGCGCGCCAGGAAGCGGAGGTAGTGCGCCGCTTCGGCGGCTTCGTCAGGGGTCTTCATATCCGGGTAGGTCACGGTCTCCATCAACGGCATGCCCAGTCGGTCGGTGGAATAGACCCGGGTGTGGCCGACGTCGGACACCTCGCGGCAGGCGTCCTCTTCGACGCTCAGCTGGATGATGCGCACCTTTTTTTTGCTCAGCGGGATCTCGCCCTCGATGCCCAAAATGCCGGTGCGCTGGAAGCCGGTGGGGATGCTGCCGTCAAGGTACTGCTTGCGCGTGATGTGGAACTCGCCGACGATGTTGGCCTTCAACAGCAGAGCCACCTCCATGGCGATCTCCAGGGCCTGACGGTTGATCAGGAAAGGCGGCGTGTCGTCGATCTCATAGGTGCAGGTGGTTTCGTTCTTGATGCGATAAACGACGATCTTGCGCGTCTTGAACTCCATCAGGGCCGTGCCGTCGTACTCGCCCAACTCGGAAAGGGTCGGCCGCATGTGACGGATGATCTCGGCGTCGTAGTCCTCGTGGTCGTGATATCTCCCGGCGGGGCAACGGCAGAAGAGCTTCTTATCGGTCTTCAGCTGCTGGTGGATCTCCAGTCCGCACTTGAAACCCAGCTCGGCATAGGTTTGGGCGCTGGTTTCCCGGCGCGGGGTCCAGCCGACCCGCTTCCGGCTCAGATCATAATTTTGGCGCGGAGTGAAGGGTGATTTCATTTTCCGTCCTCGGTGCAGAAGGTTAAATATATGTCCAAGCCACCCGTTTGTCAAGGTTCAGGCGCGGGCGTATTTTCCCAATCTCCTGGGCGCGGCGGAAATTTTTTCATGCCTGCCGTCTAATACCACCTCAAGGAGGCAACATGAAAAAAATCAGCATGATCGTGATCCTTTTGTTATGCGTCGGCGGTTTCGGCATGGCCGCGGCAAAGGCGACGGCAGCGAAGCCGCAAATCCAGCTGGCCATCCTGCTCGATACCAGCGGCAGCATGGACGGTCTGATCGGCCAGGCCAAATCACGGCTGTGGAAGATCGTCAACGAGCTGGCCACCGCCAAAAAGAACGGCCAGGCGCCGCGCCTGCAGGTGGCGCTATACGAGTATGGCCAGGACTCCATCCCGGCCGCAGCGGGCTATCTGCGCCGGATCGTGCCGCTGAGCGGGGACCTCGACCGCATCTCCGAGGAATTGTTCAGGTTGAAAACCAACGGCGGCAGCGAATTCTGCGGCCAGGTCATCCAGGCCGCGGTACAGGAGCTTGAGTGGAGCCCGGGCGGCAGCGACCTGAAGATGATCGTCATCGCCGGCAACGAACCGTTCACCCAGGGCGGGACCGACTATCGCGGCGCCTGCCGCGAGGCGATCGCGCGCGGCATCATCGTCAACACCATCTTCTGCGGCGATTACCAGGAGGGCTTGCGCACCGACTGGAAAGCCGGGGCCGACCTGGCCGACGGCCAGTACCTGGCCATTGACGCCAACAACGCCCCGCCGCCGGTCGACGCTCCCCAGGACGCGGAGATCGCCGGCCTCAGCCAAGAGCTGAACCGGACCTACGTCGCTTATGGCCAGGAGGGGGCCGGGGGGCTGGCGCGGCAGAAAGAACAGGACAAGAACGCGGCCGCCCTGAACGGCGAGGTCCTGGCCCAGCGGGCGGCGGCAAAAACGGCGCCACAGTACAATAACTCCTCCTGGGACCTGGTCGACGCCAAGAAATCGGGGCAGGTCAAAGTGGAGGAGCTGAGCGAGTCGGAGCTGCCGCAGGCGATGAAGGGGATGTCCGCCAAGGAACGCAACGAATACGTGGCGGCCATGCAGGGTAAGCGGGATGAGCTGCAGAAGAAGATCGCCCGCTTGAACGGCGAGCGCGAGAAATTCGTCAGGGAAAAAATGCAGAGTGGCGCCGCCGCCGATACCTTGGACGAGGCCATCCTCCGTGCCCTGCGCAGCCAGGCGAAGGGAAAGAATTTTAAATTCGAAAAATAGGGGGCAAACGTCATGGAAAAGAAAATGAGCAATCGAACATCTTGGCTTTCCGCCCTATTGGCCGCGGTCTTGGTTTTTGCCGCGGCCTGCCTGCGTGCCGACGGCTTCATCGTCATCCCCCGGCCGCCCCATCCGGGGCCAACGGCCCACTTTCCCCTGGAAGTGGCCCGACATGACGTCCGGGTGACGATCGACGAGCAGCTGGCCACCACCATCGTCGACCAGGAGTTCTACAATCCCAACGATTCCCGCCTAGAAGGATATTATTTGTTTCCCCTGCCCGCCGGCGCCGTGATTAGGGATTTCAGCATGTGGATCGATGGCCGCGAGACCCGGGCCGAGCTGCTCGACGCCGCGAAGGCCCGGGGCATATACGAGGACATCGTGCGCCGACTGCGCGATCCGGCCCTGCTGGAGTACGACGGTCGCGGCGTGTTCAAAATGCGCGTCTTCCCCATCGAGCCCCGCAGCAAAAAAAGGATCAAGATCTCCTACCACGAGGTCCTGGAAAAGAATAACGGCGCCATCGCCTATTTCTACCCGCTGGGAACGGAAAAATTCTCGGCCAGAAGCATTCCCGAAGTCAGCATCGTCCTGGACATCCGTTCGGCGGCGCCGCTGGCCGGCATCCACTCCCCCACCCACCCGGTGACGGTCTCGCGCCCGGCCCCCGGCCGGGCCAGGGTGAGCTACTCGGCCCGGGATATCCTCCCGGACAGCGATTTCCGCTTATTCTTTACCCCGGCTTCCGGCCGCCTCGGATTTTCCCTGCTGGCCTTCCGGCCGAGCGGCCAGGACGGCACGTTTTTCCTGAGCATCGCGCCCGGCTTCGCTAAAGACAACGAGGATGCCGGAGCCAAGGACATCACCTTCGTCGTCGACACCTCGGGCAGCATGGCCGGCCGGGCCATGGAGCAGGCGCGCAACGCCATGACCTATTGCCTGGGGCGGCTGAACCGCAACGACCGCTTCAATATCATCCGCTTCGCCACCGAGGCCGAACCCCTGTTCCCGGAAGTGGCTGCCGCGTCTGGGTCGAACCTGGCCAGGGCGAAGGAATTCATCGCGGGCTGCCAGGCCGCCGGCGGCACCAACTGCGAGGAAGCGCTGAAACTGGCCCTAAAGGTCCCCGCTGAGGGGGCTCTAAAAGTCCCCGATGAGGGGGCCCTGAAGGTCCCTGATAAGGGAGCCGGCAGAGGGTCAACGGACCGCCCGCGCCTGGTCGTTCTGGTCACCGACGGCAAGCCGACGATCGGCGAGACCGGCGATGAGGCCCTGCTGCGCCTCGTCGCCGGCGCCGCCCACGGCCGCCCTGAAGGTCCCCAACGAGGGGGGTTGCGCCTCTTCCCCGTGGCCATCGGCAGCGAGATCAACACCCACCTGCTGGACGGGTTCGCCGAGCAGACCCGCACCTTCCGCACCTATATCGCCGCCAACGAGGACATCGGGGCGGGCATCGCCCGCTTTTACGACAAGATCCGCTCCCCGGTCCTGAGCAACATCCGCCTGGACATTTCTCCAAGCGCCCGCGCCGCTCAGCTCCACCCGCGCGAGATGCCCGACCTGTACCGCGGCTCAACCCTGACCGTTGTCGGCCGCTACCAGGGCTCGGGTCCGGCTACGATCACCGTCCGCGGCGAGGTGGATGGCCGAAGCGAGGAGTTTTCCTTCCACGCCGATTTCCCGGCCGAAAGCCTCGATCATGACTTCTTGCCGCCGCTCTGGGCCGCCCGCCGCGTCGGCTTCCTCCTCGACCAGCTTCGCCTGCACGGCGAGAACAAGGAGCTGGTCGACGAGGTGACCCGCCTGGCGCGGCAGTACGGCATCGTCACCCCCTATACGAGCTACTTGATCGTGGAGGATGAAAAGGTCCGTCGCGACCGCGGCGACCTGATCGAGACCGACATGACCATGGGGGGTCTTCCCGCGCAGCCGGCGCTGGAGCGCGAGCAGCGCGAGGAGTTCGCCGCCATGAAAGACAAGTCGGGGCTCGGCAGCGTACGCGCCTCGAGCGAATTGCAGAAGCTGAACCAGGCGCAGGCCGTCGCCGAGACGCGTTCCGGCGGAAACTCCATGCGCGAGCTTGGCCGGCAGGTCAGGACCGTGCAGGGTACGGCGTTTTACCTAAGCAACGGCGTTTGGGTCGATGCCCGCGTCCAGGGGAAAACCAAATTCCCGCTGACGCGCATCGCGTTCGCCTCGGAGGACTACTTCTCCCTGCTGAAGAGACAGCCGGGGCTGGCGCCCATTCTGGCATTGGGTCACCGCGTGCGCCTGGTTGCCGCTGGCCGTATCATTGAAATCTACGACCCGGGCTCGGCCGCGGAGTGATTCAGCGGATCGAGGTGAAGAGATTGAACGCGGGCGGGTACGACAGGTGCTTCTTCACCGTGCACGACTGGGCCGCTTGCACCACGGCGGCCCGGTATTTCTTCGGAAAAGAGGCGGGCAGGACAATCTCGATGTCGATCTTGCCGATCAAGTGGCTTCCCGGGTCTCTCTCCATGCGCTGGTTCAGCTCGATGCCCGCCGAGTCGATATGGCGCTGCTGGCAGAAGGAAAGGACGTAGAAGCCGGCGCAGGTGCCCAGCGAAGCCAGGAAGAGCTCGAAGGGGGACGGGGCGCTGTTGTCACCGCCACCGTCAACGGGCTGGTCGGTCTTGTGAACGAAGCCGTTGTATTCGGCGTTCACTTTCTTGCCGCCGGGAAAATAAATTTTCATGTCCATGGTTTTTCTCCTGGAATGATCGACAAGGAATCGATATACGGTTGCCGATGCTGTTCGGCAGCCGCTCGATTTCCCAATACGGATTTTAGCCCAAAAAAGCCGGGAAAGCAAATGCCGTTTTGATTCTCCACGAAAATTGATTTGTGGCCGGAGCTTGTGCTACAATGGTCAAGAGAAATACAATCGGAGGCGACCATGAAAATTAGAATCTTGCTCGCATTGATAGCCGGTTGGCCGTTACTGGCATCCGCCCAGGGCACTATCGATTTTAGCGCATATTTTGTCGACCAGACCATGCGTGTGGACGTCTTCCACACTGGCGATGCCAAAGAAGAAATGTTCGCCATCGACCGCATCATCCAGGAGGGGCCTTGGGCCGGCAATCCGCACCGGCTGATCGCGCCCTTCGAGTTTGGCCGCTACCTGCTGCGGGTGAGCGATCTGGCCTCCGGCGAACTGATCTACAGCAAGGGCTTCGACAGCTACTTCGGAGAGTACAAGACCACCGAGCCGGGAGTGAAAGGGGTCAAGAAGACCTTTTCCGAGTCGCTGCTTATACCCTTCCCCAAGAACAAGGTCCGCCTGGAGGTCTTGCTGCGCGACCGCGAGAACCAGCCGCAGCCCATCTTCAGCCGCGAGGTCGACCCGGCCGACATGTTCATCGTCCGGGAAAAGCCCGCCAGCGACGTGAAGATGGACGAACTAGTGAAAAACGGGCCTTTCGCTACCAAAGTCGACCTGGTCATCCTGGCCGAGGGTTATACGGAAGGCCAGTGGGAGAAATTCCGGAAAGACCTGGACCATTTCTGCGCCACCATCCTCAACCAGGAGCCATACAAGACCTACCAGGACCGCTTCAATATCACCGGCGTGTTCAAGCCCTCGGCCGAAAGCGGTTGCGACGAGCCGAGCTACGGATCCTTCAAGAACACGGTTCTCGGCGCGCAGTTCGACTCTTTCGGCTCGGAGCGCTACCTGCTGACCGACGACAACCGCGCCATGCGCGACTTGGCCGCCCATGTCCCCTACGACGCCATCATGATCATGGTCAACCACCCGCGCTACGGCGGCGGCGGCATCTACAATCTCTATTGCACCTTCACCAGCGACGACCAGTGGCGCGACTACCTGATCATGCACGAGTTCGGCCACTCCTTCAGCGGCCTGGCCGATGAGTATTACACCTCGGCCGTGGCCTACAACGAGTTCTATCCGCCCGGGGTGGAGCCGCTGGAAGCCAACATCACCGCCCTGCTCGATGCCAAGAACATTAAATGGAAGGAGCTGATGACGAAGAAGACCGCGGTGCCCACGCCGTGGGAGAAGGCGGCCTTCGAGGCGATGGACATGGCCTATCAGAAAAAACGCCAGGAAACGAACGAGCTGATCGCCGCCCGTAAACGCGCCAACGCCGCCAAGGAAGAGATCGACGCCCTGCAGGCCAAAAGCGATGAGATGTCGCGGCTGAACGGGCTGGAGGTGAACGCCTTCTTCAAGAAGAGCCGCTTCCAGGGCAAGGTCGGCGCCTTCGAAGGGGCGGGCTACGCGGCCAAAGGGTTGTACCGCCCGATGCTCGACTGCCTGATGTTCAGCCGCGGCCTGCGCCCGCTGTGCAAGGTCTGCGAACGGGCGGTCATCGACACCATCCGCTACTACAGCGAATAGCCGCTAAATAACTACTGCCTCAGGGGCAGGATCTTTTTGAACAGATCCTTCTCTTCGGCGATCTTCTTTTCATTGCCGACCACGCAAAGGATGTTCTGGGCCATCACTGTTTCCACCATCTTGGCGAACCCTTTCAAGTCCTCGACCGTCGTGCCCAGGATCTCGTCGCGCTCCTTCTGCAGCATGGCCAGCGTTTCGCCCACCAAGTAGCGCCGCACGGCGAAATAGCCTTTCTGGTTGGGGTTGAGGGGACGGTCCCAGGTGGAAATGGTCCCGATGATCAGCCGGCGCAGGTCGCGCTCGTCCAAAACCAGGTCCGACAGGAAGCGGCCGGCCCCGAGGTAGTTTTCGACCGTCTTCTTCAGGTTGGGATCGCGGTACGAGGCGAACGCCAGGAAGCCGGCGTTGTCCATGATGGCAAAGCCGCCGTAGGCGCCGCCTTGAACGCGGATGGTATTCTGGAGATATACCGTGGAGAGCAGTTGGCTCAGCACGTTCATTTTCCCGCTGTAGGAGAAGCCCGATTTTTTGTAATCGCCCCCCTTCAGAACATATTGGACCTTCGACGCGTCCTGGAACCCTTCGTTCAGGGGCTCCATGGCAAAGCGGTACGCCGCCGGCTTGAACTCGCCCCGGGGAATGGCCGCCAGCAGGGCCGGCAGCTCTTTCCTGACCGCCGGCAATTGCTCGTTCTGGCAGGTCACGCCGACCTTTAGGCCGTTCTGGTTGACCAGCTTGGCCTGCACCGCCTTGAGCTTGGCGGCGATCGCTTTCAGATCGGTTTCGCGGCAGATGTCGTTCAAGAACTGGTAATAACCGAAGCCCGAGGTCAGGTCCTGGTAGGAGCCGCGATTGGAGAAGTAGGAAGCGAGTCGGCTGCGGGCGATCCCCAGGCCATTGTAGGCCAGGTTCTGCTCGAACTGGGCCTTCGTGCGCAGCAGCAACTCCTTGAGCCGGGCCTCATCGTCCCAATTTGAAAGGAGCAATTGCTGTTTCATCAGCTCGGCCAGGCGATCCAGCTTCTCCGGCATGGCCTTGCCGCGCATGAGGAAAAACGGCTTCATCTGCCCGTCGATGCGGTTGACGACGAGTACATCAAGGGAGGTGAAGATCCCCCCGGTATGCAGGTTGACCTGGTTTTCCAGGTCGCCGTAGGCGTATCCGGCGGTCGACATCATGCCCACCAGGTCGCTGTAGAGCTGGACGTAGGGGATCAGCCCCTGGTCGACGGCGCCGGCGTCAAAATAAAGATCGAGATAAACGATCTCCTTGGTGAAGGTGTCGAAAACCAGCAGCGGCATGCCGGCCAGGGTGTCCTGCTTGAGAGGCAGGTCCTCCTGTTTCTTCTCGATGTCGGCGATTTCGAGCAAGGGGATCGTCTTCAGCGCCTCGGGGTCATCCTTCCGCTGCTGATGGGCGATCAGCTCCTTGGTCTGGGCCACGATCCTGGCGATCTCTTCCGGGCTCATTTTCCCCTTGATCGCGGCCAGCTTGTTTTCCAGTTCCGTCGCCAGCTCCTTTTCGAGCCCCGGCTTGGGCTCCATCACCGCCGTGCAGGTATGGGGATTGTTCAGCAGGGCTTTTTCGATGAGCGTCTCGAAGTATTTCCGGTCCAGCTTGGAGCGGATGGCCGCCAGCTCCTTGTTGAACGACAGGGTGACGAACGGGTTGTCGGCGAACATCCAGCCGGCGGAAGCCATCATCGCCCCCATGATGCCGGTGAAAGCCCCGCGCCCTTCGCGCAAACGGAATTCCTGCATGTTGATGATCCCGTCCAGGGTGGTGCGGTCGAAGCCCTTTGCCGCGACCTCCTTCAAGGTATCCGCGACCACCTGCTCGAATCGCGGCAGGTCCTTGGCCTCGGCGTTGGTGACCATAATCGTGAAGACGGGCTGCTGGATGGAATCCGCGTTGGCCGAGACATCGCGCCCGATCCCCGCTTTCTGTAAAGCAAGGCGCAGCGGTGCCGCCTGGTGATTGACCAGGGCTTCGGCCAGGATTTCCATGGCGATGTTCAGTTCCTGGTCGGTGTTCAAGCCGTAGACGCTGCTGCGGGCGATATAGGTCTTGCCGTCCGCCGGGGTGCCTTCGGGTATTCCGTACTGGCCGCGCACCACCAGGGGCGCTGCCGGGGATTTCTGCAGCGGGATGCGGCTGTCCACATCGATCTTGTCGTAGCCGGAGAGATAGCGGTCATCGATGAAGGCCAGCTCTTTTTCCAAGTAGCCGTTGCCGTACAGGTAAATATAACTGTTGGCCGGGTGATAATATTTCCGGTGAAAGGCCTTGAACTGCTCGTACGTCAGCTGCGGGATGGCCTCGGGACGACCGCCGGACGAGTTCCCGTATCCGTTGTCCGGGAAAAGGGCCTTGCTCATCAGATAATCCAGCTGCCGCTCCGGCGCCGAATAGGCCCCCTTCATCTCGTTGTAGACGACCCCTTTGTAAGACAGCGGTCCGGAGGGGGATTCCAGCTCATAGTGCCACCCTTCCTGCTGCAGGATCCTCGGGTCCTTGTATATCAGGGGCTTGAACGCCGCGTCCAGGTAGACGTGCATCAGGTTGAAAAAATCCTTGTCGTTGCGGCTGGCCACCGGATAAATGGTGAAATCACTGCTGGTCATGGCGTTGAGGAACGTTTTCAGCGACCCCTGAGCCAGGACATCGAACGGGCTCTTGACGGGAAAATTTTCCGAGCCGTTCAGCACCGAGTGCTCCATGATGTGCGGGACGCCGGTATCGTCGGGCGGCGGCGTCTTGAAGGCCACGCTGAAGACCTTGTTGTCGTCCTTGCTGACAACCTTCAGCAGGCGGGCGCCGCTTTTCAGGTGCCGGAACAGGTAACCTTCCCCGTCCAGCTCCTTGATGAACTGCTTCTGCTCCAGCTTGAACCCATGGAGCAGCGCACCGATCGGCAGCGGTTCTTTTGCTTGCGGCGTTGGGACGTCGCTGCCCGTTAAAACGATCACCGCCAGAGCGATGACGATAACTGCCAGTATCTGCTTTTTCATTTTTCCTCCGCTGATGCCCCGGCGCCTTTGGTTATTTCGCCGCCAGCAGCAGCTTGATTTTTTTCGTGATCTCCGCCTCGTCGCCCGAGCCGACTTTAATGTCGTAAATATTGCCGTCCCTGCCGATGAAGATCATGGTCGGGATGCCGCTGACGTTGTATTTGTTGAATGCGTCGTCATTGGCCGCGATGGCGATCGGGTAGTGCAGCCGGTTGCGTTCGATAAAGCCGCCGATCAGGGCTTTCTCCTCGGCCGCTTCCACCTTGCCCTTATTCTGGATTTCGTCGCTGTAGCGTCCATAGAGCTTGGTGAAGCCGATCACCACCAGTCCCTGCTCCTTGTACTTGTCAAAATCCTTCGCCAGGGTCGGGATCACCTTGCGGCAGGGGGCGCACCAGGGAGCCCAGAAATCGACGATCACCACGTTGCCTTTCAGCGCGTCAAGGGCCAGCGGCTCGGAATTGAGCCAGTTATCCGCCGCGACGGCCGGAGCGGGTTGGCCGATGAAATCGAGCTGCCGGAGGGCCGAGCGCAGCCATTTCGTGTTGCCGTCTTCCGGATTGGCGCTGATGCCGTCCTGCAGGATCTTCTTGGCCTGGTCGATCTGGCGCAGCTTCACTTCCAGGCTGGCCAGGTTCATCACCATTTCGGTCCGGTACTCGGCGAATTTTTTGGGCAAATCGGTCGCGGCCAGGATCTTGCGCGAGTATTCCTGTTTCACCATGTCGTCGGGCGCTTCCAGGGCCAGGGCGATGGCCACCGCAAAAAAGTCGTCCGTGCGCTCCAGCCTGGCCTCGACCTGCTTGAACAGGGGAACCGCCTGGGCCACCTTTTCGGTTTCGGTGAAAATCCTGGCCTTGAACAACTGGCTCTCCGCCCACAACGGGCCTTTCTTGGCCGACAGCACGTTCAGTTTGTCTTCGGCTTCCGCGTACCTTTTCAAATCGATCAGGACGCGGACGCGCAGCAACTCGACCGGGTCAGCGGCCGCATCGGCCGCGTGCAGGGCCAGCAGCGCTTCCAGGCCGCTCTTCCTTTCAGCCATGAACTTTTCGTAGGCCTCGCGGCTGTTGACGGCAGCCAATTTCTGCGCCAGCTCGGCCTGCAACGTTTCATATTCATTCAGGAACTTGCTTTTCGTCTCAGCCGACAAGCCGAAGCCCGCGGCGATCAGCAACGACAGAACCGTGATCGCAAAAACCGATTTTTTCATCAGAACCTCCTCGACGCTTTCATGATACCATTATTCCAGCCGGCTGTCAGGCAGCTGGGCCAGTTTGACCAGAATGACCAGCTTGTTTTCCCGGATCTCGGCCCGGCCGAAATAATTCTGGAAATCCTTGAAATTAAAAAAATCTCCGCCGGAGCCCAAAACCTGAAGATAACTGTCCAGATTGCGGCGCAGGTTGGCGAAAGCGGCGCGGGCAACGACGGCATTGGCATAAGGAGTCACGATCATCGTATAGCTCGCCCCCGCGACTTCGCGGTAAACGGCGGCCGCGGCGAATATTCTCCCCCCGAGCAGCAGGATGTCACCCGGGCCCAGGGTGTAGACCGCTTGCAGCGAATAGGGGCCGCGCAGGAGCAAGGCCGTTGCCGGTACTAGGTTTTCAGCGGGAAGGATGTCAAGCTCGCGCACGGCTGAGCCGGCGGGAATCACGGCGCCGATCCGCTCGGCCAGGGTTGTCATCACCGGCAGCAGGTCTTCGCGGCCGCTGAAATTGTTGACGAAGATGAAATAGTTTCCCTTCAGCAAAGCGATCTGAAATCGGTCGCCGCTGTGCCTCACGCGGATTCCCGGCAGCAGCGTCTCCCGGCTGCACTTGAGCAGGTAGATGCCCAGGGCCGCGGCTTCATTCTCCATGCAATAAGCCTCGAGCGCGATCCCGGAGCCGTCTCCCGCGTATTTCTGCACCTGCAACTCGACAAAGCCCATTTCCAGAAAAAGCTCGGCGCCGCCGTCGATCACGTTGTAAAGGCCGGCCGGATCGAATCTCGCACACGGCCCGGAACGGACCCAACCGGGGTAAAAATTATCGCCCGGGAAATCCAGTGCCGCGAGGGGGAAAATGGCCATAAGGGAAATCGCGAAAAAAAATGAAACTGGCCGAAAGATCTTCACGCGCGGCTCAGGCCTGTGAAAAACGGATCTGGACCGGGTCGGCGATGCCCAGGCCCAGGCGCTGGGCGTAGCGCAGGTACTCGCTGTACATCGGGTGTTCGTTCACCTTGACGTTCATCTCCTTGCGCTTTTTCAGCAGCAGGTTGTGGCAGGTCATGTCCAGGGCGAACGGATCGCTGGCGAAGAACAGCGTGTTCAAGAACCAGGTCGCCTGGGCCAGCGGGTCCGGTCCGCCATCGTACTGGGCGCGCAAGCCGTCGGTGATGTTCAACACCAGCTTGTCGCGGATGACCGGGAAAGCCAGCACCTCGGTGCAGACGTCGAAAAACAGCGGCTTGTGCAGGCGATTGGTGTTGCAGATGGCGCCGTAGCCGAGGTTCTTGGTGGCCATGGAGATGCCGTTGCCCGTGTTCTTGAAAACCGGGATATTGATGATCTTGGTCAGGGTCTTGGTCAGCAGTTTGCCGAAATAGGAATACTTGCCGTTGAAGACGTGCTGGTTGAGGTAGGGCTTGTCCTGGGGAGCGACGATGTCGGCGAAATAGTAGGCGTCCAAATCGAAATTCTTTTCGCTGACATGGCGGCCGTCCTTGTCCAGCCAGCGGCTGTCGTCCTGGCTCTTGCCTTCGGCCGCGGCCTCGTCCATGGTCTGCAATCCTTCGATGGCGATGCCCGGGTAGCGCGTCGGGGTGAAGCCGGCGTCGGCCAGCATGGTATCGAAACGGTCCCAGATGACGATGTTCTTCGCCGGGATGCCGCCCCGCTTCAGCCAGTCGATCACGGCGTCGACCACCTCCAGCCGCGTGGCGATCAGGCCGGCGCCGACCGGGTTGACCTTGATGCCGACGACGTCCTTCTTGTCAAAAAACAGTTTGCAGCTCTTGGCCAACGACTTGCCGGTCAGGGCCCGGATGCCCTTGGCGAACATTTCCGCCACCACCTTGCCGTTCACTCCCTTCTCGTTCATGGCCCGGGCGTCCTGGACGGCCACCACCTTGCCCGGGAAAAGGCCCGGGAGGGAGTACTTCGTGCGCGGCACGGCCAGGGCTTCGTCGATATTGGTCTTGGCACGGGCGGGAGGTTCGGGCTTGGCGGTTTCCTGCCCCCACAGCGGCGGACGTCCCAGCAGCAGCCCGGCGCCGAGCAGCGAACCGCCGCCGATCTTCAAAAAATCGCGGCGCTCCAGCTTTTTATCCAGCTCCAGCGAACGATAGCCTTTTTTCTTCATTTGCAGCCTCCGTATTGTCGAGATACGGGCAAATTATAACCATCCTGGTTTTTTAGCGCAAGCTAATCATACGCTTTGCGAAAGGGCATTGTTTTGCCTTTCAAAAAGGAAAAGCGCCAAGTTGCAAGAAGCTTTTTTGTATATGAGTCAGATCAGTAGACTTTGTGGGCTATTCCTTGAACAAAAAACAATCCAGAGTACAGAATAGAAAATTTCCTTTTTTCATTAGTTATTTTTACAAAGCCTGCTTCTTCCATAAGTTGCTGTAATTCGTTCAAACCTTCTTGTTTGAGTATATCTACTATCAATAGTTTTCCATCTTGTTTCAAAACACGGAATATTTCTTTCAAACCTCTTTGTCTTACTTCGTGGGGCATATGAAATATCATAAAACTGCACATAGCCACATCAAACTCATTATCAGAATATGGAATTTTATCTATAAGTCCAACCTGGAAGTTGACGTTTTTTCCGGCACGCTTGTTTTTCCTCTGGGCTCTTTCAATCATTTCTGGAGCAGCGTCAATAGCATGCACTTTTCCAGATTGTCCCACGGTTTCCTGAATTACCAATGATAATGTTCCCGTACCACAGCCTACTTCCAACACTTTATCCCCAGCCTTCACTCTGGCAACGTCAACGGTCATCTTGCGCAATGCTTTTTCTCTTCCTAAGGTTATTACCTTCATGAGCAGGTCATAGTATGGTGCCCAAGCGCCCATCTGACCATGGGTTTCAACGTGGTTTGATGTGGAACTTTTCATTTCTAGTTCTCCTTATGATTATGGCGATGATGAATGTCCGGATTATGCGGATGTTCGTGAATGATAGCAATGTGTTTGTGCGGATGTGAATGCGTTAGTATAGCGCTTTCCTCAGAATGCTTATGTGTATGGTGCTCATCAAGGTGATTATGAATATGTTCGTGCGCGAATTCATAATGCTGATGCCGGTGTGAATGTTTTTCGCTAAGCAATAAAAAAGCGCCAATGACAATAAAA
>Ga0315293_10001320_pt1 | contig 24081 bp, 19 predicted proteins | sample YL17G13_20_MG_FD_203071 | JGI IMG/M metagenome (GOLD analysis project Ga0315293, IMG submission 203071) | Sediment microbial communities from Yellowstone Lake, YNP, Wyoming, USA - YL17G13_20 | ecosystem: Environmental > Aquatic > Freshwater > Lake > Sediment | place: USA: Wyoming | collected...
CTCCTAGCAAGACCTAAATCCCCCCTAGTTTTGCTAGGTGGCGCACCTGCTTTAAAATTTACAGAAGGAAAAAATGCCATTAAATAAGGATGATACATCTAAATTAAATTACAAAGCCCAGATAGAATGGTATAGGGAGAGGGTAGCTTCCCTATCTAAAGGATTTGTGAACCCATCCGTTTCTATAAAGGAATCAGATCCCGAGAAATATAGACAGGATTTGAAAGATATTCGTACCAAAATAGGTAAACTGGATAAAAGAATAGATACGGTTTGTGCCGGATTGAAAATTCCCATAGATGCGATAAAAGATCCAGATATTGCAATTGCTGTCAATAAAATAGATCCATCTAGTGGCGGGGAATATCTATCTTATGAAGTATATAAAAGGTTATCAGAACAATTATACGCCGGTAAGGCAAATCTTAAAATAGATGATTTAATTAAAAATTCCAGTAATGATATATTTTCTAATTCTCAGTTAATCCAAGATAGACTTTACAAAGGTTATGCATCATATGAAACTGAGGGTAATTCCGGAATTAGTTCTACGGATAGAAATGTTAATAAGTATCTCAATCTCGCTATAGATTGGAATGAGTGGGATTATCCCGTGAGGCAAATTTTAGATTTTGCCGATGCTTACTTGGGAAATTATACTGATACGGATTATATCCCATGGGCATTTAAGCAAGATATGTTGTTTGAGCAACTTCAGAATGATGGATTGCAAAATTTATGGAATAATTTTTCGGAACTCGGGAAAGTCCAATTAGATAATCTGGGAAATATTTTTCAAAATTTAAGTCCTCTTCAGCCGGACAAAAATATAGCTGCAGTTACTGAGAGATATTTAGATTACACCAATGTATTTTTAAATGGTGTAAATGATTTATTAAACGAAGGTTGGCTTGCGGATTTAATTTGTTGTTTTGTAAAATTTACAACCAAATTAGATATCAGGACACTTCAAGCTTTAAGGACTTTATTGCAACTTCTTAAGAATTCGCTTAATACCGATCTTCAGGATATTATGAATGTTTTTAAAGATATATTCAATAATATTTTAAGGGGTTTGATCCTGAATGGATTACTGGGTCTGATTAATCAGATAATGAAGAGTTTGGTGGGACCGATCGAAGATTGGCTTAGTAGGTCTGATAGTAAAGCATTGCATAAGATGCGATATGTGCTACATATAAATTATTTGAAGAACTTCTACTTTAAATATATAAAGATATTGAGATGCAAAAGATATATAAAGATTCAAAGTTATTTCAATCTGGGGAAAATAAATGGATAAATACTGCGATTAATATTCTTGATACGGTAATTGCCGTAACAGAACTTGCTGCTTCTTGCGCAACGGAAAATACGCCAAATGCAGAAGATGTCCAAAAGATGATAGATCAATTTGATATTGGAAATAATGATTACACTTATCCGGTTGATGGTACACCAAATATTTATAATAGTTTTATTACGAAAGATCAACAAAAAGAGATAGAGGCAGCGGTGTTTGCTGGAGATTCTTCCGCACCATCGCGAGTAACTAATCAAAATCTTACTGTCAAGCGAGCAGAAATTTCAAAAAGAGTTGACGATTGCAAGAAAAATATCAAAGATATTGATATGCCTCAAAGTGTTGTTTGGTTTGAATAAGATCATGCAAAATTTCCAAGGGAGAACGTAAATGAATCTATTTTCCATCAGTAATACTCTAGCAGACAAAACAAAATCAAAATTCGGTAAGAAAAAACCAGTTATAGCATCCAGGGTGGCTAATGCGGGAGTGGCGTATGGTGTACTCGGTCCGACGCAAAGTCGAACATCATTTCAGGTTGCTGAATATAATCTTGGTGAAATATCCAAAGTCATGGATATTGAATCTTATGTTAAACAGGCATTTAATAAACATGTTGAGCTCTGTTTGAAGGAAGGTTATGACATTACCTCTAGAAATGAGGATGCTACCTTTTACATAAAGAGAAGATTACGTGAAATAGCCGAAGTTTCAGGACTTACTTTCGATATGATACTAAGAAGCATAACCCAAAATTTAGTAGCTTATGCTAATGCCTTTCTGGTTAAAGTAAGGGATTATAAGAGTTCTAGCGGGGCGCAGGTACAAAGGATCGCGGGGCCTTCTCTTGCTCCGGTTGCTGCTTATTTCCCCATGGATCCAACGTCTATAAGGATAAAAAGGGATTTTCACGGAAAGATACTTAAATATTGGCAAAGGATTCCGGGAAATCCCATAATGCCTCAGTTTATTACTGAAAATATCATCCATATATATTATGACAAAAAAGAAGGATTTGCATTTGGTACTCCGTATATAGTTCCTGTTTTAGATGACATTAGATCACTTAGAAGGTTGGAAGAGAATATTGAGATGTTAATGACTCAACATCTTTTCCCGCTTTACCAATATATAGTTGGTACCGAAACTGCTCCGGCTGAAATATACGAAGATGGTACGAGTGAAGTTGACGTAATTAAACAGCAGATAGAAAAGATGCCCACCGAAGGAAGTATCGTTACTCCGGAAAGGCATGAAATAAGGAATCTTGGAGCCGAGGGTAAAGCTCTGGATGCGACAAATTATCTAAAATATTTCGAAAGAAGGGTATTAGCCGGACTTGGTATCTCAGATATTGCACTCGGTAGGGGTGATACAGCTAATAGGGCTACAGCTACTACAATAGATAAAGCGATGACTGATCGCTGTAAAGATTTTCAAGCGGTTATTGAGAATTTTGTCAACGAATTTATGTTTAAAGAACTTCTATTTGAAGGCGGGTATATAATTGATGAAAGTGAAGATAATTTTGTTAGGATCAAATTCCGTGAAATAGACATTGATTTTATGCTTAAAGTACAGAATCACTCCGTATTTAAATATGAACATCATTCTATTACTGAAACAGAGATGAGAGAAGAAATATCCAGAGATCCTATAGGAGATACCCAGCGCGAGGATATGTACTTTAAGAGAGTTGAAGAACCGAGATCGATTATTATGGCGAGAGATGAACCTTATACTGCTGCGGCAAAGGCCGCAGTGGGGGTTGGCAAAACCTCCCCATCTTCAGGTGTTAAAAAATTAGAAAAAGGTAAGAAGGCTACCGAGAATAGGGAAAAACCGACTAATCAGCATGGTACTAAGCCGGCAAAAACATCCCAAAAGAAAGATTATGAAACTGTATCTGCTTTATTGGACCATTTGTGGAATCTTACCAAATTAGACATAATCGATATGACAAAGGATTTCGAAGACTGGAAGAGTATGAACGTGGAAAAATTAAGACCTATAATTAATATTACCCATGATGAGATTAAGAAACAAACGGGTGGTCTTGGAATTGACCACGATATATTAAGAAATGGAATGGAAGATATTTTCAATGATTTGGGAGATCTTCTTTGTAAGAATATTAATAATACTGAAGTAAGAGGCGATTTGATTTTTATAATTTCTGGAGTTTTTGAATCTCTAAGATTTAGATTAAATGATCTATCGGAAAAAGTTATATTAGAACAGGAGGAGTGACATGCCGGATATTAAAAATGGGGCACCTATGGGTCAAGGCGGGGCTGGAATAGGTCCATATGATCCCACAAAAGAACCAAGTATAGGAACTAGGTATTTTAAAGCTGTGCAGAAAGATTTGACCAAGAGATACGGGAAAAATGGGTTAGGTAAGAATCCCCCATATAAAAAAGGAAATAAGATTGCTACATAGAATATAGTAATTTATAGGAGAGTACAATGGCCAAATATTTAGAATTTACCGATAACATATCAGTTAAATTGAAATTAAGGGATGAAAATAAGAAAGATATTCTTTCTGATTCTAGTCATGAAGTAAAGAGTGGTTATAGTTTAGTATGTGAAGTAAATGCAACTCATGCTGGGACTCTCATCAATAATAGAATTTATCCTCCGGAATCCATGAAGAAGGGTATCAAGACATGGGTTTCCCCATATAAAAAACCCGTATTGGTTAATCATGATGAAACAAGAGATCCAATCGGGAGAGTAATAGCCGCTAAATATCTTAAGACGGACAACGGAATAGCAGCTATTGATTATAAACCCATATTAAGAGAAAGCGAGGGGTATGGATACCAAAGATTAACTATTAAAATAACGGATCCGGAAGCAATACAAAAGATTCTAGATGGGAGATATGAAACGGTATCAGTAAGAATGTCTACTAATCATGCTTATTGCTCTATATGTAGCTCAGATTGGAGCGGAGAAGATGGACCATGCGAACATGCTCCCGGTACTAAATATGATGGAAAACTAGCATATATAACTACTGGGGATCTTTCTTATAGGGAAATGTCTTTTGTAAATCTTCCAGCAGATGAATATGCTGGAGTTAAGGAAGCAATTATTTCCGAACATAAGGATACTTCGGAGATAAGCATGTATGCTAACAATGATTCCGAGAAGGTTCTTTCCGATCTTAGTGATGGTAACAATTTGTGGGCTTTAATTGACTCAGAGGCGGGAGAAAGTGATGATATTGTTACATATTTGCTAGATAAATCTAAGAATTCCAAGAAAATTGACAAGGAGGAAGATGTGAAACTCACAGAGATTACCAGAGAACAGTTACAGGACTCCGATTTGTTTAAACAAATGGTACAAGAGGAAATTGATAAAGTTAAAGCAGTAGCCTCAGAAGATTGCAAAAAAGCTACGGCAAAAGCTGCAGAAGATTGCCAAAAAGCTGTCGAAGATTGCAAGGCTAAAATGGAAAAAATGAAAGATGATTTAGCTATAGAAGATGCTAAGAAAAAGAAAGAAGAACCGAAAGAGGAAGAAAAAGAAAAGGAAGAGGAAGAAACTGAAGAAGAAAAAAAGAAAAAGAAAGAAGAGGAAGAGGAGGAGGAAGATAAGAAGAAGAAAAGCGCTAAGGGCGCTCCTGTTCCTAAAGAACTCCCTGAAAATAAAGGAAGTGGTAAAACGGGTGGAGTAAAGCATGGAGCTGGCGGTCAGGCCCCGGTGGGTGAAGATCCCGGCGATGCTGTCATCCCCGAAGATAAGTTGAAAGAGTTAGAAGATGCAAATAGGAAAGTGTTAGATGAAAATGTGAAGATTAACTCAGAGCTTCATAAAATGGTGGCTGAGAGATTATATGATCTCAAGAAGACACTCCGTAAACCTGAAGTTGTGGGCATTTCGACCCCAGATGCGCGCAATGCTAAGGTTGAGGAGTTCGCTCAGAGAAGCATAGATTCTCTAAAGGATCAGATCAAGGACTTACTTATAGAGCAAGAGACTGCTCTAGCTACTGGATTAAATGGGCAAGATGTAGAGAATCCAGCTATTTCTCCGTCTGACTTGACCAATGAAGTCATGGAAGACAAGAAAAAAACCCGCGAGGGCAAGCAGGATACTCTAACACGTCTTTTCCCAAGATCCAAGTAGTTTACAAATTCCTAAAGGAGGAATAAAAAATGGCTTCAGCGAGAATTCCTAGAGGTTATGAACGTAATTCAAACCTAGTCAGGGAGTTTCTTGAGGTTTCGGAAGGTCAAAGGCCGGCTCTTGAACTTAGGCCAGCTCAATATCTTCCGGTACAATATCAAGATCATTATCTTAACGACTGGGTTGTTATAACTGCCGGTACAATCGTTTCCATAGATGCAAGTGGAGATCTTGTAACTGCAAATGGTGGTGCAAGCAAAGCGTATACTTATACTGCTGATGATATCAGTGCTGGAACCGTTGATTATGATGCTAATGGTCATGATGTATATGTTACCGCTGCTGGTGCTACTTCTGCGTTAGCTCCTGGAAATAAACCTATTGGCATTGCGCCATATGACTATTTCCAGAATCTTAATGCTGGTTTTGATTCTGCTACTCCGGCAGGTTTAACGAAATATACCAATTATCAGATACAGGATAAAGTTGCTGTTCTTTGCGATTACCTCATTGAGGTCCCCGTTAAGAGTGGCGTCGATGCTTCCGGTACCGTTAATTCTGGCGATTTAGTTCAGTCAGATAACGCAGGCGGATTCATTCTGTGGAAGAACGGTACGAGCGATGTTACCCAGATAGTTGGTCGTTGTATTCAGAGAAAGGCTGTTGTTGCAGTAGATAATCTCGATAAAGTCCAGACCGTTCCGGGCCTTGGTTTATCGGGTTCAGACACTGCTGGTGTTCCTCAGCATTTGTACAATTATGGTCTAAGCGCTAAGTACGCAGAAAAACTATTAATACAACTCATGGTAGCATAGAGTTACTAAGAGTCACATTATCTAAGGAGGAATAATCACAATGGCAGATCAGAAAATGGAAATTACGGATGAACTAGTTGGTGCCGTAGCTGCCAAGGTGTTCGATAAAATCGGAGATAGAAAACCAGAATCCCGTAAATATTTCTCAGATTCAAAGCTTCAGGAGAAATATGAGAATACGGAAAAAATCTGGATAAACAATGGTTTCGAGAATACCGAAGATCAATTTGATGTCACAAAGAAAGATCAAAAGATCGGGTTCAAGGAACTTTGTGATGCTCTTTCTACGCCCGACGCGTCAATTCTTATTGGTAAAGTTGTTTCCAATATAGTAAAGGAAGCGATCGAACCCTTGTTAGTAGGTACCAGCCTGTTGCATACCATCAGATTTTCTGCCGGACAACAGATTACTTTCCCCGCAGCGGGTGCTTTTACTGCTGAAGATATACCAGAAGGCGGAGAGTACCCGGAACGTAAATTAGAAGTAGCTGGTACGGTTACAGCGTTTATCGGGAAGTCTGGTGTTAAGGTAAGAATAACTGATGAGATGCTCAGGTATTCGCAGTACGATGTAATGTCAATGCACATTAGGGCTGCAGGGCGCGCCCTAGCAAGACATAAGGAAACAAAGATCTTCAATATGATCCGCAATGAAGGTGCTGTAACTTTTGACAACAATGTTGGTAACAAGCAGACTTCTGGTCGCGCGTCTGATGGTACTGGCAACGGAACCATTACTCTCGATGACTTGCTGGTCATGTACTCGAAGATTGTTACAAACGGTTTTGTTCCGAACGCGTTATTGATGAGTCCGCTTGGCTGGTTATTGTTCTCTCGTGATCCGATCTTGCGTGCTTTTGGTTTCGCGAACGGCGGTCCGATGTTTGGTCCTATGCAGGGTCAGCCAGGTTTGGCTAAATCTTGGTATCAGGGCGGTATAAACGTCGGTCCTGTTGCTAGCGCTCCTTATGCTGCAACGACATATGCTAATGTTCCTAACATGTTCCCTTCACCGTTGAGAGTTATTGTTAGCCCGTTCTTGTCATATACAGCGGCTGTTGGTGGTACCGCTGCAAAGACAGACATTATAATGGCTGATACCAATGAACTTGGTATAATTGTCATTGATGAGGATGTCGTTAACGAGGAATGGGATGATCCCAACAGAGATATCAGAACCATTAAGTTCCGCGAAAGATATGGTCTTGGTATTTTGAACGAAGGCAAGGCAATATCAGTTGCAAAGAACATTAGTATTACTAAAGCTTATGATCTCGAAGATAGGATTCGTTGGATGGCTAATACTGGTGGTGCACTTCCGACCGTTAACCAGACCGGTGTATAATTAATGGACCCGGAGGCCATTATCATTTGGATTGCTGGAAGGGGTGGTTTACCTCCCATTGATCAAAGTGGTGTAGACGAATAAGAATGCTAGCTTGGGGCTGGGTTCACAGCCTGGCCCCAAGCTATATCTCGAATTAGAAATATATAGGAGGAATGTATGGGAGTCAAAAGAGGTGATAGGGTAAGTTTAAATACTGAGAAGAGACTATACTTTTTCCAGGATGGCGAAGGTGGAATTAGACTTTCGGTAGAACAAAATGAAATGGCCATTATTCCGGTAACGGCAACAGATGTCCATTTATCTCAAATCAATCAAGCTATAGACAACGGTCATTTGGTTGTTGGTTGGACCGAAAAAAAGACAGAGGAGTTAGATAAAGATAGCGATATACAGAAACTTCTTGAAAGCGGAAGAAACAAGGTTGACGAATGGATATATGCCATAAGAGAAGATAAGACTATGAAAAGCGGGGAAAAGGTTTCTAAACTTGAGCGCCTATTGGAACTCGAGAAAGCTGGTAAAAATCGAAAGAGTGTGGTTAAGATAGCAGAAAGTACTCTAAATACTATCGGAGGAATCTCCTCGGTAGAGGAGGTGGAAAAAACCAAGATAGAGATTCCAGTAATTTTTGGGAATAGCGAGACGCTAGAAACTAAATAGGGGAACACATGTCGGCACCTTTAATTATCAGTAGGACACCTGATGTAAATGAGGTAGGGGTATATCTAAATAAATATATTGAGGTTGTTTTTGATCAAGTTTTGGATCAGACAACTCTTAATGATAATACTATCGTATTATACAGAGTATCCGATTACCAGATTCTTGGTAAATCCATTAGTTTTGATATAACTACTAATACTGTTACGATAGCTACCGATATAGTTTTAGATCAGAATACTCAATATAATATGGTGATTGTGGGTGCAGATCAATCCACTACTTGTATTAAAAATGATTCCAATGAATCACTTGCAGTGTCTGTATCGTGGTATTTTACAACTGGAACTGAATCGGCAGCCCCGGAAGGAGAAACCCATGTAGAAGAAGGGGCGGAAGTACCATCAGCTCAATCTCCAGTATCTTTAGTATTGGAACCGACAGATACCGGAGTTTTCGCAATAAAGTCAACTTATCCCGAGAATTATGCTTCTAATATTGGGGTTATGAATGGAGATTATGAGACCGTATATTATTCTGGTCCAGTAGCAGTTACTTTTAATAAAGCGGTTGCTAGTGGTGTTTCAGTAGATCAATCTTGGCTAACTTTTGAAGTTTCGCCTATAGATGGAGATCCGGCAACTATTACCCACATGCCGAGCGGGGTATTATCCAATACTAACGGAAGTACCTTGACATGGGTTCCAGCAACTTATGGTGCTAATGATTATAGTTGGAGGATAAATAATGAAATTACCGTATCAGTTTCTAACACTGTAAAGGATTATTCCGGAGTAGAACTTGGAAATCAATATAGATTTATGTTTACTACGAACTATAGACCGTATTATTGTACGGTTGCCAAAATAAGATCGGTAGTCGGATCTTTCTTGAGGGAAATTCCTGATGATACGATTTCTCGTAATATATATCTTAATTCGTTAGAAGTTTATAATATAGCAAATACTATATATAGTCAGTATCTCTGGGATATAGATCACCCTACCTTTGCTGCTAAGATGTGGGTTTGCTGTAAAACTCAGTATGATCTATTATATGCCAAGCTTTTAGATATGGCAAGTTCGGGTCCCGGTACAATTAAGAGACTTGGGGACTTTACTATACAGGAAAGCACCGAGATACAAGCTGGAGTAAAGGGCGCACTTCAGAAGTCTTTGGATTGTACTAATGCTTGGTTAAAACTTATACTTGGAAAATATAGAAGGGCTAAAGCAAAGATGGTTGTAAAGGGAGTGGCATCTCCCGCAACTCCTCCGATGAGGGGAGTTAGAACATGGGCTCTCGAAACTGGTAGGGATACTCTTGGAGCTAATAAAACATTGACTAGAAGAATGAAGAGTCCTGGAATATATTCCGAATGGAGTTAAAGGAGGATTAGATGGGATTACCGCTTTTTCCTAAAGGTGGATTTCAAACACTAAAGGTGCCTCCATATCCATTTGAGCCGAGTAAGCGATATACCGAAATAGATCTCAGGGAAGAGATGAAGATAATGTTAGAAGGGGACGCTTATGCTCCCAGAAGAGGTCATTGGGCATTATTAAGAAGAATGGATAGGCGGCAAAGATGTGTGTGTTGGAATAGGAAGGGTAAAGATGATGAACAGTATAGTCTTGATGAAAGTAAGTATAATGAACCCGAATTAAGATGCTCTGTATGTAACGGAGAGGGATGGGTTTACGAAGATGAGTTACATCTTGTAAGACGTAGATTAGTTTCTCCTGAAATAGGTCTTGCCGCGTCCGAAGTTGTGTCAGATATAGGTTTTATCAATATAAATTATATAGTGTATTACTTTCAATATTATGTTGCTCCGCAGAAGGGGGATAAAATTATTGAGATAGAGTTAGATGTCAATGAAAATCCAGTCAGACCATATGTGCAGAGGGAACTTTATAGAATAGCTGTAGCTGAACCCTTTAGAGATCAGATCGGTAGAGTAGAATATTGGAGAGCATCCGCCGAACTGGAGGTAGTGTAGATGGCAGAGTTGGGTAAAAAGATAGAATCTTATACGGAAGCTCCGTATTACAATGCTAATCCTGATCTTGATAGAAAGAGACAATCCGATAGGAACGCCACACTTAACCAGATAACTACTTATATCCATCAAAGTTTGTTGGATTTTCAAGGAAAATGGGATCGTACGGACAGAAGCGATTATATAATTTCAATGCCAAATGCTCGTTATCTGGCCGTTGGTGATAAGATTAGCAATATAACTGCTAATAAATTTTATTTGATTGCAGAAGTGATATCCGAAGCCGGCAAAGGTGGTATGATAAGATTAAATACACAGGGTGCCTCGGCTCCTCAAGAGGATGATGTTTTAAGGTTGGATGAAAAAAATACCATTAATTTTGAGTCCTCTTATTCTAGGTATTACCAGGATAGACCTCTTGAGCAATGGAAGGATACCATTATATATAGAGTTAAACGAAGAGAACCTGGAACAATATCTAAACATCCTTTTGATCCTCCGACCGAAATTAAACCTAGGATAAGGGAATATATAGTTGATATAGATCATCCCGGGTGTCATGTAGTAGTAATGGGTCAATGGTTTGATAATTTAATTCAATTTGATTGTTGGTCTAAATATAACAATAGGGCTGATGATCTAATTGAATGGTTCGAAGATTTTGTATATAAATATATCTGGGTTTGGAAGAAAAATGGGGTCAATGAAATACTGTATTGGATGAGAAATACCGATGAAGAAAGTAGTAAGTGGCGAAATGACCTTGCGGTAAGAAATGTTATTTATTACTTCAAGACAGAAAAAATTGTTACAATAAAGGAATACGATTTTAGACAGATAGATCTATTTCTGGAGTTGGACAATGCGCTTCCATCAGGCTTTTATGGGGTTAGCTATGGGAATGTATTACCAGCGTCCGGAAACCTAGAAATCCTGGATAAGGGTTTCAGAACCTACATTACTTAAAAAGGAGGAAATGAGAATGACGACCTTTGCAAATTTACCAGGAGCAACGGTAGAAATATTAGATCAAGGTTTACGTATAAGTAGGCCGCCGTCTGGCCCCACGATCCTCCTGCTTGGATGTACCACATCAACAAATACCAATGCTACGCCATATGTCCCATATTCTGTTTCTGACGGCTCAATGACCACTGCCTATATGTCATTTAAAAATGCTGATGGTACAGTCAGTCCGATTTGTCAGGCTCTGTATGAATGCCATATCGCAGGCGGAATGGATATAGAATTAATAAATATTCTTCCCGCTGCTTCAGGAGCAAGTCTCGCAGCTAACGACTTATATGGTTATTTAGGATATGCGTATGGAGTTTTAATAAACCATAACGTTGACATAATGGTCCCGGTTGGTGTTAATATTGATGATTCGGTTACAGCGAATTATCATGATGGTTATGGTACTACTTGGAACTTTGGTTATCAGTTAGCTAATTTCTGTTATCAGGCTACTAAGAATAACAATACTTGTATAGGTGTGATTTCCGTAGCATCGGCAACCGCTGATCCTTCTGGAACTCCGACCCTTGTGGAAGTGGAAAATTGGGTTCAGGATCTAGAAGCATATGCGGGCGCTCTTGCTCCTTATGATGGTACAACTGAAACTTCAGTGGGCGTACCCGGAAATTATTGTTTCGTTGCAACTACTACGGAAGAAATGCCTGCTAGTTATGCTGGTGGAGATGTTACGGATGCTAAGGGCAATAAGGTTGATATAGGTGCATATATTTCGGTTGTTGCGGCTAATATTCGCGCAGTAAATGATGCAGCTGTGGAACTCTATCCTACCCTTGGTTATTATAACACTAGTGGAGCTGCGGCTTATGCCGGTTTGGTAAGTAGTTTGGAATCCAAGAGTGCCCCCACGAATAAAATTCTTAATGGGGTAACTTGGGCTCAGGGTGTATCTGAAAACCAGGCTGATAGATTAGCCGGGAACAGATTTGTTACACTCCTTCAAAAACCTAAAGGTATTGTTGTTGCAAGTGCCATGACAGGAGCTTATAATATTGATGCGTACTCCCGTTCTGACTTTGTTAGATTGTCAACGGTAAGAATTGTTCATGACGCAATTAATTATGTCAGGGCTACAGCTGATCAATTTATTGGTGAACCCAATAATGCTCCTCAAAGAAATGCTTTAGCAACTGCTATCGAAAGTGCTCTTAAGAGCATGCAGGAACGTGGTGCACTTAGAAGGTTTAATTTCAATGTATACGCAACACCTACTGATCAAGTACTTGGAAAGGCTACTGTTGAGTTAATTCTGGTACCTGCATTCGAATTGCAACAGATCACGGTGATCGTTGCTCTAACCTCTGAATAACTCTAAAAAGGGAGGATAATACACATGGCAGTCAGTGAATATACACGCAGTTATAACTCTTTCTCCGGCGTAGATATTAAAGCTACGTTTGCGGGAAAGGTTATAGGTGAATTACAGGGCGTGTCTTATGCTGTGACGAGAGAAAAAGCCCCCATTTACACAATGGGTTCGGCTGATCCTCGTTCCTTTTCTAGGGGAAAAAGAGGTATTGCCGGTACTCTTGTGTTCACAGTATTTGACAGAAGCGCTCTGATAGAAACGTTTAGAAGCTTGCAAGATAAGGGTGGTTGGTTCTTTGCACATGACAGCGACGTTCAGAAACACTACAGTGAAGAGGCGAAAGGGGCTCAGGTTTGGCAGGATATTAATACTGATAATACTTGGCAACCTGCTTGGTATCCCGATCAAGTTCCGCCATTTGATGTTGTTCTTACTGCGGCCAACGAATACGGCCAGGTAGCTCAAATGGCTATACTGGGTGTGGAAATTCTGAATGAAGGTTCTGGTATGTCCATAGATGATATTGTAACCGAACAATCTATGACATTTGTTGCCAGGGAAGTACAACCGTGGAGAGCGTCGTTCTCGGACGTATCTTCTACTAAGACCTGGATGGGAACCTAATAGAAATTATTTAAAATAATGGGGCTATAGTGTGAGCTATAGCCCCATTCCAAGAGGGGAAAATATGCCTGGTATATATCCTATAGATCCTAATTTTACATCTAGTAATGATCAAGTTCAAAATGAAATGTCTACCAGGAGAAGCGCTCTAGGAGAAGCTAACTATAAGAGCAAGTATGGATTTTATAATTCATTTTCCGGGGCTGACATTGTTGCTTATATACATATTGGACCACAAAAAACAGGAGAAACAGATAGTACGGGTGCTGCGACAGAAACACAACCTGTTTTAGGTGTACTTGGGAATTTGCAAACATTGAGTTATAGTACGTTTAGAGAAGTGGATCCCGTCAGGAGTCTTGGTAAGACATATGCCGATGCATATACGCGTGGTCCGAGAACTATAGCTGGTACGCTCGTGTGGACCGTATTAGACCAGCATGTTCTTGCCGAGGCCTTAAAATATGCCGGAAATCAGGATTTCGATGTATCAACTACCCTAGTAGATCAGATTCCGCCATTTGATATTATAGTTACCTTTAATAATGAATACGGGGATGTGGCAACTATGGGTATCTATGGGATTAGAATTATTAATGAAGGTTCTACATTCAGTATAGATGATATGATTACTGAACAAACAAATTCATTTGTAGCAGCTGATATCGATATGCTTCATAAGGGTAAGCCATTCAAGTGGAATGCTGAAACAAATAGGAATGCTAAAACCGGGTCTGATATTCTTATGGCTTTGGCAAAAAAGAGAATGTCATCCCACGGGAGTACAATAATATAATGGCTGATAATCAGAACCAGGTGATTAATAAATTTGATTTTTATTCCGGATCACAGGCCAATATCTGGTTTGGGAATATCCTTATAGACGATATCAACTCTATCCAATGGGTAAGATCTCAAGGTAAGATGCCGATTTATGGATATGCTTCTCAGTTATTTGATGCGGTGGCTGTGGGAACAGTTGTTGTACAGGGAACTTTTTCTATTAACTTTCGCCAAAGGGGATATCTTCCGGCAATTATAAATGAAATTAGTGGTCTATATAAAATTTTGGCTCCAGATGATCCGAGCGGGAAAAAACAGTTCGATCAGACAAAATGGCCTGTAATAAGGGGCTTAGTTCAAATGCATCTTAAAAATGGTACATTTGGGCCCCAATCCATAATTGAGATACAGGAACTGGGAAATAACGAAAATTTCTTTGAACTTGCTAAAGATTATGAGAATCTAATATGGGGTATAGGACCAGCAAATGATTATACTTCAGAAAAAGATATCCAGCAAGTTTCTGAAAATACTTCTTCTTGGGATCCTCCTGATGTAAAACAGGCAAAGGATATTCCCGGAGGATTTAATATTTTGATAACTTACGGTAGTCAGTCTCAGGAGGCTGAAACCTTAAGCGATCATATGCAGTCTACTACGAAAAGCTTAACGGGGGTTCATCTGATAGGCGAATCTCAATTAGTACAAGTGGGAGGTCAACCTATTCAAGAGCACTATAGTTTTATAGCTAGAAACACCGATGAATTTATCGGTACATCGAGATAGGAGGAAGAGAAATGACAGAAAGTTTAGTTAAGGGTATTACCCAGGAATTAATCGAGGAATGGAGAGCTAAGTACGGAGAAATCTATTTAATAACTCTTGGTGATGAACAGTTTGTGTATCGGCCATTAAAAAGATTCGAATATAAGACTATTATGGCTAATGCAGAGTCTACCAGGGCATTCAACGAAGAGAAAATCGTACAGATGTGCGTAGTCAATCCCGCTATAGATGTGACCAAATTGCCTACATTGAAAGCCGGAACAATCTCAACTCTTGTAGAACTCATTATGGCAGCTTCTAATTTTGGAATAACCGAAGAACCAGTTAAGCTCTAAAAATGGAAGAGACGGTAGGGGATCAGCTAATATCCGAAGATTTGAAAAGATTCTCCGCTGATATACTTGAATGGAAGCAAAAATATTCCAATATCTATTATCTTAAGTTTGGAAGTCATGAATACATATTTAGACTATTGACTAAGGGGGAATATCTCGCCCTATATTTCATTCAGTTCCATATAAGTAGCGAGGCGGAGGATATTTTGCTAGATAGGTGTCTTCTGTACCCAACTATAAATCGAGAACAACGAGATAATTTATTAGCCGGAGAGGTAATGACCCTTATAGATAAAATATTACTTTTATCCGGATTTTCTACTATTGATAATATTAAGACTGATCTTGATTCTGAAAGAGAAAAAATAAGATTGTTAGATAATCAGATAATTTTAATTATATGTAAGGCATTTCCTCATATTACCCCAACTGATATAGACAATTTCGATTATCCAACCATATTACATTATGTATCTCTGGCGGAAGAACTAATAGGAACCAAGCTGGAGATCTCCAAGGTAGATACCAATAAAAATACAATAGACTTTGAAAAAGACAATAGGGAGCAGGGATTTATTCAATCTGCATTTCCTAGGAATCCCAATGTCAAAAAATAGAGGAGATGATGGGTATAACCCGTTGTCTCCTATTTTTTTGGAGAAAATATGGCTTTAAGAGATAATTTATCAGATCCTTATGAAGATACTCGAAGCGAGGTAGAAAAACGATCCAATATAACAGGAGTTGTAGCTACTGTAGCTACCGTTGCTGCGCTTATTGCCGCAAGAAGGAAAGTTGGTTTAACTAGAGGATTTTCAAGGGATATTTTAAGAGCCGGAAGAGCGGAAGAATCGAGACTAGAAAAATATATCACCGCTGATATGATCAGAACTGTCAGGAGCAATCGTTCAGCAAGAGAAATTATTTTAGATACAGTTGAAGAGGCCGGTCCGGGATTAAAGAATTTTTGGCAAGATCTGATAAGACCGCTTCCTACCGGTAAAGAACAGTACGAGATAGCGATATCTTTTTTGGAAAAACAAGGTCATTATCCGTCATCGAAATTTCCTATATGGGAAAATCTTGGAATAAGGGAACCTAATTTTTGGGAACAGATGTGGCGCGGTCCTTTTGTTGCACCCTTTAGGACGGGAACTACCTTAGGAGTTGTGGGCAGAGAGGGTGTTCCTAAACTTGTAGGTGAACATGGTGCTTTACTTATAGATGATGCTCTTTATTTTTTGGAGCATCCCGAGGCTGTAAAACCTGGGTTTTTCCCCTCCAGTTTTGCAGTACCGGGAATACATGCGAATCTTACTGGAACTTGGCTTACTAATCTTGAAAAAGAACGAAGGGGGTTATCGGGAACTTTTATTGACCCTCGGAATACCGAAGAATATATAAGAAGAATAGAATTAGACGCAAGATCTGTTTATGAAGTTGAAAGAAGGGAATTTATAAAAAAGGAATATCTGGCTAGATTTTTTCCCGGTGTAGGTGTTAAACCAGGAATGACATCGGAAGAACTTTACGCTTTAGCTCAAGAACGATGGACGTTTGCCAAGACTGAAGAAGGTATTAGCGCAGGAATTCAAGGAACAGAACGCAATCCAAGATGGCTTAATCCTTTTTCTGGTGCAGAGCAGCCACTTCCGACATTAAGTCAATTTATGACTCAAAGGGTTTCTCAGTATGCCGATATAGCCAGGGAGAACCTTACATTCAGAAGACTTCTGCTTGAGGAAGCAGCTAAAACAAGAAGAACTATATCTACTGAAGCCGCTAAAAGCGAATGGGCCCAAGCAAGATTTAAACTTTTTAAATTTGGTCAAAAAGTAGGGATTTCGGAGGCATACGCCTCTGCCCAGGGATTTCCCCAGGGTTTAGAGAGGAAGATCAGAGAAGGTGCTGAATGGAATTATAGACATCCAATATCCGGAGAAGTTTTACCGGTAACATCAAGAAGATATGTTAGGCAAGGGGCAACCCTAGGATCTAAATGGGAGTTCGGAGAGGGCCCGTGGTATCTTTCCGGAGCCGGAGATGATGCCAAAAGATGGCTTCTGGGATTTTCTACTGGAACATTCCATAAAGTTGGGGAAAAGGCATTTGGAATTGGTATTACATCTAGGGGTAATGCGGCTACGGAATTTATCAGAGATTTTATCGGATCTAAATCTGGTTCATATTCCGATCTATGGATAAAACAAGTAGCCAAAACAACTAGAATTCTGGGTCTTGGAATAGCGGCTCTCTATACCTATAATTTTATAAATTATCTTTCTCGTCAAGCGTTAGGTTGGGGGCCAACAGATGTAGCAGCTTCTGCCTATGTAAATGCGCTGGAAGCCAAACAGAGGATTCTGCAAGAGACTGGTATAGTCAATGCGGCTCGTGTGGCTGAAAGAGCCTTTCCTGGATTGATAAAAAGTCCCGCAGCTCGTGCTCTAGAATTTATTTCTCCAATATTGCTAGCACCTTATTTAGGTAAAAAATTTGGACCCAAGGGATATATATCTGGATTAGCTCTTGGTATAGCAATAGGTCTTATAACATGGGGAGACATAACTCAAAGTCCCGAAGAATTACATAGAATATATACTGGTGAACAGGAGATACCCGTAAGAAAAGGAAGATTCTGGATTATGGGTAAAACTCCGTTTTTTGGTGGGAAGATATCCTACTGGAGGCAACACTGGTATCCGCTGTTAAAGAATAGATATAAGGTAAGAGGGGGAATATGGGATACAGAGACTGAGTATTGGGCACAGGGTTCTCCGTTCGCACCAATCTTAGCACCGCTCCTAACTGGAAGAATGTGGGATCCTTATTATTGGGAAGCAAAGAATTATACCAGAAGGCCCTATCCAGTCACTGGGGAGTTGTTCGAACCTACGATGCCCTTTGCTTGGCTCGGGAATCTCACCATAGGTAGACTGCTCAAACCTCCCGTTTATATGCATCGGGGGAATCTTGGTCAAGCCCAGGAAACTACCGAAGGTCGGGAAAGAAACGTCCCTGTTTATGGTGGAAGTGCCATGGGATATGCGGATATTCCTGGAATAAATGTTACTGGAGGACAAAGTCCGTACGGTCTTGGTTATCAACTTGGGGTGGGAGCATATACTCAAACCGAGCAAATGGGTCTCCTGGGATTCGGTATTAATACTTTATATGAAAAAATAACCGGCCAACGAGATTTTGTGGCTGCTCAATCGGTTCTCCAGACACCGAGAAGGGCTTTTGGTCTCGAAAGAGCCTATTGGGAAATGGACATTGGTGATCCAGGAGCGGGTCCGGATGAGGGTTTAACCGAATATTTTAGAAGGTTCTTACCACATCGTAGGACTACTGCGGAAGAATATAATCCGATCATGAATACTATGCCTGATTGGATGCCCGGGAGAGACTATTATATTAATTTTCGTCAAGGGGATCCGTATGTAAAAGTCCCCATGGGAGAAGCAAGACTTCCGGGTCCAGGATACGAAGTTCTTCATAGGCTTCATTCTGGAATTTCCGGTGTATATGATGCTGTTGATAGATTTTTGATATTGGCTAGTGTGGCTCCTTATTCGGATGAATATAAATCATATCATCGTGTAGCCAAAGCTATGGCTCAGGGGGATCCATATTGGTCAGAAAAGGTAGAAAGAGCGGAAACTCAGAGGAATGCACTTAACCAGGAATATGAATTTCTGGATACCGGAACAGAGGAAGTTCCTCTTTTACTTAAGCCCGTAAGCAGTGTATATAGGCATTTATTAGCAGCAGTGACTAATTTCCCGAATCCTCTGGAACTGCTTCCTCATAAGATCTTGGTTGCGGGTGCTATTCCCGCGCATGTTAACAAATGGTTACCATATAAGACTCCGGAAAGTGCCTATAGGGATTTCAGATTATACGGTTCGGAATATGCTATGTGGGATCAGCCAATAGCTGGATTTATTAGCCCTTTTCTCGAAAAACTGAGAAGCGTATTTGATCCGGGATATGTTCCTCCCGCCGTTAAGAGGCGCAGGGAAATACAGGAATATTTCGATAAACTTAAATATGTGAAATATACTAATTTATCCCAAGTTGCAAGAGATCGGGGTAATATGGACCTGGCTAAAAAATTTGCCAGAGTATCCAGGAGCACTATGGCCATGGGTCCTTATAGTCCTGCGGTAGCTGTATTTAATATACCCAAAGAGGAGAGGGCTTTTTACCCTGAATTTGCCAAGGCAAAGGGAGAAAAACGGTCCAAGATCTTGAGTATGGTTCCTTCGTATATGCGTAATTATTATATGACCGCATGGAACCAACAAGACAGGGAGGGCGGCGTAGCCCCTTCATATGATATAGATTATCAAAAATCTAGGGATTTAACGGATTATTTCAGACATCATCAATTGCCTCCTCCGGATTGGCTTGGTTGGCACCCGGATGTGAGTCTCGATCAAGTAAAATTAAGGGTTGTGAAGAATGAGGCGTTTGACATACATAAATTCAATCTTTGGGAGAACAATGAAAGACAACTGGCTCGCCAGCCGTTTACTCCTGTTATTGATAATATAAATGCGCCTAGTAACGACCTCACTATGTTACAGAATTCGATGATTTCCAATATGGAGAGGTTTGGGTTAACTAATAATAAGGTATATGTTTCCAGAACTCCGGCATCAGAAAACTCATATAGGCTTAGGATTAATATGAGGAGGGATAGAACAGAAGAACATGAAAGGGCCATGAGACAAAGTCTGGCCATGAGGTAAAATGCCTAAGATCCCTAAAAAAATTATTAAACTCCCCAAAAATAAAATTACTATGGAGGAAATCCTTAGTAATCCTAGGTTATTACGAGCTGGAGCGTTAGCGGAGTTTTTGGAGAGAAATCCTAAAATATTGGAGAGTGGGATTGTAGGAGAATTTTTGAAACCAGCTCCCAAACTTATAGATAAGTATGCATTGGATATGCAAAATGCGGCTGATTTAAAACTTAAAGCTTCTCGAAAACCTTCTCCGCACCCAGAACCTGGCTACAGTGGGAATCGTCCAGATTTCTTAAAGGATCTTACAGATTATGCGAATTTGAATCCAAATAAAACGATATTTCCAGCCTCATCAGAAACTAAAGGTACTGTATCTCAAAAATTTTTGGCTGATCTCGATAGGGCGCAGAAGCAATCACAGGAAGGGAAAACACGCAGTGAAAAGCTGGAACAGGAAAAACTCGAGGGGATAGCCGGGGATTTGGAAAAGTCTAAGTTTTATGGGGAACATGCTCCGGAGACATTAGCACTTGCCCGTGAAAGAACTCCGTTTTGGAGACAAGCCGATACTAGATATTTGAGAAGACAATTTATTATAGATAAACTTCGTCTTACCGAAGAAGAAGCGGATATTCTTAAGAGTGGGAAAGGCATTAGTAGCAAACTCAGAGATCTGTTTGCGGGAAGAATGGCGGAATGGGAAGTAACAGGGCATTTACCTAAAGAATTATCGGGCATGCCTTCTACTAGGATCGTATCTTATGGAGACTATTTTCTGGAAAAGGATGCATGGCATGTTGCAACATATCCTTCTACCAGGAAGAGTTTGTTTGTTCCTTTGGCGCAGCAACGGGGGGCTGTACAAGAAGCTTTTGTTCCTACTAGATATACACTTGCTGATACGGGAAAATTACTTGATCCCGAAAAAATATCCAGGATTACGGTTGCTCCTCCGCTTGAAGAGACTGCTGCTTTGGAAGAATTTTTGGGTAAGTTCAAGACAAGAAAAGATATTGGGGAATATATCGAGGCTAAGATAAAGATAGAAGAGCCTTTGGCAAAGAGGGAGCGTGTGGGTTGGGTAGACCCCAACACTATTCGTCCTGTAGATTTATACGAGAATTTTATCGGTAAACCAGGGCAGAGAAAACCTTCTATTAAGATAGGCGATGAAAATGAGATTTTATCGCAGATACTTGAGGAGGTTGCAGAAGAACCCGTTCCAGCGAGACCTGATCCATGGAGTCTCACGGGAGAAGAAACCTCTGGAATATTGGAAGAATGGGGAGCTGTAAATCCTAGGGAACGTTCTATCGGTTATCGGGATAGGCCATATTCACATAGGAATTTATTAACCGATCTTAGATCTTTCAAGAGAAGGTATTTGAGGTACAAGAGTGTTAAGGGTGTTCCGGGAAAGGGTGGGGTAATAGAAAAGCTTGTTGGATATAAACCAGGGTTACTTGAGCTTTTTGAAAAAGCTAAGGCTGGGCTTCTGCGAGAAGCGAAGGGAAAGGTAGTAAATGTTAAGGGTTGGGATTTAGAAAGATTTGCAGAATATATAACTAATGTTCCGACTAATATGAGGGTATATTTAAGAAAGGGCGGCGGATTGCATGAAATTAATGTAGCCGCAGCGGAAGGTTTTAGCCAGATACCCGGATTGGCTAAAAATCTAGTACCGCCGGAAGCAGCAGCTGAAAAAGTATTTGAGGTATATTTTAAGGAAATAGAGGGTAAAAAAGGACTCTACGGGGCTTATACCGAAGCCGGAACTCTTGTTGGGAAACGCAAGGGGAGACCTACGTCCTTAAAGGCATATGGAAAAATATTTCCGTATAAAGGGGGATATCGGGTAGGTGTACTTCCTGCTGAAAATGCTTTTTATAAGGGGGAATCCGATTATGCTTCAAAAGGGGAAGAGATACGCGATTTCTATGATGTTCCCCAAAAAGGCAGGTTAATAGTTGAACCCGAAATGCAGGTAGATTTAACAAGAATGTACTTCCAGAGAGATTTAGCGGCCCGTAAACTTATGCGTAAATATCAGTGGAATAGCGCGATAGGGGCCTGGGAAGATCTGGAAAAGGGCGAAGTTGTAGATGCGAAAATTGTTACGGAATTTAAGAATAAATTAGTAACAGAGTCTGCGGCAAGGCGAAAAGCAAGCGTAAAAGAAGCTTTTGCCAATATAAATAAAGCTAATTTGGGAAAAGCAGAAAAAGGTATAGAGGGTAAATTGGGAAGGGGAAAGAATATATTATTTGCTGCTTTGGGTCTTTCTGCCCTACTGGTGGCATCTACCGCTTTTTCCAGCAAGAGGAGAATAATGTCCATGCAAGATATTCCTAGGCAAGATTATGGGTCCACAACTGATGATGAGAGAATGTTTCGAGGTAGACCCATGAATCAACGAAGGGCACTAATAACTCCGGAGTATTCCGGTCCAATGGGGTACAGGACTAATATAGATGTTGATACTACTGATAATGTAGGTGTTGACCATAGAAATTTCTCGGATGTGATGAATAGACATGTTACTGGGACTCTTGGTACTTCCAGGGGGCAAGTTAATATGGAAATAAATGATAATTCAGATAGTTCGACCTCTTATCAATTGCAGAAGAGATACTCTAATATGTTGAGGGCATAATGGCGGAAGCTAATGGAAAAGTAGATATAGACTACTCGTTTTATAATGATATGCAGTCCAGGAAGCCGGATATTCAGTATGGGACTTCCGAGTTTTCTCTTCCGTGGATGCTCTCTCCTCCTATGTTGGATTCTTCATCGTATTCTGACTATCTTAAGGCAAAAGATGGAACCCTTGATTGGATTCAGCAGTTAAAAAATTATAGATCTTATCAGAATGATCCCAAGAGAGACTTTACTGAGCCTGCGGGGAATGAACGGGATAAGCTTATACGCAAAGAAAAAGAAAGGATAAAAACACAGAGAGATTCCGCTGAATTCAAGAGGCCCGACTTTTTTGCTATTGGGACCGTATATCTCTCTATTCCCCCCACTCAAATATCTATTACTGAGGAAAAACATAATTTTAGATATAGCAGTTTGAGAAGTCCCACTCAGGTAGTTACTTCTTCCGGTAGATCGACAACGAGGATAGATCTGGAAATATACTTTAATGGTTTGGAAGATATCAATAATAAATTGCGTCCGTTAGTGGCCCAATTTAAATGTACTCCCTTTCTTCCTATAGAAAACGATTATATAAGAGCAATTCTTGATCCGGAATCTCTTGGAATTAATGGAAAAATAGACCGGGCTGAGGCAACCGTAGAATATCTAAAGGAAAAAAAAGATGAAGTAGATAGAGTGTTGGGTATGGAGGCCGATAAAATTATCAAGGTAGAAGAAATTCTTGATAAAGTGAAGCGTATGGCACTTGATAATATTATAACTGGAGATCAACGTGATAGGATAAATACAACGGTTAATATGTGGTATCTGCAGAATAATAGGAATTGGATATTAAGAGATGCGGATGCAGCAGCTAGTCTGGTTAAGGTTGCTTATGGATCGGGGTGGATACTGGATATAAAGAATTATATTTATAGAATAATCAAAGTTCCCGTTGGTATTGCTGATAATGTTGCTTCTTTAACTAAATCTATAAATGATATTGATTCGGCAGTTGCTGAGGTGGAAACTCTTACCCAAACAAGGGAGGCAATGTTTAATAAGGATTTACAGGAACGATATAGAAACAAGAGAATTGCCGGAGTTTTATCCCAAATTACGATATCTACTGTAGCGGGTTATCCGGAGACTTTATCCTGTAGGATTTCCATGCATATATTCAACTATGATCCCTATACTTTCGATTTTGGATTTGTTCAGGGATACGATCCGGCAAGGTATACTCCAGATATAACTCAATGCGATCTTTTCATTGATTGGTATGCTTATAGATTTCTCAGGGAAGGCGGATCTGGTACTTTGAGACAATATGATATGTCAAATCGTATGCGTATGGTATATACCAAAAATATATCCTACAATGATTTGGTGTACAATACTACATATGAAGTTGATTCAAAAGCAATAGCCATAGAAGATGAAACATTTGTTACAGGTTTGTCCGTTACTATGAGAAATATTGTTCAGTTTCTTCCGCTTCTTTCGGGAGACCAGCCAACTTGTCAATATCTTGGCGCTTATAA
>Ga0315293_10001321_pt1 | contig 24078 bp, 17 predicted proteins | sample YL17G13_20_MG_FD_203071 | JGI IMG/M metagenome (GOLD analysis project Ga0315293, IMG submission 203071) | Sediment microbial communities from Yellowstone Lake, YNP, Wyoming, USA - YL17G13_20 | ecosystem: Environmental > Aquatic > Freshwater > Lake > Sediment | place: USA: Wyoming | collected...
CCAACAGCCAGGCTCATATATTTCGATTTTTCGGACGGGGCCGATTGGGCAATTGTACAGGCGGTGGCGGAAAGGGCCAAGGCCAAAAAAATCGGGTGCCTTCTCACCCCGGATCAGCCGCAGGAGCTGATAAATGCTGTCGGCCGGGCCGGGATTCAGATCTACCTGGCGGAAATCGATCGCGCACTTTCAGGCAAGGCTCTTCCCGGGTTGAAGAACGATCTGCTGAAAGACCTGATCACGGGGGTGTCGGCAAAAAAGAAGATCGCCTGCCCCGATGCTGCTGGGCTGACTCTCGAGGAGCTATGGCAATTCAAGACTTATTTTGAGAAACTGGGGGTTAAGTTTAGACCTCTCATGAGGTTGGTAGAGCCGTACGATGGTCCGAGGGTGCCCCCATCATAAGGGGTCGATTGTGAGTTGACAGAATGCCGCCTGCCGCAGGTCGGGAAGGCGTTGCTCTATGAACATTTGATCACTTAACCATGTGCGAAACCTATCAGCCAACCCCTGGGAATCCAGGTCCTCCTGCCAGCAAAGCTCGAGAAACTCCACCGTTGTGTTTCCGATAATGGCATCCTTCATTTTAAGGCAGAATCTGACCGTCACAATTTTGTTGTCGGCGTCATAAGATTTTTCTTGACAACAAATTGAATGGTTTTATATTTGACTTGCAACCTTGTTTAACTTCTTGGGGAAAAAGGAAATCAGGACTTAGGGCCGTGAGGCAATCCCCAAGTTCTTCTGTGAAAATCTTCAGCGATAATGCACCGTGAGGTGCGTCTTAGAAATTTTGTTCTAATTCTGAATTTGAGAGAGTGTCTCCGAAGTGGCACGAAGGTTAAAACTGAATATGAGAGTTGCAATGCGATCTGTGTTGATGGCCCTCGCTGTTCTGCTCCTATTATTCTCCGTCGCCGAAATCAAGAGAGCCGAGGCTTATTACTATCCTCCGTACAATATCCCGCCTGGTCCACCGCCAAATTATAGCGAGATTGACACCTTGTATTTCCTCGGTGCTCCGGTCCTGCCCGATCCCCCTCCCGACTCCGGCGGATTTTATATTTGGGTTGACGCGACCGGTGCCTGGAATATTGCCAGCCATCTGTATGTGCGGGGAAATAATATCGAGCAGTATCACGGCAGCATTTTGGCCCTGATGAGCTCGCCACCGGCACCCGGTGTCAACGTTTTCGCCACCAATTTCGAGCTCACCAGCAGTGGTAACCCCTCAGGATGCTATAGGCAAAATGATCGCTGGGGATGGTACCAGTGGGACGAAAACCTATATGAGATATGGTGGGACGTTTCCACCAGGGAGTCCGGGGGAGATGCCAACGATTTCATGAAGGTGAGAGTACTCGGCTGTGCCATCGATTTCAACCTCTGGTCCTCGGGACATGACCACGGTTTCAGTGCCGGCGATATCTACCTGGGCGAATCGATGACGAGGCTAATGAATATCTCTGGGTATTATGATTCCTACCCTGGAATTAGCGACCCCTATGAATATCAGCACTATCAAAACAGGAATATCTCTTTTTTCAATAAACTAGCTGGAACCGGGCATAGCTACAACAATGACGGCCTGATCATTCCCGGACAAACCTATCCCTGCGGCCCCATCGATGACGGGGGGCTGGTTAGCTGCGGCCAGCTTTATGGAGACCGTTTCTCCGGGGCATTTGTTTACGAGGGAAATGGTATACAATTTTCCGCAACATGCGTACACGATCCATGCCAGGATAACACGGCTCCGCAGCTTCAGGGGCCCTTTGCTTACAGCGTATTTCAATGCTCGCCCACGCAATATTGTTTTGATGTCAACTATTTCGATTTTGAAGATAATTTTCATCACTTCGAGCTGCTCTCCGGCCCCGGCACGATCGACAGCCTGAGCGGCCTGGTCTGCTTTACGCCCGCTGGCGGAGTCAGCGATTACCTTTTCACCGTGATGGCAATCGATGAATGCGGCATGGCTGACACCGCCGATTATGCCGTCGAAATAATCATCAATAGCCCGCCGGTGGCCATCACGCCGCTCAATCAGATTATTCCGGCGTGCAATCTTGGACAGATTTGCATTCCGGGCTTTACGGCATCAGACCCGGACAATAATCTTGTATCGAAAACGCTTTTGGGCGGCACGCTTCACGGCGATACCGCTTGTTTCACGCCCGTTGCGGGCGCAAATACCCTCAAGCTCATCGCCACCGATAACTGCGGAGCGGCAGATACATCGATCACGGTAGTGACCGTAGATCTCAACCGGCCGCCCGTCGCGGTGACCCCGTCTAATCAAAATATGTTTGTCTGCAACCTTAATCAGGTTTGTCTGCCAGGCTTCTCGGCCAGTGATCCGGACGGTAATCTCGCGAGCACGATATTAATCGGAGGAACGCTCCAGGGCAACAATGCCTGCTTCACCCCGGTGGTCGGCCCGAACACATTGACTTTAATTGCTACCGATGCCTGCGGGGCGGCAGATACCAGTGTCACGGTGGTCACGGTGGGGCTCAACCGTCCGCCCGTGGCAATTGCCCCGGCCAATCAGAATATGTTCGTTTGCAACCTCAGTCAAATTTGCATACCCGGTTTCATGTCGTCCGACCCCGACGGCAATATCGTATCGAGGGTCTTACAGGGTGGTTCGCTCCATGGCGATACCGCCTGTTTCATGCCAGCGCCCGGTCCCAACACGATACGATTGATTGTGACCGACGCGTGCGGCCTGGCAGATACGGCCGAGATGGTGGTCACTATTGCAGTTAACCAGCCGCCCGTCGCGGTGACCCCGTCAAATCAAAATATGTTTGTCTGCAACCTTAATCAGGTTTGTCTGCCAGGCTTCTCGGCCAGTGATCCGGACGGTAATCTCGCGAGCACGATATTAATCGGAGGAACGCTCCAGGGCAACAATGCCTGCTTCACCCCGGTGGTCGGCCCCAACACACTGACTTTAATTGCTACCGATGCGTGCGGGGCGGCCGATACCAGCGTAACCGTGGTAACGGTTACTTTGAACCAGGCCCCTGTGGCCACGGTCCATGTCGACACGTCGTATTTCCTCTGCGCCTTAAGCCAGATTTGCCTGCGGGGGTTTTCGGCAAGCGATGTCGATAACAATATCTCGACCGTTACGCTTATTGGAGGGACATTATCAGGCGACACGGCCTGTTTCACGCCCATCGCCGGGATAAATACGATAAAGCTGATTGTCACCGATGCCTGCGGTGCTGCGGATACAGGCGTGGCCAGTATCACGGTGACCTTGAACAGTCTGCCGATCGCCTCCAGCCCGGCCGATACATCTCTCTCGCGCCCCGACCTCTCGCAGGTTTGCCTCCCCGGATTCACGGCTACAGATCCCGATGGAAACTTGGTATCGAGGGTGATTTTGGGGGGAACCCTCAATGGCGACACGGCATGCTTCACACCGGTTCAGGGGCTTAATATTTTGACTCTGATCTGCACCGATGCCTGTGGGGCGGCCGATACCTCGGTGACAGAGGTTACTGTCAATCTGGCGATCTCGCTTTCGATTGCCGGCGCTCCGCCGGTGTTTATCGAGGAGGTTGCCGATTCATTCCTGATCGCGGTGACCGGAGGAGATCCTGGCTCGCTCGCATTCGTGACAGATTTTACGGCCCATGCCGGAACGCCGAGCCGCTTCTCGACATCCTACAACAGCCCCAACTTCAAAACCGTGATTACCTTTGATTACTTGGGCGAATTTTCGTCGGCTGAATCTTCATTTGCATACCGGGTGATCGCCTCGGACAATTTCTCGGCCGATACGCTCGACCTTTCGCTCGTGGTCAACGACAACAACCGCCTTCCCGAAATAACGGCCGACTCCAACTACACGGTCATTGTAGACCACCCCCTAAACTTCATGGTCTCGGCAAACGATCTCGACACCGATAACATCCTGACCCTTGTCAAGGCCTCAGGCCCCGGCACCTTTGCCGGCGCGTCCGGGCCGCCGCCTGTTTCCGATATTTTCTCATGGACACCAACCGACGCCGATCTGCCGGGCTCGCCGTACACGGTCAAATTCGCCGCTGGCGATGGTCGCGGCGGAGTCGATACCGCTATTGTCACTATCACAGTGTCCCCCGAGGGCGCGCCTACAATCGGCCTGGTCTACTCCCCGAGCACCTTCTACGAGGGCAGGCTCGATTCGATTGTCTTCACGGCCACCGATCCGGAGGGGGATGCCCTGGGCGGATTCGGCTATAAATTCCTGTCTCCCGAATCGACCTTCACAGGCGCCTCTTTCGCGGTCAGAAATGATACCGCCTTTCTGCGTTTGACATTTAATTACCTCGGCAATTGGTCGTCGACAGGTTCACCGTTCCCGCTGAGATTGATGGGATATTCACTGATAACCGACGCTGATTCGGCCTATCTGAACATTGCTGTTGTTGTGAGCAACACGAACCGCAAACCCGAGTTGACTGTCACCGGCCCCAATAACATTGTGGCCGGCAACAGCGTGACGCTCAATGCCGTGGCTACTGATCTCGATACGGATGACCTCATGACACTAACGGCTTCCGGGCTTCCCCCAGGATCGAACTTCAGTGATTTTGGCAATAGAAATGGTCAGTTTTCCTGGGCCACAACCTTGCCCGATACAGGGATGTATACTTTCCACTTCTTTGCCGACGATAATCGCGGCCAGGTCAACAGCCGCGACACCGTCCTCTGGAACCTGCACGTAACACCTCCGGATACGGGGGAAGCTCCTTACGGGCTGGATATTCCAGGTGTTATCGATACCATATCTTATGAATCGGATTGTCGGCTAGTACTCCCCGGTACGAACATATCAGTGCCGGTTACCTATCACGTTGCCAACCCGTCTCCCGGTCCCGATATTAGTGCCGCTTATACTGGCGGATTTGAGCTTCTGTTGAGATGGGATCCATTGGCCCTTACATATACGGGGGCGACACCGGCTCTGCGCGTTAACGACGGGAGCGAATACTTCAACGTGATTCCCAATCCTGAAGGCCCTGGAACGGTAAGGCTCTTATGGGTTGCCGACATTAATAACGGTGTCCATACGCGGCCTGCCTTGCCCGATATCGATGCTGATTTCTCCAATCCGTTCGTCTACCTGAATTTCTATGTGGCCTCTAATCTTCCGTTTGGGATGATGATTCCGATTGAGTTTATGTACACCGGTGATTTTACCGATAACACGATCTCCGATTCGACCGGGTACACCCTCTTTACGCCCCCACATGACAACGGATGTATTACCATATATGACCCGGCTCTATTGAGGGGTGACCCGAACATGAATTGCAATAACTACGAAGTAGCTGACGCTGTAATTGTCGCCCAGAGGCTTATCCAGGGCCTTACGGTCTGGACAAATGACGATTCGTGGGCTGATGATGGAACGCATGGCGAGCAGAACTGCCCCGAATGGAGACATACGGCCCTCTTCAACGGGGCCCAGGAGGCTGCTGCCGACCTCAATAGCAATGGTTTTGCCGATGTTGGGGACCTGGTTGGATTTATCAACATTCTTAACGGCATCTCATTCCCGCCAAAGTTAGACCCTGTTACCGGCACCGTCGGTATCAATTTGAGCAATGGTGTGGTGACTATCAATTCCGCTGTTGAGATTGGGGCGGCATTGGTCAAAATGGAGGGTGAGGTCGGCCAGGTTAATGCGGGCGGCATGAATGTCATGACGCATTCGGCTGATGGTGTAACTTCCGTGCTGGTGTACTCGCTGGCCGGCAATAGAGTTTCGGCTGGTGTCAGGACGCTGTTTACCTTCAGTGGTGAGGGCGCCATCGTGGAGGTTTCGGCGGCCGATTCCTATGGTCGTCTGCTTGATGTTTCGGCTCGGCCGACTGCCCAGCTGCCAACCGAAACCGGCCTGGGTCAGAATTACCCCAATCCATTCAACCCGGCGACAATGCTTAAGTTTTCGTTGGTCGAGGCTGGTGAGGTTCAACTTATCGTCTATGACATCGCAGGGAGGAAAATCCAGACACTGGTATCAACAAGGCTCGAGTCCGGTTTCTATGATATCACCTGGGATGGCCGCAACGGTCGGGGTGAAGATGTCGCAAGCGGGGTTTATTTCGCCCGATTGGTTGCAGGAGGCAAGAGCGAATCGGTCAAGATGTCGCTTGTAAGATAATAATCACTCGAAATATCGATGGAGAGGGAACCGGGGCGCGTGGTTGTTTTGTTTCCATTCGCCGGATGGAATTAAAGGAGCAAAAAGATAAAAATTAAAATTGCTGTAGTTGCGGGTGCTCTTGCTCTTTCGGCGATTACCGCCAACGCCCTGGAATTAAAATCGCGCATAGGCTTCGACCCCTCAAAAAGGAAAAGCGCTTCTGTTTCCGTGCCGATCATCGCGGGCGGGGGGCATTATAACCCGATTACCATTTTAACATCACCCGGTATGGCCCTCGGGTCGACTTATTACGATATACAATCGAACGGCTCGACCGGCAATCGCGTTGCGGTCGATGGCCTTGGTGGCCTGCACTTCTCCTGGACCGGCGCCTCGGGCCCGCTTCCGACCAACAGGCACCTGTATTATAAATTCATTTCCGAGAACGGTGATTCCATCCCTGCAGTCCGTCTGGCCGGCCGCGATGGATCGGGATTCGCCGGCATCGCCCTTCTCAATGGGGCAGTCAACCCGTCCTCCGAGGATTGCGCCATCGTGGGATACCACAATTCCGCCGCAATAGACGATCGGTTCGCTGTCCAGCTGACGCGCGGCTCCGGTAACTTTGCCATAGACAGCGTCGGCTTTCCGTCATCTCCTGGTCAATGCCTTTGGCCCAGCATCTCAGTCGATATCAACGACAATATCCACGCGATCGCAACCCGTTCGGATATCCCCGAGGGTGACCTGCGGTATCATATTTACAGCCGTAAAGCTTACGGGTCATTTCTCTGGAGCCCGGCCCTCGTAATTGATTCGACTTACACATTATCGCCGGTAATCACTTCCTCGCGCGTATCCTCGAAAACCGCCATCGCCTGGACCAGGCCGGTTTCCCAGGATTCCAACGAATACGATAACGATTTGGTCTACCTGGAATCGCCCGACGGTGTAACCTGGAATGTCGCGGGCAGGGTTAATGTCACGAATTATCCGGGGAGCGCTCAAGGCGATACAGTGCTGCGCGCATATTGCGACGTTGACGCGGTATATGACTACGATGACCAACTCCATCTCATATGGAACGCCTCGTATGTTACCAGAGATAACTCCGACAAGATGGTTGTGCTTTACCATTCGGCTCTCTATCACTGGACGGCCGAGACGGGCATTGACCTCATTTACGATCATCCCCAAAGGCTGTGGACATGCGACATGGGAGCGTGGAATCTATCGATATCGAAAATGTCGATCGGAGTCGACCCCGATTCTAATTTCCTATATGCCACCTTCACGCGTTTTGACGTGCTCGACTATTCCCATTTCGATACCGTAAATGGCGATCCCAACCCCTGCGGCGGCGATAACGCCATGCCATGCGCCAACGGCGAGCTTTTCATGAGCTGGTCGAGAGATGGTGGCAACACCTGGGCCCTGCCGACTAACATCACCAACACCCCGACGCCCGATTGTCTGACGGGAGATTGCGACAACGACAACTGGTCGAGCCTGGCCGAGGTTGTCGACGATTACCTGCACATCGTCTACATCGACGATAAAGACGCCGGTGTCGCCGCGCTCGGCGAGGGTGATCCCACTTACAATCCGGTAATGTACCTCAAGGTATCTAATCCCTCCAGGATGATAGGCGGCAGATGCCGGTACACTGCGGGTGACATAAACGGCAATGATACCCCCAACGGCATCGATGTTGTATATGGTGTCAATTACCTCAAGGGTGGGGAGCCGCCACCCGATTCCTGCGATTGCCGGCCGGATGTGCCAATTTATCCATTCTACGCCGCTGGTGATGTCAACGGCAACTGCGCATTCAACGGGATCGATATCACCTACTTTGTGGCGTACTTGAAGGGCCTGCAGCCGTCGCTCGAATACTGCCCGGATTGCCCGCCGGGCCGATAGCCCCAGCCAGTTCCCCTGATTTAAGTTTCGGTCATCTTTCCTTTGGCTGTTGCCTAAAGCAGGCCCGCTCTGTATTTTCTCTGCATGACAGAACAAAGGCGAAATTCCGTTCTGCTTTTTGCGATACCGTTTTCCGTGACTCTGTTTTTCTACCTCCTGACTGTTTGTCGCACTATCTACACCGGTGATTCCGGCGAACTCTCCTTCGTGATCGATTCATTGGGAATAGCCCACCCGCCGGGTTATCCCTTGATAACCCTCCTGGGTAAATTCATCATAACGTTCGTTCCGGGAAATACCGCATTCGCCCTGAATGTATTTTCATCCCTGCTGACGGCCTGTGCGGCGGGAGTTGGGGCGATTGTCATAAGGAACGCCTTGTTCCACGGCGAAGATCGGCATAATGCCCAGGCCCTTGTCATATTGATTTCCGCCGCCTGCATGTGGGGGTTCGCCAATGCCCTCTGGGCCTCGGCTGTCGGAATCGAGGTCTATTCCCTTGGTGTGGTTCTGATTCTCCTGACCCTTCTTAGCTTGAATTCATTTCTGGAGACAGGCAATTATCGAAAGATCTTGCTTTCGGTTTATCTGCTGTCGCTGGGCATGGCGAACCACCTGACGGCATCCGCCCTGGCCCTGCCGATTCTATACGCCCTGATTCGGGCCAGGGCCCCTATCAAAATCTGGATATTCTCTGCAGCCCTGGCGATTTTAGGTTTGACGCTCTATCTCTATATCCCCATCAGATCACTTAACGATCTGATATTGAACTGGGACAACCTGGCTACCCCGCGTGCGTTCTTCGATCATGTAACCGCCAAGCGCTACCAGGATTACATGACCGGCCTGAGGCTCGGAAACTTTGTGGAAAACTTCGCCCGTTCCCTGGCCCTTCTGGCGAGGCAATATCCCCTCGGGCTCGGAATTTTCGGAATAGTCGGCATGGCTATTTCGAAGAGGATCGGGACGCCATTCAAAATCATGGCCTCAATGATAATTGCATTTAATCTACTTACCGTGGCGTTGTATGACATACCCGACATAGACCAGTATTACCTGCCGACATACTTCCTGTCTGCTCTCGGCGTGGCCGCCCTTCTGCTGTGCCCATGGGGGCGAGTCGAACGGATACGGCCGAATGCTGTCGGATGGCCGCTTTACGCGGTTATGGCTTTTCTTGTTATTCTGACGGTCGCCTCCAATTATAAGAACAACGATCAATCCGACAACAGGCTCTCATATATCTACGGGATGAATATCCTGAAATGCCTGCCGGAAAACGCGATTCTGATTTCTACGGGTGACAACTCCAATTCGACCGTGCAATACCTGCATTTTGTCGAGGGGGTTCGAAAGGATGTCGAAATATACGACCCGTTGAAAACAACCGGACTCTTAAGAAAAAAGCTAATGGCTGGGGGCGATGCGCAGAGGACCGGCTTTGAGCTATGCATGCAAATTATAATGGCCTATCCCGAAAAAAGCTATTTCTCAAAAGAGCACATGCTGCGGAGGAACTCGCCTTTCGATTACTCCTCTCTGCCGCTTACGCCCCACGGCATGGTGTATCGAATTGGAAATTTCCCTGTGGACCGGACGATATGGAACCGTCTTGAGATTCCCGTGTTCGACGATCTTTCGCATATAGATGTCAAGGGCATGACAATGCTCTGCAATCTGTATCTCAATCGTGGCGAGGACAGACAGCGCCTGGGAGACTCGACCGTCGCCTATAGGGATTTTATGATGGCCGCCGACATCGCCTCGAACTCTCCGGAGGCGACGCCGCACAACAGCCTCGGGGTCTTCTTCAGGCGGCATGGGGTCACCGGCCTGGCCGAGGAGGAATACCGGAAAGCCCTGGCGTCGCAGCATCTCACCGCCGACGAAAAGGCCAATGTCTATGTCAACCTGGGCAATCTGCAAAAGGACAAGGGAAATTTCGACGGGGCGATCGAATACTATACTCAGGCCATAAAAATAAACGGCATGAACACCGAGGCCCGATACAATCTCGCCCTAACCAATGCATATCTAAGTGTTGGTCGCGGGCGTTTCGACGACGCGGTCAAGCGGTTCGAGGAGGCTGTCTCATTCTCCGTGGCCGACCCGCGACTGATGTACAATCTCGGCGTGCTTTATGACCAGAACCTGCACGATACGGCCAGGGCCATATTCAATTATCGGAGGTTTGCCGAGGTCGCGCCGCCTGATGCACCCGAGAGCCGCATAGCCCTGCGGCGCATAAATGAGCTCTCGCGCTGATTTCTCATCGCTCTGTCGGACACCTCTTTCTCCCAATTGACAATCGCATTCAGATTCATATATTGGCCGCATGCCTGAAAAATTGAATAGCGCCCTGGAGGCCGCGATCCGTGAAAATTTCCCTCGGTATCCGTTTCCGGCCTTTCTCGGGATAGAAATCGACACCCTTGAAACCGGAGTCGCCCGGCTGTCGTTAAGGCACAGGCCGGAGGTAACACAGGGGACCGGGAATATTCACGGCGGCGCCATTACAGCACTCTGCGACACATCCGTGGCCGTAGCCATATTTACCATGCTCGGCGAGGGCGAGAAGATCCTCACGATTGAGCTTAAGGTAAATTTCCTGGCCCCGGCGGACGGTGATATCATGGCCACAGCCAAAATCCTGCACAAGGGGAGAAGAACCGCCGTTGGGGAAGTTGATGTAACCGGGGCTGACGGCGCGCTCGTGGCCAAGGCGCTGGTTACATATTATATTTACTTGGAATAACAATCGAAATGGCATACGACGGTTACGGACAAGAAGAAGAGATATTGGGCAAAGCATACGATGCCCGTCTGGCCAGGCGGCTGACACGCTACTTAAAGCCTTATCGTTCCCGTATCAGCCTGGCGATATTGGTGCTCATGATTGCCAAGGTGGCCGAATTGGCCGGCCCCTATATCACCATGATTGCAATCGACCGATATATCACTCCCAAGAACCTTTCCGGGCTTCCAGGCATAATTGGCCTCTATATCGCTGTGTTGGCGATGCAATTCGTCATGGAATACATTGAAGTATACGCCACCCAATGGGTCGGCCAAAAAGTGATGTATGATTTGCGCATGGAAATCTTCTCGCATATCGAGCATCTGGGCCTTTCGTTTTTCGACAAGAATCCGGTGGGCAGGCTGGTGACACGTGCCACCAGCGACGTGGCCGCACTAAACGAGCTTTTCACCTCGGGCGTGGTCGCCGTTTTCGGTGACATTATCATGCTGGTGGGGATAATCGGGGTCATGTTCTATCTCAACTGGAAATTGGCGCTGGTCAACATGGTGGTGGTCCCGATCATATTTGTGGCCACCCTCATATTTCGGTCAAAGGTCAGGGAATCGTTCCGCAGGGTGCGAACCAGGATTGCCAAGCTCAATTCCTTTCTTCAGGAGCATGTCACGGGCATGTGGGTGGTGCAGAGTTTCGTTGCCGAGAAGAAGACGTTTCAGAAATTCGATACTATCAACGCCGACCTGCGCGACAACCACCTCAAATCGGTTTTCTATTTCGCGGTCTTTTTCCCGGTCGTGGAAATTCTCGGGGCAGTCTCGCTGGCCCTGATCATCTGGTACGGCGGGGCGCAAATACTTCAGGGGGCCCTGACTTTCGGCGCGCTGGTGGCTTTCATACAATACGCTGAACGCTTCTTTCAGCCGATACGCGACCTCTCAGAAAAATACAATATCCTGCAGCAGGCCATGGCATCCTCCGAGAGGATTTTCAAGCTCCTCGATACCAAACCAGATGTGGTCGATCCCCAAAATCCCCGAAGCTTCCCCCATGTCAGAGGCGCTATCAGGTTTGAGAACGTAAGTTTCGCCTACAACGAGAACGAATGGGTCCTCAAAGATATCAACATCAATATCAAACCCGGCGAGCGGATCGCGATCGTGGGGGCGACCGGGGCCGGTAAGACCTCGATAATCAGCCTTCTGCTGCGCTTCTACAATTTCCAGAAGGGGGATATCAAACTCGACGGGGTCTCAATAAATGAACTACCCTTGAAAGAATACCGCCGTCATATCGGGCTGGTGTTGCAGGACATTTTTGTCTTTTCGGGCGACATCGCTCGCAATGTCAGGCTTGGCAATAATGATATCTCCGATAAGGCGGTTATGGACGTTCTGCGCGCGGTCGGGGCCGAGCAGTTCGTCGGCAGCCTCGAGGGCGGCATTAATCACCAGATCCGTGAGCGCGGCTCCAATCTGTCGGTTGGCCAAAGGCAGCTTCTGGCTTTCGCTCGGGCGCTCGCTTTCGACCCCAAAATCCTTGTCCTCGACGAGGCCACCTCGTCGGTGGACACGCAGACCGAAATTGTCATTCAGCGCGCGCTGCAACGGCTGTTGGCGGGCCGCACCTCGATCGTCATCGCCCACAGGCTTTCCACCATTAAAAACTGCGACCGCATCATTGTCATGCACAAGGGGCAGATAAAAGAGGAGGGTAGCCACGCCGAGCTTCTGGCCCTTGGCGGCATCTACCATCGGCTCTACCAACTGCAGTACAAAGATCAGGAGATCGAAAGCCGGGTAGTCTCATGAGCGAGTTTCTTGACACCGCGGTTCTGGCCGCTACTGAGGCCGGCAGATACCTCAAGGATCGAGCCGGGGACAAGCTTACAATCGAAAAGAAGGGCGATATCAACCTTGTCACCGATGTTGATCGGGAATCCGAGGCCATCATTCGCAAAATTATCGCGGCGCGTTACCCCGAACATCGTTTCAAGGCCGAGGAGGGCACCGAGCATGGCGGGAACTCGCCCTATATTTGGTTTGTCGATCCCCTCGACGGCACCACTAACTATGCTCACGGTTTCCCTTTCTACTGCGTATCCATATCGCTTGTTAAGGAAGATGAAATCATCGCCGGGTGCATTTACCACCCCGTTTTAGAGGAATGCTTCACCGCCGAACGGGGGGCGGGCGCATTCTTGAATGGCAAAAAGATATCCGTTTCGAAGGAGGAAAACCTTGGCGATGCCTTTCTGGCAACCGGATTCCCATACGACATACGGGAATCGAAGGCAACCAATCTTCGAGAGTTCGCCGAGTTTGCCGTGCGCGCCCGCGCCATTCGACGGGCCGGGTCGGCGGCCCTCGACCTGGCGTATGTTGCCTGCGGGCGGTTCGACGGCTACTGGGAGATGAAGCTCAACCCCTGGGATATCGCCGCCGGGATATTGCTGGTCGAGGAGGCCGGGGGAAAGGTCACCAACTGGACGGCCGAAAGGTATGATATCTTTAAGGGCGTGGTTCTGGCCTCAAATGGGCGCATTCACGGGCAGATGGCAGGGGTATTAAAAGCCACAATAGTCTAAAATATATTTGTATTTATGATAAATGATACTTGACAGCCTACATATATATATAATATTAGGTCCGGGGGCGACTGGAGGAAACGATGTGCTCTCGGACGTGGTGCATTTTAGTTCTTCTTTTCCCGATTTCCATGTGCATAGGACAAAATCAGCAAATTCGGGTCTATTACGGTTTGCCCAACATGAATGCTGTCATCGGCGATACGTTAAATGTGCCTGTGCAAGTAGGGACGACAGATCAAACCGTTGACGATTTCGGGTATATCATGATACCCCTTGCATCCAGAAACGAAATTGTTCAAGGAAGATATGGAGGTATTCTTGGCTATCCCCTGACCCTCTGGGACGGATGTGAATTCCTGCCGGCGTATGAAGACCCATATTGGGGGTATGGATGGACCAATCAAACGCTCATGGCATTTTGTGATTTGGGCGGTGGTCCCAATCCGCCATATGACCCCCATCAATTTTCAACCATATTTCTATTCACAATTCGCATATTGCCATGGCGCAATCTGCTAAATGGTCAAGCATGGACGGTCTTTCGGTCCGGTCACGATAATATCGAGGGTACGACTTTCTTCGGAAACGACGATGGCACGATAGAATACTCCAATGTCTACGAGACGTTCTATCCTATTACTTTTCGCGATAACTGCGCCATAGGCAATGGGATAGGCCATTTTGATACCTGGCCCCGAATGGACACCCATGCGCAAAATCCGTCCGGATACAGACTTGAAGATATCTCCCGAAGCACGTATCAGGGTTCTCCAGTTTGCCCGAATAATAACGGCGGGAGCTTGGCAAACGACCAGTCGATTATCACCAATACATATACTGGACAGCCTCCGGGCGCTATAATTACCGACAGCGACAAATCAACGTACCGCCTGCGACGCGCATGTTCATATGGGAAAAGTATATGATTATATTTTTGGTAATATGTGTTGGAATAGCTATGATAATTACGGCCACAGCTTAATTTCAATTATTGATGATACAGCCCCAAATGTTCATAACAGCGCCGGATGGGATCAAGGAACGGATATTGTTTTGTATGGTACAGTAGACGCGGGGTTTAGGCCCTGGGCGGCATGCCTTGAGGGCACCGCTCATGAAGTGGGGCACGGAATTACCCTCCACTCGTCTCACCTTGTTTACTCGGGAGAAAGCGCCGCATTGTATGAATCGTTTTCCAATATCACGGGAATTGTTATAAGGCACTTTACTATGAATCCTCCATCGGTTAATTGGCTATTTGGCCAGCGATTTTTCATAAGTGGGCAGGCCTATATTGATTTGGCCAACCCTCATAACGGCGCGGCAGATACTCAACGGCCTGACTTTTATCATGATCCAACCGATTGGTACAGCGGCCCGGAAAACAGCACTTTTGCGCATGTGAATTCTGGCGTGATAGATAAAATGTTTTATTTTTTAACAATGGGTGGGACCAGCAGCCATAATGGAGTAGTCATAAATGGCATAGGGATACAAGATGCATATGATATACAGTTTTTGACGAATACGCATGCCGATTATTGGAGTAACGCTACTACCTCATTCGTCAGGGCCCGCCAACATTTTTTAAATGCTGCGTATAATCTTAAGGGCTGGTATTCTGCAAAAGAAGCGGCGCGGGCTTGGAATGCCGTTGGCGTATGTGACAATTGCACATATGTTCCTGGCGATGCAAATGGCAACGGAATGACAAATGGAATTGACGCCCAGTATTTGATAGCTTATCTGAAAGGGCTTAACCCACCGGCCCAGACCTGCGATTTGCTGGCATATGAACATCCAATCAACGATTTTTATGTCGCTGCCGATTATGACGGCAATTGCATTGTCAATGGCGTGGATGTTACTTACGCTTTAGAATATTTTAAGGGGCAACTGCCTGATATTAAATGGTGCAGGCATTTTACCCCGGAAAGTCCTTAGCGGCCAAATGATGGAAAGTGCAATTTTGGGAGAAAGGAAGCTAGGAATGAAAACTGCGATATTTAGTGCTATATTGACCGTGACATCCGTTATTGCGGCAAGTGCTGATTCTGGAATTGTCACCCAATGCGATAGCACGGACGTTCAGAAAACAATCATAAGGAAGATAAAAGATCGCTTTGGTATAAATGCTGGAGTTGATAAAAGTGGCGCTATTTCTATATGCAACGATTACCTCAGCCTGCCTTTGACGGAGGGCGAACCTTTAGAGAGAATTTATCAATTCCTCGAACAAAATCGCGATATTTTCCAGCTAGAGAATCCCCGTCAAGAACTTCGATTACGGTATGCATATAGTCCACCGCGAGCAAGGATCCGTTTAGTGGACTTCAGCTTTGATCAAATTTATGATGAAATTGAGGTAAGGGGTGGTCATGTAGGGATAGGGCTATCAGCGGATTCTTTATCTCTGGATTCTTTATTTGTAATTCGCATAGGCTGCCGGATATTCCCGCAGGCCAGGAGTGTCAATACTACCCCAACTATTAAAAAAGAGCAGGCAATTGATATCGCCCTAAGCGACACGGCGCACACAGGGATACCGCCGGAAATCTACCCTAATCGCGCCAATGTCGGACCCGATCCCCAGCTCATAATTCAGATAAGAGATGATATACCGCACCTGGTATGGCCAGTGCATGTGTATGTCGGGGGTCCTACTTACTATATCGATGCTCATACCGGAGAGGTTTTGGAGGTCAAGAATGAAACCATTATTAATTGAGTAATAGATTGGCTTTTCGGATTGTGTTTTCCCCATCTATCATATTTGCGGCCGTAATGCTTATGGCTCCCTTTATTGGGTCAATAGCGGGCGAATCCACAGATCTTAACCAATCGGATAGTACCGACGCTCAAAGGGCTACCGTACAGAAGATAAGGGGCCGTTTCGGCATCACCAACGCCCCAGTAGATAAAAATGGCGTAATTACGGGCATACGGGATTATCTAGATAACTATATTCCCTTGCCTATGGCCGGGGATGATCAATTGGAATGGGTTTACCAATTTGTCGACCAGAACCGTGACATCTTCCAACTCGAGAATCCGCGCCAAGAGCTTAGCTTGCGTTATTCAACAACATCTAGGAACGGCCTCGTGAGCTTTGATTTCGATCAAGTTGTTAATGGCATTAAGATAAGGAACGGATTTTTGGGGATGCTTATTATTCCTGATTCTGCAATTATTAAGTCTATGAATTGCAAAATATTTCCACAGGCCAGAAGCGTCAATACCACTCCTAACATAACAAGGGAACAGGCCATTGACATCGCCCTAAGCGACACGGCGCACACGGGGATACCGCCGGAAATCTATCCCAATCGCGCCAATGTCGGACCCGATCCCCAGCTCATAATTCAGATAAGAGATGATATACCGCACCTCGTATGGCCAGTACATGTGTATGTCGGGGGTCCCACTTATTATATTGATGCTCATTCAGGAGAGGTTTTAGACGTAATAAATGAGTGCATTATAGAAAGATGGGGCAAATGATGGTTTCACGTTATCGAAATAGATATTCCGAATAAACGGGCATTTATTGCCCGGCTCTTGAATTTGCCGGCTCTCCTGTTTTTTCCGGATACAATAAATTCGTTATAACCTGTTCGAGCTGGTTGATACGGAACGGCTTGATAAGGTACCCCTCGATACCGTCGGCGCGGGCCAATTCCGGGGGATAGGCCGCTGGGTAGCCCGTGACAATAACCGCAGGCACCTGCGGATGAATCTCCTTGAGCTTATTTATCAATTCCATCCCGCAAAGCCCCGAAAGCATGTAATCGGAAACGATCAGGTCGGGATTCTCCTTTTCGAAGGCCTCGACCGCCGAGATGGCGTCTCCTTTTGCGATAACCTCGTACCCCAATATTCTCAATCCCTCGGCCATGAATTCCAACAGCCCCGGGTCGTCATCGATAATCAATATCTTGTTTTGTGAACGCGGAATGATTTTAGCGGCCCTGTCGTATTTCATAAGAATGGTCGAGATAAGCTCCTCGACCTTTGTAATGCGGAACGGCTTGGTCAGGACGCCGTCGGCGCCGGAGCCGACAAGGTCGTTTCGAGTGGCGTCTTCCATCAGATTCGACATGACTATGACGGCGACCTCAGGCCTTTCAGACTTGACCTTCATGAGGAGGCCTAATCCCTCGCCCGATGGCATGAATATATCTGTTATGACAAGGTCGATTTTCCGCTGGGTCAGGATATTCCAGGTCGAGGCGACATCACGGGTCTGGAGCACTTTATACCCGAGACCTGTCAACGTTTCGGACAAATGGCGGCGGCTAACATCATCGCCATCAGCGATAAGGATAGTAATCGAGAAATCGAAATCCCTGTCCTGCATTTATGAGCCTCAGGCTTATTTTGCCCTGATAACTTCCAGCACCCTGGAGGTCACCTTCTTCAAAAGCTCTTCGTCCCTGGCCTCGACATTCAAGCGCAACAGCGGCTCGGTGTTCGAGGGCCTCAAATTGAACCACCAATCATTATATTCGACAGTCAAACCGTCGACTTTATCGATCTTGCCATCGGCAAATGTCTGCTCTACCTCGCGAAGCTTGGCCTGGTTGTCGGCAACCTCGCTGTTTATCTCGCCGGAGCGAACATAATGGTCGAACGCAGCCACCTGCTCGGAGAGAGGAGCGTTGGCCTCCGAAATCAGCTCCAGGCAGACCAAAAAGGCGATCAGGCCGGAATCGGCGAACCAGTTATCGCGGAAATAGAAATGCCCGGAATGCTCTCCGCCGAATATGGCGTTGTGTTCTCGCATGATCGGCTTGATCAGCGCATGCCCGACCCGCGTGCGAACCGCCTTGCCGCCCATCCTGGTCACCAGCTCCGGCACCGCTTTCGAACAGATGAGATTATAGATGATTGTTTCGCCGGGATGCTTTTTCAAAAGCGCCTTGGCCACCAGGGCTGTCACCATGTCGCCGCCGAGCGTACGCCCCTTTTCATCGAGAAGGAACACACGGTCGGCGTCGCCGTCGAACGCCGCCCCCAGATCGGCCCCACCTTCGATGATCTTCTTCTTGAGATCGGCAACATTTTCCGGCTCGATCGGGCTGGCTGGGTGGTTCGGGAAAGTGCCGTCGAGCTCGAAGTAAAGCGGTACCAGCTTGCACCTTAGGCGCCTGAAGACCTCGGGGATAATCATACCGGCCATGCCATTCCCGGCGTCGACAACAATCTTGAACGGCTTGATCTTGGCGACATCGATGAAGCTGAGGGCATGCGCCACGTAATCTGTAAGAATATCCATCTCGACCACGCGGCCCGGTTCGCCGGCCTTGACAAGCTGGTCATTTTCGATGAGGGCTCTCACCTCGGCCAGCTTGCCGTCCCCGGAAAGTGGCACCGCCTGCCTCTCGCAGACCTTCATGCCGTTGTATCGGGGCGGATTGTGTGAGGCTGTCACCATCACACCGCACTCGAAATTGTACCTGCCGACCGCGAAGTAAAGCCCGTCAGTGGAGATAAGGCCGATATCGGTTACATCGGCCCCACCGTCAATGAAACCCGCAATTACCGCTTTGGCCAGGACCGGCGAGGATAGCCGCATATCACGCCCCACGACCGCGTTCCTGGCCTTGAGGACATTGGCCACCCCCAACCCGATGGCGTAGGCTGTCTCCTCGTTCAATTGGTCGGGGTATATTCCCCTGATATCGTATGCCTTGAAAATTTCACTCTTGATTTTCATGGCGCTTATACTACCCCGTCGACAAAATTCTGTCAAGGCGCAATTCGAGGACAGGTTGAATGCATATTTACCTTGACAACATTATCCCTTATTAATATTAATAGTACGGATACCGGCTTTGTAGCTGATTGACGTCGGGTCAATGAGTCCGACGCCGTACCTTTAATGCTCCCTGGGCCTTTCTCAAACACTTGGAGAGAATGCGCCCGAAATGTTTTGGCAGCGCAAAATCAACAAAAAAGCCTGGGGTCATCTCCGATTCCGGCCGCACCACGCGCGCCCTGCGTTGGGGAAGGCGGCCAGGGGTCCACCCGCAAGAATCTCCTTTCGCTTTGAGTGTTTCCTTAAAACATTGAAACTCAAAAAAGGACAATATATGCGCAAATTAATGATCCTCGGCATAGCGATTGTTGCAGTTGCGGCTTTTGCGCCGCGGGACTCAATGGCCATCTGCACCGGCTACGCTGAAACCGGAGCAATTGACGATAATCATCTTCCCGTTACCTCGGGACCCTATGACCCATGTTTCTCTTGGTTGACCTGGACTTACATTTTTGATCGCCTGAATACTCCCATAAGCAATACTATTATTGCTTTCGAAGTGCTTGGAGCTCCAGGCTCGCGAAGAGAATATGCGGACTGGAGATATTCCCCACGAAACTATGAGTTTTCCGAGACCCAATGGGTCGGGCCTTCAACTTACAATGAAATTCAAATAACCAAGGTTTCAGGCCCTGGTGGGTCTTTTGGAGTTCTCGTGGCTCGGGCCAAATATACAAACGGTAGCCCTACGGCTCCCGGCCCCAACGGAGAATAAACCTTAATCTTGCCTCCCCGGTTTTCGTCCGGGGAGGCGTTGGAGACAGTGATGGATAGGAATTCTATTATATCTTTTTGGGCAATGGCTGCCTTAAGCCCAAGCATAGGTTTTTGCGGCGACAACATCTGGACATCGAATGGCCCCCCCGGGGCGTCGGTTGTCTGCATTGAAATACGACCCGATAACCCCAATGTCGTTTACGCTGGTACTATCCAGCATGGCGTTTATAGGTCAACTGACGCCGGCCAAACCTGGTCTCATTTTGGGGAAGGCTTGGTGTTAGAGACGATGCGGAGAATAGCCTGTCACCCGTTCGCCCCCGACACCATGTATTGCGGCGCTGTCTATGGCATGTATAAGAGCACTGACTCCGGCGCCCATTGGCAGATGATGCTCCCGCCCGGTGGGGAATTAGGTGAATATCGAGCGCTTGCCGTTCATCCGACGTCGCCGAACATTCTCCTGGCGGGAGGGCCGTTTGATGCCTGGAAGTCGACCGATAGCGGCGACACCTGGATTTCAATGACTCTCCCTGGGGAATATGGCATGGAGGATATCGAATTCTCGATGACCGAGCCTAATATCGTGTACCTGGCGACTCAATCAAATACATATGGAAAGGCTGTCTACAAGAGCACCGATACGGGAGATACCTGGGTCAATGTCCACAACGATTTGGACAGGATCGGGGCTTCCTACGATATCGAAGTTGATCCGACCAATTCGCAGGTGGTTTATCTTGGCAATTGGGACCATGATCCATTGAGCCGGGGGCGCATTCTGTTCAAGACAACCGACGGTGGACAGAGTTGGTTCGATATCTCGCCCCAGGGCTTAATGGAAAAGGGCGTTTATAACATACTGGTTTCTCCAGTAAGCCCCATGGAAATATATGCCTGCACCGTAGTCGACGGGGTTTTTAAGAGCGATCTTGGAGGCGGAGATTGGTACCCGATCAATGATAGCTTGCGAACCTTAAGGACATGTGTAATCCAACATGAACGCGGTAGCGGTTGCCTCTACTTGGGCGTAGTACATGACGGCCTTTACAAGCTAAACTCCGGCGGGTTCTGGCGGAAAATCGGCTATGATATACATCTCTCTTGGCCCATTTCCCTTTCCTGCAATCCCGTCAACACTCAGGAGCTCTTGGTAACCGCCACCAATGGGCTCTTCAAGAGCCCCGACAACGGCGAAACCTGGCATTACATTGCTACCAGCATTCCCATTCGCGAATGCCCATACGGCCTGGCGCGTGATAAGTATTTTGACCAAACCCTCTACCTTTCAAGCTTCATGATGACTCGCAATGTTATTCGGGCGGGATTTTATAAGTCCACGGATAACGGCCTGACGTGGCAACCGAAAAGAAATGGTTTGCCCGACGGCATCGATTTTTATCAGATCGCAATAAGCTATTTCGACAGCTTGTCCCGCAGAATATTTCTGTCGTCCGAATCGGGCCTGTTTTATTCCGACGATATGGGGGAATCGTGGCTCGAATGTGCCGGTGGATTGCCCCCGGCTCTTTATTATATGGGGATAGATGTCTCGGAATCTGACCGTCGCTACGTAGTTGCCGCAGAATGGTATCAACAGGTGTTTATTTCAACCGACGGTGGTGACACCTGGGCGCCCACAAGCGATCTCCCCCGGGCTTGGTACGAGGTCATCATCGACGTTGTCTTCGACCCCTTTGATCCCCAGACGATTTATGCGGCTTCATATCCCGAGGCCTTGCTCAAAACGAGTGACGGCGGCCAGAGTTGGTCTGATATAAGCGGCAATCTACCACGGGATTCAACTGACTACCATCATCTTGGTATTTCAGATATTATCATCAATCCCCATAATTCGGACAATATATTCGCGGTTATAGGTGAGCACGGAATCTATCAAACACATTACGGCGGCCTAATTTGGGATTTGTTTGATCATCCCAACCTGCCTGTACCTGCCCCATATGGACGCCTATCGTACGCATTGAATGATACCGCCTCACTTCATTTTCTTGCCTCCGGCCGTTCCGTCTGGTCCATCCATCGCACGCTGACCGGGGTGGAGGAGGATAATTCAAACCTGCCCCAGTCGATTTCACTCTCGGCCTATCCCAATCCATTCAACTCAAAGACACAACTAACCTACGCCCTGCCGCAGAACGGAAATATCAAAATCGCGATATACAACGAATTGGGCCAGCGCCAGGCTATTTTATTCAACGGTCCCCAGGTGGCCGGTAAGTACTGCCTCACCTGGGATGCCACACCGTTCCCGTCAGGTACATACTTTATCCGGCTCCAAGGCGAAAAGGGGGGCCAGACCATAAAGATGACGCTTTTGAAATAAGCCGTCTCAATTAAAATGGCTGGGGTCAGCCTGCTAGGAATACGATTCAATCGCCGGCAATAGGCTGTTGACGACGTTTGGTTTTCAACTTGCCAGAACCTCGAACAACATGCTATTATAATCCCATGAAAAATCTAATCATCATATCCCTTCTTGTTGTCATGGGCTGTTCGACCAAGCCTGCCCCGAAGGATGTCGTTTTCGATTTCATCGCCGCCGTCAGGAATAGCGACACGACTCGCGTGGTCCAGATTTTGGATATCGACACCTATGTAAAGGGCCGCATGGGCGCGATGTCGCCGGCAGACTCCGCCACAATACTGGCCGCCTACCGCGACAGCACTATGCAGGCTCTTTTGGGCGAGGGGGAGGTCCGCGATCGGTGGACGAAATGGCAAATTGTGGTCAACAAGGAGATTAAGCAGGATACCCTGGCCGAGGTCGAGGTTTCGTTCATCGACCGGATGAGAGGTTTCCAGCTTTATACCAAGATTCAGCTTGAGAAGCAGGGCGACGGCACCTGGCGTATCATCCGCTTTCGCTAAGAAAGCCTTAAAAATCCCCGGGACCGCCGACGGTTCTTAAGGCGAGGCGCCGACCGGCAGCCCGAGCCTGTCTGAAGGCAGACAATGAGAAAGGCAGCAATGGTTATACCTCGGATCGACAGGTTTGCCTATCAAAATGCCCCACTTATAAATATCTCCCATAGAATCATACTTCATTTATGCCTTGTTTCCCGGGAGGCCAACGAATGAATGAAGTGCTTTTGATTTTTGCGCTTGACCATCACCCCACAACCATAAATCCTAATGAGCGTCGTCCCCAATGGGGTATTCGTCATTCTTCCATGACCGGGGCCTGGTAGTAATAAAGATAGTTCATCATCTTGATCTCGGTGTCTTTCATGATATTATCGTGCATGAGCAGATCGCGCATGGAGATTATCCCAATTAGCCGATCACCCTCGACGATAGGCAGGTGGCGGCAGCCGACATTTTTCATTATCTCGAGGCATTTTCCGCAGGAGTCATCACCCTGGCCCACGGCGACATTCCGCGTCATGACCTCGGCTATCCTCGCCGTCCTCGGATCGCGGCCCGGGACGATTACCCTCTTTAATAAATCTCTCTCTGTAAAGATTCCCACCAGGCGACCCTCCTCCAGCACTACCATCGCGCCGATACCGGCTCCTGCCATCATGGAGGCGGCCTCGAATACGGTTGCATCAGGGTGGACGTGAATCAACCCCTTGCCCACGATAAGCGATTTTACATTTTCCATGTTTGTTTCCTTATATTGGTGTTGAATTCGTTATATACATACATTTTTACCCCTATCAGGCAGTTGAGGAGATACTTAATATTGCGATCACGACAATCTTATAGGGCCACATTTATATAAATGCCTCCGGCAAGCCGATAGGTTCCCGGCCGGGGGGTTAAACGACTCAGGCAGATAAACGCTACTTGACATTATATATTCGAAAAGGCTTGATGGCGGCCTATAATATTATGTAATGTGATTAGTGTTTGAATCTGAAGACGAAAGGGCAGGGCGAAAATTGGGCAATTTGTATACTTTTTCCCCATCGCTCCATGCCAAAGATGGGCAAACAACCTCTTAAGTCGGCCAGCTCGACAAATCTCGCATTAATATCGTATGCGAATCGATTTCTATAACTGATTCGATCTCATGGATTTCAGGCGTTCCAGCGCCTCGCCATGCCGCACACTATCCTGCGCCCATTTACTCAGTTGCTCGCAAGGGAAATCCGCGC